>Ga0181612_154216_pt1 | contig 15403 bp, 10 predicted proteins | sample HoacroProtozoa21_FD_119630 | JGI IMG/M metagenome (GOLD analysis project Ga0181612, IMG submission 119630) | Hoatzin crop microbial communities from Cojedes, Venezuel. Combined Assembly of Gp0051906, Gp0051904, Gp0051908 | reverse complement strand
GTGGTGATGGGTGGATGGTTGGACTTGATGATCTTAGAGGTCTTTCCCAACCTATGATTCTATGAATAGAACTTTAAATATGGTGGGAAGGGAAAGTAGAGAGTGAGCTTGCCCACACATTTCCATGGAAATTATACTCTCTCTCTCTCCACAGACCTCCACCTGCCTTGGAATTTGGCAGCCAGGGTGGTACAATCTGGCAGCCTTCCTCCGCTACCCAGCTATCACCTCATTACAATATTTATTCCACAAGCTTGAAAGAAGTTAGACAGCTATAATATCTGTTATGGCTAATATAATAGCTTTTGTTTTCCCTCACCTCTTGTATTCCACCATATTTTATTTCCTGGTTTTGGTCGTATTTGGGAACCAGTTGAATGTATTTAATCTAACCCCTTCTGTTTAACTTATTCTGCCTGTTGCTCTTTGCTATGATTTCAGCTGATGGGTTCAGTACTTAATGGCTCTGAGTGCTCCTCAGCTACATGCATACTCTCTGAGAAATACAACTGGCAACTTAACTTGATGCTACGGAGCAGGAGAGAGAGACTGATTCTCTCCTGGTTCTTTTTTTTCCTTAATTTGCCCGGAAAATGGTATTATACATAACGTGATGATAAAAAACTCCCTTCTTGTTCTCCGCAATAATTTAACTCTGAAAATGTTTTTATATTATAAGCATGCAGAGAGAGGGAGAGAGGTATATACAAATAAATATACGAATCAGACATGTAATATACATTTACCCTAAGCAGAGTCATATGATAAACATAGACAGTATAAAGTAATATTTACCAACAGGAATAATGTAGACATTGTGCCTGAAATCAGAAACATTCTGCTGATTGTGATCACTTCTACTCAACATATTGTTTAAATCCAGATTTTTTCAGTTGTTATCCTCTTCCTGTTTTTTTTGGGTACTAATACTAGTGCTCCCTAATTGACACATAGAAGTGTGCTTAGAATACATTTGTGATATATACTACATGGTATTGAAGGTTAGAGAGTCTTCTGAATAATTTTCTTCCCTAATGTTCCTCACGTTAACTGTTTTTCTTTTGCTGGAAATAATTAAAAAGACTCCTCCTTGATGCCCGGTCAATGTCTGATTTGTCAAATTGGCTTTCAGAAGAGAACGTCAGCATCTCTGAGAGAGGCTATCCCAGAATTCAAGGATGGGATTAGGCCTTAAGCTCAGAACTGTATATGGTGTAGTGCCATTGTTAGTCTCAACAATAATACTGGGAAGGCTTACAGTTTTATTACATTCAACTACTGTTAAGAGCAGAAGATAATAAATTGTTAACTTTAAACTGGTCATGCATAGAATATATATCATAATTTGATATAAATTTAATATTAAAATTTATAAATCCACATATGTTCTGCTTATTATTATGGATCAAGTTAAGAAAACTCATCTATTTGAATCTTGCAGTTGTGGTCAAGCAATTGTGTATAACTTTTCCTAAGGGCTTCTGATATTCTGTCTTCTTTTCTGAATGCTCATTTTACCTTTTTTTTGACATTAACTGAAAGAACCAGCCAGTAGAGAAACATGTTATAAGGCACATCATCATGACAGGTTTTCTTTCTATTTTCCAATTAGTTCCATGCAGAAATTGAACTGCTTTAGTACAGTAGACCATTTGTCTAGATTAGCTGATTCTAAGAGAAAAACATGACTGTTCAAAATGTCCAAAATAATAGGGAAAAAACCAAAAGTCTCAAATATTTTAAAGTTGTTGTTGTTTATCTTAAACGTCAATAATAGAAGTAGAAAGTGAGAGCTATATTGTCATTTTTATTTTTCATCCCAAATACTTTAGTTTTGGCACAAAAATAATTTAAAAAATTAAAAACAATAAAACACTTATGAAAATGGCATTGCTGAGAGTCTGTATACTTGGGTTCTTATGATTCGAATAGAAGGGTAAAACACCATTTTTTGTCACAGTTTTTTGAACATTTGCAGCTTCCTTTGATGTTGCAGCAATCATTACTTAGTAGTTCTTTATATCAAGTGTCATATATCTTACCTTGGTCATCTGGAAACAAGTTGGTCACAGAGTAAAGGATGACATTTTCTCCTTGAATCTCAAGAACATCAATGCCATTTCTGTCTCATTCCTTATTATGTGTTTTTTTGCTTGTGCTTTTTTGTTTTTCCATTCTTGAGTAGTACTCACTATAGTTTTTTCCTGTTTTCTTTACTAGTATTATCCTTCATTAAAATAACACTCATTGCTTGAACCATTAGACTAGTATTCTGTTCCCTTGATATGTGGAACAGTTCCATTTGCAATTGATAGATCCCAAACTGTTCAGACAGACAGATAGGTACCTGACTGTAGATCTTCCTTGAATGATCTGAGTTTTGTTGCTCTAAAGAAGTTTGGGATGATTTTGGACTGCACATTCTCCAAGGCCTTTATTTTTGTATTGGAACCGTTACAGAAGAAAAGAGAAGTAAAAAACTACTCAGGAATAAGTTGTACTTAGCACCAGCAGAACAGTTTTCCATTATTAACTTGTTTTCTAGTTCACATGCAATGTTTATAATCTGCCTTACAGAGCTTTTACTGCTTTCTGTGTAGTTAACCCATGGAGAAGGCAAAGGCAGCAGGCATACCGTAGAATCCAGTGTTAGATTACTTTCAGTAACTGACCATCTTATATTTGATGTTGTTTGAGGTGAGACTAGCATAATTTGTATCACATGGAGACTTTACGCTAAGCTAAGGGCAGTTGAGAAGTAACCATATGTAGTGATTTTCACAGACTTAACCTTGTGAGCAAAGTGCGGATGCTGATGTAGTGTGATGCAAGACTCCCCCAAAACAGCCAAAAAATGTGAATCAAAGAAATGCAAGATACTATTCTTTGTAATCCATAGATTCAGGAGGTCTATGCTGGGGTCCGCTGTGCACAGATGGTAGATTTATTCCTACATTCACTGCAGTTCTTTGATTTGTACTACCCAATTTTGCATTAATTCTGGATTATACAAAAGGGTCCTTTTTGTTTTATTTTGATCAAAAACATTAATGTACTCTATTGTTCCCAAGACATATGCTGTTCATCATTCAATACATTGTGTTTTCTTTCTAGCAGCAAAATTATTTGAATAGACGTATCTATTTTCAGTCATTTTGTAGCAGGCAATCAGCTTGTGAAATGGTTGATTTCTTCATTCCAAAGCCTAAGCCAAAGCAAATGTTTATAATGTCCTGTTAAAATGTGTACAACATCCTAATAATAAAAGCTGGGAAACAGGGAGCCTTAATGCTGATACAAAGCCTTTTTATGTCGTTCTGTTCGCCTGAATTGTTAGGTCTTTAGGTAGTGTTGCCATGCTTGAGTTGTAAAATAGTTCTTTTTCTTCCTCTTGGTACGATCCATTGTAAAGTTATTTCAGTTGTTTTCCACATATGAATTCAGATTTACAATCTGTAAACCTTTTGTGACATTTCAGAGGAGTCGCTTCACAAACATCTTTTCCATATTTGTGTCATTTCACAAGCCTCTTTAAGCAATAGCTCTCTTGAAGTAACAAACAACCCATGCATCTTCCCAGTGCAAGGTTATGATGACATAACTATTTCTAATTTAATGCCTATCTGAAATGATGTTGTGTTCCGGTAGATGTGAATGATTGTGTGTGTGGGAGGTTTCCCTCTTTTTTTTGTCTTTTTTTTTTTCCCTAATTCATCCTGTATAAATCCAAAATACTTTCCAAAAAGTGAAAATATTAACTTTGAATTTACAATATAGAATGCATGACAAATATATTAGTGTAAAAAGGATATTTTTCATAAGACTCGATGCAAAAAAAAGTGAAGATATTGTAAGAAATTTTATTTCCATGTTTCGTGAGTCAGTTTATTATTGCTGCATCTATCAGAGGGTGAGCCATGTCAAAAAAAAAATTGCTTCTTGATATCAGTAAAGATCATGGTCTCTAAGATCATGATTTGAAGCAAGACCGATGAATAAAGCTGCCTGAACTCTTTCCAGATTAGCTGTAAGTGTATGAGATTAAATCCTAAAAAGCAGAATAAAACCAACAAATTGGGAGAGTAAGCAGCTGCAGAGGTGCACAACAGTAGTATTTATTTTTCAGGCCAGCAGGCACAGATAAAATATGTCCACCTTCCCTCTTCCTGCCCTTCTCCTTTCAAAGATACATTTGTATTTTGTTTTCTACCTTCCCTTTTATCTCAGTAAAAAAGAGGATTTTTATGCTGGCTTCCATACACTAGAGTGGGTTTTAGAGGATGCATTTTATTCTGAGTAAGAACTACAAACAGACTGTTGAGGCTACTTAGGTCTGAAGACGCTGGTTTGGTTCATATGTCTTTTATGGAATGTATACACATTTCCCACATATAAAGATTTTATTCTATTGCATTACTAATGGCAGTAGAATGAAAGTGGTCCTCTGTGTCCCTTTGCTTCCGTTCTTAGGAGGAGTGCCAGTACGAGTTGGCAGTGTAGGCTCTGTCTTTTGGGACTGCAGTTGGGGATGTCAGGGTGTTAACAGGGAGAAAAAAAGAGATCAAAACAAGAGGGAAGAGGAGGAGAGAGGAAAAAACAGGCATAAGCTAGCTGAGAAACATCAAGGAGGAGCACGAATTAGATAAATGAAAGTGTTTGTCCATCTGTTTCATGTTATCTTTTTCAAATGGCTTTTCTTTAATTGCTTGTTTATGAACAGCTGATACTGAGAACAGCACTGATGGTAGTTTCTTGCAATTTAAAATACGACAAGGTAACATTAAAGAATCAGTCAACTACATTTCTTTCTGAAAGACTGAAAAACGGCCATTTTCCAAGATTATCACTATTTTTATTCTGCAGCACTTATGACACAGCACTGTACTGCAGCCTCTGATTTGAATTGTTTCTGTTTCTGAGTACCTGAGTTGAGAGCTATTTAGTCCAGGTGTCTTTAAAAAAGTGTACAATCTTTACTTGGGGCTGTGGAAACTAAGCATAGTTGAAAGCAATCTCAAGTAAAATAGAGGCATGTTAACTTCTTTACCTATGTTATTCTACCTGCTGACATATTTAAAGACAATGAGAAATATTAGAAGTATTGTATGCAGACAGTGTTTAAAATAAAGGAGCTGGTATCCAAGAAGCAGACTGATAGTGCTATGTGCAGAGTTGTTTGTGTTCAGAAGTATCCATTCAGAAGTATCCATTAAGGACAGCAGAGTCTCTAAACTTTTTAGAATTCATTATATAAGAATCAACTGACAAGAAATTATGTCTTTTCACATTGTTGACCACCGCAGTAGGAAAAACCGCACAATTCTTGAGAAAGCATAATGATATTCTTTCACTTCAGAAAAAAATCTAATAGTTTGTACAGTATTTTGTGGGTTGAGTTTAAAATTGAATCAATAACCTTTTCCATGCATGACTACAAAGAGCTGTCACTGACTTTCCCTGGTGCTAGAACAGGATGCAATATTTGGGCATGACAGGTACCCTACAGTATTTTTAACATATTAACTAAAGATTTAAGTTTTGTGATATTTGAACTGCATCCAAATCAGATTTTATCTTCATCTTCCTGCTCCTGTTCCAGCATTTTTCAGCACTTCGATAGTCAGTCCTTGGAGCTGGAAAGTGAAAGCAATGTCAATCTGAAAACTGTAGTAGTCTCAGTAGTTTTGCTTTTGTTTCTTGTGCTGTCTTCAATTTCAGTGTATACTTTGTATGATTCTTGAGATGATAATAACTTAGAATAAACAAGTTAGTTTCTTTTGCACAGAACTGCTCTTTTAATTACTTGATTCCTTTACATATAGGTTTAGGGGTGTTTATCAACATTTCATGATTATTCCAGTTTTCATGTAGAAACTAAAGCTGCGCTTGTCTGCTGTCTCAATCTGGAATGGCATAAAAAGGAAATTAATAATAGCTATGGCCAGAGGAAGCAATAGAAATTTATGGGAAGGGAGCCAGAGAAAATGTAGTATTTAATTATTGAAAAGAAGTGCCTTGGGTCCAAGAAAGTCAGAAATACTTCAGAGCAGAAGTTTTAATGAAATAATTAGACACGACAAGGATTAAGCTACACCTGCTTGGAAGATGAATAAGGAGTTTGGTACCGTTTGTAATGCAGTGTTGCGATAAGAACTTTCTCAATGGTACTTGCATCGCTTATTAACAGCCCAGGCTACCAGTAGCAGGCGTACTATGTTTCTACCTGTTATTAATAGGTTGCAATGGACTGTAGCATCTCCATTCTATTCTAACTTCTGGAAAAGAGGGGGAGCTTTTCTCTCTATTGCCTTTGCAGAACTGTCTGTCTTGTGAGAAATAAAACTGCTTGTACAATTCTGTTTGTCTCCTAAGGTCAGTTTTGTGGGTCTTTCGCTCATGTGAATAGTGACAATGCTAACACAACATTCAGGACGTGCAGCCACTGTGACTTCAGAGTGGTTTTTCTGAGATGTGCATTGCTTCCCTCCCTTCCTCCACTTTTATTTTCCCTAAAGTAGCAGAACAACCAATGAGCTAGCTGTTCTTAATTTTTTTTCTAATGATGTTTTATAAAGAAACTCCTTTTTGTTTTTTTCAAAGCCAGCCTTTATCTAGCTGTAGAATTCTGTGCTGAGAGGCATTGGGTCTCTGATCAATGGTAGATACAATTTGGGATCCTTGTCTTTGAGAAAGCTAATCTGTTTGGAGAAGAGAAAGAAAAGAGGAAATTTCCCTAAATACAGACGAAGTAACCTACCTTAATAAACAGTCTAAAACTACTGTGTTTCTTTTCAAACATTCAAGAGTGTTTTAATTAAATACATAACAAAGAGATTGAATTCCAGCTTTAAGTGACAATCTGAGCTCAGCTGCAACCACTCTCTGCAGCGAGCAAATCTCATGTTGGTTTTAGGGAATTTCATTTTCACAGTTTACTGCAGAGTGCTTTTTCAAAAATAACTCCATTGCCACATGATGTTTGTATTTTGCTTACTGTTACTGATTACTTGATTTTTTTCTTAATTATGCATATCTGTTGCATACTGCTTACTGAAAATGAACAGTCACTGTTTGACTTCTCTCACTTTTATGCAGAATGAGCTCAGGGAAGTCTTGATATTTGGTGCTGATATTTAGTATCTTTCAAGCAGAGTTTGGCCTTCCATTGCAGTGTTATGCTTCTGTATATCACAGCTATGTCTTTAACTGTGCTAAAAGACCGCTAATAATCTAAATCTGTAAACACAAATCTCAGCTGCGTCAGAATATTGAACATTTTTTATTAAGTACTAACTGCAGCTAACATTTATGGAATTAAATGTAGTTTTGCTCTTAGCTAAATTGACCCTGAAAGAAACCAATACCAGAAAAAAAATGAGAGTAGTAGCATTTTAATTTAATTTTTTAAATTAATGAGGCCAGTACATTTCTGGGTAGAGCATGTCTTCTTAAAGTGCCATTTTGTTGATCTTGCACAACCATGAAAGTTAGAGGTCACTGTGTGTTCACAATCCTTAGTTGTGTTTGTAGTTTCTGGCAGCAAAGTAGTTCTGGAATCTGCAGGAAGTAATTCAGTGAACAAAGTATGAATTTTCATACTTTTTACCATAGCTATATAGGCTGATTTAAAATAAAAAATGAGAATGAATTATTGTTACTGCTACAAACTCTGACTCTTTCTTTGTGCCTCAAAGTCACAAATGATAGAGCAATCACTACCATAGTGCAATTTAGTTGTCATTTATCTTTTACAAGACAAGTTTAATAATTTCTGTAAATGTCAATCTATTTTATTAAGTCAGCTCTGAGGAAAAAATATAACTAAAAAATGAATGCAGTAGGACCAGGGTGACCATATCTTCATAATTAAAAATTACATTATTAAACAATACTGTTTTCTTTTCTACCTTGTCTTTAGCATGATTATTCTGTTCCTTCTTCTGCCCCTTTTTTAAGCCAAAACCTTGTTTGTCCCTTTGTCTACTCTGGCATGTCTTCATCTAGTTATCTATTGTATTGGGTCTTTTGTGTATCATTCTGTCTTTCTGACTGGTATAAGTTCTTACCAAACTCTGGCTAGACATTGGAAGTGTTTTCAAAGATACGTCCATGGTACTACTTCACTTACAGATAGACATTCTTTTCTTCTCTAACCCAGTTCTTTTTCTTTCCCCTAGCTCTAGCTCACCTCTCTTCCTCAATTCCCAACAATTCTGCAACCATTCTCATATTTGTCCTTTCAGACTTGTGATAACGTAAGTGGACACTTCTCTCCTGGCCTTGAGAAATGTTCTTTTTGTGTCTTTCAGTGAAAACAGACTGCCTTGCATTCTTTACTAACCAAAAGGGAGACAGCCACAAACATTTTAAGGAAATAGCTATCTGTTCTAGCAAAGTAGTGCAGTACAATGTCATTTAAAGTCAAGCAGAAAATGTAGGTGACCTGAAGTCAGTGACTCTTAACTTAAAGTGGAGTTTTAAAATGCGGGGTAATTTCTATGTATGATATGCAGTGGGCTGTGTATATGCAACTTGTCCTGACATCTCTGCGCTGCGCAGCACAGTGCCCTGTAACCATGCCCTGGTGTTTCAGAAAGTGCCGGTTTCTGCAGCACTAGGCTTTCAGGAAACCCTATTAGGGACCTCAGTAAGTGTATCATCTTCACAGATTAATAGGAGGTTAAGTTGCTCCAAACCCAGTTTTCCCAATTTCTGGTCCAGTATTTTGTCAGCTGATGTTACATGCTTGAACGGGTCCCTAGATGTAGTTTATCTGCCAAAGCTTTTATTATGCAGCTTGTAATAAGATGAACCATGAACTTTTCTGCAGAAAATCCATTTTCTTTTACAAAAAGAAAACAGCAAGGACAACTGTTCTTATGGTAATATATTGATAGAAAGCAATACATTTTAGCTGCAAGAGGTTTTATTCTGTAATGACTTTGTGAAAATTCAGGAAGTTAAATGATAGACTTCCTTGACGATCAATTAAAAAATATTAAAAAAATAGCAATCAAGGAGGATGAGATTAAAGCAGAAAGCATCTGATTTTCTTTGTAATTCCAAATAAACTGGGAAGCTTCAGAGGGGTATTGCATTCCAAAGTTCCAAATCAGTGCACAAGCCCATTTTTTTTTTCCCAGAGGTAGATTAATTTTAATTAAATCTTGTTGACTCTGGCATGAGGTGCTGGGCTGACAAAAATCGACCTGCCTCACTTGTATCTTTATGCTCCAGTTAGAACTGTGAAAAATATTTAAGCTAGAAGATGAATCACAATTAGTTCAAAAATCTCACCTTTTGAATATAAAAATTTGAGAGCTCAACAGTTAGTCCAGCAATTTCTACTTCTCATGATGCTGAGATAATTGCATTTTATCCCTAGAATGGACAAGTAATGATTCATCTTCCTGTACCGTTCATTAACAGGGACTGGAACCAAAAGGAATTCTTGAAAGAAACCCAGTTTAACATGGGTTTGCATTTCTTAAAAAACAGTGTGTATTTTGGATGCTTCCCATGACTTTTAGCTCCAGTGAATACAATGATTAAAGAATTTATTTTCATTTAGAAAATATGTATCGATATTTGAAGCAAGAAATTGGATCTCTGAATAAAGTAATACTGAAAGCAAGAATAATTTAATTCTTACTCAGCAGATTTTTTTTTTGATGCAGATATTCTTCCCTAAATGACAATATCAATTATAAAGACCCTGAGAATCAGAGTGAGAAGGAAAAAGGAAGACAAGTCACGTAAATAATGGAAAAGGGAGGAATATTTTGTAGATGAGACTCACTTGAAACAAACTCTGGAGCTTTGGATATCAAGGCCAGTACTAGTAGTGTCTCAACTTCTTCTCAACAAACTTTTTTTGGATGATGATAGACTACGTTGCAGTAATGACTTATGCACTGGTGTTCTTACCTACCTTACTGCTTCACTCCTTCTTCAAGTAATTAATAGTGTTTATAAGAATACTTGTGTCCTGTTTGTAGACATTCATAAAAGCAGTCCATTATTTTCAGAGTTAAGCCTGGTGTAGCTAACTAAATTGGAAGATTTTCCTCAAGACAAGCGTTTTAAATTTTGTGCTCTATGTGGCATATGGGTACTTGTTTCAGAAGCATTTTTTTCTCTCAGAAAATGAGATTTATTTGGAAATTTATACTGTGGTATATCAAATATCATGAAGCCTTACAGCTATGTTAAAAATCAATTATGAAATTAACCCTAACCCCCTCCCCAAATTTTTTAATGTAATGGCCAGCACTGCCTTTACTCCACTAGCTTAAAACTCCACTATTAAATGGAAATAAATATTTACACTGCCTTAATTCTTGTAAAACCCAGGCTCCGTGACACTGTCAAAGGAAATGAATTCCAGAGGTGTATGATCACCAGGAGAATATTATTCTGGTATTCCAATCAGCTGAAGATAGGAGCAACCCAGGAGACTATAAATCTTATAATGACATGAAAAGAAGATAAATTAGTTCCTTTGAACTCATTCCCAAGATATGGAGGGCTCCAACTTTGATCCAACGTATTGAACAACAGAAATTAATAAACAATCCAGTACATAAACGTGTTCTTTTAGCTCTTGTTTCAAAAAATGAAAAGGCTAAACTTAATCTTACTGTCTTTTGGAGAATGATCTATCTTCTAGTTTATGGATACATTATTGTTTCAATCACAGGTCACCTGGACACATTGACACCCAACACAAATTTGGAGGCCTTGTAATGTCCAAATCATTAATCCGAAAGCAGAGACACTGCAGTAAATGTCTTAAGATATTTTCCAAGTGACTAAAAGGAACTTATAAAATTAAACTCCCAAGTTCACAGGGAATGAGGGCCAATTTCTGTGATGTATAAGCACCATGGGCTTCAAGATCAATGCAAATGTTACTTTCTTTACAGAGTAAAGAGATTTATGATCAGCCTGCTCACCAAAAGAAGTGTTTGTGTCATGGATCTCATCCAAAGAGGGTGATAACTGTCTATTTCACAAAGAGAATATTATCTCTTTACCTGAGCGTGTATATTGAAATCATTACTGTGCTGGGTGCACTGACATTGTTGGTAATCATCAGTGGACTGTTGTAGGATTTAATTTTTGCTGTCTGCTTTGTGTTAATTGTGTCCTCTCTTAAATTGGTATAATTTGGAGAATAAGGGATAGAAGTATAAACTGCCTGTGAGCACTGAGGAAATCAGCTTTCACGTTGAATATGTCATCGTGAGGCAGAGAGGAAAGGCAGATATCTGAAAACTCTCAGTGTGTATTTTCAGCTTCTGTTTTTAGTATTTTACATTATTAATCGTGCATAATACTTTGATAGTAATATTTGAAATCACCTTTTGTTTTTTTGAAAGCTGACAAATTAATACTTCTGATGAAAGTGAAGAACAGAAATCTGGTTTGTAATAGGTGAAGTTTTCAATGCATTGTTTCAAAAGTCAATCAAATCTCTGTTGTAGGCCAGCACTTCCTGACTAGTGAGACAGATCTCATTGGTGAACCATCCAGAACTGCAAATGAGGCGTAAAGCACGATTCATGTACTGTAATGAGGTGCAAAGAAATATCAATTGATTGTGAGTCAGCTGAAGGTAAAATTGGTTGAAATATACTACTCTAAACCACGCATTCTGTAAGGTGCAGCATCTACTGCATATTGAACCTGCTGTATCAATGTATATTGCACGTACTCCTCTGCTTATTCAACCAGAGTATAACAGCTTTCTATTCCTGTCAAGTAACGCAGCTATTCCTTTAGTCAAGGAGATGAAGTCTCAGTTGGACCCTTTCTAACTCTGATGGCCCGATTCTTCCATCTTAATGGTATTCCTTTAATACTTTAAAAAATATTATTTATATATTTTATACCGCATGTATGAACATGCACAAAGGTATATATTCACACTAAAAGCTTAGGATGTATAGCCATTTCAGTAAACTTTCAGACACTGTGAGGAAAGTGGAGAACTTATTATAAGATCATTCCATGATCCAGAATTTACAGACACCATTTTGTGGAGAAAAACAGATGTCTTTCTCCTGTGGGAAGCCTACCAGTCCTGCAGACATGAAACAAACTCAACAGTAGGTAAGAATTATTTTAGTACAAACTAGAATCGTGGTCTTGCACGTTGAAGAAGTAATATCTACATGTATTAGACAAATAGGTTGGCTTTTGTTTGCCAAAGGCAATTTCTGCCCCAGAGGTGTTTTAGATAAATTGTGTCTCAGGCCAGGGCAGGGTGTTAAAAAACATGTATTCTTAGATTTTAGGGCTCCTTTTTTAATATGGGAGATCTACTATCAAGAATAATTTTTCTAGAAAACATGCAGATCCATGAAATGACTGGATTATATGCTGCAACAATGCATGGGTAGGAAAGAGAATGTAATGTGCACACCTCGATTGTTTTCTGACATGGTGTCAGAACACAGCCAAGGCAGGAACTGGAAAGTGTTCTCAGATTCAGCAATAGAAATGCAACCACAGAGTTATATTCATACGTCCTAAATAAGGTACTTAGACAAGCGTAAGAAGACTTCATTAAACCTATTTTTGGGCACTCATGCAATTTTTGGTCACAAGAATTTTTTTTTATGTGCTTCTCTTTCTCTATATTGATTATACAGGAAGAAAAAGATGGCTAGGCTTCTAAGCTATATACCTTAGTCATCTGTATTTAAGTGGAATTAATCTGGGTGTCTGTGGTCACAACTTCAGGCAATGATTCAGACAATCTAAATTCAACCTCTGAATTTGCCTAAAATCAGTAACATCTTCATTTTTTGGCATAGTATTCACTAACCAAGTAATATGTAGAAATGCCCAGACCTGATAAGTGAGGCAGGAGCTAGGCACTGGAGCTTTGTTGCGGACCAGAGGGAGGCAACAATGTACTTCAAACTTAGTGTTCAGAGTAGGTTTTGTGAACACGTCACGAAGCATAAAATCTTATTGTCAAAATAGCGAAATCCAAAGTGTCTCATTCCACTTGTGCCGGAAAAAACCCTCAAACTCAACACTATACCTTTTCATGTTTGTAAGTTGTAATAAGAAACTTGCGCTTTTGCTCTATTTTGTGGTGTACCCTGGCAATAGAAGCTTTTTTTTTCACTGTGTAAGTTGTATCCATTGTGTAATGTTCAGAAGGGTGAGAAGGACAAAGATAAGAGAAATAATTAAAATTAAACAATTCTTGTAATTATTTTCAACTGCTCTATACCTTGTCATATTTAAATAAATTTTCCCATATTGCCTTTCAACTACTGTATTAAAAAGAATTCCGCAGAGAGGTTTGAGAGCCATAATCTATATTGAGCTAAGGAAATTAACCAATAAGTCAAAGTTATTCATGTTAAAGATAGCTAAAAAACAATTATACTGGGAGGCATACCTACTGATTCATTTCAAGAAGTAATACTGTCATGGTATAGTCTATCATCATTAATAACAAAAGAATTTTAAATTATAATTTTCATATTTCCCTTGTCCAATTTATTTGATTTTTTTTCCTCTTACTCATTCTGGAATGCGCAATTTGTATGGTCAGTGCCAGTTTTTGTATGTGTCCATAGTAGGCCTAACAGCAGGGTTTCCCAAGTGAACATATGGCACATTTCCTATCATCTGCATAAGGAACTAAGTCAGACCTATCATTTTGTTATCTAAGTTTAAAAAAAAACGTGAATTTTTTAACACTCAAAGTATTTATAATAAACAAATCATCTAGCATTTAACTTTCACGTCTTCATTTTTTCCTTTCATAGATTTAGAATTTAGTTAAGCTGTAAATGGTCAAAATAAGATAAAATCTCAGCTTCCAAATATTTTGTCTGTAAAATATTTTCTTTCCAAACTAGTAAGTATGCAGGTAAAATCTCTTGTTCGCTTTGCTGTCCACCTTTCAGAAAGTTTTAAAGCCGCACTGATAGGTGGATCATGATTATTCTGTCATTTACTTAGACCATGATGAGACGCAGGAAAATTAATCGTTTGGTCTCATCACGGAACTGCAGCACACCTCATTAGGGACAGCAGGCACTTTCCTGCTTAGGAAGTCCAAAGATGGTCTGGAATCTCCCATCAAGAGTTGGCCTTTTGGGCTGATGTCATCTATACTCCCGTGACTTTCTTGGGAATCTGTACATGTCAAGGTTAATTTTGTCTTTCATTAAAAAAAAGACATTTGCTTGCCTTCCCGCCCCCCTGTGTTGACAACAGTCATTCTGAGAATTTTCAGAGATGCAAATATCCAGATTCCTATCAAGGTGCTAAATGTAGACTGATAACTAATCTTTCTATTTTATCCTGTATGTAAGTACATTAATCAGAACATTCTCCTAACCATTCGGAGTGTTGTGGTACTTGCTGGGTGAGTTCGTGACTGAGGAACAGCGCACAGACTGCTTCCACTTGCACTAGAGCAGTTCCAATATTTGGAAACGTGCTAGAGGCATAGCGCTGATCTGCGCTTTTGGGCCTTGATCCAAAGACTGTTGGCATGCAATGTTATCCCGGATTTCACCAGAATTAGGCTACTAAACAGTTGCTGCTACTGGAAATGGTAGCGTAACAGCCTTTGGAACAGCAAAGTTCTAGTACCCTAAACACAGGAAGTAAGAGAATGGAATGGGATTCACACATCTTATCTGGAGCACTGACACTATACTTATCTGCAAGCTGAACCAGATCACTTAAGCTTCATTTCCTAAAGTATTTAATAGACAGCGTACTTACAATATTTGTGATGATTAGCTATTTTTGTAAAGCTTGTTCTAAGGATAAATTATTATTTCATTATTTCATATTACTGCTGATGGAATAGGAGATAAACTTTGATGAATCCTTTGTGCATGGGATACTATTAGCAGCAAGTCCAATGGAAACTGAGGAATGAGGCAGTCAAGGACCTTTTCCTATCATTTATGATAAATTTTGTCAAACTTCAGATGGCAATGATGTAGCTATTTACTGACCATATTCTGACCATGTTTATACTGCCAAAGTCGATGGGTAATGTCTGAGTTCTGTCTACCCTTCCTCTATGTGCAATGATTTGGGTCTTTCTGCTATGATGATGAAGATTTTCACATAGCTTGCTGGAATTTAACTATATTATATTTATGCCCTTATGAAGATAACCAGTCTCCTTGAGCTTGTTCATTGTGGTGACAAAGGGTAATATGGACAGAAAAATGGATAAACAGACTGTCCAGTTTTCTAAGTCTCATATCCTTGGTTTAAAATCTATAACTTTGTCTTAGAGGAGAGTATAGATGTATAGTATAGTTTGGGAATGTGAAGGACAGCCAGGGGATCAGGCCAGGCCAGCATGGCTTTATGAAAGGCAGGTCCTGCTTGACCAGCCTGATCTCCT
>Ga0181612_130582_pt1 | contig 15403 bp, 8 predicted proteins | sample HoacroProtozoa21_FD_119630 | JGI IMG/M metagenome (GOLD analysis project Ga0181612, IMG submission 119630) | Hoatzin crop microbial communities from Cojedes, Venezuel. Combined Assembly of Gp0051906, Gp0051904, Gp0051908 | reverse complement strand
TAATACTTAGACTAGTCTGACCTGTATCATCATCTCCTGACTAAGTGTTAATGGGAGGTTTGTTTTATAGCATGGCTTTCAGCAGGCCTGAGGCCAGAGAACAGATCTGAACTGGTAATGCATGCAGTAAGAAGCCAGCAGTTATTTTATGACTTGAGGAGAGCAAGCATGTTCTTACATGATGTGGAATCATAATTCAGTGATACTGCAACGTCTATCATTATTTGAAACTTTAAAGCAATTTGCATTGGAAGAAAGGTTTGCTGGTTTACATCCTCAATAAATTTAAAATCTTTATTGCACAGTAAAGCATTATTTATTTATTTGTTACTGGTTATTTTTTTTAATTGTTGGAGTTCATTGTACCTTTACTGTAAGAAGTTAATCCCTTGGTTTAAAAAAGAAGCCTGTAACCTACTTGGGATGGGTTTCATTATTAAAAGAATTTGGGGGGAAGAAATGCAGAAATAAGGTGAAAATTTCATGGTAGTCTGTAAACTACTGCTTTGGTCTGGGAATCCAGGTCTGGAGCCATTTACTTTTGCTTTTGTTTGTCACGGATATGTCTACTTCTACAATATTGCAATTCCCCTGTTCTCATGAACCTTTTCTATAGAATGTGTTGCCCAGTGTGCTTTATCTCACAACGATGAAAGAAAATGAGCCAAAACCATTGTGTGTGGTGACAAGCAAGTATTGTAGGTACTTGTGGGTTAAAAGCTCAATTATTGAACAGAACAGTCTTTTACTGGGATTCAGGGAGACAGGAATTTGATATCTCATCTCTGCTGAACATAGTTCAAATGCGTGCACTTTGCCATTATTTCCAAAAGCTATCGGCAGATGTGTTGTATCAGGAAATGCATGACCAGAATGCATTAACTTAAAGTCTGAAACTTTGGGGTTGGGGAGGGGGCAAATCCCAGAAAATCCTTTTTGGTCTGTAGATCTGTTGTATTGACGATCCTGTTCTGGGGCTCACACCGTCTGCAGTCACCAGCTGCTCCAGGGACTCGGACTGACCATTTCTGTGTGAGAGAGTGTGTCATTATAATGTGTTTCTGTTAATGACAATGACACTATGTCTATGCGGAGTGAAAAGTACAGATCCCTCAGGGCTCTTATGTGTTGTTACTACTGTACAAAAATAAGCTTTGCTCATGTTCTGAGGCAAAAGTAGTAGCATAGGTTGGGGATGTCTAAGAGTTCATATTGTGTCTAGATTCAAATTTAAAAGACCCAAGGTTTGAAATGGTTGGACTCAATATGGTTTCAGAAATGTGAAATGCATCTTCTGAGAGATGATTATTTTTCCAAGTAGCTAATACTTAGTTCCTCCATGCTAGGGAATGAGCAATGTCTTCTGGCTAAAAACTTCCAAGCTGACGTCTGGGATGAGGAAGATTTTAGGAGATGGTTTCCTCAGGGAGAAGGGGAGGGGCACCGCTTTAGCATCAGCCTACAGTTTCCTTTCGTATCTCCTGACAAGGATGAATAATAGATGTGTAGTTTTGAAGCCAGTGAGTGAAGCAAACCAGGCTTTGGAGGTCAGTTATGCTGAATTGCTGGATCTGTCTCAAAGAAGGTATAGTGTATACTCTGAAGAAGACCATGGAGACGCATGCAGAAGAACAAGCTCCAGTCACTGCTCCACCAATAAATAGGAAACTGATCTGAAAAAGAGAGTGTAAAAATGGAGGGTTCCCAAAGTTCCTCTAACTTAATGATACCCACCTCCATTCTTGTGGGGGAGGAGAGAACTAGTATCTAAGGAACAGACTTATGTGATGTCTGGGGTTTTTATCTGTAGCACTACCATCAGGAGAGGGTTAACTTCTCCTTATGTTTAATTTCAGAGGTTTCACATGAGATCCAGGTTGTGGATTTTATTTCCTTCTTCCAACAAACACAATTCTGATGATCAGGCTCTGAAAATCTGCTTTGAGCAAGGGGGTGGCTGGACTAGGTGACCTCCAGAGGTCCCTTCCAACGTCCAATGTTCTGTGATTCTGTGAAATCAGTGTTGCTGAAGTGGCTACACAGTGATGACCTGAAGGTCTGACCCCATCTTCATATCTTCAGATTAAATATTGCAGAGGTCTCAGTCAGTGCATAACCTTACCCAAGACAGTAGTTACTTACCAAGCCGTTGGCATTTGGTTTGGCATTTCTTCTTATATCAGTAGGCCTGCATGTGCTGTAAGTAAACACAGAACTGGACGTTCTTTGACTTTTGGTAAAAATGGAAATGCCAAAATGCACCACTAGGAAGGGGTGGGGGGAAGCAGGTGTTGAGAGGCACCTCTCATGCTATCCCCCATAGTAAAACTAAAATACAGTAATGTGATGAGAAAGTGCAGTTGCGCAATGGTATTATCAAACTGTAATGGTATTTAAATGCAAATTCCTAAACTCAGCACTCCTTTGTTTCCATAGTTAACACTCCTCCTCTGCTGTTATTCACACCTTAATACCCTGTGCTGAAAGCACATGCCATGTCTGACCCCGGTGAGCAGCTGTACTGAAAAGACTTGTCATATGAGCACCATCTATGACCCATGTCACAGAGACACCATTTGTAAATTCTGTGTGGCAAGGCATTTAATCTGTACGCGACAAATTCTGCTCCCTTGCTGTGATTGACATAAAAAATAAATAATGAAAAAAGGAATAAACTACTAGTGGACCGGGTAAAATAAACTACCTTCACTATAATCAGTAACCTTGTGGCACTGAACTGGGATTATTGTTAGTGAAGATACCTAGATCCATTGTTTTCTTACTCTGTTTGGAGGCTAAGTCCATAAACTTTTATGAGCTATAGTTTAGATAATGTTAGGAAATAGCTTGTCTGGAACTAAAATTATCTCATTGTTTGAAATGGGCAGGGACAGGTTTTGGTCTTTTCTGCATTAGTCTGCTATAAAACATCTTATCATTCAAGTATTATGGAACTGCGTGCTAAATTTCTGGTTTTATACATGAAAATACAGTGGGTCTGGCTTCTTGATGGCTGTGGCTGCATGTGGGTACGATCATTAGTTCATAAGACATCTGTGGAAAAAAGCTGAAAGAATATTTATATTCTGTTGGGTTTTTTAAAGAGATTCGCAGGTTTATCTGGGTGGCTATCTTTATGATTGTTAGAAATGTGTTTCCTTTGACGTATTCCCATCATAACTGGGATTAATGGCATTCTGGAGGCTGAGTGTAAACTCATTTATACAGCAAATCAGTGGCAGAATGAGACTACAATCCAGGTTTTCTGCATTATCCAGCTGCCTTGACTTCTGAGAAGAAAATGGTGACTTATTTCTAGCCTTTTGGGATTTATATAGGTTTATAACCTAAGTCTGTGGAAGTCTCCCCCTTTTCAATAGCCTAAAGAAAACTGTTTCCTTTCAAAAAGAGGATGTATGCTATCAGCAAACTGAGATGTGCTGCACGTGTGGATACCACTAATGAAAGAAAAGAGCACTCGAGCACTTTCCTCACCGAGGTTTTTTTCCACTGGGATAATACACTTGGTATCTTCTGGTCAGTTATAGTTAGGGAAGAAGATGAGTTTTATACCATGTTGTTATTTTTGCGGTACTCAATAAAATTTTGTTCTTGCTGGTGGTAGCTGAATCTCAGGGCACTACTGTTCTCACGCAAAATGGCGCTCTCAAAGAACAGTGCTAACTGTCCTAGGTCCGCCGTTTTAGGCAGTCACTCTTCGTAGGCGTTCACACTGTGTTCAGACAAGTTCAGTGTTGTTTGCTCTGACAATGTACCAAATGAGTGCTCCACTTAGAAGCAGAGCCAAGGTCTCGGAGAGAATACTGCCAAACAAAGGCACAATCAGGAAGGAGCTGGAATTTGTGATGTTCGGAACCATTGTTCGGCCCCACCATCTCCAGCCCAAAGCCCCCAAATTTTCAAATTCAGGTCTTTGATTCAGGCTGACTTTTCACTGAGGTCGATTGTTTTCAGACAATTTTTTTTTTTCCTTTTTTCTTCTTCTGTCAAGAACTGTTAAAAGAATTCAGCTCTTAAAAGTGCCTCCCTTCTGCTATGTATTCCTTAATTGAGTTCTTGGCATAAGGACAGGAGAAACTATTTCTAGCTATTAGAGTAGCTGTGTGAACTGGGAGAGCCTCCAACTTTTAGGAATACATTTAAAGGCTTCAAGAAGATCCAAATTTCCGGATAATTTTTACTCCTTTGCTTGGTCAGCTGTCAGTATTTGATAAATAGGGTGGGACTATTGTCAATATTTAACAGCTCAGCACAAATATTATTCTTCATACACTGTAAAAATAGTATATGGAATGCAAATTAAGCACTTCATTCTATGGTTTGGTAGTAACAGAAGCAAGTGATAAAATCTTCCTTGCCTCCCTATGAAGGCATAGAGAGGGAGGAAAATGTTACCAGTGGTAAGTCTTCCCTGCTGCGAAACAAAACAGTGAGATTCCTCGCTCCTCCCGCCAAAACTCATGTCCCAGGGCGGGTGAGAGACAGCAAGGTATGACTGTTAACTCAAACCAGATTACCAGTGAAGTCTTCGGTAACAGAGCTCCTCCTAACTCCAGTGGCACGTCACCAGGACCCCTCGAACATCTCTGCAGTCAGGTGTTGCAATACAGAACCAAATTGCCTCTGGAACTTTCCCTGTATTTGGAGAAATTGTCCCAAAAATCCACCATTTGGCAGTAGCTTGCTGGATGGAGCAGCCTCCCCTCTCCATAGTCGTGTGCAACATGACTACGGCATTACTGTCGTTTAGAAGATGAAGATGCGCTGTAGTCCTGCAATGTGAGATGGGCTTCATGAGTATCAGATGTAGTCCTGGGTGCCACTTCCCAATCCTGCATTCCCAAATGGCTCTCTGACTTTAAATCTTTAGGAACATATCACTATGTAAGTGATCCGACATGATAGCCAGGAGATACTATTTTGTCAGCTGAAGGAGAGGAACTGAATGTAAGATGGCTCAGCTGCAACCATGCTCAGTGAAAACTGAGGTTAACTGGCAAGAAGTCCCAGCACCGCTCAGCCCAGCATGCCTCAGCAACGGTACTTTTCTTGGTAGCTAGGTTAAGCCGCCTTCCACATGAAACAAAGGATAAGGAACAGAGCCAGTTTATTCAGGAGACTTTCAAATCTGGCATTGTCTCAGATTTGGCTTTGGCCCAGCATGAAATGGGGTTTATGTGTTCCTAGAGCTGCCCTGCAGAGAGGACCCCGAGGCCGCAGGAACCAGCGCAGTTATTAGAATTGTAGTTTGCTGGTTACTCTGTAAATGTGTGTGAGTAAATCCAGGCAGAAACACAAAAAAAACAGTAAAACACTGTTACTCCATTTTGTCCAAAACAGGCAGATGGCTTACCATTAGTTGAAACTAGTTCTTCCTCAAATCCTTCACTAGGATTACTGCACTGTTAATGTGTTTCAACTGTTATCCATAAGAGTCAGATCCCAAAGCCCCTTCCATTCTTTTCCTCTCCACCTCACCATAGTGCTCCACCGAGAACTAGAAAGCTGAGCAACCTTGATTTACAGACTGAAGGATAATTTCAGCACCCTGTAAGTGCATCATGTTCCTGTACACTGCTTCCACTCCTGCTTTGTCTTGGCTTTCTCACTAGTCACAACAGAGCAATGTCCCTGTCTTTGCTCGTGAAGTGCTTTGAGAACTGGTGATAGATAGTACATATTTCTAAATAGTTAAGACCTTTCAGACTTAGGCAACTATCACATCAGTCACAAATAGTTCATATAAATAGACTAACTTTCTTCATTCTTAATTATATGAAAAATCCAATTGAAAAGAAAAAAGAGGTAGAGATGGAAAAATTCCCTCTCAGTGAATACAAACTCCATGTGTACCTGAAGTGGTCACGCTGAAATTGCCCTTCACCTTCTGTGAATCAAGTTTGTTCAACCTCTGCGAATTCCAAACACCAAATCCAGTTTTGCTGGACAGAAGGAGATTGTAAGGATGGGGTGAGCATTTAAACTGGACATTACTAGACAAGGACTGAAAGACAGATGGCGCATTGTCCTGAACAGTTAAATCCTGTGTTGTACTAATTCTGTTCAAGTACAGCATTTCCTCTAGCTAATAACTCACATGTGTCTTGCACTATTTGTCTGGTTATTTTAGTGTGGTCTGATGCTGTTAGAGTAAGTCTGCTAATTCTCTCTGAGCTAGCAGCAGCTAAAGCTGAGAATACAAGGTTGTTCAAAAGAGGCATGATATTAATTGTTGTTTATTTCTATAGCATATCATTATTTGAAAAAGCAGGATAATGATGGTTTCCTTCAAGAAATATTTGCAAACTTCTCAACTCTCCTATCATGCATTATGATATCAGATTACTATCAGGTGTAGCCAATGAGCCGTGGGTTGCTGGGGAAGACTTTGCGCATGTCCATACACTTCTTGTCAATAAAGAAGGAGTTTGCCTTCACAGAAATGTCACGTTCCAGCTTTGACTTGTTGTGGAGCAGCATCTGCTGAGTATCACGGGCTTCTTGCAGACATCACTTTAAGGTCTGTATGGTGTCATCTATAGTGTAAACTTCAGTAACCAGCCTGCAAAGAGAGAAGGGGACAGGTTGCTCAATAACTGTATCAGTCCCTCAATACGTTCCTCTTCTGACAGCAGACAGGTCTCGCTTTCAGGTAGGATTTGAACAGCTGTCTTGGAGTGAATCAATATGAAACCTATTTGCCAAACTAGCTTGCATAGCACCTGTAAGAAGTGAGGATTTCTTGCTTGTGTTGGCCTTCAGCACAATCAGCAGAGTAAGCCACTCTGGTATGTCTTTCTAACTGCTCTCTCCTCACTTGCAGCCTCTCAAATGAGTAGCCTCTCTAGGGCTAGCACGGCTGCATTGAGAACTTGCACGGGGTCCTGCAGAATATGTTTGGGATAGAAGTTACTGGAGAGTGGTGTAGGTCAGAATAGCTTAAGCTTGTGCAGCAGGATGTGCTAAACGGTCTAGATACGGCGCAGAAGCGTGTTGATTGGAAGAAGAATCGTTTGCCAGAACAACCATTGCACGTGGAGCTCTGATACCAAGATTTTCTGTGAGCCGTCGTTAGCCACGTTTCTTCCAGAGGCTTATCAATGCAGATGGGGCAAATCTTCTTGTATAGTCACTGAGCTGGTATGCTCTCTTCAATACTGTCCACTTTGTGTTTTGTCTAATGGTCTATTAATTGCTCAGTACACTATATACTATAAGAAAGATTGATTTTTTCCCAGAATCCACTTGAACTTGTTTTGGGACAGCCCCAGTTGTTTCGGCACAGAAAAACTAGACTTTATGAATTTGTTTTCTGTCTGATCCCTTCAACTAGGAAGTTGGCAGCACACACAGGGAACAAGTGCCAACATCAGCACTTCCTTTTAAATAAACAGCAAACTCCGATAACATTTACATGTTACAAAGAAGTGGTTCATATGATATTTACTTTCCCTATTACAGTTGAGCTATTGGGCTGAATTCCCTCTTGCTTTAAAGCACATGAGAGAAATACACTTAAATTATATAAAAGCAAAAATATTCATTAAAAAGTACATTAGCAAATGATTTTACTTTCTCAAATAGGATTTTGTCTCTCAGAAAATACATTTTGAGATGTGAGCTCAACTGAAAACTGCGATAGAAATTCCGACAGAGTATTTGAAATTTGGACTTTTTTTCTATTTCTAATTGCATTTATGACGAACATAACATTCAATGATTTGGATCGGCTAAAGCATCCAGCATAGCCTGCTATGGATTAGGGAGCTGTGGTAGAGCAAAACTCACATGCCTTGGAGGAAGGAGAACAGGATATGCTAATTATCTGTCAATACAGCTATATCTAGTGAGCAGTGTACTTGTATAAACATTTTGGTTAAAATATTAGAAATCATATTAGACTGACAGAAAACTTGCATGTTTGTTAAGTCTAAAATCCTTCCCAATAGCTGTACAACAGCTTGTGAAGCTTTTGTAGAACTTAGAAGCTGGTAGGAGCTAGACTGATTCAGAATCCCTGTGTACTTCTGGTTTTTTAAGTTTGCCACATTAATGTCCTTTCACTCTGACGTGAAGACAATATTCAAAGACATTCTGACATTCCAGTGACTTCAAATGAAGATTCCAAACTTTCTTAGACAGGACCCTTTGGAACATCAGCACCATCCCTGGCAATTGTGGGAAGAAGGGATAATGTGACACCGTGCTGTTTTGATCCTAAATCAAACAAGTCTTATGCCTTGGATAGGTGCAATCCTGCTGACTGGACGGATGCCAGCCACAATGCTGCAGACATTTTTGTGGAAGAGATCTTCAGGGAGGAAGTAGAGAAAGAACAAGACTCAGTGAGTATAAAACTGGATTCATGTATTAATTTTTAAGGTTATCTTGTTTTGTTGTTTTGAATAAAATGCTGATACTAGGTTGTCTGTATACCTAATTGACAGTGTGGTGGGAACAGCAGTGGCAAATGATCCACTCCTATAGTAAATGTAACTGCTAACTGAATGCTACCGTGTAAGCAGAAGTTTTTCTGGTTTCTCACAGCTGAACTCCTGCATCTAGAACAGGCATGATGTATGTGATACGAAAAGCCACGTAAATAAAACTATCCAAATGGATATAAAAGAATTCAGATCCAAACAGTATTTTGTGACAGAATGGACGTGAAGAACAGAGCATGAAGGTGAAGAAATCTAAGATATGGATGCGCCAAAGGAAATGTCAAGATCCAATTAAGGAGGTATGAGGCTGAAAAAAGATACAGTGCATTGTACAATTTCTGGTTTAAGGAACTGGAGAAAGTGAAAAGATGCTAGTACGATAAGCTATGATTTATCGACACTTCTTTTGAATAGAAGCTTTTTGAGCTGATAAAACACTGTTTCGGAAAATTAATATAAATACTCAGTTTAAGCATTATATACTTCATTAATCTCATTGCATGCAAGGCTGTTGCGTATATAGTGGGATTTTGCTAGAGACAACAATAAAAAGGGAATAGTTTTCTACTGTTCGTAAAAAAAAAAAGTGCAAAATTCTTTTACTGGACTGTGAAATTCACTCTGGCTATGGAAGGAACCCTGGTGCAGCATTTCTTGAGAAAACCCCCACAGAGCATTTTGAAGACAGTATTTTAAATAAGATATACTTGATAGGGTTCTTCTAGAACACTGATGTGTTCCAACTGGATTGGGGGCAGATAAATGGGATTAAAATTCGGAAGACCCTTCTTCAGTCATTAGGGAAGGAAGGATAGTATCTCGGGCGTCTTCCTGTATGTATTGTGTGATATGCTGCACCGTGGATCAGAGCACAGGGATCACCCAACTGATCCCAACATATGCTGAGAAGCTCCACAGCTATAAAACCAAAATGTGTGCCAGGTGAGCTGGCCTGTACCAAGGTGATACTGGAGTCGCTATATAGTTGAAAACTAGTTGCAGCAGTAAGAGATGCTGCCTCATTCTTGTTTGCAATTAACTTTTTAAGGAACTTAGATAGCTTTTTGCATCAAAAGACAGAATTTTGTCTGGAGTAACATGTTTCTATAGTTAGGTATTTCCTAAAGTGAAATCTTGTTTCATACAGAATGGAATCAAAATCAATTCCGAAGTCCCAACTCGGACATGAGACTGAATCCCAAAAGATATCAGTGACCAACAAGCAATTGAGCTCTTAGCTGTCCTGGAAGAGGGACTCTAAAGGCAACTGCACACATTGAACTTTAGATGTTTTGGCCAGTTATTTCAACGTAGCTACCTGGATTTTGCTTCTTTCTCCCAGAACTTGTATCGCAATGTAATGAATGCAATTCTAACTGCATTAAATTGGTTCACACTGTCCTTAACTTTCCTGTCCTTGAATGGCTGATGAAGGAAGGAATGGGATAGTCTGGTTTTTACTTACTGAAACTGAGATGCATCACGGCAGAGTTCTATATTGGGTCATCTAGTTCTTCCCTCCAGATGGGTCTGAGCCCCTTTCAGGGGGTACTCCTTCGCCTCTATGGATGTCTCCAGTAACTGGATTGTATCTTCTGTCTAGAAGATTTCCTGAAGTATCTGAGCAAAGCAGAACACTTTTATAAGCCTCATGTGCACACAAAATCAGAACTCAATCCCACTTTTAAACCCTCCTATGGGAACTGCTTCCATTCTGGCATGTTGTTTTACTTAATTTAGGGGAGGAGATTGTTATAAACTCGCATCAATCAGATGGATTTGTATAACGTAGGTGTGATCTTGCCATTTCTTTAAAAGGACTTCTGGTAATTAAATCTCATAGAGAGCCAGAAGGCAGGGGCTGTACACCCATACATCACAGGAAAGCATTTAATGGAGTTGTTCCTGGAAAACAGGTGACCAACATTCACTAAGAAATGCACCATCTCTTTCCTATTATGAAATTAAGAAGTTTATAGGCAATTGGAATATAAGTTTATTACAAGCAGAAGAGAAGCACTGAATTATTGTGATGGGCGAAATTCCAGTTTTGCTTTTGGGATTATGGCATTTTTGTGCTGTTTTCACAGAGGCAGTGTTTATAGCTCTACAGGGACTTAGTTCCATTTTGCTTCATTATCTAATTTTTCTCCCAAATAACAAAAAAGAAAAATCTCCTGCTTGAGCTATGAACATTTTGCAAAGGTAAAGTTCCAATAAACTGCCATTTTCATTTAATCCTTCATTCAATTCTTATTTCCTTTTGCCTCATAAAAACTCAAAAGCAATCAAACATGTCCCCTCTGAAATGGTTTCATACTGCAAGTATTTGGGGGACATTTGATGCAAGAACATATGAACACAAGTTATATTTTCATACTGCAACTAAATTCTCAAAGTTTTGAAAACTCCACTGGGAGCTGAAGAGGGAAGACCAATTTCCTTTAAAGGCTTATTTTCTGTAAATGGAGAAGGTATGGAGTGAAACGTCACCAAAAAGGAGAGGCCTGTGGAATTAGTACAGCATAGTTTTTAGTTGCAGTGCATGTTGTTATATAATCATATTATCCCTGAGAAACCTGTAAGTGCTCCTTATATGTTTTGATCTGTATGGAGAGAAAAAAAAAAAAGAGAAACTGCAAGGGAAAATCTTCGCGCAGCCTTAAGAAAGAAGCGAGAAAATGTTTACATTCAGGTAATATTTCCCAGCCTGTTGATTATTATGTTACTTTCATTTCTCACGATTCATTACAGCCGATGTGGTGAACCTGTTCTAGCTTTTCCTGCAGACAGCTTTGAAAGGGAGGAAAGCAATTTGAACTAATCTAGCGTCTCAGCCAGTCTACTAAAATCAATGCCACTGGAATTTCTACAATGCCAAAAATGGCATAATGTGATTTAAATTATGCTGCTATTTACATCTTGCCTACACACCAAGTTGTACCAGGTTTGCTAATGATGTGTGTGGTTTGAGAATTGAATGGGGACCTGCTGCTGCAAAGGTGCTTGTAGACAAAACCCAAAGAGTTCAGGATGCCAGGAACCTGCACCCCAGTTCAAATCCTTAAGGGCTTGTTGATGTTATACGGTAGAGCAGTGTGAGATCTCCCGGCCAGCACTGTCCAAACCAGTTCAAGTCTTACAGCAATGCAATTTTCCAATAGACGAATCATTCTGGACCACGACACAGCAGCATATGAGCATGACTAGTGATTTGAACCCAGGTCTCCACACTGTACTGAGCCCTTTGGGTCTGAGACTGGTTCCCACAGAGCTAGCTTGAGAGCATCTTCACCCAAAAAGAAGCCTTTATTGCTTAAAGACTGCAGGGGAAAAAACTGGTTGTTTGTTTTGCAGAGGAACTACTTATGATAAGAGTGCTTTGTTAGATACATCATTTTATGTCTACAATTTCAGCAGTTACGCATACTTATTTCTACAGATCAGAACGAAGGAAAAGAGACTTAAGGAAGTTAAACGTCTCCATTACACATCAAGCCCACATCCTTCCTTTTCCATGAAAACACGAACAATTTGAGTCTTCTGCTGCTCAGAAGCAGCATTTGAGTAGTTTGTGCCATCATCAGAACTTTGCTATCTCTAGCCTGTCTAGGAGGATGAGGTGCAGGTTCATCTGTGCATGACAAAGGCAGGCTGCTGGTGATTACACAGACGTGTGCCAGCGAGAGTTTCACAGCCCTGTCAGCCCTGTCCTGTGCTCCCACTGCTGACCTTCCTTGCTAACCATAAACACCAACTGGAGGGGACGTACCAAGGCTGTGAGGCAAAGCATGCACTGTGCTCTTAGAGGTCACCCACTGCTCGGCAGGGTCCTCCTTTGCTGGGTCTGTTACAGCTGCTGTCGCACAGCGGTGTTCCCCGTGCTGCGCCCGACTGCATGCCAGCGAGCCCAACGCCCTGTGGCGCAACCCTGTTACCTGCAGGGACCATGGTTAAGGATGCTGGCCGCTTACATTAAGTCCACTTACAGTTTGGAGCAAAGTGTAAGCTGAATTACGCTTTTTATTATAAAGAAATAAATCCAAGTAAAACAATGAATCAAAGCAGCACCTGTCTCTGCCCACTAAGAACTGAGCAAAGTTATGTCTCAGTTTCAGACAGGATGGGGAGGGTTGCGTTCCACTGATGGTGGAGCAGAGGACTTGCACCCTCAGCTCAGATTCCAGGTAGGACCTTTGTGGTTCAGACTTTCAGCTTTACTGGCAGTAACGCTTCCTCTGTTGGGCAGCGGGTGGAAATGGTGATTCACCTTTGGAGTAAATCTATCAATGAAACAGCGTGATTAAAGCAGCCCAGAGCACTTGGTTAGAAATGAACCATGACTGTGAAAGCAGCTCCCCAGAGCAATGTCGCAGTCCACAAATGCATGCGTGTTGTGATAAGCATGCAGTGTAGTCACTGTGCTGATACTTTCTGCCCTGTGATAATACCAAGCAAAACAATTTAACTTATTCGGTGAGTGGAGTTAGGTTACAAGCTCTCTTACACTTAGTGAGTGCTAATTGCTCTAATCAGGTTAAAGGAGAGGATGAAATTTATATTTTCTGTGAGAAAAAAAAAACTCTAGTACTGTATGACAATGCTCCTGTCATGGGTGGGTGCCCTTTACTCTTTCATTCAACTTGCGTGAAAAAATAACTTGCATATCAGCTTGTTCCTCCTGCATCCCAAAAAGCCAAGCTGATTCTAGTACAGACAAGGCTGAGCCGATTGCCACGTGTGTACTGTCCTCAGTCCCACGGAAAGGCCAGTCTCGTTCAGCTCAGCTAGCAGGGGGACCTTTAGAAGAGTGGCTTTCTGAACCCGTGCTTTTCTCAAATCCTCTGCTGATGCATTCATACGTGGCCACAGCGCAAGTACAACTGCCAAACCACAAACCCACGTATTTCAAATTCAGTAGTGATGAAAGTTGTTAATCACCAAACCTGTGGCTTGTTTCCATTCCTTTCCAGCATTTGCTGTGCTGTGCTGTCAGACAGCACCTGCCCAGGCCTCGCTGCCCTCTGCACGCGGAGCAGACACATAGGTGTTCCCTCAGTGACACAGCAGCAGGAGCCTGTATTGTCCTCTCCTTTTAGAATACCAAGTCATGTATGCACTTCTCCCATAAATTATGGCATACAAATGACACAGGACAACAGCAGTCTTGTACCTAGAGGTGACTCAAAGTTTTTAGAGCTTGCACAGCCCACAAATGTACAAAACATTAATGTTCGAAAAGGGCAAGCTCTGAAGTCTAAACAGAAAATGTTTCTCTTTATTCAGAATCCAGTAGCTCATTAGTCATGAAAAGAGTGCTTTTATCCAAAAGCCACTGAAAACTCAGCCTTCTGTCCAACCCTTGTACCCCTTTGTGTCGGCACAATGTGCAGCAACCACTCTGCTGCCACTCGACTTTGCGAGGTGCTCTGGTGTCCTGCTCGTAAAGGTGGGAGCAGTCTGCAAGCACGCTATGCACAGCCAAGGCAATTAATTAGTGCTACTGAGCAAACCCCTCGTTCACTCACTAAAGAAAAAGGTTGTTTAAACCTGCCTGTGAACTCTGAATTCAAACATCAAACTATGCATCCACCTTTAAGCCCTGCTTGGCTGCATGTGAGTGGATGGGGTTTAGGTTCAGTCTGTGTTCTTAAATTTTTTTCTTACTTTTTTTTTAAAGCGCTGTCATTTAAGACATACAAAGAAAAACGTCCTCGGGGAACCCCCTCCAACACATCGCAGAAGCGTTGTACAAATAGTTTTCGATTACTCATCCTGGCCACACATTGGATGAAATGATTTAGATAATCTGCTCTACATAAAGGGATTGGTGGGGAGGATCACCAGATAGCATTGCACCAGTCTGCGTCATTTCTGGACGACCTCCAAAGGCAGGAAGCAAAAAAAACAAATGCTGAGCAGCGTGTTCCGAAGGGAGCATGGTGAGGGATTGGCTCGGGCAGCTGCCCGTCCGGAAACCTTCCCTTCCAGCACACAAGTAAAGTTTTGTGCTGCAGCGTTCTGGAGAGCTTGTCGAAAACTGCGCTCCCACTGCTCTCTCGCTTCCCCAGGGCCATGATTTTTGTAGGCTGGGTACAGGAGAACCAAGAGGAAGACCCGCTGAAGTCACACAGCTTTCAGCATGTAATTAGGGTACTCTTACGTACAACATAAGTATTTTAAAAATGCTACAGTCTGATAGCGATCCTTGTTTCTTTGTTGTTTCTGAGGTTTGCTCAGTGTTTATTGCCTGAATTCAAAAAGCAGTAGCCAGGTAACATGGTGGGAGGAACATTCTTGTGCCTCCTCATTTTGTGAATTTTTTTCTATTTAATATTTTGCCTCTTGGTTTTTTGAACTTTTTTCATCCATATTTCTATATTTCATCCAAATTATTTTGTAAAAGTTACATTTGTTGAGGTTATCATACTTAATTGAATTAAGAGTGTGACTGATTTCACAATTAATTTTTGGGTTTATGACCACACTATTTCAAAGTAGAATTCTGATATCTGGCAATCTTTGGATTACAAGTTTTACCCAGATCTCAAATCTCAAATTAATTTGGACCTGACAGTTTTTACTGTCATGTCATAGACAAATTCATGATAGAGATTACTATGTCCCTCGTTCTTGTTGGGTTTAGGGTTTGTTTGTTTCTTTTGAAGCTTAATTGTAGGTCACTGGTTTACGACTTCTCAAGTTTTGTTTTGTTTTTAATCATAGGGTAGTGAAGAATAGTCCAAGAATCTTTTAAGAAAAGAAGAAAAGTACATTTTAAAGAAAAATCACATTCAACAGAATGTGACATCAGCAGGTAATGCATTCAGATAGTTTGACTGTGGTGAAGCAGAGTCAAAACCTTTCTGAGCATTTATTGTGTATGCTCACATGGGATGACTGAGTCTCACAGTTTAGAGAAGCAGCGGTTTAGTTTG
>Ga0181612_179138_pt1 | contig 15404 bp, 6 predicted proteins | sample HoacroProtozoa21_FD_119630 | JGI IMG/M metagenome (GOLD analysis project Ga0181612, IMG submission 119630) | Hoatzin crop microbial communities from Cojedes, Venezuel. Combined Assembly of Gp0051906, Gp0051904, Gp0051908 | reverse complement strand
GTTGTGTTTTAATAATTGTATTAAAAATAATTAACCTTTTATGGGAAAACTGAAACAGAACAGGCAGTTCATATTCTGTATCTTCTGCTGTTTGCTCACCTTTCTCATAAAGTCATTTTGCACTAGTTCAACAGTAATTTATTTTAAATCCCTCCTTAAATTAAATGGCCACAGATTTGCACATAGACAAAGTTTCTCTTCTACAGGGCAATGGAATCTTTTTTCCTAAGCATTCAGGTTCAAAGGTAACCACTTCAACAATAAATTGCGGCAGCATTCAGTAGAACATGCAATCCTTTGCTACCATTAAACTGCACAACACCAAATACAGCCAGTAAGACAAAAATCTATCAATCCTATGAGTTTTGCCACAGTACAGACCCATACGGAAAAAGACTGACACACACCATCGCATTAAATCTGTATATATGCCCAGCATGTCTCAATTAACACCAGCAAGTCTAGGGTCATTAATATGAGTTAAGGAGATAATCCGTGACTAAAAATCATTTATTCCAAAGAAAACACTAGCAGTTATTTTTGTGTTAAGACTGCAGTTTTACCAACAGCGATGAATAAAATTGCAGGCAAAAATTAGAAGTTTGGTTTTGTGTTTTGTTTTTTTTTTTAATTCGGCCACAGAATCGCTTGGAAACAATGCAGCAATCCTTTCACCGTGGCATGTGCATGAAAAACTAATTTTGTTGTTGATTAAGCAGGAATACATCTCAACAGCTACTTTTCCATCTCTTAAAATAATGGAGTGTCAACCGCTAAAAACCTTTGTTGGGTACCAGCTATTGCCTCGTGATAATCATCATGCATCTCTTTTATAGTGCCTAAGACAGATCCGTAACATTACCATCATCACTCTCTGAAGCAGACCTGGCTCTCCAAACGCTTATTTATATAAAAGCACCGAAATCTCAGGCCGTGCTAGGACTCTGTTTCAGGTGATGCCACCTCCATTCACACTTCCTCACTGACAACTCAGTCACCTACCTTGGTTTTTACCACGTATGACTGTAGTAAGTCAGTCAAGTTATATACTTAAATTTGCTTCCCTTAGTGCTGAGAGTTTGTATTTATGACTGCTCTCCTGTATCTATGAGCCTAGATATGCCTCAAATGAAGGATGGAAGATGCAGCATTTGGTTATTTGCATCAGATAAGAAAAATGTATAATAAGTCAATCTTCAACACAAAATGAACACTTAATTTTGATGGAGAAAAACACACAATATGTTTTCTCGAAGCATCTTACACAAATAGCTATTTCTCAGGCTTTCTTTTGTAGGGATCTCGTTTTCATCCAGCAAAAACCAACATGGATCTACTGATTTCCAGATTCAAAAGTATTTCAGCAGGTGTTTCGCCTACGGAATGCTCAAAGATACTGCATCAAAAGATACCACAGGGCATTGCGCTTCGGCTGAAAGAATGATTAAATTTCTTTCCTCTAGTCTTGCAAAGGATGAAGAGTTCAAAGCCCTGCGTTTCACTTCTCCTTAACCTTACAGCTGTAAAGTAAAATATTTAGTGATTTTAAAACACCATTAGGAGAACCTAATCTCCCTTTTTAAAATTAATTTAAGGGGTGGAAATATGAATATTTTCTATGTGGCCAGAGAGAGGCAGAAAACAGTCACAGTGAGAGGTTACTTCCCATCCAGCAATGAAGTGTTCTTATCTCCCTAGTACAGAAGCTTACCACAGGAATTATTAGCGTTAGGACTATACTGGTCCTAATCTGCAGTTTGAAATGCATCAGTGCCATGGAAAGAAGTAATGTAACAACTTCCTAGGTTACACAGCGGAGCGATTAGCCCTAAAGCAGATCGATAACATCAATGGCTTGAGCTGGAGGATAAATAAAACCTGATGTTGGTAACAGGTTAATTGTGTTTTAAGCTGCTCACGCCAGTGATAAAAATTTGATAAGACTGAGGATTTCAAGGGCTTGTTGGGTTTTTTATTTTTGCTATGGCTAAACTAGAGGTCTAAGATTAGACCGTAACTCAATTAGGCTGAGAGATATATATGAACAAGAAAATAAAAACAAGGAATTTAATCTTATGAAGTGTGATCCTAACTCTGCTACGGTGACAACCCAATGTGTCATTCTGCAAGGATGAGATCAACAGCGGGAGGCTGCTCTGCTTTGCAGTTTAATTTAATGGAAGTTTTTCAGTTTAAACCAGAGTTTCCTCCGAAGATAACAAGGGCCAGGATTTGACCTCATCAAAACCGATTCTGTACCTTGGTGATCTTCAGCACCTGACAGGACATTACTCAACATCTTCTAACAATAAGAAATCCCGTAAATATATGGAATGCAGTTTCCCTCCCCCCTATAGTTTAGCTATCACTAAACCACTCAGAGGCATTCTATATTATCAAATGATCAAGCCACTAAAAAGCAATATAGGTGTAACCAACACAGGCAATTAAATGCTTCCTTTAACACAGTATATTGACATTACCTTTTTGTATCTAAGGTTTTCTCTGCATCATGGAAAGCTTGCTAAAGAAATATGCTTAGAACATAAGTAACTCAACTTTTTGCACAGCTAACTAAAAGTAGTAAAATCTCATTTACACTTGAACTCCTATATATTTTCCAAGCTTCAAATGGTTTCTGGTAGCAATGCGTTAAGAGAGGCATGTTATAAATCAGTTACGTGCAGAAAAAAAATATTATTTTTAATGTTGAATACGATTTTTCTCATTTAAATGATTATTGGATTCAAGGTGACTCAATCATGTGCCGAATCCACGGTAGTTCAGGAGTGAAATTTAATCATAGAAAGTATCTCCTGAGAAACTAAACATAATCTTATTGTGGTAAAGTGGAAGCAGTCACTTACAGAAACATCTCTCATTTCAGCCTTAATTCCCCTCAGAGTTTTGGGGGTTTTTTTTTTGCATAAAACTCTGCTTGCTATCTGGAATTGCTCTTCCCCTGCCTGTAATATCAGAGTTCTATCCATATGTGGCTGCAGTTACTTATATACTCACCCCATCTCTCACTTCTGTTTTCCCATTTACTGATTAACTCTGGGAAGGAAATTGCCCTGGAGATTACATCCCCAGCATCCACTGATTTCCAGAACTACGCCTGTTTTCCCTCATAGAAATTAACTGGGTAACATTTGCACATTTGAAAAGCTTTGCCTATCACCACCAACAGTTTTGCTGAACCACTGTTTCTTCAGTCCTAGCAATCTTTCGTGTCCCTGTACAATTTTTACACGGTGGGCTTTTTAGAAGACAGATGCATTATATAACTCTGTGTGTGTAGTTAGCTTTGAGAATTTGGTAAACATTAAAATTACTAACTTTCTCTTTCCTACACACAAATCCCTAATAAAACATGTTTTCCAATTAATGTTTTTAGATACACTTGCCATTTCATCTTTTTTATTAAATTACCTTCTACATCAGTCTAAGTATACACCTAAGATTTCAATATCAGTTGAGAAGCACCCTGGTAAAACTCACTGTAAAAGAAAAAATACAACAATAACACTAAGTATCCTATATTGCCATATTTCCTGAAGAGGAGAAATAAGGCTAATTAAAATTCTACCCCATTTCAAAGGAAGGCAAGAGCCTTGTTATGATTCAGTTTTCCTAATGTCTGTGTAAACAATTATAAATTGCAAATACTTCTCCATTTATGCATAGAACAATCACCATTTTTCTTTTCAAAATAAACAGATGTGGAAGTCAGTTTTAGCAATCATCCCTGGACTTGGTGAAAGCCACCGCTTGCCCAGACCAGCACACAAAGTTCCAGGAGCATCAGAGATCTGGACTTCACCTGCTGTCAAATTAAAGAGTTTCCACAATATTCTCATTCCACAAATACTGCTCAGAGTTGGAAGTTTTTCACCACTTCTTTTTTTTATTATTATTTCTAGGCTACAGCTTGTGCTTTACATATATAACATGGGGGTGCCTTCTAGCAACCTACACGTTGTACTGTTTAATGTCACTAAGACTTTGTAGATACTAGGGAGCAATATATCAAAAAGGGTGATCTGACCTTTAGAGTCTTTCTGGGGATTCCAGACATATTTGTCTCAGGCAGAAATTGTATTTTGTTCTGGATTTTATTTGATAATGGAAGGTTAAGCAAATACAAACAGCCAGAGCAACAATCGCTTGCTCACGTAAAGATACAAGCGCTGAATGTCTCAGATGTACGCTGCAGGCGCCTTCTTAAAATTTCCACACACATCTTGTAACTGTTTAAGTTCCCGTGTTTACAAAATGTGATTGTTGCTGCTTTGTACCTGTATTTTCCTATGAATGAAAAAAATAGACTAAAAAGTGGCACTAAAATTTAAATAGACCATAGGCAGATTATCTCCTCCTAATGCTGCATATTATTTGCAATGGTTTCAATCACACAGACAGCAGAAGGTCAATTCTTAATAAAACACACAATTAAAAAAATTCTTTTGCTACTTTTAGTTTCTTCCACAGTGCCAGAGTGGTGCCTTATGGAAACATACGCTAGGCTGTTGTAATTAATTATGCAAGTAATCACTTTGCAGGAAGAGAGACAGAAACCTTAGTGTCCTTCGAGTACCAGCCCTGATCCTACACAGCGAAGCCAGCGGAAACTTTAAAACTCCCAAGCAGCAGCTTGTATTTCAGAGTCATCTGCAAACGCAGATGTAAACCCAGATGGATGAATCCCAGTAGTAAGAGAAGGATGAAAGGACTTGCAGCAAGATGAAAGAGAAACAACGGGACATAGATAGATAAAGCAAACACCTTAACTGGACAGAGCTATTTGCAGCGAATATTTCAGAGTAATGAAACGTTATTAGCTATTAACCAACACACTCACCAAGCAATTAGAAGCCATTATTTGTCAGGATATGAAGCATTTAAAAAAAAATACCTAGTTATATTTTTGGGCTGAAACTGGTCATGAGGAGAGGTCCTTGCTTTCTGAGAGATAGTGCACCAAAAAAAACTTAGCTCCTGACCTTGTGGAGTACCCAGTGACCAAGATTACATATTTATTGCTGGTCAGAAACAAGTTAATGTTTCAGGACTTACAAACTACTCCTAAAACTTTTACACACTTGCTGTGTTGAGATTGATCCTGGAAGAATCATCACAAAAAGCCTCCTACCATGTCTTACTCATTCACTTAAAACATATACTTGAATTTTCACTTCAAATATATATATTATATGTATTCAAATATATATATTGGTGTACATATACACCTATTGCGCTTATGCTCCGCATATTTTATACAGTCTCTCTCCGAGAACAAGTAATTCTTTAAGGGATTAAAAAAATAAAAAGATGTTGGTTAACTAGAAACAGGACCAACCAACGGTGAGAGAAAGAACTAAGGAAAAGCACCAAGGAGTAAGATCTCTACAAGCCTACTTATGAAAGTTTTTCAAGAACATACAAGAAACTTAAGGTAGGTCAAATATAGACTGAACATCGAGAAATGTTCCCAGCAGTGAAAATGCAGGTTAAACAGCAAGAATTATTCTTGACAGCAAAATTTTGCAGTCGGTGAGTCAATCTTCCAGAGGAAGTGCCTGGTGACTTCTTCAGCTGCAGCCCTGAGAACTAAACGAAGCAAGACGAGACACAAAATTTTGAGAACCTTGAGGTTTACATTGACCATCCAGACACAAATTGGCAGGACCCACTCTGGATGACAGAAGAAAACCTGCTTCTTCCTTGCTAGGCTAGCTAGTTTATGGTCAGACACATCTGAAACTACCAGTGATACCTTATGGACTTGTCTAGATTCTTTTTCTTAACATTCATTTCTACTGTGGAAAAAGTTCTATTTCCAATTACTGTACAATCCATATAAAGACTGCATAAAAGGCATTTATAAAAGTAAAAAAAATGGGAATTTCTAACAAAGCCATGAGTAAAGCAGTATGCATTTCTATAATTAAAATTTCTGCCCTCATCTCAAAAGTCACTATCTTTATACAAATCTCATCAGAATAGCCGTCTTGTTTGCACCTAGCTGTGAGACAGAAGGCATCTGCAGTAAAAGCGGTATTAAAAGCATCCTTTAAAAGACATCCTGCTGTTCCCTTTTTCCATTTTACCTCAGATATTATTATATTATAAAGGATTTTAGCAATACCTAACAGATGTAGAATTAAAAGCCCAGATTTAGAAAGCACATAAACCTTACAGGCTTTTTTTTTTTTAAAAAACAAGCTTATGACTCCTGCCTACTATTGCCAGAAGAGTTATTGGTATAGGATGGAGTGGGTGAGCAGAGCAGAAGGCCCAGCTGCATGGAGAATAGCAAAATGCACAGATCTGCTGCCCCTCGAGTATCTATCCCAGCTGTATGGCAAAAAGTCATTTAGTGAATAAACGAAGCAGCAAAATTATGAGAACATGGAGGAAGTCCCCTAAGGACACTAATTTTCATGGACTCTGTCAGACATTTTAGTCTGTACTTTATGTGGGAACATGTTTAATAGAGTACAAACAACACAAGTCAGCACTTACACCAGCGCAACTCCAAACTCCCTCCTACTAGCAAAATGAGTCTCGCGTGGATTTACATCAGTATAAATCCACAGTTGAATTTAGCCTTCTAGCATTTTTTTTTTCATACTTTTTCCCTTCCCCACCCCAATCTCATTCATTCACAGCAGCAACAAAACCAACAAAAAGTGCCTAATACAGCCATTACCTCTTCATCATTGGCTTGGAGGATGCCAATCTGCAGTTAGTACTGTAGGAGTAACCGTGGGTGAGAACTTTCTGAATGCCTTTGTTTTGGCTCAGTGCAGCATATCAATCAAAAATTGTTATGTACAACTTGCACATTGTTTACTCTCCAGCATTATTCTAGCTGCATTTTCACAAGCTTAAGCTCAAAACAGACATTCAAGGGATTCTAGACACTTTGGGACCCTTCATTTTCATTGACGGGAACTAAACGTCTATATGGACCTGTGAACTGAGAACTGTTCTAGGCCTCGTCGGTACTAATGACGTAAGGGTAGCAAGAAGATTATCTTTTCCTACAACAAATACCGCTGCAGCAATAGTAATACAGTTGGGGAGGAACTATTTCCACACTGCTGAGGTGTCTCAATTCTGACAGGACTGCCTTGAGGAAGAAAATGAAAAACAGTGATTTCTCCCAGAAGAATCTGGGATGTTTCCTCCTTTAGAGACCTGCAGAGTATCTTTCAAGACAGAGCACAGACAGTTCCAAACACGGGTTAAAAAACAACAGCTAGAGCAGCCTCCTTGATGAGAAAAGCTACTGTCCTTCAGGGATGAAAGCTTAGCACTGAGTTTTGATGCCATGTTTGCACAGCCTCTTCACCCTTGCGCTGCGTTAATCTAAAGCACTACCTGGAAGCCAGTTGTTTACTGTTTTCTCTGCTAACTGCAATTTTGCTAAAGACTATCTACATATGTTCTGTAGATGACTCATTAACAATAACAATTCTTTCCTACAGCACATCATCTGTGCGAAATCAGAGCTCACAATCTTCCAAGCGGGTTTTGCTTTCCACATTGTGAAACATATAGGAATTAAAAGCCATTAGAATACACCAGCTACTCCGCAACTTCTCCATTCCACTTCCAGTGCAACATCATTGCATTATACACATACAAATAATAAATGGTAACTTTAAGCTCTTTAAACTAGACTGATTAATTTTTACTAGAGCCTTCCTATTATTAAGCAGCTTACTTCTGACAATGTTTTTCTCTTGACACTATTTAAAGTTCTATGGTTTTAAGTTCTGCCTGATATAGCTACATAACATACATACAGTAGATAAAAGAGACAGAAACCCCTAATGAAAAGTGACCTTAAGAGATCTTAAGCCTATACTTTAAATAGCCTTAATAAATCCAGCCATTTTTTTCCTAAAAAAGCATAGTAACGCTTTTAGATCAAATTTTCCTAAGGACTGCACATCACTGAAATGTTGAAATGAAATAGGCTGAAAAAAATGTGGCACTTTCTGGTTCACCTGTTATGTATTTCCAATTTTCTACCCAACATATGTGGAGAATTGGTACTCACTTGCACACAGAAGTCATTTTAGTTCAAATAAGGGATGGAAAAACTGGAGGAAGTGGCTCCTATTCAGGACCTACAGGAAAAACAACACAAAAGCAAAGAGTTAATTTGCTATTTATTTGGAATTCCAACCAGTTGATGTTTTTGCCTTAGTTCTTGAGCAGCAGGAAATAGTCTCTTTCTGCTGATTTTCTGAAGTTTTTGGGTTCCTGACTTCTTCCATCAGCAGGCAGCTGTCTGTCCAGCTACAGCTCTCCTAACACTATTGGGCTTAATTTAGCTGCATAGCCTTCAAGTTGTGCTTAAATTTATTCCTACCATAAATGCAATGGAGTGTTCTGGTTCCTGCCATCTATTATCAGTTCTTCCTGGCTTTCTCTTTTTAATTTGGCATTATCTTAATTATTTCTTGCCTTGTTGTATTACGTGTTTCTCTCTTGCATCCCTGAACTGTCATGCTAAAACCTCTACACTCTCACATATAAGCAGTTCAGATCCAACTTTCCAGGCAATTACTCTCTAGCTCAGGGAGATACTGTTTTCCTAAACTCTATTACAATGACTGTCAACAATGGATCGCTCTGAATGTAAAAGTAGTATGCCTGCTTTCAGCTTTTTACACGTGACTTCTTGAAAGGATCTATAGAGCAAAATAATTAGTGGCAGAGAGCTGAGGACCTGGCAGGGAATCGCGATAGCTCTATTAGGAGAGCAATCAATACTTCAGTGATGGTCAAGGATTATTTTCAGTCATATCACAATCACACAGCGTGCAGGATTTACCTAGAGTATGATTTCATAGCAAAAATGACAAATGTAGCACACAGGGTTAGCGAAGGACAACTTCAAACGGCTTGCAAGCCCTCCAGTGGCACCTGCCATGTAACCTGCTGCACAAGCATCCAGTGAGCTGTTAAAACAGCCGTATAGATACACCTATGTGTATCTATATGTGTAGGTGCTAGGTAGGTATTTCTATGTGTAGGTGCACATCTTGATTGGCATATGATTTCACAAATAGGTAGTTGCCAGAGCTGTACATACATGCTGGTTTCGTTCTGAAATGTTTCAAGAAATAACATGTGAAGAAACCTTAAGCCATACCGTTAAACACCTCGTAGCAGAAAAGAAAATCCAGCGCTAGCAACTGAACTTTGTTGGAAAGCAATGAAAGCCACAAAACAGGTGAAATTTGAGAAGGGGAAAAAAAAAACCAAACCCTAACCCAACTAACTGTACCGCATTTTTAAAATTACAAACAGCCAAAATGACCAAATGTTTAAGCTCCACTGAAAGCTTAAACCAGATTAGATTGCTAGAGGCTGTGAAGTGCCTTAGCTTTGAATTGAACACGAAGGCTAGGCGGGGATGTCAGCAGAGTCCAAATAATCCAACACAGGCAGGATCACTCATACAGAAACAGGAGACTCCAAGAACCAACTCTTTATAAATCGGACACCATCTCTTGGGATGCTTACTCTTGCATTATAAAAGTAGTTGAAAAATACTAGGTTCCAATAAAGTTCATAAGCTCAGTCTGCTTCAAATATTTCTGATGAGTATTATTTAACTGATAGACTTGATTTCTAAATAGTGCCATAAGGTTTACCCACAGAAAGCTCAGCTCTCCTGCCTAGCTCTGGTTTCATTACCCAGCAAAGGCTTTGTTACAAAGGCGTGAAGGTGGGAGTAAGTAAAAGATTGCAACCGGTATCTCAGGATCGGTAATTAAAGACTAGCAAGATTTATTTTCCTCAATTTGTCACTGTGTGCGTGGTATTCCCTGCATGTTGCAAAACATGCGGCTGTTAATAAGTTGTACAGGAGAAGGTAGAATCGGGGGTGGCTGGCAATGGCACTCAGCTACTATCATGCTATCTGTAAAGGTAAACTTCCCCGACTGGAGCCCTCTAAACCGTTACATTTGATGTAAATCTCAGCAGAAAAAAGATCAATGTCTTCCCGTTGGAATTGCCTGCCTTGCTCTGCAGCTGGCAGGACTACTAGAGAGAGAAACTGAATCTGATCGGGGTGAGACAGAGAGAGAAATCATTCATGGTAATTTCACTCTCCCCACTGTTTCCTTTCTTAAACTGGCTTTTCACAAAAAATATCCTTCACGAACACTGCCAGGGGAGATCTCACTACAAGCACAAAGACAAAGCCAATCCAGGAGAGAGTGCAAAAGGTTCTTGCACCACCCTCTACCTTTTATTTTTCTTTTCTTTTTTTGTCAGAAAAAATTATTCCCTTTTTTACCCCATTTTCATTTCCTTGGCAGCTTACATCAGCTCACATTTGTTTCACAGCTTTTTCTTTTCTTCTTTGCATTACGTTTTGGGCACTGCCATCGGTTTTACACAGCACTATACATTCGCCATAGGGAAACCCAAAAAGAAATACTCCAAACAAACATCCAAAAGCTCCAACGTTCAGATGTCCTGGGGGCTGTGGTCTAGGAACAATAGAGCTGAAGGTAAGCTCGTGGAGCAACCTGCGTTTTCAAAAATGCAAAAAGCAGGTAGGGGAAAGAGAAGAGCTACAACTGCCATTTGTCCAAACACCTCTAACACAACAGACAGCAGATGGGACATAGGACTCTGAATTAAATCAAATTCTCCAAGTTTCTTCATCTGATGCTAAAGGGCATACCTTTTATGGAACCCCACATTGGAAAAAGTGCTCAAAAAAAATTTAACACCTTCAATTTGGTGCAACTCAGCCGATTTAATACTTATAAAAGTGCAGAGAATGTCAGGAAAAAAAATAATGGAGAGAACTGTTGTGCCTTGTGACAAGTAGGTGGGGTGTGAAGGGGAGGAGGCAGCCGTCTGATGCCAGATACTGGATAACCCAACGGCTTCCCCCTGGGCTTAAGGGTTTATGGGCAATGAGCTTTCCATTGCCCTTTCATTTGATTCAACCAGTTCCCCCTCTCTGCAACACAATGAAGAGCGTGCGAAAGAAGAAAATAAAAATTAATTCATCTGGAGAACACGATCCTTATTTACCAACCCGATGTCTCAAATGTGGGAGGCTGAAAAGACAGACCGACCCAGACTAGACAGGAATGTTGCCCAGCTATACCAACCTTTCCCTGCTATGCTATAAATACCATAGCCTCTATTCTGTATTTCAAAGTCTTCTCATGCAAATTTTTAAAATTATGAATCAAGCAGGCAAAAAAAGAGAGATAAAAATTCAAGCAGAAGCCAAATTTTAGACAGAGCACCGTGAAAATTAAAAATAGAGGTATGGCATAGATACCTTATCCTCAATTTTTGATCCTTAAGTTCAGAACCTCATGATTTCTTCACACAATACAACAACATCCTTAGCATTAGTGCCACCAGAAAGACTTCTGGACCAGCCAATATAAAGTCCTGAGCGTCTTTGTTCTGGCAGCAGACAGCTCAGTCGTTGCTGCAGCCTGCATTTCCGTAATTTGTGAATAACAACCAAAGATTATATTTACCTCAGTATTTTCTTCCTCCAGCATTTGTCTAACCCCCCCTTACATCTTCCTGCAGCCTCGTGGCTAACAGGGAAGCAAAACATTTTCTTTGCAGCATACATAAATGTAAACAAATGCAGCAGCTGAAAGTACAGTTGGGTTTCTGTTTCACCCTGACTCATGCTGTTATATCATGCAGAGTGGATCACCATGGCAATGAGGTGCCAGAAACCACTTCCAAACTTTTGTGAGTATTTAAACATGGGCAGAAAAGTTCAAAACAAAATACTTCTGTAACAATGTTTTGCTTCTTTCTCAACTCGTGAACTGTTATCGCCACGACGATTTTCTTAGTCCTTCATTAGTCACAATTATTTTCAGAATAATTTTAATAGCTGGCGTTATTATTAATGTACTTTAATTACAGCCGCAATGTGGAGTTCAGAATTGTTGTCAAGGTCACATTGCACTAGATATTGAAAAAATATAGAACAGAAAGATGGTTATGGCCCCAGTAAATTGGCAAATACCACCCATTATTCATTAAAACTGGTATTGGAGGACATCACACCTTCAACTGTGGTTTAGTGTTGGAACTGGAGCTCACAATTCAGTTCCCCCTCTGAAGAAACCAGCGCATATTTTCTATGCAGACCTAGTGTAACTATTCTATAACTTTAGTATAAAATTCCCATGCAAACAGGAAAATAATTTTCAAGAATTACTACCAAAAGCCAATACAATAGGCATATAAGCATAGTTAAAAACTGTTTTGCTTAACAGACCCATAACTAATTATACAATGCCAAATGATTTATGATGCCATCATAACTCAGAAAACCAGCGAAGTCGCAGCTTTGGTAAAATATTTTAATTATGTCCCTGTTAATGTCTTTATTGAAGAAAAGGTGTAAGAACTTTTAAAATTTGTACACATTAGAAGTATTAACACATACAAACTTTCCAATAGAAGTTTCTCCTTCTCTTACTAAACACCAGGATTCTCCCTCCCCCCCAAATTTAAGGCAAATAACATCACCATACTTTCAATATTTGCTGTTAAAGTAAATGTAAAAAACCTAAAGCGTCTGAACTCGCTCCGAAAGATGATATCGTAACCTTTGCAAAAGAACTACAAAAGTAAAGAAAGAAAATCATGTTTCAGCCATGATGTGCTCCTGCATTATTAAATGCACAATCTATCACCGAGTCTTCCTCAAAGAAATATCCAAGCAGTACATTCAATCTCATCCTGCCTTTTAGCCCGAATCCTTCCATTTACCACATCCAAGTACAGAAGGCATCTTCAGGGCAAAATTCTATCCCCAACAAGCCAGCACATTGCCCGAGAGCTGACGTAAATCTCTTTATAAATCTTTAAAGCTTGCCAAGAGCTGCCATCAATAGTCATTCTGCAGCACTACAGCCAGCAGAAGACCAGATTTGCGACCCCACTGCAGACTGCCTTTGCTTCCTCACTCCCACTTTGAAGGTTCTGCAACATCTCCAGCTGCCCCTATACCAAGAGGATCCCTTTTCATCCCTAAGCTTGCCCAATAAATAGTAGAAGTGCCAAGTCAGACATGTCATTGCATTAAGAAATACAATGTCTAAATGGATTTTTAGACTTCACATTGATCCAGATGTATATATATAGCATCTACACATGAAACATGTGTGCATATATAAATACATATATAAAGCCCAGACTTTAAACAGATACCCAGTTTCTCACTGGGCAGAGATTGCAAATAGCCAGATAGCCACCAAAAGTACCAGCACTATTTTATCTAAGATGATTTAAGGATATAAATGAGACAAGGGTTGGAGGGAGATGTAATATTTTCAACTGCTATTTTTGGAAAGAAACAGATCACCTTTTGGACACTAGACTTGTCTTTGATCTGAGCAAGAAACAGAAATCTTTAAAGCCAAAACTGATGGAGAACAATTGCTCAGAGTTTAAAGTTGATTATACTAATCAATAAGAGTCTAAAAAGAGATTGCTCCCTCCTGTAGATATTGGCGCACAGGCATGGAAATCAGCAGTGTGCAACGTCCCAGGTTGCTCCCAGCTAGAGAGTCCCAATGTCCCAGGTCCCACGAGGACACTGAGGGCAGAAGCATTCCAGCTACCTCATTTTCAACAAAGGGCACTGGAAAACAGCACAGACCCATCTCTACACCATGTTTCTCTAATTAATCTTAATTTCAGGTCTAAATCCGTTTTGTGCTATAATCTGCATTAACGTGTAGTGGTCCAGGTCCAGAAAACGTCAGTTGTAAAGGCAGTACTTGTCTTACGGGAAAACAAGCAGATAAGTTCTTTAAATAATAACATTTGATTGGTTTTAGATCAAGTTTTATTGTAGTAAGAAACTTTACCTCCATCAGAAGTTTTCTAACTGCTTCTCTGTTGCCCACATTATCTTTTGACAAGATAATTGTTGGCAAGATACAAGCAAGCAGAAAACAAGGCATCAGACAGACAACGTATTCCTTACCAAATTAAATCAGTGTCTCTTCGGCTCGATTTGTCTAGAAGAAAACAACAACAGGAAATTAAGGAGGATCCAGCTCATTTTGGCCAGAATATTTGGATGCATTCTTAATTTCTTTTCTTTTTTTTTTTTTGAGGGGGGGGCACACGAAATATGCTGATGCACATACTCCATCCCCCTCTAGTATCAACTGTTTGCGAGCTTTTTATATTTGTGTTTTGATTATTATAGCCCAGACATTAGTAATAATAATAAATGTTGATCCAATTCAGATCCTTTCTGAACTGACTACAAAATCACTTGAACAAATGCAAAGTCATTAGGAGACACAATCTGTTTCTTTCCCCAGGAAGTGAAAATTTATTTTCCCATCTCTTAGTTAATATAATCTATTCTTTTGCTCTTCTGAAAATTGAAATTTCAGCTCCTCCGAGTTATTTCTTAACAGTAGAAAGAAATTTTTAAAGGGTAATTTTCCCTACAGAAAATCAAACCCTGAACAATTTGAAGCACTTACTGCTAAAAAACCTTTTTTTGAAAAAATCCTTGCTCAAAACAACAGGGTTTTTGCATCTTTCATACACCATAATTAAATATTTCCAAATTTCATCTCTTAATTTTTCAAGATGTGGAGACTGATTTTCATTAATTCCAAATTCTGCATTTGGATGCTTAAATTAATGTATAAAAATTTTTCTGGAGGGAAGCATCAACTAAGCTGTGTATGAAGCTTGGATATAGCAGCCTAGCACTCTCCAACATATCGCAGGATCTCATTGCAGCTAAAGAAAACAGCCAGTTCCCACCGACTGCAATCAATATTTGGATGTTCTCACAGCTTAATATATTTACCAAATTAAATATGTAGTTAGAGATGGATGACAGTGTAGCGACTCAGTTTCTCTGCCAAATGCTTCAGCTACTCTCAAGTTAAGAGCATTCAGCGTTCAAGACAATTTGGATGTCAGATGAGAAAGTATTCTGGAATGAGACAGAGCTGGTCAGGTGTTTTGGTGTGGGTTCCTGCCCCCCCCCACTTTTCTCCCCCTTGCTCCCAAGTTTATAGAAGCCCTAAGTAATATCCTTCATATCACTTTAGAGACTGTCAGTAGCTCAAGGGGGTTATGTATCATTTAAAGGAAATTGGTCGTTTTCTGTCCAATAACAAAAATCTTTAGTTTTGCAGGAGAGTTTTGACCAGGACTTGACAACAAGCGTTTAAACAGCGGGTACCTCAGCCCTCATTGTCTGACATGTAAAGCCAAGGAAATGATTCAAAATTGCTGGCTTCTTACATTCAACTAACATATTAGGCTGGATATAAGGAAGAAATTCTTTACAATGAGGGTGGTGAAACACTGGAATGGGTTGCCCAGAGAGG
>Ga0181612_177721_pt1 | contig 15406 bp, 7 predicted proteins | sample HoacroProtozoa21_FD_119630 | JGI IMG/M metagenome (GOLD analysis project Ga0181612, IMG submission 119630) | Hoatzin crop microbial communities from Cojedes, Venezuel. Combined Assembly of Gp0051906, Gp0051904, Gp0051908 | reverse complement strand
CTGCTCTGGGTGACCCTGCTTGGGCAGGGGGTTGGGCTGGGTGACCCACAGAGGTGCCTTCCAACCCCCACCATTCTGTGATTCGGTGATTCCCCTTACTGAGCTGAAATGTAGCTGAGCTGCGATGGAGATGGTTCCCTCTGCAGCATCAGCCCTAGTTACTGAATACCAGCACGGTGCTTTCTCGGGTTTTGTTACGGAAAGCGAGTCTGGGGAGACTGACGTGAGGCTGGTGTTCAGGCGGAGAAGGGTACGATTTGATGCTCAGACTGCTTAGGAGGGAAATGTGAGACCAAAATACTTGCCTTCCGAGATTAAAGGAATCCAGCTGGGTGCTGAGCTGTGGAAATGCCTGTTATTTTTTGTGCTCACTATGATCTTGTATTCTGTACCTTAATAAATCTGGAAGAAAGGCCTTGGACTGTTCCTTCCACCTTTTGTACAAACTGTTTTATTTGCTGCGTACTGAGTACCTGTTAGAAGTGTTTTGGGGAATATGGTATGGAAACCCTGCCACACCTAAAAGCTGTTCTGCTCTAATTCTGTTTGGAATGGAACAGAGTGGAAAAAAGCTTTCCAAGAAGTGATAAAAGGCCACGGCTTTGCTTCTTGGCCTTGTGCAGTAGGTCTAAAGGCCTAAAATGCTGCTGTGTTGCTCAACAGATACGGAATGGGGGTTTCCTTACGGGTTTCTGGCAACCTGCAGTTAAGCTCATCTCATTCTTCTAGCCGCTGAGGATGATTTTGACAGCTAATAAGAATATTTTGTTTTTCTTCCAGGTTTTCATTTCAGTGCGGTTCTCCTCTCTGTGGCAAGGGCTGCCTTTTGAAGCAGCACATTCATTCTCCCCTTCAAGCACCAGAAGTCTCATTTGCCAGCCACAGAACCATGGCAACAGAAGAAAAGAAGCCAGATGCAGAATCCACCAAAACACAGTCTACTCCTTCCTCCTCCACCAATCAGAGCAAGGTGTGTGTGGGGCTCCGAGCAAGATCCGTGTGAATGCGCGTGGCGACTACCTGCACATCCAACAGGCAAACCAGAATTAAAGAATTGAATCCTAGTACAGGTTAAGAACTTCCCCGGATTTCTGCTTCTGCTGTTGTCTCGAGCTGAAAACGTGCTGAGGATTTGATGGGAAGAGTGAATGGAGTGCAGCCTCTGCTGTAGTCCTGGGTTATTTTGGTTTTGTGGAGGTTCTTGCTAACGAAATACTGCTTGTCACTTTGGGTGTTAGAAAGGCAGGTTGGCTGTGTCCGTGGAATGCCTGGAGGTGGCTGGAGGATTGATGAATCTATGATCGTAGTTGCAGAATGGGGAAGCAGTCATTCAGATTCTTTAAAGCCTACAGGTGCTCAGAGAAGATGCTACTGTCTAACCATGAAGCCTTCACAAAGGCTGAAAAGGGAGGGGGGGAAGGTATTTTAGGGGTATGGAGGAATCGCCCCGTGATTTAGTTCATGACAAGGATGAAAACTGCAAACACATACAAGCACTACAAGGATCAGTACTGAGAGTATTACCTTGTCCGATCATAAAGTGCTTGGTAGATCTGTTGGATTACTCTCACCTGTTTGTTACTGGCTTGGATGAAATTCATACCAAGGATGAGTTGTTGGTGCACATACAACAGTACATGGCCCAGACAGCAAAGGTGTTTGTTTTGTTGTTTTTTGAATTCAGAGAGGGGGGGAAAAATATACACGCTGGAATCTCTATTATGGTAAACATTCATGCAGTCCATTATTGTGTCCCAGTCTGATACAGAGCTTGTCACCAAGATACTAAATTTGGAATTTATTCAACTCATTCGTACGTGTTTTTCTTACAGCCTGCACCAGTAAAACCAAACTATGCTCTAAAGTTCACGTTAGCGGGACATACAAAGGCAGTCTCATCAGTAAAGTTTAGTCCTAATGGAGAGTGGCTAGCCAGCTCCTGTAAGTATTTCTTTCTTTTTATCTCATCTAAAACATGCAAATGTGGGCCTTGGAGAACTGCCTGTCTTTTGCGTTACCGTCATCAGATGGAGGAGGGATCTAGTGTCATGGTTTTTCTTAAAAGGAGTGATACCAGAGCTGTCAGTCTTTGAGATAATCTGCTTTAAGCTTTTTGATTTTTGTTACGATGAACGCTGGATCTTCCATGCGTTGCCAGGTTGCAGAGTCCTCACCTGTTCAGCTTCCTTTACTGAGCAAATGAGCAAAAGCAAACACAGGATTCTTTTCCTGTGCAAAGGAGACCATTGTGCTTTGCTGTATTGCTGAAGACCTAGCTTAAGCTTTTAAATTAAACTTTGCATACAGTATCTGCAGGCAAAATCTTAGCTCTGGGAAATCAGGAGGGTAGCTTTGTGCTACTTAACTGGACTGTAGAGTGTGGTATGGCAAACTGGCCACATGCTTGTCTTGTGTGCCTGTGGCGTTTAAGGAGCTGGAGCCTTTGATGACTCCAGTGAAATGTGCAGAAGGTTATTTTAAATAGTGTTTCACTACTTGGTCTCTTAAGTGGTAGATCATCAACTTTGGTATTTTCTGAAATTTTTTTGGTAATCGACATTGCTTGGCAGCTTACCATTGAAAGCATGTTTATATGACCCTTGGAGATCCAGAGGGGAATCCATATATAAGGAAAGGGTAATTAGAAAGAGGAACATTGTTGAATATGATGGTGAGGGCCACTCCAACATCTTCCGCAGACGTGGGAGTGATTTAGGTCTTTGGCTTAACTGCAGGTTGCCTTGAGACCAGTGCAGTGTACCACGTATAAATCGTTCTTACGTTAAAGTATCCTCATGAAAATCCCCTCTCTCCCCTGCCCAGGTTTCCCAAGCTCTACTTCTGGCAAATACGAACCTTTTTCTCTGGTGTGTTTTGCAAGTTAACAGGGATAATGTGTCTGGGTTTTTGCAGGCATTAATTCAGTCCAGCTTATGGTGTGATTTTTGTTCTTCTTGGGCAAAAGCATTTCAGCATTCCTCATGGAACGGTACTACTTTTACCGCTGGCAATCTTAAGACAAAAGTAGAAACCCAAGCTGTCATCAGAGAAACTAAAGCTGCTGGAGACTCTGTGCATTCCAGGCAGTTTATGTAATTTCAGCTGCTGCAGCTTGGCATGTACGAAACTGCTCTTTACCAGTTATGTATTACCTTATACACTGAGGTCTGCTTGGGGAGGGAGAACTACCCACTGTTTGCAGAGATGTAGTTAACATATTTCTTTCCACCTGGAAGGGACAGCTGTATCTGTTAGTGCTGTTAATCTCTTAACTCGCACATTCTTTTCCAGCTGCTGACAAACTCATTAAAATTTGGGGAGCATATGATGGCAAGTTTGAAAAAACAATATCTGGTCATAAACTGGTAAGTATGAAGCGATTACTATGCACTTGAATACAGATGTAAAGAATTTTGCTTTCTTCATCCAGAAATTTGCGTTCTTTGTTAGTGTGACTTGTGTAGAAGGCTTGTTCTTTAGTCTTGTTTTGTACTTCTTTGTTTATACAGTTCTGCTCAACAGCCTGGGACTGGAATTGCTGAAGTAATAGCAGGTCAGGCTGGAAATATGGGAGAAGTGCAGGCTGATAACGAAGTACCTGTATGCACACTGCCTGGCCATTTTCTTGAGTCCCTTCATTTCAGGAACACCACCCTCAGACACAAGGCAGTGCATTCTTAGGTGAAAATCCCTGTAAACTCTTAAAACTCTGTCCTGTTCCATCTTTCCTTTGTATACGGAGCAGAATGGCTTGCCTTTTAAGGAGATTGAATTTTTCTTGTGGGTTTGCCTACATAAACACAACACTTACTCATTCTGCAAAGTTCTAAAGAAAATGCAAACTCCCAAACCCTCTGGTTTTGTGTTCTAAAGTTTCTTATGTGCTGAAGTTTCATAAGCAAAAATGAAGATTCACCAATAGAAAAACCAGTAGAATCTTGTTCTTCTCCAGCCCTTAGGGACTCAGACTGTAAAGAGCAAGCCATTTGTAATGAAGAGAAGCCACTTACTCAGATTAGTTTATATAGCATACTGTTTATGAATTCCAAGAAAGGGTGTTGGTGGCCACAGTAAGAGTTATGTGAACAAGTCACAGATGTTTTTGGGGTCTGTGGCTCAGCTTAAAATGAGTAAGTGTCAAAGGAGCTCTTAACCCAGTCAAATCAATGAATTCCCAACTCTCAATGCTGAATTTTCGTGCAGGCTGCAGCTGTGAGTATAATATGCAGTGTGTGTTTTCCATTTTCCTGTGTCGGTGAACAAACACAGCTGAGAAGAGAATTGTTTTCCTTTGTTTTAGGGTATCTCTGATGTTGCCTGGTCATCAGATTCCAACCTTCTTGTCTCAGCCTCCGATGATAAAACTCTCAAAATATGGGATGTTAGCTCGGTAAGGGCAGAAACTATCATTTACCTTTCTTCTCCCCAGCATTGGCATCTTAACTCATGTTCTTCTGAGAGACAGCCTTGATGTGCTATGATGAGAGGAGGTAGACCTTTAATCACTGGCTCCTTTTCGGGTAATACTCACTTGTTTCTGCTTACAATGAGCTGCTGATTGAATGGGCTGTGAGGATGAGTGAGCTGTGCTGTCTACTTTGGAAAAAGGGGGATGCTCATAGGTACCGCGAGGAGTCTTGTTTTTTCTGAGAGTGCTTAAGCCTTATGGTGGCAACACAACCGCAGGCTTCATTTCTGAAAGCAGCCTCTCAGATGAAACCTATTTGTAACTTTTTATCGTAGCTTCACTTCTTTTTGCTTCTCTCCCTTTTCTGCGATTGCAATGAGAACTGGATAATTTGGTTGAATTTTCATTAGGTATGTTAAACTGCTCGGTTCTCCCGGATTGCCCAAAGGGTTTGTAGCTTGGCTGCAGTCATTATAAATGTGGCTTTTTTTCTTTCCTGTTTTGCTGTAGCTCGTCCTCTGCCCATCTAAGTCTGGGGTTAGAGATGGTTTCTTTGTGAGCTGCACAGTGATTAACCTTAGCACAGCTTATCTGAATGCATTTATGGCTGTGAAGGATGCTGTATGTTTAACTCTGCTAAATCTTATTTCAGGGTAAGTGCTTAAAGACGTTGAAAGGGCACAGTAACTATGTTTTCTGCTGCAACTTCAACCCTCAGTCAAACCTCATCGTTTCTGGATCAGTAAGTGATTTTTTTTTTTTTCCCCTTTATGTAAAGCAAGTGCTGTACACCCCTGTCACCCAACACTAAGGGGACAGACAGGTTCTTTTAGGGATCCTTGAGAGAATGATGACGGCACTAGTTTGTATTTACAATTAAAGCTTTATTTTCCTAACAGGATAATATGATTAATATAGCACAGAATTTATGATTAGAATGGCACAGGGTTTCTACAAGCAGAATCAGTGTGGTACAACTTATAGGTAGTGTAATACAGAATTTATTATACAACTTAGAGTTTCTGATCACCTAGATCCTAACTTTAGTTAAAATATGACTTCTAATCACCTGGACCCTCTGCAGATCGGGTCAAATTTAATACATGGTTTGCTGTATCAATATAACAATCGTAATCTAGACTTGAAAATCATATAAAATAGAAGAAGAACAGTCACTCAGTCCTCGGAGGAAGCAGATGATGTTGAGGTGTTCTGGCTACTGGTGGGATCACGGTCTCGCTGTCCAGCAGCAGTTCTGGTCCAGGTTCCCCGCTTAGGACTTGTAACTGCTTGATTTGGTAGACAGTGTGCTGTTAAGCTTCCCTGTTCTGGGATGGGATCATCACAGCATGTGGTTGGCTGGGTGCCTGGGACCTTCAAGGCCAAGGAGGAAGGGAGTAACCGGCCTGGCGCCCAGGAATCTTGAGGCCGGTAGGGAGGGGAAGAAGAAACCTGTTTGGTTTGTCTACTTCGTGCACAGGACCTTCAGGGCCTGGCAGTGAGGCGAAGGGAACAAATAAGTGACCCGCGTGGTCACAGAGGATGGCTGCTTGCCTTATAAAATGGTGTTAGTTATGCTAACCACATTACCAGGGCTCCGATGGAGGGGGTGTACTGGTCACAGCCCCTTACCATTTAAATTCTTAGTCTTCCTCCACAAACACAGCCTATAGTCAGATAAGCTGTGCAGTGTCACTGCTGTCTTTACTTGGGGACCCAGTCAAGCCCCTAACCCATCCTCAACGTGCAGGTTTCCTGCATGGAGAGGAAGAGCTCAGGGAGCTGTGTTCCCAGTCTGTTATTTTTGCCCTGTGTGGTGCTTGTGTCCTGGGCTTTCTGGTGCAGCTGCAGTGCAGCTGGAGGAAGGCACGTGCATCTAGTCAAGCTGTGACACCTTGCATGCCTCGAATAGGTGCATCATTAAACCACCTTGTGCATTTCTTCAATCTTCAGTTTGACGAAAGCGTGAGGATATGGGATGTGAAAACAGGGAAGTGCCTCAAGACGTTGCCTGCTCATTCTGACCCAGTTTCAGCTGTAAGTCCCTTCTGACAAATGAACACCCTAACATGCTTATTTTGTTCAGCAGAGGAGTGGGTTTGTGCTCTGACTTATTGCGAAGCCCGTGCACGGTGCAGTGGATGGGCTGTGGTGGATTTGCTGGTGGGCATCGCTCGATGAGAATGAAATGAGCGGTGTTTTCTGGAAGATTGATAGGGATTTCGGTCTTGGGTGTTAATGTGGGGAGCAGTGAGTAGTGGTGTGCTAGTCATGCCCGAGGCTAGCAGTCTGATGCTGGGGCACAGAGGTGTGGTCACTTGAGGATCAGAGAACAGCCTGTACTTCTGTTGCTTCCGTGTTGTTCTAGGCTCTGTTAAGGGTAGTTCCATAATACGCTCCATTTCAAATCTCATTCATTTAATAGGTAAAATGAGCTTGGAATATAGCAGTATCCGCTCAAGTGAGGAAAAACCAAGGTGTTCAACTCTTCATATTTTTGAAATTAAGGAAACTGAAAAAAATTTGAGCCTCAGATGTGCCAAGCCATGGCTGTCATAACATGATTGTTCTGCCTTGTGTGGAGGATATTTTGCACTTGCAAAGGAACTTTAGTAGTAATTACTGCTTAAAATAGCAATATTTTGAGGTGCAGTTCAAGGGAATAAATTGACCGTAAAACATACATGTGGCTACATATATGGAGGTTAAATTCCATGCCCTGAAAATTGTAAGGTATTATGCCCAGGTTTTATACTACTATTATTTGAGCAGCTAATGCTGTCTGCAAAGAGTATCTGTGTGTTCATGTGTTCTTCTTAGCTTCTGAAGAAACACGTATTCCAGTCCCTGGTGCTTAAATAAACAGCTGTAGTTAACACCCATCCCTCTTTATAATTATGCCAGACAAACTAGGAGGGAAAGAATCTTGGTTTTAATCCTGTTACCCGTCTAAACTCATGCCTACTGTTTGTACGTCATGTTGACTTTCTGCTTCTATCCACGTGAATCCCAGTGTCAGTAACAGAAGTACTTTCAGTGGAGCTTTAAAATTTGATCTTTGTGAATATGAGTAAAGTTATTTTTTTTCCCCTTCTATGATACTACAGGTGCATTTTAATCGTGATGGATCCCTGATAGTGTCAAGTAGCTATGATGGACTCTGGTAAGTGGTTATCTCTTGTCTGCAGCACTGTTAAAACTTTTTGCATTTAAAAAAAAAAAAGACTTTTAAAAAAACCTTGTATTTGTAATGTTAAAATCGGAACAAAGACTTCAAAACCAATAGTAATGATTCTTGTTTGTTTTTAATAGTCGAATCTGGGATACAGCATCAGGCCAGTGCTTGAAAACACTGATTGGTAAGTAGGAATACTTCTTGTTTGTGCTCCATTCTTCACTGTTAAGTTGAGACATAAGTATTCTGCATCACTGCTGTGAACAGTGGCTTGCTTAAACTCTATTTTACTGGCTCCCTACCATTCTGTTAGAACACTATTGTCCTGTCTATTGCAGAAGAGGAACTATCCTCTCATATGAGTGGAAACTTGCTTAAGCTTTGAATGTTATGTAGTATAGATGGACAAAAGAGAATTTTCCCAAGTTTTCCACTGTTCAGCTGTATATTGCTTGCTGTGTGGCAGTTCAAAACTGCAGCGACAAAGTTGTTTGTGGTGTTGGGTGTGATGGAAACAGATAGTCTGAGACTACGCAAGCTGCCTGTTTTTACTGCAAGATGCATGAAGGCACCTTGTGAACATGGCTAATAAAAGGAAACCACCTGTTGGACTTATGTTCCCGAGTCCTTCATATTCTTAAAAAGCGTTATATAGACAAGTTATATGGCACTGCAGATCAGTGGCATGTGTTCTAGTATAATGATTTTTAAAAGGTAGAGATACAACCTTGCTCCCATAAGTGTTGATGCAAGGAAGGAGACTTCAGTTACAAAGGGTTATTTAAAATGTTTTCGAGCAAAATGCTTAATCTGCTTTTCTTAAATTAATGAAAACAGTCATCTTTCCTACACCTCTCTTTATCTTGAAGTACTAAGGGACAACACAACTGAAGGCTTGTTTCAGCGAAACAATTAAAACCAAATTATTGTCAAAAGAATTTCTCTGTCAATGAAATAAAACAACTGTGCGCTGTTTAATACTGCTTTTATTTTCACTGTAGATGATGATAACCCTCCTGTGTCTTTTGTGAAATTCTCACCAAATGGCAAATACATACTAGCTGCAACTTTGGACAAGTAGGTATTTAAAAAAAAAAAAAAAAAGAAAAACCCACAGGCTTTGAAGAGTTTGAGTATCAAATAGAATTTTTATTTTGCTGCTCTTTATCATAGTAATGATACTACACAAGTTTGTATTTACTGCTACACTTGAAAAGCCTGCAAGGTGTTGTGCTTTGCTGATGGCACAGGCAGGACTTGGGTCTTTGTAAAGTCCTGGCGCTGCTTAGTGACTGCAACACCCATTCATTCCTTCTTGTACCTTGAAAAACCTCAGCATTTCCTTGCATTAGTTGTGTGATTCTTTTGTAACATCAAGACACAGAAAATCTAGCCTATAGAAGGCTGCAATATATAAATAACTTTGTGTGTAAGGGATAAAAGCAGTGCGGGTGGGCTGATTGTGTTGAGAATGATTCACCTGGAGAATTTCCATGCAGCTACCAAGAAGTGGTTAGCTGGTCTGTCATCTCCATTTGCAGGTGGTAATGATGCTGGTGCTTTTGTGAGACCTTTTCCTAGGTCGTGAGGTTGATGTCCTCCCAGTCTGAGCATCTTTGTACAAAAGATACTACAGACTGCTGCCTGCCTTAATCAACTAATCAATGAAAAGCAGAGAAAACCCAGGTTAGGCTCCTTGGGGAAGGGAAAGCGGACTATGCTGCAACCTCTGGCAGCAGCCTGGGGATCGGTACAAACGGTCTGTAGCTGGATGTGTGTGGGGCTTGCTTCGTCTGTGGGAGAGCCTAGTCCTGGCCTGATACAAGTGACTCACTCCATGTCCCAGTTGTATTCTGTGGCGTGCTTATTCACTTGCTCTGCGCTGGCTGAGGCTTGAACGGGCTGAGGATGCCTCAGGCCGGTGTTTACTCCCCTGAAACACCCTGGTGCAGGACTGCAAGTTGAAAAATTTAGGGCAGTGTGTGTATATTTTGGTCTGTATCTACTTTCAGCAGGATTTGATTTTAAAACAGCTGGGGGAAAGGGCATAGTTTCTAGGGCCATCCCTGAGTCTAGTGGGTTCCGCGCCCTGAGAAAGATGATGCCTAATGAAATCTGTATGAATCGTTTGCATGCATTGGGAGTTGGGGAATGCCTGCCAAACCACCTTCTCCTCTCTCACTGTAAGTTGTCTGTTATCCTGGCCATTGTTTCCCTAGTTGTCTGGTCATTATTTATAAAGAAACTTGCAGGTGTGGGGAAGTATTTAAATACACCTTTTTTTATGGAGGAGAATATGAATGGCATGGCAGCAGTAAAATTGATACTTTGAGGTTAACTAATGCTGCATTCCGAAGCCAGGCTAAAGTGATCCGTGTAGACTTTAAGAACTCTGGTATGGAGAAACTTGTTCTGCTGCTAGGAAATTGTCAGATGGAAAAAAAAAAACCCCAGGAACTAAAATCTATGTTTTTCTGTTTTCTAGCACTCTCAAACTTTGGGACTACAGCAAAGGAAAGGTAAAAACAATGCTGACTCACTATATAGACTTAGCTAAGCTTGTAGGAAAATCTGGATTTTATATGTGCTTTTTAAGCTTGCGTAACATTTTATCAATACTGTAGAAAAAAAATGTTGGTACCCCTTTACTGGAGAGGGCTAAAGATTCCTTTGAGAAAAGGGAGTGATTTGGCTCCTGCATAGACCCTGAGACCTTAAGTAAAGCTGTATTTCTACATTTTTCTCTTTATGAGCAGTGAATTGCTGTTGCTCTCTTTCTCTGTGGTAATGTGACAAATTTAGGGCTTGCCCCCTCCCCAAATTGTTTAGTGTTCTAGGGCAGAGATGCCTTCTGCCTCCTCTAGATAAGGTGGCAGGGTGGGAAACACAGGCAGATACGTTTCGTCTGTTCTGCCAAGAGAGTTTGTCCTTGACTGAGCAAACTGCCTCCCAGCTGCATTAATGTCTTGTGGCTCTTCACTTCCAGTGCCTGAAGACGTACACAGGACACAAAAATGAGAAATACTGCATATTCGCAAATTTCTCCGTTACTGGTGGAAAGGTTGGTGTTTATTTGAGATGCTTTTTACCAATGTTCAGTTTTTACTGCTTTTCTCTGTAGAAGAAACAGTGGTTTGGGAAGGGAAACTGGCTTTGGTGGGTGCTGGTTGACAGGTGCCATAGTGCAGTGGGAGAAGAGGGTGTCCTGGGAAAGTCCCTGGAGCCTGCGTCTCTTGATGGGCCCACTGCCCCGCTGCAGGCTCCCACCGCGGCAGCAGTGGACTTTCCTGCGTCAGGAGAGCGGCTGCTGGTGCCTCGGTTGGCCATCGCCGCGCAGCCGTCGGCCATCCGATGGTAGGTCGGTGTGTTCTGGTTGAGGTGAGAGGCCAGGTCAGCAGAGATGAAGTCCTAACACAGAACCACCCTAGCGCCTTTTGCTCCGTTAGTTTTCCTCCTCTGGCATATGCAGGGTGGAACGAAGCGTTCTGCTGCCTGTATGCACTGAGTAGAGGCTGAGAGACAGCGAACCGCATCAAGCAGTCGTATAATGTTGGAAGTTCCCTTCCATATGACAACAAAGAAATGTGTAGTGAAGAACAGCAGTTAGATGTAGATGAGGAGAAAGATTAAAATAACTGTGTTTTTTTTTCTCTGCCCCTCCAGTGGATCGTGTCCGGGTCAGAAGACAACCTGGTTTACATTTGGAACCTTCAGACAAAAGAGATTGTACAGAAATTACAAGGACACACAGGTGTGGAAGAGGATTTTGTTTTTATTGATGGAGTATCCCGCATGCCAGCTTGTAATGAAAGCTTAGCTTGAGCGTTTCCTCTCTGATGTTTAGTTCTGACTGTCAGACCCATAAATTCTTCTCTGGCTGAAGCTTAATTGAACCCTAGGAGTTTGCTCCTTTTTATTAAGGGTTTTTTATGGGTATTGCAAGTGTTTATTCTTTCACTGTGAGAACTTTGACGTTAGCTTATGAAAAAGATCTCCTTGAGTTCAGAACTGGTCGAGATATTTAAGCGACTTTGAATTGCCTGTTAACACCTTCCAAAGCTGCAGCTCTTGAAAGGACAGGGGCTTTTGTGGTCCCGCTAGTTGTAAATGTCTGTCCATGTGCCTGTTCCTGAAGGCAGAGTATGGAGATGTCACCTGGTGGATGCTGCAGTCTGAATCCCATAGGAGAGCAGTGCTTCCACTGTACCGACTGGAAGGAATTGTGCTGTGAAATTTAAGCATGCTTATTCCCTTGCAGGACCGTTGATTTGGACTGTAAGTTGGGGCAGTGGCAACAGGTTTTCATTTTCAGGCGAGGGCAAGGCTCTGAAGATGAAGTGTGCAGTCTAAGCATTGAACAAGATGTTGGAAATACCTCACGTGGGAATTACAAACTGACCCGGGTTTTTATTGGCTGTCTCTGACATTATATGCCAAGAGTTTTGCCTGTGAAGTAAGCGAGAACTAGAATCTGGAGAGTTCCCACATTTTGAAACCTGTCGAACACTTCCCGGCTACTACCCTCAGTTCGTTTTTGCTAGTATTTCCTCTCGCAGAGAAGCAGTAGTTGGGACATATTGATGAATAATGTGTTTGTAATTCTGCTGTAAGGAAATAGCAACTTGGTTATGGTGTTTTAAAATGCAGTAGCGATACATGTTCATTTTCAGAAATGCCTGCTATGAACCAGATTTCATTGCTGTCAATAATGATATTTGTATCTCTTTTCTTTTTGCTTAGATGTTGTAATCTCAACAGCTTGTCACCCAACAGAAAACATCATTGCATCAGCGGCACTAGAAAATGACAAAACAATTAAACTGTGGAAGAGTGACTGTTAAACGTACCAGTATCACTATAGAGACTGTCAGGAAAAAATGTTTTTTAAAAAAATACTAAAAAACCACACGAGAATAATAAATCCAGTTTGGCAGGAAACCTGAAGAATATTTGATAAAGTGGTTTCTGTTAGTCTTGGCCCAAAGAAAACGTCTTAGCTCTTTGCTAGAACCGGGCAACGTGGTGGAAAAAGATGCAGTGTCTCCTTTTCTTGCCTAATCTTTTGGCAGACAAATGGATCATTCTGACAACGCGTCAGAAGTGTCAGCCTTGTGTTGGACACTCCAAAGATACTGTACGTTACGGTGGCATTGCTTCTGGGCACTGTTGCTGCTTAAGGAAGAGCTGCCAGTCTACTTTGTTAACAGTAAGTTAAGTCACGAGCCTAGAGATGTGTGGAATTTTTTTTAAATGTCTAATTTTTTATTTTTATTTTATTTTTCAGAATGTAGGTTCTAGTCTTTTGGGAAGTTTCCATATTGTTTTAAATAGGAGTACTGCATCTTTAAGGGTGCTTCATTTTAAACACTCAGCTCAAACTTTGTGACCAAATAAAACCATACAGTTCCAGATTTCCCTCTTCCTGCCCCGACTTGACTCCTGTGGTGAAATCCCCTCTTACCTTCTGTATAGTTGCTTACCTCTTGTTACGTGTGTTTAATAGATGCTGTTCTAGAGCAAAGTTAAAAGTTCTTCTGTTAACCATTAAAAGGAATCCTGCTTGTAGTTGTTCTCAGCATATTTTAATTTTTTTTGCTCTTCTGGTTATAAAGCAAGCTCACAGAACACTGTAAAGTTATTTCAATGTAAAAAGAAAAAAAACCCCAGACTTTCGTATCTTGAAAATCCATCGTATGAAACTGTATTGATAATGGCATGACTCTGTATCTATTTCAGCTTTGGTATTTCTTTCCCTTTTGTCATACCCATGTGGTATTTACACATCCAAAAAAATGCCATATGCCATAATAAAAAGGTGGGATTTTATGTGTATGCTTGTGGTAAGAGTGTAGTAGTGTGAAGTGTCTGTGTCCAAAGAAGCCTCCCTTAAAAACACCTTTGGAAGGAAGTATTTCAGTAGCAGCTCCTTTGAGTGTGGAAGGGAGGAGGAAGAAGGGAGGATGAGCAGCAGCAGTGTGGTGCTTTACATCTGCTGTGGAGCGAGAATAGAGGAGCATAACTAGAGCCAAAATTTGTTTGAAGAAAGTAGGAAAATTGAACTGAAGGTGTCCTCAGCAGAGGCAACATTAGTACAAACCCTGACGGAGCCCTTGAGCTAAGGGGAGAGGAATCCTGCTGCCCTCTCCGTGCAGAAGGCGCAGGGCAGGCTGAGCCATGATCCGGGCTTTAGCTGGTGCTGGTTAAGAATTGTGCCCAGGCCCGAGTTTTATTGCACCCAAAGGGTTCTGCTGTAAGGGGATGTTTTGTTCCTGGGGAAGCCAAAAATGTTGGGTTTTTTTGTATCAACCTCATGGGCTTGATAATAACTGAAAATCAATTCCAGCACAAACCTCTCCTCTAGAGGCTGCTGGGAGACTGCCTGGCTTTGCCCTTAGAGAAGACGACAGCTGCAAGACACGAGGTACAGCTTTTCTTTTTAAAATACAAAAGTAGAATTCATGTTGAGGTGGTGCTAAAATGGCTTTTAATAATATCCCTGTCGCTTGAGGTTTTTCATTACCCCCAGGAAAGAACACTGTGTCTCTAGACTTTGTGAGCGTCACTGCTGAAATAATCAATTTCTTAACTTCATGATTTTTTTTTTCCCAGTCGTCTTCTCACAGGCTAATGAAACTTTTCAATTGCAAGATGTGGCTGTGCTGCTTTACTGTTGTGAAGCTGGTATATTACTCCAGCAAAGCATTTTCATGCGGATTCAGTAATGTTTCATAGCATAGTACTTCCCATGTCACCATGTGCGTGCGAGTGGCTTTACTTGCCCAGCTGTGCTACGGCTTTCCTTGTCTGCTAAGCCAGAGCTGTGATGGAGGGAGATGGTTTTGCTGCTGTCAGGAGGAAATCTCTAATGGCACTGTTCTCTTCCTCTAAGCCGGAGAGCCCCGTTGTAAAGGATCGGCTCTTCTAGCTGTGCTTTGTAAAGGTTGTGTTTAAGTCCCTAGTATCCCACCTGGGAATGATGCTGGGGCCTATGGCAGGAGCTCTGCGTAGTGATAATTGTGTCCAGGCTGGCATGCCGGGGATGTGTTGATGGCCAGGATTAGCTAGCCTTGTAAAGCGCTGTGCTGAAGACAAGGCTTGTGTGATGGCTGGGTGGCTGTAGTAGGAGAGATGTGGCTTTGCTGGTGTTAGGTACAGGCTGGTAGGCGCTGCAAGCTGCTGAGAGGAAGAGAGCCAACACCCTGAGGCTCTGCTGGAGAGAAGGAGAACCTGGGTAAAGATATAAACGAACCAGAGGGACCTGTTATTTTAGGGTTCTCCGGTAAAAAAAAAAAAAAAAAAGACCAAAAAACATGGTTAGATGCCACTAAGTAGGTGGCAGTGCCTTAACCGTATGCGTGTTGTACAGGCCACAAGGGCCTCTTCCATCCTTATCAAGGGGAGTGCTAACCTTCTCTCCTTTCATACAACACAGCTGTGTGCGTGCGTCAGCTGGTATTTAAAGCTCTAGCTAGCTGTCTCTATGCAGGGTAGGGTGAGAGGGGGTTTTTTTTGTGTGTGTCCAGTCCTTCTCAATTTTACATCCCTTTCCGACACCGATAAGAGATTTTTATTTAATTTCGCATATGAATACTTAAAACCCCTGAAAACCCCGTCAAAATAGCATTGACGCGCACTTCTTGTCGCCTTCTTAATGTATTCATCAAGCTCAGCCAATCAGAGCGCAGAGGTCGGATCCTCTTCGACTGCCCCCTGCCGTTGGTGCCGAGCCCTCTCGCGCCGCGCACCCCGCGCTGACGAACGGGCGCGCTCCCAATCAGCGGGCGCCTCGCCCACGGGGGGGGTGCTTCGCTCGCCCCCACACG
>Ga0181612_116091_pt1 | contig 15406 bp, 8 predicted proteins | sample HoacroProtozoa21_FD_119630 | JGI IMG/M metagenome (GOLD analysis project Ga0181612, IMG submission 119630) | Hoatzin crop microbial communities from Cojedes, Venezuel. Combined Assembly of Gp0051906, Gp0051904, Gp0051908 | reverse complement strand
GGCCACACCTACACATCTGTTAAGTATCTCCAAACATGGTGACTCAACAATTTCCCTAGGCAGCCTGCTTCAATGCTTGATGACCCTTTCAGTGAAGAAATTCTTCCTAATATACAGTCTAAACCTCAACATAAAGCTAAGGCTTTAACCACCTGATCTAGTGAAAGATTCCCTGCTCATGGCAGGGGGGTTGGTAGGAGGTCCCTTCCAACTCAAATCAGTCTATGCTACTACAAACTCCAAGACATTTCAAACCTATTGTTAGTCAAATCCTCTTTCTAGAAATTTCTAGTTCGGGGAGACAGGCGGCACAAGAGAAATCTTTCATCATTATCCCAGTTCTACAGTTCTGCCAGTACCTGTTTTGTATCTTCTACTCACTTGCTCAGATTTGTGCTGCACATATTTTATTTCCCTCCTAACCTTCTCTGTATTCCCCCCGTGCAAACGTGCATGCTTTCTCCTGCACACACATTCCGGATACAGAATGTAACCTCTGATCCTCTGTTTCAAAGAGACCAGGACTCCTGACTTCAGCAGCTGCATAGTAAGAAACACTATGCAGAGCTTGCTGTCCTTGCAACAGGCAGCATCTCTGCCTGAACAGGCTGCGTTCCCATGGTCCTGCCCCTGGACCCCCGAAGATCCGTACATCTCGGTACCATTCTCAAGCAACCTCAGTACCTTCAAGTTTCCAAACTCACCGAAATAAAAACTTCTCTCCCCTGTAGGGCCGTACCTCACTCCCAGCGGAGTGGAGCAGCCTGCCCTCCACCGCTCCATCCCACACGCACACGAACACAGCGGACCTGTTCTTTGCTCTACCAATAAATGCTGTCTTGTACATGGAGTCAGAGTGGAAGAAAATTAAACTCTGCCACACACGCCTAGTTTGCCAAACAGTAAGGCCTTGTATTCAGGAGAAGTTGTTCAGAAAGACACGTCCTACGTGTTACCCCAGTGATGCGGCCTCTCCTCAGGCAGAGCAGCAGTACAGTACGTAACTGCAGTTTCACCGCTACTTCTCTCCGCACGCAGTTCAAAATCCTTCCAAACATTTCCAATGACCTCACGCTTATCGGAACACTTTTAAGATTATATTAGAAAAAGATACCAAACCAATATGAAAAACTGTGCCCCACCACTGCTCATACTGCCTAGCAATTTTAAGCAAAACTATAGTGAGTTTTGCTTTTTCAAACAAGACAACAGATGGTTTTCATGAATTTTGAAAATGCATCTTTCTACTTCTCGTAATATCCACCTAGGAGGGGAACCAAACCCATCAATGAATTAAATGAGGAAACCTCATGAAACGAGTATCCCACTTCATCTCACATCAAATATCTATTAAAAAACTGTAAGATAAAAATTTAAAATATGATCAAATAACCTAATAATAACATATCCTTCAACCAAAACAGTAATTTCATTTTTATTTCATTCATTGCACATTTATGTGATGGCCATAATTATTAGCTTTGCCTCAATGCAACTTCAACCAAAGAGATTTGAGATTGAAAGCCTTCCAGTGGAATCTAGCTATTGCCTAAAAAGTTGTACTTCAACTCCATGTTTTTAAAATCCTGTGTCCCCGCAGTAAAAAACAGAAAAGGACATGGCAAATGATTTAGACATTTCCCAGTTTCCATGCGATCCCTCACCTTTCATTATAACTCTGCCACAGCATGCATATTTGTTTGTTTCCTACGAACAAGCATGTGTAATTTCAATATTACAGACAGCTGTAGAGCAGGAGTTCAGTGAATTTTTTGTAAGAGTGGTCCCGAAAAGCTAGCATGCCTAGCAAAGCCTGGCTAATGCCATGATACAATCTTTCTAGTCTAGAATAGTTCTTACAGAGAGCATACCCAAATATGGAGGGACTTTGAGAACTTAAACTCATGGGTTTTCGTTTCAGTACCACAGCTGTGTAATATAAATCCACAGCTTGCAGATACACAGACACCATTTTCATGTTGTTTCTTACACAATTCACAGGTGAGAAATGTGCAAGACATGAAGGCCCTTTCATTATCAACAGGGTCCAAAATGACCTTGCTGCAACAACATATCCCATTGCATTATACTTACTATCAACAGCAAAGCAAAACCAAACCACCACCTAACTTTCAGCTGTTACAAGTTTAGATTTAAGACTCCGATTTGGAAGGTCTATGCATGTAGGCCTATTGCATCCTACATGCAAAGCAGACATCCATAAAGTTCCCAATCCTGTTCACACTCATTCTACTACCCAAAGAGATTACGAGAAAGATCATTTTTACTTAGGTGCGTCTACATGCTTACGTATCAACTCATTTGACGCTATCCTCTGCAAATATGTTCCCTGAAACATCTTACAGACTACAGTTGCCTTAAACTACAGATCTTCGTATTAAAATTTAGCCTTACAATTGTTATAACGTAAAGAAGCTAAAAGCAAGTCTGACTGAGGAATAAACTACGCATTAACTTTGAGGTAGCAAAAGGGGTACAAAGAACTCCTGTGCCTAAGAACCTACCTGAGAGCTTGAGTCCTCGTTCGCCAACCTGAGTGTTGTAACCATTTGGCATTCGAAGAATAGCATCGTGGATTCCGGCTAACTTCGCTACTGCGTACACCTCTTCTGGTGTTGCACTGATATTGCCGTAGACCAAATTGTAATAGATAGTGTTATGGAAGAGAACAGCATCCTGCATTTATGGAAAGAGTATTTTAAAAAAAGAAACCATGAACAATAGTTTAAAAACTGTCCCCAATCCATGAAAGAAATCAATGCAGAATAGCTTACGTTTTTTCTACAAAGCCTGAAGGTAAAATATTTGGGGAAATTTATTTTCCCCAAAATGGGATTAATATACATATATTTAGGACACAAAATGTATGGCATGCATACTTTTACCACTTTGCTAACTCATTATGGGTGGTAATCAACTATAAAGCTAAATTATTTAAAGCTGGAGGCAGTTTCTCACTAAGAGGCTTAAACACATTTCAGAAGTTGGATCTATGTAATGATGCACGTAAAAAAATAACATTTCCTGACGGGGGGTTGGGGGAGGAAAACAGATGCATGGTGACTTTCAAAGGAACCAGACAACGCCACTGCATTAGGATTGGCCTTCACTGAACCACTGCCTGAATACTGAGAATTACTACTATGATGGACTACTCGGGGAGAACGAAACATGGTATACCTGAGGTACAACTCCTATCGCCTTTCTCAGACTTTCCAAACTGACATTTTGTATGTTCTGTCCAGCAACATAAATATTTCCTCTCTGAGGTTCATAGAAACGAAATAATAATCTCACAATTGTGCTTTTCCTGAAATTGAAAAGGATTGAAGCTAGTGTTACATTCCTGGTTTGCCATTTACAATCTCCAAACAGAATTCATGCCACAAACAAAAACAAAAAGCGAAACACAAGAATAAATGCATTTAAGAAACAAATTCTGCATCATTGATTGGCATATTTAGTCCATTTACCCACCCTGACCCACTACCTCCTACAATGGCCACTTTCTTTCCTGCAGGGACTTCAAAAGACACTCCAGCAAGGACTTTCTGCCCCTCAAGGTATTCAAAATGCACATTATCAAAGGCAATGGCAGCAGTCTGTGGTGTGATCTGCAGGGGCGGAGCCAGCTCTTTGTCCTATTAAAAGAAGAGTGCCACTTTATATGCTGCCCAGAAAGTACCTCAAGCAGTTCAACAAGCTGAACAGTCCATTTCCCAGCTGAGAACATGGCAAATAGACACTCCAGCTTGGATATGTTGAAAATAATTATAATCTGCCACACAAGTAAAATTGGTTTGTTCCTCTTTTTCCGCAACAGAAAAAAGTTCTGCTGTAAACATTCTGCTTCACAAATGCTTTTGCAGTAATAAATTCTGCATCATTAATTACAAACGAAAATTCAAGCGCAAGGCACGAATACTTCAATAAAAAAATCTCAATACAAACACAGCTTCCGTGAAGCAACTTTTGCTGTCACTAAAAGGCTCTGTGAGAAAAAAGCAGCTGCTATTGCACTAACTGCACTTAAAGAGGAGGTAGAACAGCATCCTTACACAACATCTCTTTCTTGAATAGAAATTAAACCTGGAAGGTAACAAACGGGGTGAAATGATGGCATTGCAGAAAACAGCCCTATTAAATACCCAGATACTTTAGGAAAATAAGCTACTACTTACTTTAATTTTGGTATCTACACTGAGAAGTGTAAACAAGGTATTCATATCTATAAGTGCTTGTCTTGTCTCTCTGTATACTGTTCCCAGGAAGTTTAGGGGAAGAGAAAGCTGGAACAGCAATCCATTCACCATTACTAGATCTCCAACAGAAAGGCTGCCTTAAGACAAAATGGATGTGAGAGAATAAGGAGACTTGAAGGGTTGTCTTGTTAGGAAGCACCAAAAGATTTTAAAAAAATAATCACGTCAATCAAGTCTAGTTTCTTTTATCTCATTTCTAAAACCAGATGTTTAAATAGTAGACAAAACGCATTCCCAGAAGATTAGATGTTATATAGGAAGGTGCCTGAAACGAATGGCAATGTCTGTGTGGATTTCACCAAAAAACACTGAGATATAATAGCACCTGGAAAGTAAGACAAGCAGCATATCAGGAAATTCACGGAAAACATCAGGTTGTAAAGTTGTAAATTCCACAGATGGAAACATAAAGGGGCCTAAGTAAGTTAGAAGGGGAGGAACTAAGCTACGAAAGCAGGAATCAGGAAAGACAATCTTAAGTACAATTACAGACAAATCCAAATGATAAAATTTGTCATGATCAAGAGAGAGGACTTTCACACTATACAACAGAGCTGCCAAAGCATGTGGTGAGAACCTCTGGGCAGCTTAACATCAAATATACTGATCAAGGGAAAATTCAGGATGACACACTAGCTGAAGGTAAATGCCAGGTCAGTTCAGCTGAAACAGGTTCAGAAAGATGATTTAAAGCTGTATTTCTACCATGCTGTTTAAAGGCTATTCTAAATTTTCTTAAGGACAGCTATAAACTGCTCCTACTGACTTCTCCATTCACTGTGTAACTCTTCCCTGTCCTGGCATCTCTTAAAAAAAGCAAAGCAGATGCAAGAAAGACAACATGATAGAAAGGTCTACCCTTCAAACACATCTGGATGCTAACAGTGTTTAAAGCATCATTATTTTCACTCTAAAATCACCTTGCTTCATGTGAGCCTTATCCCAATACTGCACTCATCTACTGCATTTGAAGCCTGTACTGTGTCTTCCTAAACAAGCAGGATTTACTTTATGTAGTCAATTAGACAAATATAGATGAAAAACTCTACCACATGGAAACAATTCTTTTAATAATGTGCCCTTACTAATCTAAGGAAAGGGAAGGACACTGGTAATAAAACTACTGGAGACAAAGCACACAGCTATATACACATTGGGGAAAAGTTCTGAATCTTGCCAACATGGGAAGGAAGAAGGTTACAAAGAAAGGATCTTTGTAGAACGTCCACAGAAGCATTTGTATTTGTATTAGTGTGTTTCACAATCCTTCAACAGAAACTTCCCAAATTTACATTTTCTTAGGATCTTTCTCTAACTGCTGAACTTTTAAAATGCTTCTAATGAAATCATATTAGTTACTGCTATGTATCTATCTCATGGAATTAATAGTACTCCAAGAAGCAGAAATACCCAAAACTTTCAAAATGAACTATCACATCAACCGTAAGTTAACTAAAACTAACACCTCTATTGCAGATTAATTAAGGTAAAGAAGAGTCATTTCCAGCTTACAGACAGATGAGTTACCTGCCACAATGCCCTGGCTAGCAAGCACCATGATGGCCGTTAAGCCAATACTAAAAATAGCATTCTGTCCAAAGTTCAGGAGAGCTAACGTAGAGGTAGTCTTCAGGGAGGCGTTTTCATATGTCTTCAAGAATCCATCATACCGTTGGGCTTCATATTTTTCATTATTGAAATACTATGACATACACAAAAATAACAAATGTCACATTCTCAAACATACTAGGCTGTATATTTAACTAGTTATAAAATTCTGTATAAACATACTGCATGCACCAATACACACAACCCTTCCTCAACACTTGCAACAACTAAAGAGAAAAGAAGACAAAAGATTAGTCTGTGAAGGCAAAAACCACGAGCAAACCCCAGCAGGTTCTGCACTGGGAGACATTATAGAGATCCCTACCACACTCGTATTCTAGTAACACTGGGTGTCTGTCTTGCAAAACTTCTACCTGATTAATGTCAAAACCAAACAGCAGCTGCCACTAGATGCTAAAAAGAAGAAAAAAATATTATCCTCTATGTACCAGAACATCCTTGCTACTGTGATGCTGGCAAATTCTCCAGAACAGTACTTCTCACACAATGTCTATTTCTGGGTCTTTTATCATGGATAACTCCACTGCTTATCTTTCCACTTCTAGCTCTCCAATTAAAAGCAGTGCAAAATAAGCATGAGCCTGAACAATTCCAAAACTGTCCACAGGATTTTTTAATAGTAGCAGCAGACCACCAATAGAGACCTGTTCTGTGATGCTAACATTGCAATGGAGTGGTACAAACTACAACAGGTAATGAAAACAGAGCCGTGGTCATTTGAGAAGACGGCATGTTGCAGGCTGACATTCAGAAGACAATTTCACAAACAAGTGAAGAGAAGCTTCTTCAAGACTCTTTTGCAGAAACTGATGGTCAAGGCAATTCAGTCATGACAAACTTCTCTTTATTCGTAAATAGATTTTTTTCAAGCCCTACTAGTAACTTTCATGCTACTCTGTCAATATCATGTAGTCCTCTTCAAATGAATAATGCTTTAAAAACAAGCTATTGCTCCAAGTATGTCGCCATACAAGAGATGAACCTTATGACTCGCTTTCCTTACGCCGACAGAAGACAAAGAACCCAGCAGTGAAGACAGGCCTTACCTTCACAGTCTCATAATTCAGCAGCGAGTCAATTGCAGCATTACCCGCATCATTATCTGCTTTGTTCATTTCTATTCGAAACTTAGTCCTGTAAAATGAAGGCTTAATACAGTCAACAGTTCAGGCTGAGGTGGCTCCAAGAATCCTGCCGAATGTGAGGGCATGCCTTACCTCCACTGAGTAATTCCTATTGTGAAGGCTGCATAGGCTCCTAGCGTCCCCAGGGTTACTAAAGCAAACTCAGCACCACATTTGTAATACTAGAATATTTAAAATAAAAGAAATAAAGTCATAATTTTTAAAACTTCACTGTTGTCTCAAAACTATGAAAGCTTAGCCTGGGACAAGAACTCTGAAGGTCCCTCCCAACACACTCCCTGCTCTGAACAGCTTAAAACTAAATACAGGCATAAACTGAAAAGGAAAGCAGCAAGGAGAAGGGCATAGATAAGAAGGTGGGAGGAGATAACCAAGAGCTAGTGTATAACATAATACTGGCAAGTTATTTTTGCCACTATAAAACATGAAAGTTGCTGTTAACACAAATAAGTATTTGTTTACATGCATTTTGGGTGGGTTTTGAAAGAAAGCTGAAGACTGCAGAAGAAATAAAAGGCCTTGCAAAACAATTTATGAAGCGTTTTCTCTACTTCAGGGTACATCAGGAGAAAAAAAAGCTGTAAGAAGAAAAATTGAAGCATCATGGCAGGTTGGCTGACAGCCAGCTTGATTTGCAACTTCAAAAGGTTATAAAATTTAACCCAGTATCAACAGGGATTTTAATCAAATTTGAATGTAATAATGTGAGTTAAGTCCTTCTAAAAAGGAAAGGAATAAACAAAACAGGATTCTTGCTTTTAATTTAGTCTAAGCTATATAATTGACGTCTAGATTTTAGCACATAAATATCCAAAAATCCCGATTTCAAAGGACAGTGTGATTTTAGAAAAGTTTAAAATGAGCTTATTAAGCTTAAAATCTACAAGAAGGAGAAGCCTATTTTCCAAGAGGTTATTTTCACTTCTAAGTTTTGAGTAAGAAAAGACCAGTATTCAGCAGAGAGCAAATAATCATTCCCTCCTCTGTCCTCAACACACTAAGGCACAACATTCCTGGACATTTGCATTCTGCTTCCTCAGTGTTTACCCAGATATAGTTGACACTTCTGCGCACAGTTTACTTTCCTGATTTCACTTCTTCAACAATTCTGAAGAAAAACATTTTAAAATATCCACATAAATATCACTGGCTGAAGACAGGCGTTCAATGTGAAACCAATTTCAAATAAGCTGATTTAAAGTAACTAATATTCGAAAACTATGGATTGCTCTCACAACCACCTTGTAAACCAATTATTATTAGTAGTAGTAGTACTTAGTAGACTCTGGTAAAAGAAAATCAATGTATTGTTCCTAAATGAGACAATTCCAACTCACAAATAAACGACACTCACCAGAATTCCACTGACTAGTGCCACTTCAAACATGGTAGGTCCCAGATTAAATACTAAAGCGCTAAGAACAAAACTGATGCCTCTTGTTCCTCTGTCGATGGTTTTTGACAGAGCTCCGGTTTGCCTACTGAGATGGAACGCCAAATCCAGGTTATGAAGATGCAGGAAAACATTCTTCGCTATCCTTCTGATTGAATTTTGAGCTACTTTCCCAAATACTGCATTTCTAGCTTCATTAAATAACGCTGCCCCAGCTCTTGAGATACCATCTGAAAATAGATGAAAAAGTTTACAAAATGAAAATAACTGTATTTCCAACTTCTCCTTCATGCATGAAATTACGTTAGACTCATTCTTTACATATTTTCAACATTTTTAGTTCAAAAGGTAATTTATACTTAATTGGTCCCAAACTTTATGCTATTTTTCACCTATAAACCATTGTGCACACTGTTTAAATCAGTTTCTTTTGCAGCTGGCTATAAGCAAGGGTAGGATTGATAACAAGAAATCATTTCTATAAGCATGACTTCATTTTTTAATTGCAATACCAGCAGCAAGGTCACAGAACATTGGAAACAGACATCAACCCAGAAGTAACTACGAAATAACCATCGTAGATCCTTAGCAGTGCAAAGCTCTGCTATCCCACTCCCTTACTGAGGAATGTTAATACTTCCCAACGGATTTGGAAATACCACTTACAGCCAATGAGAACGGCAGTTGCCACAGTTGCCACTGTATTTGGTGCATCACTGAGGTTGAGTATGTTTCCAGATACCTGGTTGAGGTTGTCTACTGCATATTTAAACATGAAGGGAACCAGAATATTCATGGCCTAAAAGCATAAAAACACCCATCAGTCCATATGCATTAAAATATGTATCTCTGTAGCATGACTACTTTTTCTGAAATTGCTGTACGGTTATATGTAGTTCCTAACCACTCAGTGCAGGTGAGATGGCTCTCCAGCTCCAGCACAATATTCTCCACGCTTTTAAGTCTTTACTCCTGGGACTGCAGGGTTAGTTTGTCTCTCTTGCTGGCTCCTTTTAAACATCAATTGCTATCCAAACAAACTGTACACTGCAAAGGCACTTCAGCTTCTGAGGCTGAGCGCTCAGTACAGCAATGGCAAGAGAAGAATCAAGTAGCAGACGCTGCATGACACAGACAATGCGACTAAATTTTGTCGTCATCACAGGTCATTCGCTCTTTGTGATACTGGCAATACGCAGTATGAAGAGCTACTAGTACAAAAGAAACAACTCACCCACATATTGCTAACACCAAGTCAATCGACAATGTATTAAACCAAAGCTCTAGTGAAGTCAAAGAAAAGAAGTCAACCCATCCTTTGTCTCTTCTGACTGTTAATACTACCTTTATATTTAAACAATGCTTTCCATTTTCACATAGCATGAGAAAATACTGGAAATACTTTCTTAAAGAAAACATAAAATTCTTAAGTCTTGTTAATGTTCCATTCTTACATCACCCATTCGTACCAGCTAGAAAAAAGTTAACTGTCAATCTTCATATAATTAATAGAAGTCTTTAATTCAAACTGCTTCTAACTGAATATTTGAAAATAAGGTATACAAGTTTTTCAGCAGTTGAACAAGTATGTTAAGACCTACAGTCTTACAATCATGGCAGATGCTAAAATATTTTACAGTGAGCTGATTTTGCTTAAAGTTTAGGGTTTTTTCAGTATCTGGAAATAAATTGTGGGTAGGTGACAAATTATTTTGCATGAGAAGAAACAAAAAAACCAGAACAGATTCACAAAGATATTTTAGCTCTCTCCACCAAATGTTTTGTATATCCACTTAGATCTTAATTGTATTTAGGAACGTCTGTCACAGCTGAAAGTCCAGGGAAAAAAACTGTAAATTAACTGGATAAAACTACGTTCCAAGTGAAAAGAGTGATAAAGCCATAACTTCAGTCCAAATTCAAGCTGGGAGACAGGCTTTTCGTAATTACAGAAACTATCCCAGTATCAAGTATTCCCAGTGTTGCAAATTACTGTAAGAAGACAGATTCTTCACCAAGAGGGGAAAACAGAGTTTTTGAACTACTTCCTTCAATTATAGGATTAAAGAAAAAAATTTTAAGTTAATTTTTTGAACCTGTTCTGTTTATTTTTTTTAAACACTGTTTTAGGCAAAAGTTTTAAATGCAACTGAGGAAGGAATCATTTTCTCCTCTTCCCTTCTGTGCCTCCATACAGCAGAATCCAGACAACTCCTGAGAGGGTCTGAGAGCATCTAGGTGAGATTATTACTGGTTTGTGATTGAAAAAAGAAAACAGCTGAAAGATCAGGTCCTATTTCATATATGTTCTTCTGAAATTTCAGGTGCAAGCCTGAGAGTCATTCAGCAACAGCTCCCCTTTTTATAGACTGGAATTGTGGAAATTTCCATTACCAAAAAAAAAAAGACTCAAGGTTAGCAATATCTGCAGAAAGGCAATAAATACCATCAAAGCAGCAGTATACAATAGTGTCCGACAACTTCAATTATACACCGCAGACGAACAGGTTACTGCTATGACACGCTTAAACCCTGAGCATAAAGCCCCATAAAGAACTGAGGATGCATTAACAGAGGTTTTGAATCTTTACAATACTGAAGTCCAAATTCCTCCCTCCTTTCCCCAGTATAATCATAAAACCCTACTTTCCCTTCAGAGTTACTGAAACTCAATTTTTGGGTGGCATTTTGTTCTTAATAAAGATGAATATACTACCATGTGTGTTACAGTGATGACCAAGATGACAAAGTGCAGGTTTTCCTGGGAGAGACTACTCAGTAGAAAATAAGAGTATTGTAATATAGATTGTCGTGATTTGCTGCAGATTCTTACAAATCCCTCTGCAGGGATTTTACTCTTCAGTAGACTACGCTACACTACAGGTAGTTTAGAAATAGAACTACAGATATATTTTAAAATCCATTTAAAGAAAAGAGATGTATTCTTTAAACTGCAGTTCTCTACTCACAATTAATTTAACCAGTAACAGCCTACGATTTTGCAGAAATGTCGTCTTTTACATCAATATAATTCTACCCAATAGAGTTCTAAATGAAATTTAAAGCCTGGTCTTAGGTTATAGTTGTTCTGACTCCTGGAGGGTAAAGCTGGAATAAGAACAAGGCAGCATGGTATTGCATTTCATTAGCAATCAAGACAGTCTGCTTTCCAGTAATTTAAAAAAAAAGTTAATCTTACAAAGTTTACAGCAAGAGAGATGAGAAGCCATTATTAGAAACAAGCCTTTCCTACTCAATTTGTTAAGTATAATGAGATTGCGTTCGCATTAATGGAAACAAAATTTCAGCCCTCTACATAAACTCACAGCTACCTCTTTAGTAGCCTAGATTTGCTGGCACAGAACAAAAAGCTTTAAGCACACCTAGGTACACTACAAAAAGTCACCATGCAAAACAATTGTCTTACGCGATATACCAATACAGGTTTCCTTCCTCTTCCTAATGCCTTGAAGCTTGATAACAATTCCCATTAGAAAATCCTTTTAATATAAATTTGTACATTTTCTATTTATAATTTTGAATTAACAGCTCATCCCTGCTTGAATTTATTGGAAAGCAAACACAGCACCCATGCAGTCATCCCAACTCAACTGCCCACATTTAACAGCACGTTATACTGTAATGCATCATGCTTAAATGAGTTTGAACATTTTTTTTAATGACTGCACTGTTTTAAGCTGACAATGCATCATCATCTCTATTCCCTTGTGGGACTACACTACTTTTAAGGTAAACAGTCTTATCTTTCATTTTGCTCTTCCCAGTATTTCTTGTTTAATAAAGATGATGAATTAGTGACAGGCTGAACCCCAACAAGATAAATCTGGTCTACAGTGAACTCTCCTTTTGCCAGTAATTCAACGAGAAACGTTGACACGAAGATGACCGAATTTCTCTCTGGACCAATATAAACACACACATCCAACAAGTCCATCTGCAGAAATACAAACAGAAAACTCCATCCCTTACAGAGGTAAGACTACTAAGCAAGCTACAAAATATGGTCCAAAAGCGGGAAGAAGCATCTAGCTTCATGCCTTCTTCGAATTTAATGATGACCTGATATGTACTTATTCCAGTAAGAGGAAAACAAAGAAAAAAATAAAAAACATTTTTCACCTGAAACTTCCCAAAAAAGTAACAGTTTCTAAAGGTTTATTGTAATTATCCAACTCCATCTGAGCCCACAAAAAGGGCTCAAACACCAAGATCATATGTACGTACTTAACTAATCAGATACGATACTCGAGTCTCGCCTCCTTAGCCAAACAATTTCTTCTCCTGAACTTAGAGAATTAGTAGTCAGTAGAAAGGCAGGTAGTCTGAAAGCTTTCTCCAGCTCATGAATAACACATGCTTGGTCTATGACCAAAAGGCCAAAAACCATTACAAGCTGACAGAGGTGACAGAGCGATTTTGTCATATTCAGGTGTTTAATCCAGCTTCTCAGAAGCCCAAGCGCTTTTTCTTTTCATGCCGCAGAAGGGAAGAAACAGAGAAGAAGCCTTTACTATACACGCCCCAGCAGAGATGACAAAAAATGGGAGAGGGAATGCGGAAAAAGAAAAGCCAGGTATGTAGAACCTGAGCAGGCTGATCTATGTGCTGAAAACATACATAACGCCTTCGGTACTCCTCTTGCCTGTCTTCTCGTTGCGTCCTTCAGATCACACATGTCTAGATAGGCTATAAATATTTAAGATAAAAATTTAATGCATGTCATAATACAACAAGTCTTCCAAGGAAAAGAAGACCTTACTAGCCCTAGAGCAGACTCCATCCTGTCAGCTCCCAGTCATAAAACGCCATACAAACAGCTCACTTTGAAGGCTAACAATACTACTAGCAGTTATGTGTAGACAAAAAGGAACCAAAAATCACAATAATTTGTTCAGTGACAGGCAACCCACAAAAGGAGTCAAGACAGATTGTAACTGCAGGCTCTTCTGTAGCTGCGCACACAAACTGGCTTTTGCTTTGAAATTGAATTTTACTGAACCAGAAGATTTAACGGGATAAATTATTTCTCAAGCAGCAAGACAAGGAGGTATGATCTCCAGCTTTCTGGTGGTTAAGTAAGGCAAATCAAACTGGGTGTGAACTCCTAATTTTCTTCCTGTGGCTGAGGATTTCATAACCTACCTCTGCTCTGTGATTTCTCTGGAGTTTTCTTAGAATAAAATTGAAGTCACCCTGCAGCCTCTGTCTCAAGAGAGTCACCATTTGGATCTTTTCTTCTACCTAGAAACAACTTTACGAATATAGAGCTATAAAACCTCACCAAACTCTTTGGTCAACCTCAGAAGATGTTGGCCAAAAGGCTTACAAAAATATTTCTTATTAGGGAAGGTGACCAGCAGCAGGCATCATGATCATATGCAAACCCTCTGAGAAGGAGCAGCCTTTAGACAAAATCCATAATAAGGCTGTAAATCCTTCAGATGCAGACAAGTCCACAGAAAACAAAGAGTTTAGGCCAGGACTGCAGCGAGGAGAACGATACGCTGGCATTCTCGTGCTAACACAACTATACAGCAAACTGTATTCAACAAACGGCTGGTGTGGTCAATCAAGTACACCATAATTAACCTCACAAGCAATCAGAACAAAGGGCTCCCAAATGGGATAATGAGGAAACTGCACCAGATTATACACGGTCCAGACAAGCTACAGGTAAACTAATTTATGTTTCATTTTCTCTAGGACAAAGCAACCTTTAGTTTGCTCTGTAAGAAAAGCAGATGTTCAGGGCTTGAAGATTTGACAGACTTACTATAGCTCTGTAACGAACTATTGCATGTCAGTTATGCCATGGTAACTACATGCACATTTAGAAAATGTAAAGTATGAAGCAATTTAAAGAAAATTTACTCCGCAAAGGAAGAGTGGACATAGCCCAGGTGATAAGGGGTAACTTGTTAAATTGCTGTTACTCAAAAATGCTTGAGTTCTAACACAGCTTTGTGTTAGAACATTAAAAGAACATTAACAAAAGAAAAGAAAACAAAGATTTGTTTTAATTAAAACAAAAACAATTTAATTTTCAAATTAAAAGAAAACAAAGAACATTAGCGAAGAATAGCTAGAAGACATCCATGCAATTTTTCACCCCAGCCAGTTATAATATATATTCTGTAGAGAGCTTGCTGTGTGTTTTCCCAGTGAAATCCCAGTGAAATCCTTGTTTGCCAAAACAAATGTTCTCACAAAACACTTGTGCTTTAACAGGCATCTCCTAAAACCTGGGCAAAGCTCAACAGGTTTTTTGCTGTGCTTCTGGGAATCTGCTCTAGCCACCAGGGCTTCCAGGCTGCCTTGTACAGAATCTGAAGTAGGAAATTTAAGAGAACGCTTAAGAGAGACCCAAACATGCAGTCACTTCCCCAAAGAGCAATTAAGTGCCTGATTTTCTGAGAGGGGGAAACTTCTCTTTCTCCCAGCAGAAATGTAATAGCTCTGTATTATACCAAATACAGAGCTATCTGCAAGAGTCAGGCATCCTGGCCATGAATTTTGTTTTCGTTACACCCCAGAAAGCTGCTTGAAACATTGTCCGTGTTCATCAAAGCAAGGTACAGTGCTGCCACATGCAGGATTAGATTCTGGATTCACATTCTCTTATAACCCTACAAATTAGGAAAGTGAGGGGAAAAGCAGAAGAGAAAAAGAAAAAATACTTCAAGCTGATTTCAAAATTGCCTTCAAATTATTATAATTAGGAAGAGATCGCTAATAAGAGGCTTTAAAAAAAGAAGGTGAGTTCGAAGAATTTTCATATTCATCTGGTATATGGGGTTTTCTTAAATACACATCACAAAACCTCAGCGAACCAAGCATATAATCAGTCAAACATCATTGTGAGGGCAACTGCACAGTATACAAGGCAAAATGCTCCTAGCATCTGTGTTTTGAGCAGGTAGCTTCCCAGATAGCTT
>Ga0181612_136538_pt1 | contig 15411 bp, 7 predicted proteins | sample HoacroProtozoa21_FD_119630 | JGI IMG/M metagenome (GOLD analysis project Ga0181612, IMG submission 119630) | Hoatzin crop microbial communities from Cojedes, Venezuel. Combined Assembly of Gp0051906, Gp0051904, Gp0051908 | reverse complement strand
TGTGTGATTGTATTTAACCTGAAGCAACAGGGTGTCTCGTGCTCATGTTTGGAGGAGAAATCCCCTGTGTGCCCGGCGCTGCAATAAAGAATCCCTGCTGAGCAGTATACGTTGTACTGTTAGGTTTTCCTACCGGATCTTCGAATCAGGCTCTGCAGCCTGGGTGGTGGTTTGCTACCTGCCATGGCCAAAGGTTTGCCATGTGGGATGGCACCAGTCCACAGGAGAAGCAAGTGACTTCCTTACAAGCTTCCTCATCAAGATGAGAGGATGATTTTAAGTGACTCCTGTGCGCTTTGATAAAGAAGCTTCTAGTTACTGCGTAATACAGTTTTTTCCTCTGCTGCACTTATGTTTTCCATCATCAGTGAAGTGTGACTTTTGCCAGGGTACCTGATTCTTTCCTTGTCAGTGGAGAAGAACACCTCGCCAGTTTTCTCACTGCTTCCCAGGCTTCTGGAGGAGGACTGAGCCACTTGACATCTAAAAATTCACACCCAGCCTCTGGTTCTGCCATCTGTTGCCTGTGGTGCTCACGGAGAGCTACTCTTTTCCTATAATAAAGCTATCAGAGCCTCCCTGCAGGCTCTCTCTCTCTTCACCCAGACGAGGGTGGACAGGGAGGTTGTGTTTACCACACCACCGTGCAGGTGTGAGATTTGGACGCTGTACAGAAAACGCGTCCAGCTGCTGGAGAAGGATGCACCAGAGGAATTCCTAGCTTTGCTCCGAATGGGAGAGCGAGACAGGCTGTGCAGCAAAAGCATTTTGCAGCTTGCTGAGTGCATCACCACTGGGGTATGATTAATGAAGGCCCAGCTGCACTGGGACAGACACACGGCTCAGATGGACACAAAAACACCCCAGCAGTTCCAAGAACTCTCCAGAAAAGTGCATGTCAGCCAGGTCTTTTTAATTACCGCTTGCAAAAAGGCAACAAAACAGCAGCTACCTGGGGGAAGCCTTGTGCAGAAACAACAGCCCTGGGAAAGAACACGCACCCAGGGTGGACGGTGCGGCAGCAGGGAAGCACCGTTCCTTCCAGCTGCAGGGGACCCATCGCAGCCGCACCACTGCCAAATCCATCTCTCGACATCAGACCCAAACTTGGATAGTATTTTGATCAAAATTCAGTCACGTTAGGAAAGAAAGAACCTTTTAAGACAAATACTGACTGCAGAGGGAAACAGAAATTGATTGATTTGCAGAAGAGCCCATAGTCAAGGCCAAGAACCCAACATGGGCCCCTGACAGGTGAACTATGGGTCAAGCAGCAGCTATAGGCACAATCCCAGCAGTTTGTTGCTCATCTTATGGGCTCCTCCTACCTGGCATTTGCCACTGGAGGCCGGTGAATGAAGTGGTTTTACTTCCCTGTTACAAATTCACAACCAGAGGGGATTGTTATGCTGATCTTTCCTGATCTCCTGCTGATGACAGAGCAATAGCCATCCAGCCTCTTTTTTATGGCTAAAGAAGAACAGATGCTCTAGCAAGGCATTAAATCTTCACCTAAATGCCCTATCTGCACAGAATCCTCCATATTTAAAGGCTGTGGGATAAACTTTGTGCTTTGCTGGGGGGGAGCTACTGCCCTACCGCCCTTTGCTCATTTGAGGGCCTTTGCTGTGCCCCATGGAGCTCCATCAGTGCTGGCGAAAGGAGGCTTTGTACCATGCTCTACCGTGCGTGGTGAAGATGCCCAACACCCTCACGGTTTGAGTAGCCAGGAGTGTTTTGTGGTGTGCAGGGTACGCAGTGCGATGCCATTCACGCTAGAATTTTCTCATCTCCCATATTTTCCCAGCACCCTTTCTCAAAAGAAAAAAAAAAAGTATTAAGGTGGCTTTCTGCTACCCATCCCTCCAAACACAAATAATGTGACTATCATAAGCATGTCTAATTCACATGAATAATTTATGCAAACTAATAAGTTCCTGATACCAATAAACAGAATAAATACAACTCCCAGAGACCACATTACAAACCAGAATTCATTTTTACACAGATATAAAACTGTTATGATCAAGTAAGGGGAGAAATAATCTCCATCAATAACACTTCCTTTTCTCTTCATTGTTTTATTCGCACAGTTCTACATCTCTGTACAGTGCACAATCCATCCAGCTGTCCCCGGGATGCCTAGGAAGCTATTCCAGCAGGTATTATATTAATCATTTCTCTTCACCAGACAGACGTTGTTGGAGGCTTTTCTTGTTTCGCTTGCAACATTAGATCACTTTTAGCAACAAGCAGAGTAGGATCTAAACATATTTTCCCCTGCAGATGCTGAGACACAGTCTTATTTGTAAAATACATATTTTCACTGTTAATTTCATATTGGCATTCACTGCACAAGACATAAAACGCTATTATCCGACACCGGTAGCATGTCTGAATTCAGGAGCTAAGTCAGTGAAAATACTCTGTGTCACTGGCTGGTTGTTCTGATTTCTGCAGGTATTATTTTCCATTCAGGTCCAGATCATCTTTTCCCGTTATTTCCCAGCTTCTACCATTTCATCATTCACTAAACTATTTGAGAGCTCAACAGAATGATTTTGATGCACCATCTACTTAGCAGTGCTACTTCTATGGCTGTATCCTGTGGACAACCCTGGAATTCTACCTTTCACGTAGCAATAATAATAATTTACTGGGTAACTACTGTTTTTCCTCTTTGTTTACCTGATTTTCTAAACTGCTTAGCAGCTCTAAAGAGCACAAAGGCCAATTGCCTACAATAAATGTACTTTCATTTTTGTCAGGAATTTGGGATTGTCAGTAAATAGGTTAAAAAAGCCCCTGATTTAATACTTCGTAACTTTTTAGACTTCGCTAGCCAGATTACCGCAAGGACAATATTCAGCTGCATTTACTAAGCAGCACAAATTAGCTCCCTCAGTGGGAAACTCTCTCATGCTCAGCATGGAAAACATCAGGTCCCTTCAGAAGGGAAACACCTACCTCTGCAACTCCTAATTGCAACTGTTAATTGTCGCGCTGGAAGCGCTGGCTGCCTACAAACAGGAGCTGCAGGTGACAAACGGAAGATGAAAAGAGAACAAAGGCAGCAGCCAAATGCAAAGCCTGCGTGCTTTGGAGGGCAAAGCGTGGGGACACAGCAGGTCCCCGGTAGAAGGACCAGCCCAAGCAGAATTTGGAAACGCAGCAGGTTACCTGTGGAAGAGCGGAGTTTGGAGACGGGGTAGAGTCAGCGGGGCATGAGCCCAAAGCATCGCAGGGCTGCGGTCCTCGGACTCCCCGGCACATCCAGGATTTCTCCTCCTCTAGCACCTCCAAGCTGCAGCCAAGCCTAGGATCAGCCACCCAGGAGGCAGGCTTGGTCCTGGCAGAGCCGCCTGTGCTCAGGACATCCTTCCAAGGGTTTAATCACGCTGAGGGAGATAAATGTGTTTTAATGAGGAAAGCTGCGGTGCCAGGGCAGGCTTTTACTGCACAGAAAGGATGCCGTAGCAATTATCTCAGATGCCTATCAGGGAACCTGCATACAGCTCTTTACCACATTGTACAGGTGTTGGGAATAAATTTAACTTGGTTTGTCTCCATCACTGGTCTGAGAAAAACCTTCCAAAATGGCCCAGGGAAACAATAACACTAAAACTGCCGAGAAAACTAAGGCGGTCTCTGATTGTTTTTTCAATTACTGTGTTTTCAGGAAGAAAAGAAATCTCTTTACAATTACTTTCATGAGAAGATTTCATTTTCCCACACAGAGTCTGTGATTTTCCCTCTCATTTGATCTTCGTCCAGTTCAAAAACATGGGCAAGTGGAGAAGATCTTCTTATTTTTACAAGGTAAATCTTTGTTTTTAATTATTCATGATTTCATAGAGAAAGTTAGCCTTGGAAAAGGTTTGATTTTAGCAGGTGGCGTGAGCTGGGAAGCCAGTATCCACACGGGAGAAGCTGAGTTTTCTCCATTCTCACGGGTTTTTCAGTGGCCAAAGAGAAGAAAAATCCACATACTTGACTAAATGCTCTTTCAAAGTCTTGTAAAGAAGTTGTGTTTCTCAAACATTTTGCTTAAAAATAGAAGCCGGGAATGAAAACAGTAATTGAAAATTAGTGTCACTCCTTCAAAAGCAATTTCCTTCAGAGAAACACTGTTTCTTGAATAAAAGAAGATACTTATTTTTGGAATTTTTTCACTCTACTCCAATTAACGCCATCTAGACAAATACTCTTGTTTCTGAGTACAGAACAAATCTAGCCAAATCCACACATATTGTTTTTATCACAGTCCTATGGCATTGGATATGGATTTTTTCTGTCCTCTAGCAGATCTAATGTCATTGCTGAAAAATCCCAGTGGCAGTTTTCCTGGATGAAGCATATTTATGACCCGCCTCAACACAGGAGATATATTCTTCCTAGACGTTTGCTGATACCACTACTTTTCTTGGCATGTTTAGCTGAAATAGGTTTAACAGCTCCTGCCACTAATCTGCCCCTCCTTTATACGTCCTTCCCATACCACACTGAGGACCTTCTCTGGACACTGGTTTTACCACGCAGCCCCAGAAGCACAGCTGGAGGAAGCCTTGGTCCTTACAGCAGCAGACGGTATTTGCAGTTTGACCTTGGGTTCCTCCATAATAACTTTAGTGTCTGGATATTTTTTTCTTAAAATAGGTGCTAAGATGGTTTGTATGATTTGTCCTCTGGAAATACGTTGTGCTCTGAGTTCCTCTGCAAGAAGCAGCTCCGATTTGGTAGCTATCTTTAATTTCTCAGCTCATCAGCAGCACTGTGAGCATACCAGTGCTTGTGTATATCTATTTTAAGTGCAGGATTGGATGGTCACTGTCTCTGGACAGAGCCATCGTCTGAACAGAGGCCTCCACATCAGTGTGAACAACACGTGCAGTCCCTCCTGGGATTTGGTTTGTGCCAGAATTCAAAGCAGCTTTTCTTGCTCCACGAAAGCATGATCAAAGCCTCCCTCCCTTGAGCTGATTCCAGCAATATTCCTCATCAAAAAGCAAGGCAAAAAAAACATATTTGCCTGTGGTTGTCTTCTAAATAAATCCCCCTATCTCAGGAGGCTTGGGGCTGCTGTCTTGCCACCAATCGGTTTCCGTGCTGCTGGTAGGATTCTTCTTTTCTCTTCATCACCTTCAGAAAAAATCCCCCTATTGTAGGAATTTGAGATGTTTACAACTGCTTATCTTCCTTCTGATCTCAGGATTCGTATAACATTTCAGCTCCCTCTTTAGCTGTATCATTAATTCTACACAGATCACTGAGAAAAGCCTTCTTGCAGAGCTTTGCCTCTGGAGCCAGCCCAGCACCGGTGCCCCAGTAAGAGCATTTCTTTCCAGCCATGTGCTGTTCGGGCATTGTGGTGATCCGTTTCTTACCCCAAAGCTAAGCAAGTTGTGCCTGATGGCACATAAACCCCTCTATGGGACATTTATAACCTCCCCTGGAGCAGAAGCAGGTTTAGAATTTACCTGCAAAATTGCAGGGGACCCAGGTGCCCTGGTATACATCTTCAGACAGGGATGTTCTTCCAAATTTGAAATGATCTAAATGCAAGAGAGCTGAGACAAAATAGACTGCCCAAAAGCCAAGGCTTACTTCTGTAACTGTCATGATTGGTGCAGCTGAGCTGAGAGCAAAGTTCTGACTCCAGTGGGTGTTGTGGTCCTTGACCCCACTCTGAACGAAGCCATACCCGTATTGTCTTAGGGAAGCTACCCATAACATGGTTGTACCCTTATGTAGCTGTAAGACCACACTACCCGGCCTGATTTTTATGTTCACTCAACTTTTTTAGCATTGTGTTAGGCAGGTGAGGTAGGAGAGCATTTCAGGGGCAGGACCTGGCATTTCAATTCACCGTGAAGCTTTATGATACACCAAAGGATGTTTCTAGAGTCAGATGCATCTACAGTGTCACACTGGAGCATTGCCAGCTCCTACTTGTCCTTGCTGTCCCCATACTGACACCCAGGTGGGTCCTGCCCCAATACACACTCCCTTGGGAAGAAAACTCAAATGCAACTGAAAAGCCAGTGTACGTTTGACTTCTCTCACCCTGTGAGGTCCTGGCACACCAGATATGGCTCCTACAATGGGGACTGTGTGCCCGTGCAAGAGCTATGCCCAATGCCCATGGCAGCGTGAGGTTGAGCGTGGTGGTGCCTGGGAGAGACCATCCTGATGGATGTCTGCGTGGGATGCCCTGGGCACTGTCCTCTGCCTTGTCTCAGAGCATACACTGCTGTACAGGCCATGACGAAGCACCCCCGCCTTGGCCATCTGGCAAGAATTTGGGGATGGAAGTCACCTTATAATCTCCTGCTTAAAGAGGGCTGCATGGCCCAGATAGTAAGGGAACATTGCGTTGTCCAAAGCGGAGGGCTGGCAGTAAGGCTGCAGTGTCCCAGCTCAGCGAGTGTTCTGGTCTAAGTGCTTACAGCACGTGGCCATTGCCTGCCCACTGGTATCACCAGCTACGATGCTCAGGGAGACCGCAGTAATTCCACAGCATCAATATTCCTTGGGACTCATGAAACAGAGAGTATCAAAGAGAGAGGATCTTTCTACCAGTCCCATCAATGTCCTATAAAAGTTAAAATTTTATGCCTCGATCCTTTTAAACCCTACCCAACTTGCTGGTGAGCCAGCACGCTCACCTTCTGCAGATCCCTGTCGGAGCTGGTGCCTTCAGCAGTACGCATCTGCCCTGCGCCAAAACAGCTATCCCTCCTCTGTCTGTGAGAAAACACGTTTTAATTGAGCAGCCCCACTCACCCAGGAATTTAGCTAAGTCTGTAAAGCTGCTTGCTTTTATCTGTGTATGCCATTCTGCCAGTCTTGATGTTATCTGCAAATTTTAGATTTATTTTTTAGATAATTGATAGAAGTGTTGAAAAGTACAAAGGCTTCACTGTTTCCTTGAGATCCCGACAGGAATGTCCCCATTCAGTGACAGTTTTGTGTTGATTACTCGTGTTTTGTAGCCTGTTGTCACTTCCCAACTCATTTAGCATGGATTAGGTAATGCCCAACACTGATGATTAAAAACAGAATGTGATGTCAGATCCCTTGCAAAAGCCTTTTGTGGGTTATATCTGTCAGGTCCATGCTGAGACCTCAGTGCCCTGGAGCCCAGCTATTTTGCCAGTGCTTTATTCACACCATACACAATGGTCCTCGAACCTCACGACCAAACAGCACAGAAGCAAAATTCAGACTTCAAGGTCCAGGAACCTCAGGCCAAATTGGAGCTGGCCCTGCTGAAGCAGAGCTCCTGTATTCCCAGTCACTGCTTCTCTTGAAGGAAGTCTCGTACTCCAGCAGCAGCACTTTTCTGCAAGACTTTGACCTGCTCCTGCTGCCTTTTTCAGCACGCCCCTATGATGCTGTCAGCTCTGTGAATGGGTTACCCATAGGGAGAGGGGAAAGGAGCTCTGCAGGGACCACGCTCAGCAGGTCAGCTGTTGCCCTGCTCCCCAAAGCCATCCTGGCTCTGACCCTGAAAGAACTGCCGCATCGAGCGATGCCCGATCCATCCCTGCATCCCTCCGGCCCCACAGTGCCCTGCCCGATGCCCTCCCTCTGTGCAGCTCTGCTCTCACTCTCCTGCCCACCCGCCACGGCAGAGGGATGAAGGCAGCTCTGACGGTCTCCCTCTGGTAGCCTGGCCTGGGCTCACTGCAATTAATTCTCCATCCTGCCCACTGACTCTATAAAGGTGTAAGCACCGGGTTGTACCAGTGCTTGGCAGCAGCCCAGGAGCAGCTCCATGTGTCAGGATGCAATCAGCGCTTGCAGTGGGGATTTTTATAATTTTTTTTTTTATCTTCAAGCTCAGCTACAAACAAACCTTTAATTAATTCCTCCACAAAGTTCTGCTGAGCTTGTGGCCTCCAATTCTTCTGGGAGGCTAATTAACCTGATCCTCTCCCTCCGTGCTCCTTTCTCGAGATATTGTCAGTTTTCACTTGTTGAATCCTAATGCCTTTCACTGGCGTAAAAATCTGCTCTTCCTCACCAGACGCCTCTCGCCCCCAGCGCACAGGCTGCATTTCTTTTTTGAAGCCTATATGAGCTCATGCTACAGCTGCTTGAAAAACAGCACAGCTCACATTACTTTGCAGGAAAAATTGACTTTTTGCAAAATTTCCCCTTAGCATTGGAAAAGGAAATCGCCCAGGAATTTCAGTTTTCCACTAAAATTTTCAGTTTTCAAAAGCTGTTGGGGTTTTCTTGTGTGTGAAAGATGAAGTGCTGTGGAATATGTTCTTGTTCAATGTTTTCAGCAAAAGCTTGAGGAAAAAGAAACCAAACTGATATCTGCACAGATACAGACATACGCAGGCATTTTGGGCAAAAGCCCATTTTTTTGCGGGGGGGAGGACAGGACTATTTCACTCGGTTCCATCTTGATCAAAAGCCCATTGATTTCAGGTGTAAGGCACCCAGGCTGTCTTCAACACGCATCTCCAGCCTTGAAAAACATTCCCTGAAGCTGAAATCGAGAAGCTCATAGAAGTAATTGAGATGTTTTGGAGGCTGTGCTTTCAGTCTTCTTGTGACTCAGTTCCCTGAGATTGACATAGGAGCACCGAGCTTTCCAGCCTGCCCTGGGGAGTGACATTGTGGGCAAAAATGCTTGCAAAGCTTCAAGACACTGATGTGCACCATGAGCCCGTGGCCGTGGAAATGCTGAAGGCAGAGGTGTGGGGTCCATGTGCAGGGGAATGAGCTGGCACCCCAAAACCTGGGACGGAAGTGTGGGACGTGGCATCACTGTGGGATACAGGTGCAACACCCCTCTGCACCTCGTGGGATGGCCACAGCCACTTGGTCTGGTATAAAAGCAAGGCTAGGAGAAGGTGCTGCAGCAGTCCCTGGGTACGGGTGGGCTTGTTTAGTGATGATGCACAGAGATCACCCTCTGCAGCAAAGCATATCGGCATGTTTCCATGGGGGAAAAAACCTTGCATGATGCTGTAGCCTAGGGACAACGACGCCTACCTAGGAGGGATTTCACAACAACGCAGCATGAGAAGGGGCAGAGGGGATGCCCTGGGTCTTTTCTCCCAGATCTGGGCTGGGGGGAAAGGAGATGGCCTCCACCTGACTCTCTCAGGGACCTGTGCCTGAGTGCAGGCTGCTATTTCCAAGTTTTTGCTTCCACTGTAGAAACCTGAAATAGAATCAGTTTAACAGATTTTTTGTTGTTGTTGTTGTTGAACACACGGTTTTCCTCTTTTCAGCCCTCTTGAGAGAAAAAAAAAAAGTGGAAAAACACTGACATTTCTGTTGGGTCCAAATTCTTTTGGCCACTTAATGCCTCAAAGATTATTTGCATGTTGGTACCATTTATACCACTCTCATTAGAGATGCCTGGGAGATGCTGCCTGTTAGCTAAACGTTTGGGAAGGAGGAGAATAGAAATATTGTAATTTGGGTTCTGGGGGGTTTTTCTTGTTTGTTTTTTTTTTTAACCTGTGTGGCATCCTCAAATCAGTAGAAATTTTGTTTGCTGAAATGGAGGAGGCTGGGAGCAGCTTTCAGGTAGTTTGCTGCTCTGACAAGCCAAATCCCATGCATGCTTTGAGCGGATGAGAGGGCAGCAGCACCAAATTCTGCTCTCCAAATGCCCTGCTCTCCAAGCACCCGGAAGGTGCTGACTAGAATGGTGTTAAAATAATCTCCCTACTTTACAATGGTCTTGAACACCTTCAGGACCAGCTGGGAAGCACTCAGATGCCGTAGCAAAAAGCCCCAGGACATCTATAGTGCTATATTCAGAGCAGAGCTGGGTGAAACAGCCCACACGGTAAATGGTGCCTGTGGAAAGGAGAACAGAGCAGTCGTTCCCAAGTTGAGTGAGGTGAGGCCGTGTGGGAAAACTATGAGATCATTTAGTTCACCATCCGAAGGCATGCTTGCAAGGAGTTTGCAGTAACGCTGCATGGGGAGGCAGCCCTGGTCTTCCCACTTCTGTAGCATTTGATTGAGCATCACCCTACCGCAAGGTCACTCTCCAAGCCAGGCTTTCCAGCTACCGCTGCCCATCTTGTGTGGGGGCAAAAGAGCAGCTCCAAAATTGACTCAGACCTCCCAGATTCCACTGTTAGTGAAACATGAGACTAAATGCAAAGAAGCAGCCGTATATAAGTGAATATCAGTTTTCAGCTTTATTCAGGAAAGATGTAATTGTTGCTCAGCTCAGGATTTAAATTCAGGATTTGATCAGCCCTGGATAAAAATGCAGCAGTTTGTGTCCAAATCCCTGCCACCTGGGGCATTTCACCCACTCAGAGCCTCCATTGCTCCCATGAGTAATGACAATATAGGGCTGAGCCCTTCCTAGAGAGACTGAGGTCTAGAAGAGAAGTACTGCACAGGAGCTCTGCCTCTCTTCGTAACTCTTGTGCCACAGGGGGCTAATGACTCTGTTAAACTCTCTACTTGGGTTAGTTTTTGCTGTTCCAGGTTGTGACAAAGGATGGAAAAGGTGCCAGGAGTCCTAAAGTAACAGCCTGCCAGCCCTGCAGCGTGGTCCTGGGTCTCAGGGTACAAACACCGGTCCAGGGACTGGTCCTCATTCCTCGGTGAACCCCCTACGGCCAGCACAGCACCTGGACTTTGTCCCCCCAGGCAGCCTGCAGCCTCCCCCCAAACAGGAGACAGCACCTCTGAGTGTGGATGCCCAGATCTCAAGTGGCCTAGCACAAGGCAAAACAGACCTGGAGGAGGGAAGAGAGGGAGGACAGACTTAAAATAAGATCGTCGGGGAAAGCAAAAAAAGAAAAAAACCCACCACACACCCTCTCAATCTCGCATGCTTTCAAAATGTGTGAGTTTCTCTGAGGCTGAAGAGATGACAAAGAAGGAGCTCCAGGGAATGGGTCTAGGGAGGGGGTCTCCATGGAAATTAGAAAGCCCCACGACAGCACCGCTTTGCAAAGGCCCTGCAGGGGTGGGGAGGGATGCCAGTTATCCCATCACAGCTTATTAGTGCACTTTGTTTCTATATTATTATCCTCCTGTTGCTAGAGCCATTAAAAACTGTCTCTAAATAGCTTGGCATGGTGATTTACTAATTGAGTTAACTTGGCTGCAGTGGCTCTGGTGCTGAAGGATGTGGTTTGTGATTAGATAAGACCATTGCCCCTTTCAAAATGAACAACACATTAAGAGGTTTCTGTAGGTCATGCTAGACTGCTCAGCACAGCACTCTGCCAAACACTGCCCAGCCCAGGGCCCGTGGCCCCAGCCCAAGACAGACGGTCATTACAGCTAATGAAGGTCTGTGCTTTCCTTCCCCCGGAGGAGGCACGGAGCCTGAGAAAAGCCCAGGAGCATCTTCAAGCTGGAATCAGTCTCTTCTGCCTCAAAGTCAAGGGAAGGCCAGCTCAGGTTGCTTGCACTTCCCAGGTCCTGCTGCACAGGTAGTGAGTGAGGGGTTCCCATGCTCCCAGGGGAGACACGTACTCCGATCTCCCCACAAGACAAAACCCTGCTTGGTGACCTCAGTTTAGATGGTCTTTCAGGGCAAAAACCACTGGTGTGCCCCCCTTGCATTTTTCTTGCTGTTTCTCCCCCAGATCTGCCAGCACCATGCTGACCCTGGCCAAACCCCTTGTCCCAGGAGCAGCAAATGCTGGGTTGGACTCTTCCTCAGTAGCACACATCTCAGATGCATCTCACAGGCTGTTGAGAGCCAGCACAGACCCACACCAGGGAGGAACTGGCAGCTCCACTCTGCCTCAGCTGTACAGCGGCTGGTGCACAGAGCTCCTGGGCTGCCCACTGGAGAGCTGGTAGAAGTGATGGATCTCATTGCTCTTCCATGAACATGCCTATAGTGTTAGGTGAGCTAGTTCTTGAGTGCACATGGGGGCCAGCCTCCTTTGCCCACATCAGCCAGCACTGATGAGCATTTAGCTCAGCTTTGTTGAGCCTTCCCTTGGCAGGAAGACATAAGACTTCATGGGGCTCAATCGCAGCAACCGGTAGCACAACCTAGAAGCAAGTTGTGTGATGCTGAGGTCCCACCAAACCTCAAGAGCGGCACCACTCCACAGAAAGAGTCAGCCCCAAAGGAAAAGAAGATGGCAGCATGCAGACATGTTCACTTAGGTCTGCCACAGTGTTTCTCAGACCCTTGTGTCCTCCAGCTCAGACTGACGAAGACTTTGAGGCAAACCCTGCATTTCTGACATCACAGAACTCAATACAAAGGGGTTCTTCTTCCCTCAGCAGTGCTCAGGCTTACACCTTTGCCTGCACCGCTGTCCCAGGGACAGGCATGGGGGAAAGCAAAGCTGGAAAAGTCCTGGGGACAAACCATGAGGAAAGACTACTGCAGCCAGGGTCCTGGAGCCACCATTCCACCAAAGTGCTTTCAGCGGTGGAGATGCATTTGAGAAGACCTCCCGCCAGCAAGCAGACGCTGTGTCACACCTGCCTGTGTCTGCATTGCCCCGCAGTGACGGCTGCGGCGGAATCTGCCCGGCTCAAAGCACGGAGGGGAGCTGCAACATATCAGAGGGGACAAAGCCGCTCTCCTTGCAGCTCAAGCACCGGCCAAGCGGGTGTGCTGGAACATGAAATAAAACCCCGTTTAACAAGAAGCCTGAAAGTTTTTAAACAGTGAAATAATCTCGGATGGAGCCCGGTTCCCCCCTGTCAGACGAGAGCTTCAATTGGCAGCCAGACGAGCACCCGTCAGGGCTGGGCTGGAGTCATTAGCAAGATCAGAGTCCTGGCAGAACAGCGGGAGGCTGGACGAGATGACCTAATTTGTGTCCCTTCTAGCTCAAAAAAGTCTGTGATGTATTTTTAATGAAGCACACACAATAAACTGCTAACACAATATTAGAGGCTCACTTCAAAGCTCAAATAGGCAGGGAAATCAAGGTGAAAGTTTCTGAATTCGTCATTACTGCGTGTCACTCATCTTCACTATGACAACCCCTGGGCACACCAGACACTTCCGTTCCAGTCTTTGGTACACGGTTTGAAGCCCACCCTCCTCCTCACTTTATTCAAGCCAACCAGAAAGAAGCTGGAAAGTATAAAGCTTGACTAGACATCCCTTATACATGTATATGCATTGTTCCAGCCCCACAAAAGATTTCTCAAGCAGCAAAATTTAGTGACTCTGGAGAAGACTGGGGTCCTACTTTAGAGAAGCTGGGTTCTGCTGACCCCTTGTCATCATTTAGCTGGTGCCTGTAAGGTTTATGATTTCACGAGATGTGTCAGGGAGCAGCAGGAGCAGGGCTGCTCCCTCAGGGAAGGCAAGCCAGGAGCCTAGCTGTATCCCTTGGCTGGAAGGGAGCCCAGCAGCCACAGCCTGTCCCACAGGACCTAAGTGAGGAAACCAGACCAAGAGATGGTGGCCAGGTCCAGCCAAGAGTCCATACCACAAGGCAATATCACAGCAATGAGGCAGGTCCAAGGTGAAGCCAGGAACTCAATCCACAGCTCAGGACCATGTCCAGTGATCAACAAGCACATCCATAGCAAGGTGACAGGTCCAAGGTCAAGCCATGAAATCAGCCCACAGCTGGGGTTCAGAACAGCAGGGTTCAGAGCAGCAGGGCTCAGTAGTCAAGCAGGGACACGACTACAGCCGAGCTGCAGACCAGCACTCCTCCAACATGGCTCTGACAGGGACTGAAGGCACCAGGCTGAACATAACTGGAGCTTCTAGGCCCATGGATTGGGTGGAGACCCCAAACAAGGCTGGTCAGGACCATTAGGACCTGTTAGTCAACTCAGGGCCCTGGCAAGATGTCTGAGCTGCACCAGTGATACAGAAACACGCAATGGAAAACTGGATGTCACTGTGGAAAATGAGATGACCTCCTTGTCTGGGACACTTCAAGCCGCTTTCTCCTCAACACCTGTAGTCCCCACCAGCCTCACCCCCCACAGTCCCAGCAAGGTCAGTCTGGCAGTGAGGGAGGGGTGGTGAGGAACAAAAAAAAAGCATTTAGCAAAATAGAGAATTTAATAGTCTTGATTGGAAACCTTGTTAAAATTTCAACTTTTACTGCCCAAAGCAGACGGGAACATTTAGTCCTAGCGTCTTGAAGTCAACTTGAAATTCGGTGAACGCCTGACATTGCCGGGTGAGGAGCGTGCCTGTTCTCCAGTCTTCCTGCATCTTGTTTGAGTTCAGCCTCTAATTGTCATGCAGAAAGGGACTGAGCCTTCCAGGTAACCTGGTGTTAATTTCACTGCGGGGAGGATGGAGACAGCTAATGAACGCGCAAAAGTGATTGATTCCTGTCTCGGTGTCAGGACACCGAATGGCTGTTTGTCAAGAACCAAGAAAATGTCACTGGGATTTGTAAGCGCTTGTAACTATTACATAAAGCACTTTGACTAAGAATCGCATAAGATAACTTTCCGAGACCGCTGCTCTGAGAGTGTGTTAATGCAACCACTGGCTCTTCTTGACATTTCTGCAAACAACTTATAAATATTCCATGGGAGCGGCTGCTCCTGCTGTCTTTGTTGTTGCGGTTTGAATAGAAATACCAGGGGAGAAAAGAGCAGCTCTGCCCTTATTTAGCAAGCGTGCAGCTAAATAAGAGCCCTCAGTCAGCCCACTCCAGGGCTTTGCTCCAGCGAAAACAAAAAGCACTCGAGCATCCTGCCCTTCTCATGCTGAAGGAGACGCTTGGATGTGTGTGACGACCCAGCACAGTGTCCTCCCACCAGCCCCTCCACACCCAGACGGGCGCTGGGAAAGAGGTTAAATGACTCGCCCGAGGTCTCGCGTTGTGCGTCTGACGCTGCTGGGAACTGCAGCCCAGCCAGAGCTGTCTCTGTCGCCGTACCCCAAGGCTCAGAGCTCCTCGAGCAGGACACGGCAGCGCTAGAGAGGCTGAGGGTCTGGGGGCAAGCTCAGGGTGTATTTGGGGACTGTACGTGATGGGTGCTGTTGAAGAAAGATGCCATGCCGCTCCTCCCAGACACGGCCACGCTAGTGCCTGACGTGCAGGGAGGATGGGGGCGATGGGAGGGATCATGCAGTGACCCGGTGAGAGATGCTGCCGTGCTCCGGGTCTGCATCAGCTGTCCACGCCGTGAAGCTCCTGGTCATTCTCTAGAGGTGCTGGGTCAAACTGCTTGGGCAGAAAGCGGAGCAGGGTCCTACAGCTCAGGCAGCAGCAGACACACGTGCCGCAAGCTGCAGGAGTGCTGGTTTAAACCCCACTGACTGCAGCCAGCCAACCGGTGCAGCCTCACCGTTCTGAAATGCGAGCTACCCGCCCACATGGAAAAGTCCAGCACTCCCTCCTCATACCAGATTTTGTGGTCCTTCCCTGCTTTAAACCTCAGCCATAATACTCAAAACCAGCCACAGAACAACAAACGCAAAACCACACCACCCCAAAGCAGCTG
>Ga0181612_121753_pt1 | contig 15411 bp, 11 predicted proteins | sample HoacroProtozoa21_FD_119630 | JGI IMG/M metagenome (GOLD analysis project Ga0181612, IMG submission 119630) | Hoatzin crop microbial communities from Cojedes, Venezuel. Combined Assembly of Gp0051906, Gp0051904, Gp0051908 | reverse complement strand
TTTTTGTTTTTTTTTTTTTCTTTCCTGAAACTGCAATGTGTGTCAAGTCATATTTTAACTGAACAAAATTAGTTGTATCCAGCTCTGTAACAGGGGGCACTGGCCTGTTGTTGTGGTTTTCTCGTAGTCTGTTGGCGTGGAGGGGATGACCAGACTTAGGCTGACTCCCTCCCATCAGCTGTAGCAACTGGTTGCAGCTGGGTCTTTACCAAGCTGAAAAGAGCTGACCAAGGAACGTCTAGTCCATGCCTCTTCATTTCCTTACAATGCAGTGAGTATCAATGGTTCATCAGCTGTAAATTGTCAGTGCGGGTTTCTCAGATTTTAAAACAAATGGGAAGGTTTGGGTGCACTTCATTCACTTGTTTTTAATTAAATATCGGTGCAACAAGAGTTGCTTTGTGACAAGAAGGACCCAACAATCTCACAAAATGTGCCGAACAAGCAGGCTGTGTCTTGTCGTCCCATTACGACATTGCCACTGCGGGAAACACCCTTTGCGCTGTGATAAACTCGTCCTTACTACTGGTGCTAAACTGCAGATTAACGTGGGCAATTGCGCTCGTGCACTGCAGATCGCTAACAGTCTGCTGGCTCTTCAGAGATTGTGCTGCAAAGCATGTGTGAAGATAGGTGAGCAATATCACCCTTATTTACTGTGCGGGGAATCTGAGGCTTGGCAACTTTTTGCTGAAATACCCACGACATCTGAGCGTTTGCCCAGCAAGCCGCTGTAGTTTACAATTGAAGTTGGCGATTGCAACTGGCACGATCTCCGCTGCCACACGAAGTGGGGGGAGCAAGTGCCAGCTGAGCTTTGCCTGATGCGTCGGAGGAGATACAGGCTGGTGGCAGCGCAGAAAGTGACTGTTGTCTCCTGGTTCCCTAATTCTCTGCTTGTTCACCGAGAAGAAATTACGTGACCACTGAGCAAACTGGAGTGTCTGTACAGTTTGTGCTGAAGTTTTGTATGGAGTTAATAATAACCTAGAGCAGAAACTGGATCAAAATAAGCTCTGGATTTTGTTGTTGGTACTTTTTGATTGCCTATTGGCATTCTGCAAAGCAAGAGGTAATTTGTCAGCCATTGGCAGGCTTGTCCCTGTTTACATAAATATCTTTGATACTTCACCCTCCCCGTGGCGACCCGTGGACCATCTCTGTTGTGTCTTTATGCCATTCTAGGTTTGGTTATTCCCTCTTTCTGCCCAGTAGAGATTTGCACCCCATCCCAGTCTGATTCAACCTGGTGCCTGTTCAAAAATGCATCACCTTGTCTTTTAAGTCTTCCTGTCCATATAATAGTGTGTTGAAAAACATTTTATTGTTTTTGCTTGTTTTGAACTCATTTAGCATTGTCAGAGGGGAAAACATTGAATGACTTAATGTGCGTTTGGGCTGGATGGAGTAATGATGAAGTATGGCCGAGTTGTTTTCTTTCTTCTAAAGCCGCACACTATTTTCTGCTCTGGGTGTTTTGATTCTTGTTTATTTTGCTAGTTCGTTTGGAGAAGAATAGTCTGGGAGAGGGGAAGGAAGAGGCAGGGTTTACCCCTGCAACCATCATTGTTAGGCCTAACTTCTGGTAGAGTTTTGCTGCTTTGGCTCGACCTTTTTAAACTTGGGAAATGTGTTTTTGTTTGTATTTCCATCTTGTTACATTTTAAAACTATTATAACTGTACCAGATTGTTTGAAAAACGTACCCCCTATTAATGTTCAGAGTCTCTAAATAGAGTTTCCAGGCAGCTTCTCATCCGCCAAGTACCATACCCGGCTCTCGGTGGGGTTTTGCTTGGTTAGCTCGAAGAATCTGCAAAGCAACTGTTCAAAATTGCTGACACATGTTAAGTAATGTGGAAATCGCCATCCTACTCTACTGAAGTCTCAGTGCTCATGTTGGCAGTAAGAACAGGATCTGACCCTGAAGATTATAAGTGAACTGTCTTAATCTGGAGAGCATTTCCAGGCAGCGTCTTCCCTCTGACTGTCTACTTTATCCTTTTGGTCTTGGGTATTGTTCTTTCATTAAATTTTGTTTTAATTTGCTCAGTCTCTTTAAAAATATCCCATTCTGCCTCTTCCATGTGTTTTTGAATTACTCAACCACGTAGGTGTATTTAGTGATGCCAGTTTCAGAGTAAAACTTCAATTCTGTAGTTGAATGTCAGGAGAGGCAATGCCTAGTTCTAACAATAATGCTATTGGTATAATGCTCATTGATAAGAAATCCATCATCTTCCACCTCCCTCCTCCAAACCTCCAGTGTTCAGCTTTGGAGCAGCTGTAATCAGCCCGTACGACTTCCCTTCCTCCTCTCATGAATAAACCCAGCTACCTTATCTTCTCTATCGGAAAGTCTTCCCTGGCTCGAACAGCCTCTCGAGGCGCATATAAAAGGGGCTTTCACTGGCTAACAGGAAGCGCAATGAATAGAGGAACTTTTGATAATGCCCCGTCTGTCTGAGCAGAGGATCAGCCCGACTAAATTGTACCAGATTAGTGAATGGTGGTGCTTCAGCCGGGGCCAGAATTATAAGTTTTTAATCTTGGAACAAGCAATGACTTCTTCCTCTTAAACAGCGATCAACTCCCTCTTTGATTTGGAGGCTTGCGGTCATCCATATTCAGTTAGTTTGGGTGGGTTTTTTTGGGTTTTTGTTTGATTTTTGTTATTTTTTTTTTTCAGTCTGCATTCATGGTTCTTAAGAAGCCCGGAGTGCTTTTTTTGGTAGCGGTGATTTTGGTAAGACCATGTGCCGTTTCTCCCTGTAACTTGCACCATGCTGTGGATTTCTGTGGCTGTAATAAAGGCTTGCATGTCACAGCTTTACCAGTATCAATCCATGTTGTGCTGCCTCGCAGGCTTTCGCCGTTAGCCATGGGGTGGTTTGGATTTTTTTTTTTTAAGCAACACTTTTTGGTTCCTGCCACCTTCAGCCTGACTGGGGTGGATGACGACTCCTCATTTCCCACCCTACAGCTTGGTCCAGACTTTCTGGTAATCCAGCTTGAGGGGAGAGACGAATGACTGCAAATCTAAATGGGGCAGTTTAGCTAACTGCCTTGGGCCTGACTAGCTGGATAACGCTAGTTTTATTGCAGTCCAGTGTGATTGACATTTGAGGAATTGCACTGGTATAGTACTGGCAACAGCAGTGGAAAATCTGCCCTGGTGTTTCTGATGTGTTTGCTGCCTGAGGAGCACCTTTTTGGTACAAATAACTGTCTGAAATGCAACTGGTGGAGTGAATGTACTTCTTTTTCTTTAAATCACTGACTTTTTATGTTCCCAAGGAAAAAAGTGAGTATTATCCTACTTACTAAAATCTTGTGTTTTTCTGTGTTTTTTTCAGGCCTCTCTTCTTGGATTTTAGTACTGGAATACTCTCTAATGACAACTTTGCTTAGGTAAGTGAAGCAAGATTTTTTTTTTTGGTAGGTTTTTTAGAATCACTTCCTCTATCTTAACTACTTCTGCATGTTGTGTTGTAACTGTGAGCTGCCAGCCAGCTGTGCTGCGTGTGCTGTGGTTAGGGCTAGAAAGATGTAGTAAACAAAAGTAGGGGTAATGCCTGTAGTGTGACATAAGGACCTAATTTATTAATTTAATCAAATGAAGTGGACGTGGTTCAGAATAATGAAATACAGCTTTTGTCTGCATATTACTGCATATTCTGACCAATTTATGAATTTTTTTCCCAAGAGATTCTCTGCATTTTTTTTTTTTAATTTTGGAAAGTAAACTCGTTTTGTTGGTATCACTTAATGTCATTTCATTAGGAAAATGAAGCGTTAATACTTCCAAGACTGTAGATACAGTCACTCTTCCTCCATCCTTTTCTCTTCCCTCTTTCCCTCAACAGTTCTAGGCAGGAGTTTCTGACGTGGAGGGCGAATCATAAGAAGCTTGAGTTTTATGGGTTTTTTTAGCCCAAAAGATGGGAGAACCCAAACAAATTTAACACCCCCCCCTTCCATCTTCTGAACCCCGTCTACATCTCTAAAATGCTAAATTCAAGCTGATCAGTGATAAACAGGGTTTCTGAGCACTCATTACGAGCACATCGTCTTGTCTACTTCTAAATACCTTTGCAAACCCAGTTCCTGTGCTGCTGCAAATCACGGGGGCATTCTGCTGAGCTGGAGGGCAGCCCAGCCATGGCTTGGGTGATGGGTGGAAGAGCTAAATGTGCTGCTGTACCAAAATGTACCGTATTTTCCTTTCTCTGTGATGGAGAGAAGATTTGATTGACCTCTAATGCAAGGCAACAAGTTTATCCCCAGATATGCAGCTAATTTTGTGTATTAGTTGGAGATGCTTGTAATGCTGGATGAGGCCAAACAGTGACTGCAGTACTTACATGGGGGGGAATATAGTATTCTAGCATATATGCTGACAAAGATAAAAGTGCTGCTGTTCTTCGTAAAGTGTCTGTGAAAGGGTTTTCTTTTCTCTCTCTGTTTCCTGCCGCTGGGTCTGTAGCAGTACCCACCCTCTCTCCCTTTTGATCTCCTTCCAGTGGATGGTCAGCGTGGAAGCTTCTGGCCTCTGTCCCTTGAGACGATGGACCTCGGTGAAATAAAATTGATCCACTCTTAAACCAGAAGTCTTCTCCAGTCTGCTTCTCCCTGGTATTTGTCCCTCTTTGGGAAGGACTCTAGGAGAGCAGAGAAGTCTTCAGCCTTAAAACCTCATTTTAGTAAAACAGAAAACTGCAGAGAGGAACTTGGGTTCCCTTTAGTTTTCCTCTTAGGTAGCTTGTCTGAATTTTTCTATCTGCTGTTCCTTTGCCAGGGTACTGAACAGGAAGTATCTTGTGTAGTGTGGCTTTTGACTTTTCTGGAAACACACGTGAATGGGCTGGTGGACTCCAAACTGTGGGTAGTCCACCAAAGGTGGACTTTCTGATCCTGATAGATGGTCTGCTTGGTGTTTCGCTGAACTGCAGGCAGAGTGGTCTGTAAGACAAAGCTGAAGCTGGACGTGATGGCATCCTTTGCGTTTTACTAATTCAGAGAAAAGACCTTAGGAGAGCCATATCTGGTACATGTCAGAGAGCTCGTTGCTTGGCATCCAGCAACAGGTTGCTGATGAGACGCGCTTGCCCATTGCAGCGTGCTTGCGGTTCCCCCACATTTCCCTTGACTGCTACGTAGTTTGAGGAGTGACTAATTTGCAGCCTGAGGATGTATTTATTGATGCCGCTGCCTGTCCAGAGAGTGGAGAGGACTCTGCAAACCAGGGAAGTGTTTAGACAGCAGTTTTAAATCCTTTTAACTTTGTATATTAGACACATCTATGAATATATGCAGACCTAGCTAATAAATAACCCAGGGAATGGTAGTTAAGAAGAAAGGATGTAATTAATTCTGTCGTGTACTCTGCTTTAAAGTTGGATCCAGAGCAGTAATGCGTTACGCTGGAGAGGTAAACACTGTCATTATTCAACAATGAAACGTGTGCGAGGCTGACACTGTTTTCCTCCTTTGATTTAATAATTTTTTCTTTTGCAACAGTTGGAGTATTTTAGATGGTCTTTGTTTGGTATGGTGGAAGCCTGATGAAGCGCTACCCTTTCCAAAGGGTCATTACTCCTTTATTTGAATTGAGTTTTGTATTAATGCTGCTTTGTTGACACAGAATGTGTGCAGTTCGAGAAGGCTCTTACTGTGTTTGCTGCGGTTGGGGTGCTTGGCTGCAATTCCTGCAATATAGTTTGAAGGGAGGGTATCGCTGTTTCATCAGGTGATCCCTTTTCAGCTCCCCACGTTACAGTGTTGACCCAGGTCAAATGCACGTGCCACACAAAAGAAAAAAACAATCCTTTTTGAGGAGATGCTGTTAAAAAGCTGATATGAGTTTCTGTTAACTTGTATATCTTTTTCCCTTTTTTAATATTTTTTTTAGTGGGAAGAGGCATATGGGGATATCCTCTATTTGCATCTTTAAACATTTAAAGCTGCTGTGAGAGTGATGATATCTTTGCTAAAAGATATAGTTGTTGTGGTAAAAAGTTAGATAAAGCAAGGTAGTTAACTTTTTGGCTTGTGATGATAACTGATAATAGGAAAAAATGCTGAAGTGATTGCAGTTTGAAGCTTCACCCTTATTATCACTCATAACACAGCCTCACCCCACTCCCTCACACTTCTCAGCAAGTTTCTTGATGGATTGTTCAACATGCACACACAGAAAAACAAACAAAGATATTATATACCTATTCGTGTCCTCTTCATGCTCCAGACAACCCAGCCAGACAATCACTTGAGTTTGCATAAAGATGTGCGCATCTAGAGCGGGTTGGCATTGTGCAACCCCTCAATGCCTCTTCTTGTGGGGTTTTCTTACAAGTTTTGCAGCTCTGGCTCTTCCAGCAGAAGTTTTGAGCAAAAAACACTCGTGGAGACACCAGTGGAATAGCTGATGCAGCTCTGCAGCCTCCTCCTAAAATAAGTGGTGGAAGGATGCCTATTTCTCTTAGCAATGTTTTGTTTGGAAGACAAGCATGTCCTCAGCATGTCCTTGGCTCTTTGTCTCCCTAGTAAACTATAGCACTGAATACTCCTCCTTCCACTGTTCCCAACTCAGTTTAAAAGTTCCTGATTAAAAGCAACGTGGTGAACTGTATTTCTGTGCTCCTTCAGGGTCTGCTACTTCTGATTGCAGAAAGCTTGCAAAACTCCCAGTAATTAACCCTGTCCTGGCCAAACCCAGGACACCTTCCTTGGTGTGGGTCCAAAAGAAGTTGCGTGTTGTCAACTTGCAGAAGCTCTTTCTTCAAAGTATGAAATGTTTTTTGTTCTTTTGTTTTTTAGGTGGAGGGATCTGATAGAAAATTGTTAGCCCTTGGTGGGTGGCACGAAGCACATTGGCTGGAGGGGCTATTTTTCTGTGGTTAATGTGCTGTTTATTTTGCAGCCAGTGATCGTTGTATTTTGCTGAGGCAGATGGAGGGATTCCCAGTTCCACAAGCATAACCCTGGGAGAGATTAGTTGGTTTTAGGTTTCACCACTTGGATGAGGTTAGCCGGAGACAGAGGTCCATCCCTGGGTATGGAAATGGTCTTGGCCCAGATCTTGTCTGGCGATGTAAAGCCTGAGAAAGGAACGAGAGGTCAACTTCAGCTTCTTAAGGAATGCAGTGTATGTTAATTCTGTGGCATGTGTGGACTGCTGCTTTTTTCTATTTCAAAAAAGGTAAAAAAATTAGCTACAAGCTCATGCGTTGTTTTTTAAAAATGCTCTAATTTGAGCTACAGTTTGCTCTAAAGTAGAGCCTACTTTATGGCTACATAAATATTTATATCAGTGATACTGAGGCACTAATGATAAAGAATCCCAAGAGATTTTTTTATAGCTACAAAGCAAAGAACATTTCTCCCAGTCTCTGCCTCTTAGCACCTTTCCTCCGCTTTACCTGTCTCCCTACGCCCGAGCCAAGAAGTGTCCTCAATCTGCAGACACAGGGCTCTCTCTTTTTTTTTTTTTTTTGCATCAACAGCAGTCTTAATTACTCTTCAGTTCTAATGCTAGTTACAGAATTGAGCTCTTTTGCTCATGTCAGTTAGAAGTCTGTTATTTTTGATGGTGTGTAGAAAACTGAAGCTCCGAAACAAGCTAAAATGAACACAACTTGTTTCCTCTTTGCTCACATGGGCACTTATTCACTTCCCCATCTGCTTTGACTTTGAAGATTGCTGAGGTTCTTCCTCTGTCTGACCCACTTGGCATAAGCTAGAGCAGATTATCTTTCTTCAGTAGCCAAGTTTATAGGGCTTCAGTTTACTCGTAAATAATCCTTGGAGTTTTGAGTGCTGCCTGTCTCCTTTCCCCTTCAAAACTGACTTGCTGTCGTTGGTGTACAAATTAGGAAATGATTTTTGTCTATAGATAGAGGGGAGCATTGGTGCAGTCACTAGGCAAGAGGGCATGTAAAGTGTGCTGAGGAGATTTCACTAAGTATCTGTGATTTTAAATATTTATCTTATTCAATTTCTGTTTGTGGTCCTAGCACAAAAGAGCATCAGCTGTAGAGGAGAGCTTTGCTCTGCTAGTGCTTGTACAAGCACAGTTCCAGAGTACAAAATCAGTATGAGACCAAATACAGGACCTGGATACACAGAAACAGCTTAATAGAACCACATAATTTTTTAATATATTCAAAAGAGAAGGACAGGGCGATGCTCTGTCTTTGCTTTCACACTTCAGTACCTGCACCAGTGATTGGTTTTGTGTGAATGGTTATTTTAAGGTAGTGTTAAAACTCGGTTTCAGCTTTTCTGAACATAGTTTTCTCCAGTTCTGAGATGGGAAGTGCAGTATCACTGTGTTTGGGCTGCTGGGATACAACAGCGGTGTCTGTGGAGCTCTGACTACTTTGGGTCTCTGCATGCTGGAGGTGACCTCTGCTGTTCCCATGTCGGTGCGTGCTGTGCCCTAAGAGGTTTTGCTGAGTAGCTATCGATAGTAGAAACGGATATGAGGTTTTATAGAGTAGATGATTAATTCTTCTAATTTGACTTAAAATTAATTTTAAGATTATCTGAAACATAAAAATTCCAAAACCTTCCTCCGAATTTTTGTACATTGTAGTCAGGCCAGTCTAACAGAAACCAACTTTCATCTAAGCACTGGGCTCTCTACAGTTACTGAACCTTTGACTTCCGTGTGTTTGTAGCTACAAGTGAATAATAAATGTAACAGAACAAATATTGTTGTTTTGGCCTTTCCTTAATGAGGGAGTGATGGGACAGCCAACACAAATAATGTATGAAAGGCTGGAGGTCATAGTCTTCCTGTCTTTAAATTCTTATTTCAGCGTTTCTCATTGCCCAGAGTGAACTCGAGGGCTGTTACAGTCCTTTACATTTGCTCTGAAGGAACCAAGGTGTGACTTCACACCTGCTTTTTTCCTAGTAGCTTCACATTAACCAGGAGCGCGTGTATGTCTGGGTTTTGACTTGGTTTTTCCTTCCTTAATTCTCCTGCATCTTCCAGCCATTTTACTGCTGCCAAAGCACAAGGTGATTTTTAGTTTTATTTTACTGTTTGTTTGCTGGGCCTGGTGGGCATGTGATGTTTTTGGTGGGTTCAGAGGGTCTGCAGACCAGCTTCTCTCAACTTGATCTTTCAGGCCTTGTGATCTGCGCGTGGTCCTTCTGGCCTCTTGGTTGCAAGAGATAGCAGCCCTTCGTGGAAAGATGGGCTGTAATGTTGTCCTGCTTTGAGCATGGGGGATTTGGAGTATTTCCTATTAGATGTACTAGTAGTATAAACAAACTGTTTTGTTTAGTATAATCTCTTTACCCTGGTAGGATTGGAGACATCTTTTAAAGCACTGACGATAAATTTCAAACTAATATTTGTCATTATTTAAATAAACATAAATGAGGATGGTATACAAAGAACACAGAAGTTCCCAGCCCAGGGATTTTTAAGAGAGACTGAATTGGGCATAGGCTGTGTCCTTTTTGTCCATTTCCCTATTGAACTCAAGGCACACCTAGTTAATACTTTTTAAAATTTGTGTGGGTGATAGCATGGCTATATATTGCAGTGGACGCTGATTTTGGTTTCAAAGGTGCAGAATACACACAGGAGGCCTGTAAGATGAGTGGATGGTAAGGATGGCAGGTATCATGCAGGTCGTCTGGGGCAGCATCTTTGCCACAATAGCTGCTGCGATATGGAGGCCTTCAAATTGAAGCCTTGAAACTGAAAAGGGTGAAGTACTGGGTAGCATGTTGTAAAAAGTCTTGTGGAGTGTGGAGTAGATGAATAATTCCAAAAACATAGTGCTAGAGAGAAGTTTCCATGCCAGGCTGTTACTTTTCATTGCTGTGTTAATTAGAAAGGAAGAAGCACTTTAGGTTTTATGAAGTTTCCCAATTCAGTTGAAGGTCTGCAACATCAGATGCAACAACAAAATGATCAAGCACTTGTCTGGGTGCCAGCAGCCTTGTACTTCCAAACAAACTGTATTTTTATGAATCATGTTAACTTTTTTAAAAAATAAAACTTAGGACTTAGAAAAAGCAGATGCTGATGAACATGGGGAGGGATGGGGAAGACAATATAGTGTTCTTGGTAGTGAGGTGACCTCTGACTCTCTGATTTTGTTTACCAAGAAGCTATTATTTTTCATACATAAACTGTAAAATTTTACCTTTGAGGGACTTCATTTTAGGGAGTGGAGGAGTCCATAGTGCTTTCAAGGCCTGTGTTCAGGTCATAATCCAAGAGTGAATTCAGTATCTTCATACACTGAAGGTGTGTGAGCTTTTAGTTCATTAGGCTTTTCAAAAAAATGAATTTGCAGATGTGTGAGGGGCTGGGGGGGAAGCCCTGGCCTCTAAGTAGTGGTAAAATTTAAAACTCACATGGGTATGGCTCTGATCAACATCCATTTCAACGTTCCTGTAAAAAGCTTATGACTTGGCAGGGTTTCAAGGACTGAAAAAAAAAATAATGCTCTGTATACAACATGTTTTATTAATGTTGAAGGAGTAATGTTGCTGTATTTCAGGGTCTGCCACTGCTTAGAATAAGTTCAGTTTGGCTCTTGTAGACTTTGGCTTTTTCCCTGAATAAAACCAAAGTGTGACTTCACATCTGCTTTTTCCTAGTAGCCTTGTATTAATTAAGAGTGTACATATTTCTGCATTTTGGCTAGGTTTCCTCCTTTTGCTTCCTTAATTCTCCTGTGTTGCAGAGTAAAATCACAGTTCTTGACCCTCAGCTGGTACTTGAAGTATATTCTTGTAAACCTTGATGTTAAGCATCACATCCCACTTACTTGCTGTGATGACTTTTTGCCTCCTTTTAAGCTATATGTAAAGGTGAATTTGAAATTGGGCAGCTGAGAAAGAAGTAGTCTGTTAAAACTTGGCAAATGTGGTTGACCTACTAATAGCAATTTTTAAAAAAAAATATTTTTAAGGGAATCAGTGTTGTAAAACGTGAACTTTGAGGTGCAATTGCTGAAGATAACTTGTGCAGCTAAAATGCTAGGGAAGGCAGATAAGACAATTCAAGCACAAAATCACAATTTACAACCACATACCGGTGTCCCTTTGGTAAGATTACCCCTGTGCTGGGCTTGGCTGGCGATCAAGGGAGACGGGTGGAGTGGGATTGCTTGTGGTGTGCAAGGGATTGTCCCCCGCATGGAAACAGGAGTCTTGAGTTCGAATACTGAACACTGGCCTCTCTTAGCAAGTGCTGTGCAGCCTGGCTGTAGGACACAGCCTGGGTTGTTTGAGACAGGAGAAGGACTGTGGGTATGTGACTTCTTAAAAGTAGTTTTTGCTCCCTGAGTTACCGTACTGTTAAATATTAAGTGAGATAGCTATATCTTGGTCTTATGTTTCTGATTTGTGGGTACTGTTTCTTAATTAATATTTATGAAGCACTTGGAGCACTTTAAAAGTGCTGCAGGGTTGTGAAATATTATTGCATTTGTGTGTGCGTGCTCTTAAAGGAGATTTCCAGATCCTGCTGCGCAAGCGCTTGGCTGAGTCACACAGGTTCTCCCTGACCCGGTTCTCTCCTTGTTTGCTCGCTCCTCCCATTTGACCCAAGCCATCAATTGTTTCATCGTCCTCCTTCCTGCCATGGGTTTGTCAGTCTGTCCCTTGAGGATCAAGCAGTTCTGTTCCCTCCTCTCTGCAAGTGTTTAAGGTCAGGGTGGATGGGGCTTTGAGCAACCTGATCTAGTGATGGATGTCCTGCCTGTGGCAGGCCGGGTGGACTAGGTGTCTTTGAAGGTCCCTTCCAACCAAACCATTCTATAATCTTTTCCATTGAAGCCCCTTTGAAGCTGATAGGGGTTCTTATCTCTTCTTGCCCTGTTCCAGGGGTGCCTGTGGATACGGTGACCTTCCTCCCCATGCCCATGGGAGGTTGGACATTGGTCCCTGGCAGCAAACAAAGCATTTCTTCCTCCAGTTCCTCCCTTGTCTCTCCCACAGGCCCTGCACAGAGGTCTGGCGGTTGCCCTTTAGGGAAAATATTTGGACTTCCAGTGTGCTTCCCCGGGGATGAGTTGGGTGAGCCTTAGCTGCTCTTCTCCCCGTGGTGGGCATGGAGATCATTTGAGCTGAAGAAAAGTTCAAGGGCAGCAGCTGGACGTGGACTGAGGTTGGGGATGGATGTGCATGTGAGTGAGTGTGATGTGCATGTGATGGATGTGCATGTGAGCCAAAAGTGTTTTGTGGCAGGGACAGAGTTGAGAAGGTGCCTTTTCCAGGGGAGACTGGAGGAAGATTCATCTGGAGCTGATGTGGCTATTGTGGCCAGAGGGTGCTCCCTCTGCAGAAGTCATCCTGTAATGGCAACTGCTGCTTTAGCGAGGCTCTCCCATTGCCTCCATCTGACCTAGAAATGTTTTGAAACTTTCGGTGTTCATGAGTACTAGACAGCTGAAATCCAGCCATGTGAGCATGATTTGATTAGTTATTTGAAGAAATTCCCACTGCCCAGATCAGAGTAGGCTGGACTTTTAAGGAGTCTTAATGTACTATCTGCAGATGAAAACAGAAGTTTAGCACTGGACTGTCGGACGAGAGATGCAGAAATACCAACTGCTTCACCAAAAGCTGAAACCCCTTTGTTTGTAACCAATGTGGAGCTCCCTGGGAGCTTGTTGGTGTTAGCTGCGGTGCTGGCATCAGCGCTCATGGCCGGCATCCTCGTGTAACTTGGTCTGCTTCCCCTCGCTGAGCCAAGGCTTTAATTCAAGCGTGGATAAAGCTAGGAATTTGATCAGGCTCCTAATGTTGGTCACACTTTGAAAGAAGTGAAATGGAGTAGAGCTGAGTTACAGAGCACAAGGTTTTTTTTGTGAAATCTGAAGTGTTTGGCAGGTCCCTGAAAATATACGTGAATGGTCCCCATCGAGTTGCTGCGTACTCTGGTTCAGCTCCTTGCTGTTACCCTTGTGTGATGAACTTGCTAAGTGGATGATACGGAAGAATTTGATTTTTTTTATGTGGTCCTGTCAGCCGATCCCTCGGCATCCCTTAATCTTGGGTATTCATGGCTTGAGATAAGGTATGTGTTGAGTTGCACTTAGTCCTAAACTAGGTCTATACTCAGTCTAGCAAAGGAGGAGAAATTTTGTTGTGCTGGAACGCTTCTTTGGGGGTTATGTGGGTTTTCTTAAAATAAAAATGAGGGGAAAGGAAAGGAGAATAGATGGTTAAGTGGTTTCTGTCACTATTAATGCTTGCCTACTGCAGCGTTAACTTGTGTTTCATGTCTTTTCCCAGGGGTGGGAGAGGCAGGAAAAAGAGGAAGCTGGCTGTACTATTTTAGTTAAACTAGGTTAGTGCTTGTTAAACTGAGGTGTGTTATAAAGCTAAGCTGTGTTTTTTTTAATGCTTAGTTGTATCCAGCGTCCTTAGGAGTCTTGGAGTTGCAGTCTCTTGGAAGATCTAGACTTGAATTACTGTTGTCTTCATGGCACGAGATTGAGCTGAATGTGCAGCAGGACCTGGAGAGCTGAAATTTTTTGCTAATTTAAAGTATTCCTCAGGTCCTGGAAATGCTGTGAGGTGTCACTGATGTTGTCAGCACATATAATTTTGTTCCGAATGCCTTTAGCACTTGTTGTTGTTCTCCTTCCCATCCTCTTTCCAGCCATTCGTTACCACCTTTTTTCTTTCTTATTTCTTTTTCCCAGCAGTTTGTTTAATAAGAAATGACATTCTGCAAACTAACCAAATCTCAAGTAATCAAAAAAAATTCTCAGAGCTGACCCTGCTGTGAGTGGAGTTTTAGGTGGGGAGGTGATCTCCGTGAGGAGGTCATCCCCTGGTCTCCTGTGCTATGCTCCAGCCCATGGGCTGTGTCCCCACCATTCACCTTAGCTGGCTGGAGCTGAACCTTTGCCATTTATGTCCGTTTAAGGAGTTAATTTTTCTGAAAGGCGCTGAGCTGCTTGGCGTGGTGTGGTTGCCTCAGCTACGGGCGTGTAAACCAGTAACACGGGGGGAAACGGAGGGATAAACACTTGCTGCTCTTTATTTGCATTGGGAATTACAAGAACCTGGGATACCTTTAGTGACTTGGAACAATTTTTATTTGAACGCTGGCTCGGTCATGACCTCTGCACATTTACATAATGAAACAAAGTATTCAAGCGATTGCAATGCAGTGAGAAAAATCTGTTAAGATTGCAGTCCCTTTATTTATATCAACTGACCTTGGTCTGACTAACAAACCAATTTTGCTTAATCTGTTGTTTTTAATTAAACATCATATACTTACAGGAATTAAGTTACTGGCATTTAATCAAAGCATCTCTGAGGTCTGCCTATTGCTCTATGTACTGCACAGGTTGAGAAGCTTTCCCAGTGCACAGGGTGGTATTTTAAATTAAACGCATAAAAGCAAAGGAAAAAGGGATTAATATAAGAACTATAGAGTTCACTTGTTGATATTCCTGTGGCTGGATTGCATCTATAGTTTCTCCTAAACTTACGTTAATGTTGCACCATGGGATAGTTGAAGGGCCACTCACTTGGGAGCTCTAGAGTGACATTTTTCAATGCGGCCTCTGAAGACAAAGCTGAATTATGCTGTAACCTGTCCCTCCCCAGTGAAATCACGGCTGTGTTCGGCCTTGCATCCAGCTGGTGTCTTTGTAGAGCTGAACTGGACTTCTGTGGAGGGCGAGGAGTCGTCTGATCATTGCAGGATCTCCCTCCCTTGCTGCTGTGCTCTGTGGCTTCTGCCACTTGCTGCCTCTCCCAGCGTCTTCCCGAGCCTGGGGGAAAGGGATGAGCTGGGTGTTGGGAGGTCGCTGGTGTCACTCACTTCTCCGTTTCACTGGGCGGTGTTGGGGTTGTTTAAGCAACTTTTAAGATTCAGGTCCTATAGAGAGGATAAGGACGGCACATGAAGATGATGCCCCTTGTGCCTTATCGCCTTTTCATGTGATAGTTGATGCCAGGTGAGAAGTGCTCTGGCAGACAGATAGATGTGGCATGGGGTTTTTTTGGCACAAATGGTGTTGCAAAATGATGTTTGACTCTTACAGATAATACTGGAGAAGTCAATGTTCTTTCCTGACTGCTGTTTGCCTTTATGCTTAGCTTGTGTGCTGCCGTGACCTTCCGAGATGCGTGGTCTGTATGTTACTAAAAACGTACACCAAATAAACTTGCCCAGGCAAGAACATGGCCTTGATGCGCCATTGCTACCTAGAGCCCTGGGCCTGGAGGAAATGTTAGTGGTGGAGATGGTGGTAAGGAGTAATCTTCCAGGTCTCTCTCTATATTTAGTGCTTTTAAGGTTTTAGCTATGCTTTTGGACTATAATTTTTTTAATTGCAAGGGACATAAATCTTGTTACATTACAAGGGAATGCAAAAAAAAAAAAAAAGCAAGCTTTCAGTTCACAGTACAT
>Ga0181612_114433_pt1 | contig 15411 bp, 9 predicted proteins | sample HoacroProtozoa21_FD_119630 | JGI IMG/M metagenome (GOLD analysis project Ga0181612, IMG submission 119630) | Hoatzin crop microbial communities from Cojedes, Venezuel. Combined Assembly of Gp0051906, Gp0051904, Gp0051908 | reverse complement strand
TTAATGACTTCTCGCTATTATTCTGCCATCAATACTTCCATGGCAAGTAGCACTGGTTCACGAGACCAAAGGGCTAAGCTGGCCAGCACCAGCCCCGACTCCAGCACGTCCTTACAGACGGGTTGTATCAGCCACAAACCAACTGCTGGATGCTGACAGCCCAACGCTGAACTCTGCTCACCCCAGTTTTACACCTGTCTTATTGTATGGACATCAGATAAACCAATTTCAGAGATAAGAATCCTGCGTGTTTGTAGCTTTCCTTCGGAATATCAGCGAGACAACCAGGGTATCGACGAAATGGTATTTAAAAGGAGTTGCAAAGGCTGCAATAGGTGGCACGATAAAAGAAGTCTCCTCTGGTTACTGCTCATTTTTGTTTGTATCCCATTAACACTCCCACATAGCTGCTGGATACCTGAAAGCATTTACAGGCAAAGTGACTAGAAACACTGTAAACAAGCAGAATGGTGGAAATAAAGCACCTTTAAAGAGGGCTAATTATAATTAGAAGACACCTCCACCAGCACTAGGTTATCAGCTCAGATGACCTTGCAGAGAGATCCTTCGGTGACACTTCTTTTTAAACCGACTCCATTAGCTCTCTGAACTTAATCTATAAAAGGCTCTCTGGGAAGATGTCAGCCTCCACACCGAACCGATTGCCTTCTGCTCTGCGACAGGGCAGCACATGCAAAGCACCAACGTTAGCTTCTGCCTTGCTCAGCACGATGTTCTGGCATGTAGGTACCACACTGGCAGAGGTACGGCAAGCACTCACACGCAGCCCTACCAACATCACCCCAACCCAAGGTGGTGGACTTGCTTCGGGGGTTAAGAAAACAGCACTAATCACAGAAATGTCATTCTTGCAGCACACTGGTAACAACAACTCTTCATGCCACCCTGACATTTTTGCTTTTCTTTGTGCTAACACTTATATAAAAGAAGAAAATTTTACCAGGCACCAAATGGAAGAGTAGATACTGTCATATTAAGACTTCATGATGCGATAGATGCCTTCCACATATTTATAGCTTCTGAACAAGAGATCATATCTAGATTGACAAAAAGAGAGCTATTGCAACTTGTAGCCCTTATTCCTCCACATAGGCCTTCCATCATCTTCTGCTAAGCAAGCCTCCCTCCCAGAAATAAAGAAAAAAATCCTGTTGTATTGCAACAGAGGAATTAAGAGGGAAAGGACATACACATCATCCCTCAAGCCGTGTGCAAAACAACAGTAACTTCAACCTTGACATCAACGTTAACTCAACAGACATATCACGACATCCATAAAAGCTTTTTCAAGCCTTCAGTATGGTTTTAGGTTTATTCCTTCTTGACCAACTACGTAATAAAAAAAAAAAATCTGAAAGAAAAAATACTATGTTTTGACTCTGCTTTGTGCACCTAACAAATGAAAGGAAAACAGTCTGTCCATTAGAAGGAAAACACATTTATCTCTTAACATTTTATTTAACTGACCAAAATGTTAAAGCTGCTCAAATTCAAGATTTCCAGTTACTTAATGAAAAATTTTCTCAGTTTGGTGAAAACCCATAATCTTCTGTAAGATTTTTACATTATGCTTTTCACAGAACTATAAGCGACAAACTGTAAGTTAAAATTTTTGTCAACTTTAACAGATCAAGTCTTAAAAATGCATAACAGCAACACACAAACCTGTAAGATTGATTTAATTCTTTTTTAAATCTTCTATTGATCTAACACCAAATAGAGAGCTAGAGAAAAAAAGAAATACAGGTACAGACTATGCAAGCTAACTGACCAGCTGCCTAAAACAAGTAAAACTACTTTTCTGGTTTGCAGCAAACACCTGTTAAATAAACCAAGTAAAGCTACATTAAAAAAATGAGAAAAGTGCTTTCAATTATCTCTCAGTTGGGATAATGGAGAGCTCATAAATAGCAAGTACAGAGCAATAAAAGACCAACTTTTAAATACATAGTTTTACAGAAATGACAACATTCACCTCTTGAGGAAAACAATAACAACAACAACAACAACAACAACAACTTACTTTGTATCTTAAGGTGCCTCTCAACAAAGTGTGAGCTGTCTGAATACCGTATGGCTCAGCATATTTTGTACTGTCCCTGTTAGGAAAACCTTCAAGATTTAGTCCTGGGAAAAAATCCATCGAAGTGACAGAATCAAGTAATGCTCCTCCAGCCGGAATATTTATAATCTAAATTTTGTGGAAGAACAGCAATATTATTTCAGAGCAGTGTTACTTAAATTATATTACAACAGAAAAGATGAAGTGTGCTCAAAATAGGAACAATACGCTTAGTGCTTCTGGTGCAAACAAAGGCCCAATCTAAATAAAGCAGTTGCACAAGCCATTTAAGCACATCCTGTGATGGAGGAGCATGCACTATGTCAGCCGTTACTAATCAGAGGGCTAAAACAAGCCACATCCTTCTCACATACACTGCTAATTCCTGCTGCATTTATATTAAGGTGGTAGGTCCCCACTTCACTGACATTAGTGTAATTCTGGAGCACCTCCCCAGACTACACCAGTGTGAAGGGAGATTCTGCCCATAGGCTCCCTGCTTTTTGGTAATTTTTTTAATCCTCTTTTCTTGGGGGGAGGAAACAGAAAATGTAAAGAGAAGGATGGAGTTTTGTTTCTTTTTTTCAAAAAATATTAAAATAAATCAGGGGATATCACACTGATATAAAATTGCTGTCCGTCTGTACCTCTACATGCAGCTACAAAGCACAGACAGAAGGTACCACTGAAGGAAAACAAAATAAGCTTGATGAGTTCTATTATCACTCCCAACCAAAGCCTTGAACCCTGATGCCTTCAAGCAGCTGATGCACAGATCTGCTATGCAGCATCAATACAAACTCATTTTGTGACTTCTGAGCAAAGGAGCAAGGTTTCCTTCTAGAAGACTGAAGAAATAAAGGCTGCAGCAATGCTGAAAGATCCTATTGTGTTTGTCAGGCAAGACACTAGCTTGGAAGAATCCTGCGCAACAGCCAAAGACAGCTAAGGATTTAGTGGCAAGGAGGTAAAACTGTACAATTTACTGACAAGCACGCATAGTGCTCTCATAATGAATCATTCATATGCATGATCTAATTTTTCCTAGCAATGGGTGAACCAGGTCAGAATTAAATAAGAAACATTTTCACATTCTCCAAGAGACCCTTTCATCTGAAACTTATAACTATGTGTTGTTACTTTTTAAATAATGATCCAATCTACAGTCCCTGAATTTCTCCTTTCTTGCTGCAGTAAGAACACTAGAGCACCAAAATGTCATGATAAAACATCTCAAAAGATTTCTCTGTTTTGCAGATCAGAAAGTTTAGATAATTAGCTAAACTTTACGGTGGTTATACAAGGCAGTCTCCTTGACATTTGAAGAGCCCCTGCTCAGTAACTACTCTGAGCAAGTGGGAGTGATCAAACAGATAGGACTGGAAAGCAGAAATGTGATAATGGCTTGCAATAGCTTTGCACAAATCAGTTACGATCTTCCCACTAAACAGATGCGGTGACATTTGCTAGGTTAAGCCTACGCTAACAACTCCCACACAAACAGCAAAACAGAGCGTAAATAAAACACATCAGAAAGCACTGTACACTTTCACAAAACCCACACTGGGTTATTGGTATTACAGACTGCACCAAAAGAAAAAGAAAAGAAGAAATCAAGAGTTCTGCTATACACTGCAAGTACAGAATGAAGCTGCTTCGTTTACAAACATGACTAGACAGAAAAGCAAGCAGAAGGATGCACACTCACCTTTGATTCACAGAGCCAAAACCAGGGCAATTAAGTGGCAAAAGCAACAGACAACAGGGATGGAAACTGAACCCGGAACACCAACCTCAACCCAGCGCTTTAGTCCTTAGAACATGCTCCTTCTTTGCAATCAGATTCCATACAGAAAGTACGAATGAAGCTGGGAGCAGCCAGGCACCAACATGCTCCAAACACAGGATTAAGTAACATATGCAACTTGCTTAGGCAATTGACTGTCACTGGCTTGAAAGTAAACGCAGCATCTTGCAAATCCCAGTTCCCTCCTTAGCACAATTCCACCTTCTTTATCTGGCTTTAAATGGAAATGTTAGGATTACTTCACCTCTCCATTTTTTAAATACGTAGCAGACTGCACTGTATTCAGCAACACTCCTTGTGGGCTCCAGCTGAACTTGTATCTCAGAGGATTGTCAGAGTGCTCTGGAGCTGGTAGGCCACCACAGAAAGAAGTGTAGGATACAACCTGTCAGATTTATCCACAGGAAAGAAACAATGAAGAGAAGACAGACAACGACGCAAACAGAACAGAGCTGCCCTGCAGAATCCCCATTAGTTCTTCAACTTTCTGCTGACTTTATGCCTCAAATGGGCCAAATCAGACCTACAGGGTTGCATCAGGGAAGGTTTATACTGGATATTAGGAACAACTTCTTTACTGAAAGAGTGGTCAGGCATGGGAACAGGCTGCCCAGGGAAGTGGTGGAGTCACCATCCCTGGAGGTGTTCAAAGGTTTAGCAGGCATGGTAGTGCTTGGTTGACGGTTGGACTTGATGATCTTAGAGGTCTTTTCCAACCTTAATGATTCTGTGATTCTATACAGTGGACAGGGGAAACCAATAGAATTTAACTGAGCAACAGTGTCAAGCTGTCATGCTGCAGGCACTGCCCATAAAGGAGAGGAAACAAAACACACACTGGGGCAAAGCCATCTTAGTTGACAGACTCACCCACTGGATTAGCTGGCACCAAATTCAAAGCATCAGAAAAAGCAAGGTGTCCAGAGTCCGTCACACATCAGTGACATGCCCCAAAACTGAGTGGTGTCAAAGGAACAACTTTACCAATAAAATCTCAGCAGAACTATGCACTACCTGCCAGCCTTACCGTAGCACCAACATCTTTTGCCTTGTCAATACATTCCATCGCCAACATATGGTCAAGACCAGGATCCAAACCCATTTCGCTGATAACTGTAATACCAGCAGCTTCTATGCTAAAAAAACAGAAATGCAGAGCTGTCAGAATATTCACTATTACTGGCCTTTTATTCAGGAAATCTGTCTAACAAAGGCCCAGCAAACGTTCCCCAGCACAGTAAATTCTGGGCTCTGTCTGCAGCTTGCGGAAAAAAACAGAAACAGATGTTAAAACCTAAACAGCAACAGTTGTCCAAGACTGGTTGTAGCCTTGGTTTCTCTTACTTTGCTGCAACATCTAAGGGCTGGTGTAGAAAGAAATTCCTAACAGCTACTCCCTACCCTACAGTCTCCCGGACAGTGCTATAAGAAGGTAATAATGCAGAGGGCAGCACAGAGCTATTCATAATCGCCCTCAACTGCCCCTGCGGGGGAGACAGATTGAAAGGTCTGCCTTCCCAAACTACAAGCATTTGGGTTTTCTTTTTTTTAACAGTTGCCTACAATCCCAGAGCAGCTCACTTGTCACCACTAACTGAGGCGAGTTATTTTATTTTCAAAATCACTTTGTGTTTTGACAAATGAGAAGTGTATTTTTTTTTTCAGTGTGATATGACCTCTTGGTGTCACAGCAAGAAGGGGAGGAGAGGACCCTAAACCTCCCTCATTGTCTGCCACACTGGTTCTCTACCTGTCTAGCTTTCTCTGTTTTATCTTTCGTAGAGACACAGTATGTACCATTTTCATCTCACTCACTTGAATTCACTTCAGAGTTTCCAGCACCATGACTGAGAGGAGCACCTAGATGAAGCTCCATGCCCAAAACAACTTCCAATCGTGTAACAAGACAACAGAAACATTAGAAGCTAGAACTGTCACCAGTTTGAGACTAATACAGTGGGCCTGTCCAAAGAAGGTGGCAGGAAGGAGCACATCACTGTAGACACAACAAGCCAAGAGTGAGTTTTTATGAGGGGAATGCAAAGGATAACAAACAAGCTTGCTGTCACTGGTAGAACTGGACATCCCACCTGCTCAGCTTGAGTACCAGTCCAGCTCAAACATCCTAACAAGCCTGAAGGGAGAGGGGAAGTCACAGTAACATGTAACAAGGTCGGGCATGCAGAAAAGTACGTTCCAGTGTTTAGAGCTCAAGTCTGACCAGCCTGGGGTACGCACTCACTTCTCTACTCTGCCACAGCCTCTACAAGCATCTTTGGGGAAAGGTACTTAGTCCTCCTTCATAAAAAGGGAAGGAGAAAGAATTCAGAGAACAGGAATTCACAATAAACATTGCAGATGTAATGGACTGCAAAATATTCAGATAATGCACTAAAGAAGGAAGTGACACCAGGGAGATGCTATTCTTGTACCTACCTCTCCTGGAGTTCTTTCATAGCTGGTGTTAAGTAGCTGGCCGTTACCAAGTTCACTTTGCTGTCAATACATTTCTTAGCAACCAAAGGATGTGCTGAATAAGGCAGCAAACTACAAATAAAGGAGAATTATGCAACATCAGAATCCACTAAGTTACTTATGCTGTTACTGGAAAGACACTCACAAACGTTTTTTGTATGCCCACAAAAGAGCTCACATAAACACCGCTGTCGTACCTGCCTTGCCCTGAGCAGTTTCACGCCCACGTAAGCAAAATGCTACCCTATCAGTAGGGCACCGTATGCACTCGGAACAGGCCGCAGGACAATAGGGGAGTCATTCTTTACACAGCGTCTTTTGTCACACTTCTCTGTAAAAAACAAACCACTGGCCTCTTTTCAAGGCCACCTTCTAAACAGGCATGCTGGAGGTTTAGAAGATGCAAAACTGAAAAACTATCCTTGAGAAAGCTTGCTGAAGTACCTTGTGAAAAGCATGCTCCACATGGAAAAGAAACAACACTCGTGACAGCTGCGGCAAAAGGCACAAAATGGCAAGGACTATGAAGTCATTTCCTCCCATTTCAATATCCAGAAAGAGATTTATCTCAGTGGGGTATTCAGGAAAAACAACAAAGATACCAGAATTTTGCCTCCTCTTACAAACATGCAAATTTGATCCCAGAAACACATACACTGGTGGATGCAACTGGCCCCTCACACTAAGGCGGCTGTCCATGTAATGGACATCTAAAGAGATGCTGCAGCCAAAGCCCCTTTGAAAGCCCCAATGCCCCACTAAGTGAGAAGGCAGTGGCCAGTTACAGCTATTTACACACATTAATGTGATGCCAGTTCTTGGGCATTAAAAAAAAAAAACATTACCATGTTGATTTAGGCAGTGAACAAGGAGAAAGAAGCAGCATGGATTAGGGTTGAGCCTATCAAGTTTTACACAGAATTCTGACCTGATCACAAGGTCGTGTTTCTTCACCAAAGAGGACAGCTTTTCCTCGTGCTTAGTGACATCCATATGAACTGCAGTAACATTGCTGTATTTTTCCGTCAGTTGTTCAAGTTGTTCACTCCTGACAGATGCTGTTTTAAAAGTGAAACACATCAACTGTTACCTAAAGATGCGGGCAAGTCCAAAGCACTCCCACGGATAAATTGTGCTTTACACAGACCTCCTTCTTCCCAAGGAGAAGCAGTTGCATGGATGTTTTCCTTTACTAACAGTTGAAGGGAAATCAAACATAAAGCATCTTGCTTCCCCTAACGTAGTCAATTTTATAATCAATTGCCAGTGTCAAGCCATAGCAGCCGTAACTCAAGAACAAGAATCTACAAAGAATATTTACTCTTAGAAGAACCACTCGCTGCTAAATTGTGTAACCTGAACAGACTTGTAATCAATTAGCAACTTTGTGGGCGTACTTAAAATTAACAAAAGTTTTAACTGCAGTTTTCCTATCAGCAGACTAGGTCAACACAAATTATTTACACAAAACTAGAAGTCATCTCCCTCCTTTTCTACTCTGCGAAGAAGCAGGTCTAGAACATGAGATCAAGGATGGTTAAACCTGTCTTTGTGCAGTAGGACACCCAGAACCCCTTGGCTCACTTGCATCACGTGGACGTGTCCTCCTGGCATGGTTTTCTACCACAGCACTGTCTACATTTTCCAGGTAACAGAGAACCCACATGGTGGGAAAACAGGTAGACTAAACAGAAAGAATCACACATTCATATCTATGTGTCTTTCAGAGAGAGAGAAAAAATGTCTGCTGAATGAATGCATCTCTTATGCACAAATGTGTCACAAAAGTGTCATTAAGTAGTTACAAAGCACCAACACTTTTATTATAAGCTAGGCAAGGTTGTGATCCACCCCAAAAGCACAGTCCCATGTTTTTAACTCTGACCCCTCATAAAAACCTGCAGCAAGGTATATTCTAGGCTTTAAAAAACATACATACTGGAGGTTCAGTCTTTCATACCTCAGATGAACACCTGCCACTCTTTGGTAAGTGTCAACACGTACTGAAAGAGACATCACAAAGTTTTCAGAGAACAAGTGACCAAACCATTGATGGAAGGATGAAAGGACATTATTTTGGAATCCTTAGAAAAACAATATTATCTTGGATCTAGAAGCATACCAATTAAAGAAAGTGTTTGATGGTGAAGAACGCAAATAACAGTCACACAAGAGGGGCGCCTGCATGTGTACGTTCAGGCTCGAGAAAAGTTTTAGAGAAAGATCACAAGAAAGCAGCAAGAGCTGTACTAAACAGTTCTATTGATACAGGAGAAGGTGGCTCATCTGAACTGGAACAGTAATCCCACCACCTGAGGTCTGGGAAAAATAAAATAAAGATGACCAGCAGAAAAATGTAACAACAGCTCTGCTATGCCAAGTCAAAAGTACCACTAGCCCACTCAGGCAGACCAGTGTGGTACTTTGGATATAGGAGTATTAGCGTAAAAACTGTCAGGGGTAAGGAGTCAAAAGGATCAGACAAATGAAAAACTTTACAAAGGAGAGAAAGGGACCCAAAGTTAGAGTAACGAGTAGGAACTCAGTGACATCCCACATACTGCACTACGAAACCAAGCAGCAACTTTTCTTTTCCTTTTTCATTTAGGGGACAGTCACACAATAGACTTGATCTTCATGCTTTGATTTGGGGGCGGAACATCACTTTTGGGTCTACCAACCCTTACTTAAATAAGTCATCCAGAACAAGGTGCAGGGGAAAACTAGAATGACAGAAACTTGCATCATGGCCCTAGATTTACTAAATACTATTGGCATTCATGAGCTCACCAATTTCCCAGAGAAGCACTGCACAACTAGAAAAGTAGGGGAAAAAATAAAAAATAATTGCCTACTCCAAAAAGGACCTTTCCTTGCAGGTTTACAGCCTCATGTGAGATAGAATAATTAAACTGCATTGAAACAGGCAGAGGTTTTGTTCTAGCTTTGACTTTCACACAGAAATACAGAAAAAGCATGCCTGGTGATTCCAAATCTAGTGAAATTTTGTGTTGCACTGGCTCTTAAGGGAAGACTGCAACAGAAAAATTGTATGCCCAATGTGTTTTAAAAGTAAACTGGTTTTAGATTAGCATCATCCTGCTGAAACGTCAAGTAGCATGACAATTTATCTTGAGACCTAAAGGATTTGAGGTCACTACACAGTACATATTTTCTCCTGGTTTTAAAAATGGTCACTTCTCTAATGTGGCCAAATAAATGCAGATGTGAAGCATTCAATCAGTTTTCTGTGATAGTAGCTATTTCCACAAAAGCACAGACTACTTCACTGAAAAGCAAGAAGCTGACTAGAAGCACATGAGGGGAAAAAGTCCAATGAGGAAAATTTGTTTTTCTTTTTCAGGCTGTGCTTGGTTTAAGTGAGACAGGAAGACCCTAACAATTTTTAAGGTTTTGATGAACATGCAGGTTCAACACAGCTAACTAACAGATTTAGTAAGCATATGCCCAGAAAACCTTACCCCACCCCTCATTCCATGTAGCCATACATTTATAGATAAATCTGGTCAAAAAAAGAAACCTTTCAAAACTTTGTTCCAGTACATTTTAATAGAATTCCTATTTACAGCCAAAACCAGCTTAATAGCTTAGGACAAAAACAATTCACATCATTCACCATTTTTACCATAACAAAGATAAAAACATTAAGCTTTTGCTTAGGCCAAATATGACTAAAGGGCCCAGATTCAATCTGTCTAGTTTCAATATTTACCTGTGGCTTAGACCTACCAATCCTGCACATGCTAATATTATCACTAAAAGGTAGAAATCCAGTTGTTCCTTCCTATTATCTTGCTCCTACTGCCATCAGCACTTACCGTTATATGGAAAGCAGCACTGAAAAAGAGATCCAGGTTAACGCCACCAGTATCTGCCACATCTGACTGGAAGTGAACCTGTTTCATGTCCCAGCTCACCATGCTGCCAGCACCAGGACAGCAATGGGAACACAGCCAGGAGAAAGCAGTGGGCAACGAAGGCAGCAGGTGGGGCACAGGCTTACAGAGAACTGAAAGCATCTGTGCCTTTAACTCAGGGCCTGAAATATGGCCTTTCCAAAGTCAATGTGAAACAAACATTGCCCGAGGGTGATTCTCCATACCCTACTAATCAACTCATGCTGAGAGAAAAGAGCTAGGCAAAATCGTCTACAAATCCAAACCAAAAAAAAGTTGATTACATGAAGATTTCCCAAATAAGATTTTCCTCATTGGGATTTAAAGTGGTGTAGCCTAATAGCAGGGAACCAAATGTGGCACTGTGATGTGTATTTTGTGGTGTCTTCATCTACCTGCCTGCTGTCAAATATTAGACAAGTAACATCTTTGTGTCTCTTCCCTTCTGAGTTTTTTTTTTCCACGTGTGCTGTAGAAACTGGTGTTTTTTAAGCTACCCAGATAAGAGGCACCTGCTGTGTTTGCACAGTGCTTGGCAAACCAGATCTTCCAGTTCACCTGGTTTCCCTTACTGCTGCTGTATTGCAGGGACTGGATGCAGCCTCTGTACTGATGAGGGGATGGACACCGCACATCACTGTAAACCTTCTCTGTTCACCGCATCAGGCAGTGCTAGTAACAAGGGTGCAGCTTCCTCAGAGTTCCCCTCTTCTTCCTAGTAATTCCTTTCCCAGGAGTTAAAAATACTGTGGTTATCACTGCAAAAGGTAGCAAAAGCAGCCAAGTCTGAAAGTAGCATGAGGGAAAAAAAACAAGCCAAAGCAACAACAACAGCAACAACAAAAGTCGAGAAATACAATGTTCAGTTTTCAAGGAAACCAGCTCCCAGCAAAGTATTTCAGGCAATGCAGCCCGGGTTTTAAATCTGAAATCACAGAATCAGTGTAAAGTCAACACTGAGGGTACAGAAAAATGTTTTTGAGATGCCCAGCCTGAAACATAGTACAAATAAAACCAAAACAGAGGAATAAACAAGCGGCACTGCAGGGCTGATGGGAAGGTCAGAGTCTGAAGGTTTGCCACCACAGTACTGCCTCTAACAACAGCAGAGGCTTCACTCATACAGATGTCTATAAAAACAAGTTCATCTTCTTGTTGTGTGAGGCTGAAAACACAGCCAAGCACCAACAAAAGTGGCTGGCTAGCTACAAAACAAATCCCAAGCCCAAAGCAGGTTAGAAGGAAAAATACTTCTAATTTCCCTACAGGTTACACATGTAAATAGTAAACATTTCATGTGGCTATGTCATTTTCAAATCAATTACATAAACTTAGAATACTTAAAAAGCTACAAAATCCTCTTCTGCTGTGCATAAGAGAAAAGATTTTATCTGTTATGAGAACCAAATCAATTTATTCCTTATGAGAAAGGTTCTGCCATGCTAACACGTTTAAATAAGACATAATTTTTCAACGAAAAACAAAGTCTTACATACCAACTGTGATGTCAACGTTGGAATCTCTAGTGAGATATTCAAGTACAGGGCCAGAAACGTAGCCAGATCCAAGCAATAAAACCCTCTTCTTATTATCCATCCTCAGCGACTGAGCGTATTCCCTAGGAGGTGTTACAGGCAAAATTAAAAACCACGCAGGAGGAGGAAACTGTAAGCTGCTAAAGCTAACAGAGTAAGCATGTTTCAGTAAGTCTACAAACCAAGAGCTCTATTCAGATCGAGAAAGCTATCAACATCTCCACTGCTTCTCCGGTTGCTACTGGCTGTTCAACAAACGTTTCCTCAGTTGTCATTGTATTTTTCCTAGTGGCCAAATGACTGTAACCTGATCACTTGAGGACCACCAAGATGTCTATGTCACATTGGGCTGTCAGAAAGGGATTCCAGGCTCTGCCTTGCTCCCTTTACATCATGGGTAACTGTTAAAGTACACAAAACCATGCTAGTAAGAAGCTTGTTTAGGTAAGATATACTCGATTCATATTAGTCCATGATAGGAACATGATAGTCAATAAAAGTCAAATAAAAGTTAATACCCAATTAAGAAATCCTGTTTGCAGACAAGAACTCAGAATTGAAAACAATCACAGGTTGTTTCAACCATGCTTCTACTACTCCTAAATAAATTCAAGAAGTAGCTCTCCTACAATATAAAATGTATTCACATCAGATTTTGCACCTCTTTTTGCCAACCAGACTAGCGTAGTTCAGCAGTTGTTTAAATATGCTCTCATAAATGTACAAATTATAGTAGGAAAATGCATTTTGGTTCTTTATAATTATTTTTTGTTTTAGCTTAAATTTGCATTAAGTCATAAAATCAAGATTGTAAAACTGTTTGTCTGAAGTATCATCATTGTGCAGATAAAAACTATTTAGCAAATAGAAGAAACTTTCTTCAAGCACTTTTTAGTGTTGAAAAACAGGAAGTTGTTTATTGCCCTATTGTTTAACCTAATTAATGGAGATTGAGGTTTGGCTACTCTTACCTCATATCCTGAAAATAAATTTCAACAAATAGGTAGGAACTTTGAAAATACAGACTAACGGGAAACTTCAGAAGTGTCTAAGCAGGTTCCTCAATTTCCTCTTTATCTACTGAGAGTTTACAGAAGCATTACTGCATTGTGCACTGTGCCACAGAAAGAACCCTGACCTCTAGCTGGCAAGTTCATCTCCACTTTGCTTGAAGCTATTGTCCTTTGAACAGGACTAACCATACATCTACTAAATAACATTTGGTTCAGACCTTTTTGGGGCTCCACATGGCATCCATAAGTCAATTTTCAGTTGTGTTTTTTCAGTTCAAATATAGCCACAATAACTAAGGATGGTGTCACAGCCTGCCAGAGCAATACCTAAACAGCATGAGAAGAGTGGTAGTGCATGACCTAAAGCATGGCATGAAGTACCCAGGAACATTTAGGAGAGCAAAGCCTCAAACAACAGTGTTGAAAGACTGCCCTGAGTGAAGAGTGTTAAATCAATAACAAATACATCCATATCATCTGTTTGCAGCACATTCCAGCCTACTAAACATGTGAGTATTTGTGAAGCTTGAATTAATCTGCAAAAATCCAAATGCTCCATCTTCCCTTTCTCCACTTTCAGGATTGTTTTTTTTTAAAAGTCATTCTTTTCAACTGATGAAATCTGAACTGGAAGTACTAATGTATCAATCTATCTAAATTATTACTATAGGTTACTGTACATTTCGCTTCATACAAGTTTTATAGATCTTATTTTTTTAAAAGTTAAATCTTTATTTAATCCATTCACAGAACGCCTCCTAAGACCATTGTATCCTTTCATATGACAAACCTTCTTCCTCCTGCTATAAATTCTAATCAAATATCTTCTTCCACAACCACATCCTCATGGGCACAGGAAGAGAAAGAACTCCTCTGCAACCTTTACTTATAGGGAGCAGCAGTGGTATGCAGGAGCTTGGAGCGACAGTGTTGATGAAGGGGAGACCTCCTCTATGAAAGAAAGCTGCATTTTGCAATCAAACTTCTTATCATATTTATTATAAACTTTTCCCATGTCTAGAACGAGGTCACACCTGGATCAAACATAGCATGTTTGCCCTAGGATGGGCACAAACATGAGCTGCCAAATGATCTGTCAAGAGTGAGAACAGAATCTACACAGTCCCAGAAAAGAACATTTCAGATTATGCCTATTCTCTACATACATGTTTAAATAATTCAGTTATGTTAATCTATGAACAAATACTAGTAAGAGGTCCACATTGTTAATGGGATATGCCACTGCAGCTGTGGATGAGGAACCGGTAGCAGGTATTAAGTAAGTGAAGGTGAAAAGACTGAGAAAAGTTCAGCAAATCAAACTGTTCCTGCATTCCGATGATAACCAAGGCAGTTCAGCTCATATAGTCTGGCTATCCTGGGTCTGAAATATTCACGAACTTCCAAAAGGTATAAGCAATTAGTCTAAATAGAGCCCTTAGAAACCAAACTAGACACAGCATAATACTTTGTCAGAGTAATAACACAAGCCACATAATTCCTACAGGCTCTAAACAACAGCCTGTCTCTAGCTAAACCATCACACCTTAAGCAGTCAACTCCCTGCTTTCATTTGCACTAGCTCTAAAGTTTGCAAAGTAAAGGAGCGTACTGTTAGCAGGTCTTGCTCCTCTGACAGCTAAGTGAGCAACACCAGTGAACAACTGAACATCACACGCAACACAAAGGTCTGCAGAAATATTACAATTCTACCCACAGAAACCCGCAGAGGAATGAAGTCTCTAGATTCTCAAGAGTAGTTCACACAAGACCATGCAAGTGATTATATGGAGAAAGGAAAAGAAAAAAACCCACACCAACAGATCATCATTCTGTGTGAGGAATAAGAAAACTTGTTACTGAGACAGCCTCTTGGGATGGTCTACCAAACAGCACACAACAAAAATCACTGTGAGCCAAAGGCGAACAGCATGTTACTTCGGGTGGAAAACACACCTACAGTTCATCATGCACAAGTTCATAACCAGAACTCCCAAAGTTCCCAAAGGAAACTGGAGAAGTCTGGCATGCAAAAGTCAACACACCATGCTTTTAGTGGATAGTGCATGCAGTGCTTGTGGTCAGTCCAATTTCAACTCTTACATGATGTACAGTGCATCATTGACCATGAACATGAAGCCAGAGGTACCCACTTCTTGTAAAATTCACATTTTTCATAGGTAAACTATGGGTATTTGTTCGTTAATAATAGGGAGCAAGGGGAAGGGATACCCAGGTTATTTATACTTTTGTTAGCTTAATCCACTCAATGCTATTTCTTTCATGTTACCGCCAGCAGACAACTACTGCGACAGGGTATGGATAAAGTGGTAGCTAAAGCTGTAGCTACAGGAATATAATGAAAAGTCTGAGAGTCTTACAGAGGCTCCTGAATGCATCCAGTCACCGAACAATGCTATACAGCACAGCACTTGAACCATACTAGAGGAAACTAGATTCAAGACATATTAGAGAGCCTTTTCCTTTCAGTCATTCCTTTCAAAGACTGTATGTTATATCCATTCTAAAAGGGCAAGGAGTAACAGAATAATGCTGGTATGTGGCTGTTTTCTGTCTCTGG
>Ga0181612_100225_pt1 | contig 15412 bp, 10 predicted proteins | sample HoacroProtozoa21_FD_119630 | JGI IMG/M metagenome (GOLD analysis project Ga0181612, IMG submission 119630) | Hoatzin crop microbial communities from Cojedes, Venezuel. Combined Assembly of Gp0051906, Gp0051904, Gp0051908 | reverse complement strand
GTTGTGGAGTCTCCTTCTCTGGAGATATTCAAGACCCACCTGGACGCGGTCCTGTGCAGCCTGCTCTAGGTGACCCTGCTTCGGCAGGGGGGTTGGACTAGATGACCCACAGAGGGCCCTTCCAACCCCTAATATTCTGTGATTCTGTGGGGGGTTACAGAATCACAGAACGGATTCAAGTGCTCCTGTAATATATGTGTGGTTTAACACAGGCACAGGGCAAACCAAAGCCTCCAGGTCAACACAGGTCTCCTCGCAGGCACCTCCAGCAGTGGCACAGCAGCTTTGAAAATTCACTGCTGTCGCACAGGGAGCAGCAGACTACAAACACGGCGATGGGAAGGCAGACCACGAGAAAATAACCCATCCAGTCCTTCCCTGAGCTGCAGCCCAGGTTGTCCCACAGGTCTGCATATCCTCCCCCCTCAGCTCACACCCAAATGAAAGCTTGCTGCCAGCGACAACGCTCCTGCCCCAGCATTTCACCTTGCCGGGCTCTCCTGGACTCCCACGCCATGCTGCTTTCATGCTGCAATATCAGGATGGCTGCAGGGCTTAATGGTCACTCTTCTCCTCCCTCCTGGAGGAGAAAGCTCGTATTCATTTGTCTTCTATTCCCTTGTCTCCTCCCTGCCTCGGGGAACGGCCTCTGTTATTTTTCTCATTCCAGTTTATTTCATAACAGAGTGGCAAAAGCTATCCACAGTTACTCATGCTGATCATATTTTTCCTCTTATTCCAGGACATGATTTAACCTCTACTCGTCATTTATTGTGTTTAAATCTGGCTTGTTCAGAGAAAGAAGATGGGCAAAGGAGTAAGTTGGTTGGTTTTTTTCACGGCTTTGCCTGCAAGCCTTTCATCAGCCTTTTCCACAGTTCTCAATTAAGAGCTCTTTGGATACTAAAACCACAGCCTGCCTGATCACCAGAGCCCCATATTGGTCGCGCTGAAGTCCCTCAGAGGACTCCCGTAGGCAGTCGGGCTGGGGGCTGCTGCCGCTGCCCGGCCCAGGAGGATGCCAGCAGCATCCCTCCAGCCAGGGGACGGCTGCAGACCTCTGCTCTGGATGCTCCTAAGCACAGGTTTAAATGTGTGAGCAGAGATCTAAAAGCAACCTTTCCTTCAAGCACGTGCTTTAGACTAAATCATAAATTTTCTACAGCTCTCTCTGGGTAATGCTGTCATCGGGCTTTCTTCTACAGTACCACTGAAGGGCAATAACCGTTCTCCTCACCAGGAGATCTGGGGAAAAAAAGAGAGGGGGAGTTCAAAAGCTCATTACAGAAATTCCTGTGGTTTTTGCAATATCTTTGTGCACATTAAAAGGAAACAGCTGTAATTTTAAACCAAAAGTCACGTGTTTGGATTAAATATTTCATGCAAATATAAAGTTTGGAGGAACAACTAAATTTGAAGTGTCAAAGCAGCCTCTGACACCGCTTGTCTCAGTTGACTGTGGAATTTTATCTCTGTTCCATTAGCCCAATGCAGAGTTTTTCTTGACTGAGCACATTTTTTACCCAATTTGCACCTTTTAAGCACTATAGTAAGTGCATAATACTAACAATACTAATAATTAAAATTGGGTACACAGATAATGTGAAGACTTCAATTACAGGGCTGGAAGAAAGTAACTTATCTTTTCAGAAGTAGCAGGAGATAGGCAAATATTAAAATAAAAGCAGAGGTCAAACTCTGTTTCAACTATCTTGTGTAGAAGCATTCAGTACTACTATGTTGATTTATGTCAGCTAAGTATACGACCTTTTGTTCTTAATACTTTTATCACCCAATTTGAATAAGCTGGCAATGTTTGCCTAATATAATTTTCTTTATTTTACAGGAATTGATCATGCTGGAGATGGGTTAAAGCATACAGGCTAGGCTGGGAGGTCTTAATTTCTCTATTCTCTCTTCAGGCACAGCAGAGATCAAGATTGCTGTTGATAGGGAGTAGAAACTGGAGGAGGAAGAGGCAAAAGAGAACAGTGACATTGTACAGGCAAAATGTTGACGAGAGATTTATATATTATTCTGAGCTTTATTAAGAGGTAGACTAAGTCAAACCACACAAAGTGGGGTCCTGACTTCCAAGTATAATGTTTTTCTGAAATAGATTAGGACACAAAAAGGAAACAGAAAAAAAGGATTTATTTTCCCAGCACCATACTAGTATTCTTCTCATTTAATACCAATTTGGCAAACATAACCATGGAGTACACTATCTGGACAGCACAAAGACCAAACAAGTTTGAGACTACATGGGGAGGGCGTTTGGAAGAGCTTTTGGAGCTCGTAATAAGCCAAAGGGGGAAGCACACTCAGTAATGGTGTTTCCAAGCAGGATGTCCATAATCCTGACAAAGGGGGAATCGGGAGTCCCCTGGAGCAAAGCAGAGACTGTGGCTGTTACAGGTAAAGCACTCTAGCCATAATGAGCTGCTACATTCAACCTAGCCTAATAAGCTGGGGGTTTTTACCTCAAGCTGCCTCTTTTCCCCCTGCACTTCAAGCCTGAATAACACCAACTCACTCCGCCTACGTCCAACCAGAAGCAGTCTCACCATCTTCATCTACAGCTCCAACGTCCCTTCCATGCAACCCGCGTGCTCCAAAGCTATGCCTGGGGTAATAAATATTACCATCCTTCAAATAAACCCAGCCTGAAAACATGTTTCTGGATCCTTTCCTAGAAAGCACCTTTATTTTCCCTCCCCAACCTAAAAGACCAGGAAAATACAGCAGGTTGTAAAGGATGCCGAAGGGGAGCATGGAAGGAGCCCCTGTGCCTCCCCAGCCTAGCAGCTGTGTCTCTCCTCTTTGCTCTCTGAACTGCTGGAGGCATTAACAAGGTGAACACGACACAAATACAGTAACAAGAGATTTACTTTGCAGTCAGAGTTTTCCTGAAACTTCCAGGTTGCCATGTATTGATGACAGATAATACAACATTAAACTTTGCAGTGTCACCGACGTACATTACAGCTACAGCAGCATGCTCTGTATTTATTCTCCCATTTCTGGAAGAACTGGTGCCTTTAATACTTACCTCTGGACAAATACATATTAGTCTAATTGCTACAGAAGCAAGAAACACAACGGGTGCGGTTCTGCTCTCTCATAAATGCTTCCACTGAGTGTAAGGAGACTGTAAAGCCCACGCAAAGGCAGGACTAGCTCTGTTTCCATTAGAATATAAACTCCGTGTTTTAGAGAGAAGCAATGTGTATTACAAAAGGAAGAATTATATTGCTCCAGGCACTGTCTGCTTTCACTGTAAAAATCTACACACTACCTTTGGAGCTTTTATTAACAGTCATTTTATTCCACCTGCATGTCTTTCTTGTTAGCAGACTTATGCAAAGCTGATGATTTGAAAGGAGGACTCTGGAGAACGGTGTATTTTACATTAAGGTTTGTCACCAAATGTTTTTGCTGTTTCCTTCATAACCCTGTGTAGGTTACAAATGGGTTCTGTTTCAGCTGTTACGCTGATAAATGAATTCTCCCTTTACACAAAGAACTGCTTAGGAGATAGCTCTCGTGTCTTCTGTGCTGAAACTGCGGCAACAGTTGACTCTCGCTGGCAAACCCCACAGTCCCGAGGCAGCGGGTACCAGCTGAGCCACTTGGCCAACTGCAGCAAGCACATTTCAGCACAGAAGAGATTCTGACCTCAGCAGCACCATCCTTCCATCTCCTTGTGTACAAAACCCTGTTGACCCAGTAGCACCAAACTCTCATCTGCACTGAAAGAGAGAGGGAGACAAGGAGGAAAGAGGGAGAGAGAAGCAGAGGGGAGAGAAAAGATCCTGTGACGCTGTAATTTCCAGGGTGGAATCAGCAGCAGACTCACCTTGAGCTACCGCTGCCACTTTTTTATGTTATGAAAGCTGAGCAGGAAGAAAGTGAAAAAAATGAAACACAATAGCTGTACAGAAGCATGCTGATAAGAAAATGACTGGCATTTATGGGGAAGATTACTGACATTTTCACCGTGCCTATTTTGTCAATCTTGAAAAGGCCTAGCACGTATCAGGCTAGGCCTGAATGAATCACACAACACATCACCTTGCGAACTGAGTGCGATCAACATCAGGCAAATGGGGACAGATTTCAATGAACGTGACATCAGAAGCACCTTCCTTGATGAAGGCATGCAGAGGTTCATGTTAGAGCAGCATTTAAACAATCCCACTAAAGGGCACCAGGCAAAGGGTGATGAGAAAATCAAACATGAGGGAGAAGTGAAAGTTCTCTAACGCTGAAGCTGGAAACTAAACCTTTGTACAGACAGCCAAAACTGTCACCGTAGCTCCTCTGTACGTAATGACTGAACTGATCCTCCTTTGCAAACTGCAACTTTCACAGTTTAATACTCTGACCACTTCGAATCCTGCCAACCGTGAGTCTGCTCTGTGCTACAGAAAACTTACCCACTTTGTTGGACAGATTTCTAACAGTCAGAGTTTTCTCCTTCTTCACTGCAAATCTTGTCTTAAAACTTGGGCATTGCCTAATACACCTAGAAAGCTTATCAGATAAGACATAACTTCACTAGGAAGGCTGCTGGGATACTGATCGAATCAGGAGACCAGAGTCAAATCCAGAATGAAGGTTTCCATGAATTTAAGGATAGTCAGTTGGCCTAATTTGTTCATTCTCTCAAGTAATATTTCATTTATTTCAATCTCTTAGACCAAAACATTTCTGCTATATTTGTAAAAGAACATCCTTTGCTTTATTTATAACACTACATTAATAACAAACACCTAGAGCTGTTGAAACACTCATATAAACATACAAATTTTTGCCCTGTGCAAAATGTGAAGTTTTTAACCAAACCAGATGCCTTTTTTTTTCTCCCCCAACACAAAGTTGGAACAATTTTGGTCACTTGTGAAAAAATCAAAGCAGTCAAGAAAGTAAAGGTTGCCCCTTCACTCCGAAGGGCAGAGAGCAATATGCGGGATGACCCATGGTACTGTCTTTCTCCCACCCACTCTTAACACTTAGCTGTCAGGCAAGGCAGTTGCATCCTGCTCAGTCTCCGTGGTCAGTATCATTTTGTACAAAGAACTAACATCTGTTCTAGTAGAAGGAGGATCTAAGGTGTCTTGATGGCAAAAAAGCAGTGTCTTAAGTCACAGACCAAATTCTACATCCTGCGTATTGAGAGTCATTACCTACATCCACCAAGCTACAATGTAAGAGAAATCCACCAGCAATTCTCCTTCTGCCATTGTTGTGAATCTAACCCTGAAAATCAAGTTTTGTTGGTAAATATACCACCTATTACACAGAACAAAAAGTTGCTGGGTTTTACTTCCAAAGCACAGACACAGCAAACAGAACCCTTCATTTGCTCCCATCTGCACCAGTCAGAAACTCCAGCAACTCTGATGGCAGAAAGCATCACGCAGGTCTCTGAGCGACGTCAGGCAACATGAGCAGGCGTTCCTCTCCTGCCTTCATCACCACGTTAACCCAAAACCCAGCTAACAATGCCTGCAGCAGATTAGCAAACCCTCCTGCCGGCTGGACTGGGGAGAAGCAGGGGACAACAACAGGTGGGGTCTGTACTAGTCTCAAATGGCATCCTTGAAAGCAAAGCGAGTATCTCTTCTAATAAATTATCTCTAATGGCCTCTGCTGGGCCACACAGCCCAGAGAGGATTCGAATTGTTGTAATTTAGACATTGCCTGGTAGAGAGAGAGAAGATGTACATTAAAGATTTAACTCAAAATTTCCCTTCTTGGTTTTGCAGTTATTAAGAACTTCAGAGTTAATTACTTTTTCTTTTATTCGTCTCTGAATCTTCAGTCTGTAAAATACATACACATATATTCCCCTGGATTCATTATTAAATGGGTCCATAACGTAATACGAAACAAGTCTAAATTATACGCTAGCTCATGAGTTTGTCTTTAAGGTCAGATGGCTGCTTTTCGTACATTGGAGTAATGAACTTAAAAAAACCAAAGCTGAGAGCTCCGAGGCCAGCACTTAGCCCACTTGCACACCAGGCAAGACATTGCACAAGGATTAAAAGTGCCCACGGCAAGGTGAGAGGATGCTCATTCATTGATGTTCACACAGTACTACAGATCCTCTGATTGAAGGCTGTACAGAAGTATAGGGAATTTTTAACTACAGAGATGCTAACTGTGAATTTATGAATAATGAAGAAAGCAAAGGAAGAACAACCACATAGTTCGGTTTCCCTAATCACTGCTTCTTCAGTATTCACCCACACAGTCAGATTGGCAGACGGCAACTGCAGCTAGCATCTTCTGTAAAAAGGATGGAGATTTAGTAATACAGTATTCCCCATACAAGCCTCAATTTGGCAATTTATTCAAGTTCACTCATGAAGCTCGGCACTTGCCTAAGAACGCCGCTGAATGAAGGTCTTGGCAGCCAGCAGCGCATGAAGCCAGGGGAACGCAGAAGGCAGCAGAGCCCAGAAATTACAGTGAGGCGTGCAATAAAAATCCTTAAAACACTGGTGGAGAGCCTCACTAAATACAGCATGAAGAGCTTCGCAGGTGAATAGCACCCTGGTGAGGAGTCCAGCCCTTTCACATACTGAAGAACACATGAAAACATGCTCTGTGTTGTTAGAAGGTAGCAGGGGTTTCTCTGTTGGTTTTCACTCAAGCCTTCCTTATATCACAACAATTATTTAGTGCACGCACCTAATCAGCTCACAGCATGTCACCAAGGCTGCTAACCTGCTAACATGAGCCCAGGCTCTTTAAAGAGCAGTAATTGCCAGGTGTCTCACAAGCAGTGAACTCATCAAAAAAAGGGTCAAACGAGAGAGTTCAGGAAGCAGACAGCAGAAACACCACCTGGTAAATCCAATTCCACCTCTATAATGCGAAGGAACAAGACTGAAAATTACTAGATTGCGGCACCAGAGGTTCCTTGACATTTGGTGGCGAGACGTAACTAAAAAGCTTATTTATGACTGCAGCAGCAATAATGGACTTCTTTTTTTAGGTTTTATTAATCCCTTTCTAGTCTCACGTTAACAGGCAGGAATCTCACCTCTGTTCCATTTTAAACTGATTTAGGATATATGACTTACTGCACACTGCTCAGATTTAGGGGTATAGCTTAGAAGTAATACTTACAGTAGCAGCTGCCAATGATAAAACAACTATTGTACTCTTGTGACAGGGGTTGACAGCATAATGCAATTTTTAGGACTTCAATTTTGGGTTTTCTAGGATGTCTGCACTACCAGGGAAAAATAACCGAGCAAGAGAAATGGTATTCTGCCATTCTGTTTTTCAAGGCTTTTATCAAAAGATAGAGAATTATCTATGAAGGACGTGTTTTCCATATGAGCTTAGATATTAATTTATATGGCTATCGACAGAGATCATTATTTATCAGACCACAGTGTCTCAACTGACAGGAGCATTACATATTCTATATTCAGGGAAATCCTGCGTTGTTCCAGGTCTAGCGTTAAAGTGGTAGTAAATGTTCAATTTTTTAATGGTGATCACTGTATATCCACCCAAACCACAAGACCACCTTCAGGCATTTCCAGAAGCTAAAAATGAGGAAAATTTCCCTCCTTCGAAACGTGCCTTAGCTCTGAGAAGCACTAATACAAAAATAGCACCATGCTACACAACCTTGATTATTTACACACTATACTAAGAGATGAAAAACAAAGCCCAAGCCCCGCTGCCCAAACTTCTGCAGGATTTTACTGCTTTCAACCCTCCAGAATCAGCCCTGATAACAAAAAGCCCAGCTTACATTCTATTTCTCCTTTTCTACCGTCAAACAATTCTGTTGGGAGTATTTCAGGCTCAGACAATTACCGTCACTCCAAAGGCAAGGAGTTCAGCAAAGTTATTGCATTTGTACTCTCTCATATTCATCTCCTCTGAGATGCTGGCAACGGGGGCAATAAGAGGCCAAACTGGAAACTACAGTGCCCGCACCAGCCTCCCTGTGGATGGTATTTGGCTGCTGAATGTTTGTTTCTGATTACACGGGGAGGGGAGAAGAAGAAGGGATAAACATTTGTCCCATTTTCAGAGCCCACACTGACCTTCTAAAGGAGAAGCTCGAGAAGCCCTTCCCGGCATCAGCTGAAAGCACATGACCCGTGTGCTTAACATTTTTATATAGCAGCTATTTTATGCCAGAGTTATGCTTTCAAATTCACCACGGTGCTGCCTGCCTGGAGCACTACTTACAGCAATCATAGAAAACACACCTCTGCCTCTGTCCTGGCACCACGACTTCAGAAATGAGCAGATGCAGGATGCACAGGCTCCTCTCGCCACCTCCACAGCACGACCATCCCATCCAAACACCGATTAACCCAACAGCCCGCTTACTTGATCGGAGCCAAGAGGGGGACAGGCTTGGCTACATGAATACAGTGAGTAACGTCAGCACTACTGAAAGATGGGGCCTTACAAAGCTGTATGCTGGCCTTCAAATTTAAGGAGTACAGATGCTAAAGCGGTCTTTGAGGACCATCCAAGCCGTAAGGCCAAAATCTAAGCTCTAGTGTAAATCCCTGCAGCTCTTTATATAAGATCTGAAGAAGTACAGGTGATATACAGACGATGCATGAATATGATATACAAGGGACCTTGTGCTAGCAATACTCCAGTAAAACACTTGGTGCCAAGTGGCTGCTGAGGGAGGGAAAGGACACAGAAAGCAGATCAAGACCCAGCCGGATGATTCAATCCAGCTACAGGATCGATAAGCTCAGGAGCAACAAAAACACGTTGGCATTTCTTCACTAACCCCGACCCTTCAAAACCTGCAGAGGCTGGGAGAAAACGCTATCACGAAGCGCCATCGCAGTGGGCTGAGTCCCGGGCTGCCAGAGCATTGGGAGCCGCTGAGTAACAACAGCAAAACTAGGAGACGTTACTTTATAAAACACAATTCGAAGAATTTAAACATTGTTCGATGGAATGACGCACTGTTCCATGTAATTGCTTGTTTGATAAATAGAAAGCAGTTACAGCTCACATTTTCAGCCTTGAATTATTGCCAAACTGAGTTATTTGGTGAGGTAGAACTGAATCAGCAGTTCACTTACAAAAATTAAGCCCTGGAGAATGTGAAACAGTGAAATATTTCTACTCATTAAAGGAGCTATTGGTGCTCGATAATCAGCAGACAGACACAGCCCAGGAAGGTGGAATATTTATGTGCCCAAATCACTTTTCCTGAGACTCATCTGGTATGCAAATTTTCTACAGCTTGATAGCATCCCTTAAATTATTTCCCCCCAAGATTTACAGCCATGTCCTAATCACTGTTCTGCACCACAGGGCCACAGTGCTCACATGACATCCCAGTAGCTGACTGCGGCTCTTTGGGTCACTGCCATGAACCTTACTCTAAAATCAAGCAGTAAAGACAAAGGTTATTTCTGCACCATATATAGTGTTAAAATTTAGGAGTCATTTCGTGGTGCATAGAAACAAACATCCTGGTTGCCGTCCCACTCACCTCAAGGAGACATCCTGATCCTCAAGGCACAGAATTACTCGGCAGCCACAGAAAACGTTGCAAGGAGCTGATGGCTGGACACTGCTCTTTTCGCCTGGGTGACTGTCCCCAGAGAACAGCAGCGGAAGCTGTAACGTATCTGATTTATGGTTAAACCCACTACTGACAGTTCCACATCCTTCAGAAAATAAAAAATTCACGTCCATACACATGTGTAAATTACTTTTGGAACATGTATAATAAAATAATTTGGGACACTTTACATAGATAAAAGTAGCAAGGGTAATTTGCTTCACAAAGAAAAAACATGTATATATTTCGTCCTGCAATGTGAATTCGTTTCCCACTGGATAATATTAGCCTGAGTTGGAATATGTGCAAATTTTAACTCCAAGACAATTACATGTTTTGGAGCTGATATTTTACAACTCATCAAAAGCAGGGACTGAAGCTTTTAATGCTTTAAAAGGTAATGTCTCTTTTTTCCAAAGAGAATTACAATGTCCCTTTCTAGCTTTCAGAGATACTGAACCATCAAACTTCATTTTCAGTTTTGTTACAGTTGAGAAAAAACTGTGCAAAGTAATTTGTAAGAGTTTCTAAAATTTTGTTTTAATTTCTTCTTTCTCTCCTTGGGGCCTCTGTGGTTACTGGAGGGTAGTTTTACAAGTGGAACAGTATTGATGTTAAGTCAAGAGTGATGCAAAGTTGAGAGTAAACCTAAATCCACGCTGACAAGCCTTTATATCACACAAACGAAGTGTGTACCTCCTTCTCTATCTGTTAACTGCTTAGCGTCTTGGGAAGGATACATCTTCACACACATGTCCAGCTATGCCATTATTTCAGGATATATAATTCAGAAATTGGGAGTTTAGAACAGAAAGTGATGAAAAATAACATTTTTTCCTTTTAGTCTGTAAGCTGCCAGAGGAACACTATCCTGAGGAAAAATTTGTGAACGTTGGTGAGATTAAACATATTTATTCTTGTAACTCTTTCATGACGACAGACCGTCAGGAACCCAGCCTCATGCAGCCCTCAAGGGAGCGACTTGTCAGAAGAGGGAGTCCTGCTGAGCGGCAACTCGAGACCGGAGCGGGACCTGCAGGGCCACGGCCAACCCCCGCACCTCCATCCCGGCCGGTCCCAGTTCGGTTGTGCTTCAAAGGTTAACGCTGAATGGGACCACAGCAGCAGACGCAGATACCAAAATGGGACACACCGGATTGGAATAACACATTTGGTATTGTGGAAATTCCTTTCTAGATGCTATTTTAATACCCAGTATTAAACATGCTTATGGAGATTCCATTTCCAGCACAGTTATTACTATTCATTTGCCATTAATGTAAATGGTGGGAGCTGGTTAATGCCAAGCCATGTGATGAAATTATTTCCTTTCCTATCTGGGTTTCTATAGTCTCAAATTAAAAAAAGGACACTGGTGAGATCAGAGCTGAAACATTCGTCCTGATCCCCAGCACCCCAACACATTTTGGAAGAAACCTTTGTTTACAGGATAAAGCACACCACAGGCATTATCCCCTCTATCCTACCTAATGCGCAGTGGATAACACTACAGTTAAAAATATTAATGAAGAATGACGAATGGTAACTAAATGATTCACTTAACTTGGCTGTCTCTGTAATGTATTCTTCATATGACAGGCATTTATTAGCTCTCACTAATGACTCCACAGACACCCCGCTATGCACAGAGTGCCTATCTACACATTAAAACTTAATGCACAAAGGAAGAATTATTGATGTTAGCTCTGTTCTAAAAGGGCGTATCGGTGGGACTGTTTTTTTCTGCCATGGCTTTATTTTCCCTAGCTACTGAATAATCCTGGATTTTAATTTCGCCAGAAGCTAGTGGTCCAATACATCTATTAATTTCCCTAGAATATTATTTTCACCACTACTGTTGTCTTTTTGTGCGATTTTTTTTTCACAGACACCTTAAAATAGGTACATGTGTGAAGCTTCAGTATCACAAAACCAGCTTGGGAATGCTAGCACTCGCACATTTGTGTGCTATCTGTACGCCTGGAGAAGCAGCAAGTCTGAATGGACCTTGTGTTTTCCTCAGGATTCAGCACTTGTAAGAACAGCCGAATGGTGATAATTACCAGCGCCAAATACTGCATGAAGACGAATACTGCCTTGAACACGCACGTACAATTGCCTCCCCTTCACTGAAAGCGCATACGCTACAAATGAGCTGGAGCCAAGTGCTTCGCTTCTGCACAGACCTGATGAAGCACCTCACGTGCCAGCACGCAGCAGCTCTGCTGCTCACGCGCCTTCTCCACCCAGGGAGCTGCTGATGGCTCTCTACTCCAGCCCCAGCTTTTGGCATTTGCTGGGATCCCACCAAGCCTGATGTTAATGTGTGACTTAACCGCCTTCTCGAGTCCCCCAGTGAGATTTTCAAAGTGTCTACAACCTAAACACCTGGGAATCTCAGAAATTCCATGGTATCTCAGTCTTTTGGGAAAAGCACCACCAAGCTACTATCTCTAATTACAGTTCTTCAAACCAACACATTTGTCCCTTCTTCCTGAGCTAAACAGGCCTCAGGTATTGTACACAGTTTTTTAATGGTGCTTGGCCACCACTGAAGGAGATCCTCTGGTCCACTTGGTCTGTGCAGCTCCCTTTGGTGCAGCACACCAGCAGTTCCTGGTCGTCACCTCACCCAGCATTGAGAGGGAGCACCGGGGAACCCGTGTTTTGCTGTTGGGGAAGCTGGTGGGGTCACCGTTTCTCTCCCTACCTCAGAGAGCTGGGCCACGAGTGCCGTCTCCTGCAGCTGGATAGATCCCGCCTGGAAAGATGTGGCTGGGATATGCCCAAAGGCAAACCTCACTGACACATGTCTAGATATTGCTGCTGCCTTGCGAGGACCTGCAAGCAGGCGCCTGGCCATGGCTGTTTCAGGCCAACCCTCCACTGCCCTGAACGCGGTGCAATCCTTGCACCAGTGGAAAGTGAGCAAAGAGTGGATGCAGAATGATGCTGTTCGCATTTGGCAGACTAAGACGCCTGGTCTGCACCCTTTGCCAACTCAAGGAACTCCAGAAATCCTCTGCAACAAATGGGAAAAAAAAAATAACCCTCCAAGTTGAGCAGTTGAAGAACACACTCCATATCTTTTCTCCTGAACGTAGACTGAAAAGGAAGCCCTTTCAAAAGTGCCTGAGAGTGCCTGTCCCCGAGACTTAACCACCAGAAACCTGAATGAATCACTCATTTTTCTAATTGCTGAAGCCAGGCTGGAAATAGACTTCAACCTAAGACACACAAGCTTTTAACCTACGCCTAAATATAATTTCCACTCACAGCCTGTGCTACACTGCTTTAATGTAAATGGCAGCTTAGACCAGATATAGTAAGGGTCTATAATCTTTTAGCTATGTTTAAACATGAGAGGTCAACAGGCTATTTACCATAATCTATTTTTAGGTTTCACGAAATTATAGTATAAGAAACAAATCAAGCCTTGCCTTCATGATCAGGAAAAAATGGCTCTCTGTGCCTTTTTTTTTTTTTAAAAAAAGAAAAAACTCAAGATGGAAGGAAATGGAACAATTTGTTACATGGGTATATTTGATAAGGGAACATTAATGCATTTTTCAATAATAAAAGTGAAGAATGCTGTTCCAGCTAGACATTTCTTTTCATTTTTATTACACAGGCAATGCTTGATTACAGTTTAGGGAAAAGAACTAAGAGATCAGATGTACTATTTTTTTGATAGGTAGTCAGAAGGGTATTTTATGGAGTCTGGGAAAAGTTGGAAGGCAGATGATTCAAAGGATAATTGAAGAATGATATTTAAACAGGTTACATTTGTGCCCTCAGGCATTAAGCATAGGAGATGACTGTTTTTAATTCTCAACACGGGAGTTCGCATTGCTGCAAAGCAAATGAATACAATGAATAATTTTCTTTCAGAGACATGCAGTAACTGCTGGTTAGTAAGGGGAGAATTTTCTGCAGTACAGGGAAATAGCACGTTTTGTCAGAAGTGTTTTAGTATAAGCCAGATGCTATTCGAGTTTAGTATCCATCATCATTCATTATGCTATAGCATCACATTTTCAGTAGTTTCGGAACAGAGATCAAAACCGCCTTGGGGTAACACAGGTGGTGGCAAGAACGCACAGAGACTGCCCCAGGCGCAGGACTCTGGCTCTCCAGTGTTGGGACTGCCATGCAGAGGTCCAGGGCAGTCTTTTGGGATGCAGGCCACAGCTGGTCTGTGCCTCCGGGGTCTGAGGGTGCCGGTGAAAGTTGTCAGGCAGGTGGCAACGTGTCCCCCCCTCCACAGTGGATCAGATCTAACTCTACTTGAAAGCAGCACCTGCATCTCTGTCCCTGCTTGAGATGTCCCAGCTACACGCAACACAGTTGCACTCTTAGTGCAAGCTGGGACTCCCTGGTCATGGCACAGGGACATTCAGGTCATGTAGGATTTTAGCATTTAGCATTGTACGCTACTTTGTTCAAGCTATGCCTTTAGTGACAACTTAAGCATCAGATTTCAGGAATAAAGGTATCTTTCTCAGGGTTTCAGCCCTCACTAATGCATGCTCTAACTACTTAACAGCAGAGAACCCCTTGGTTCTCAGCCTCTGACACTCCCATATCCTGCTTAACAACAGAGCACACATTAACCCTTTCCAATCAAAACCACACGTATTAACTAGCAAATTTCAGTGGAGTACAGACTACATGCACATAGATGACATATTAGCATATCATGATTAATGCTGTGCACTTCGTGCCAATTGAATTCCTAATGATTAGCCACTTAGTTCTGAGCTGAAACAATTACTCTTCCCATTGAGAATTACTTGTTTCAGCTCAAAGCTCAGCAGCTGCAGTACAGAAAGCCAACCACACCCAGTCATGCAAACACATCTCGCGGAATCAAAATTCACGTTTACTAATACGTATTTCATACGCCTAATAAAGCACTGGGCACACAAAAACATTGCTTTTCAAGGCTGATACAAAATCTGTTGGCAGGACTGAGCACAACCCTAATTTACAGACTTTTGCGGCAGCTGGGGTACGCACACATGCATGTTCATATTTCTGCATAAGAAAACAGTTTGCCCTTGGTCCAGAAAGGCCTCCCCACAAACACTGGCTCTCCCTGATGTCCTTTACATGAACATTTCAGACTTGGTGTATATTGTTGGATGCTGCAGTGACAATGCTCTATGTCAGAAAATCAAACGGGTACATCTTTATTTAGATTAACTGTAGTTAGGAGCAAATACTTGGCTTGCCTTCAAGAAACTGAGGAATTTAAGAGACACATCTCGTGGCAGCTGCGTAGTTTTGGTAGATGCACAATTTAACTTGTAACCGGTAATTATACTTGTCATTTTCTACAATCAAAACACTATGCAGACAATAATTATACCACCAATATGCCCCTGAGAAATAGATAAACAGGCATAACTCATTTTACAAGTGTGGAATCAGAGACATCACAATCTGATGACAAAAAATATTAATGGTAAAACCAGTATTAAAATGTAGGGTGTGCTCATTGTGCAAACTAGCTCAGACAACGGCATTGGCTCAACACAGCTGCAGCACAGCAGGATGCAAGAACTGTGCCTTGCCGGGCCACTACTGCTGCGACTTTAGCGTGATGACGATTACTGTATTATCGTTATGGTGACTGAACAACAGCATTAACGCTCCCACACTCAGAGACACAGACTACAGTATGTGTGGCCAGTACCACTGAACAGACATTAGTTCTCCAGGACCAGTTGCTCGCTATAGTATTTATATATATATATAAATACAACTAAGGGACTGGCCCCAAGGCAAAGTAAGCATATTTGGGGGAGTCTTCCTGCTGACTTCAGT
>Ga0181612_120839_pt1 | contig 15413 bp, 16 predicted proteins | sample HoacroProtozoa21_FD_119630 | JGI IMG/M metagenome (GOLD analysis project Ga0181612, IMG submission 119630) | Hoatzin crop microbial communities from Cojedes, Venezuel. Combined Assembly of Gp0051906, Gp0051904, Gp0051908 | reverse complement strand
GATCGGAAGAGCGTCGTGTAGGGAAAGAGTGTAGATCTCGGTGGTCGCCGTATCATTAAAAAAAAACTCCACCACTGCCCTGGGCAGCCTGTTTCAGTGCCTGACCACTCTTTCAGTAGAGAAATATTCCCTCCCATTGCCACAGTGCTCCAGTCCCCAAACCTGCAAGAGGGTTGTGAACTGCCCCGTCTGCTTCAATAGCACATTTGCCTATTTAACTACCTGCATTGCTGCCCCGAGGTTCTGGGGATTCAGCAAAAGCCCTCCCAGGGGGCTCAAGAACTGCAGGAATTGCCCCCCCTTGGGTTGTCCATGCTCCTCACAGCCCCATGCTGGGATCACAGTGGCTGCTGCAACCAGTCCAGCCAGCGCCAGTGCTGCGAGAGCATACAAACCCCAGCTCCGGCGCAGGCTCACCAGCACCCGGCACCGCGTGGTGGGTGTTTGTCTGTCTGCCTCTCTCCTTTGAAAGGAGTTTCCATAGGAACAGGCAGGACAGCAGCCCGCTGCAGTGTGGTTCTGGTGCATTACCCAGCGTGAAAGCACACAGCTGCACGGCATTGTCTGGCAGCTGTTCCCTCACCCCCCCAGCGCTCGCTCGGCAGCGCCCGCCGGAGCACTGCGAGGCCACCGGGATGGCAGGACCGCAGCTCTGTCACCCAGGCACTGGGACCCAGCCAGGGCTGGAGATGTGCCTCCTCGCGGGGTCTGTTCCCACTCTTCCACCCGCAGCATCTGAATACTTCCCACTGGTGCAACATGTGACTTGGTAGAAACCTGCCTCATTTGCTGCCTTCCCACCCTGCTGCCCTGCTCAGGTCCCAGGCAGGACAGGCACAAACACCTCACCCCAGCTGGGTCCCCGCAACACACCTCAAAAGCATCCCAGACCCTCCGGGTGAGGGTCCCAGGAGCACAGCCGTGCTCACCATCCCCTCCCGCTTGCAGAGATGGGGAGATGGGTCGCCGGGACCCATCTGCGCTTGTGGCATCAGCCCAGCCCCGCGGCCGCTCGGCGTGGGATTGGCAGCGCACAGTAGCACAAGCGGCTGCGCGGGGGGCCTGGAGCGGGCTGGATCTGGCCGGAGGATGAGGCTCAGTGCATCTCCCAGACCGACGCTGCCAGCAGAGCTGCTGTTGAGGTCCAGCCAAGACCTAAAGCCGCCTTCCCCAGCTGGGAGCCACGCAGCTCCCCATCCTCCCTCCCGCCCGGTCCCCCAACACCCGGCTGCAGCTGCCTTTCCCGACACCGAAGGGCGCTCTCCAAAAACCCCGGCTGGTGCAGGGTCACTGCGAGGATGGAGAAGGGGCTCGGAAACCCACAGCCGGCTCTCACAGTGCCTGTGTGTGTGCCTGCACGTACCCCGGCCGACGAGGGGATGCACCCATGGGAATGGCTCGGCAGAGGGGGTCTTTGCAGGCCAGCTTTAGGATGGAGCCTCGTCCTTCTAGGAGGTTTTGCAGCTGGGAGGAGACTGCCTCAGTGGCCATTTCCTTCCAAATCTCCCTTTTTCCTGGAAGCCAGATTTTCTGCTGCAGCTCCTGAAGGGATAGGAGCCGCAGGTCTCTCATTGCTTCTTCCCCACCTATTTGCTATTCGTGCTATTTCCCCATTTCCTGTTTCACCATTTTCTCCCTCATGTCCCATCCCTGTGATCATGATGTTGGGGAAGACTGTGAGGTCTGAGCAACGAGGTTTGGTAAGAGGGGGAGAGCGTGGTGGGCCACCCTGGGAAGAGGCGAGTGATGGAGAGCATGGGAGAAGGACAGGGAGCCAGAGAGGAGGAGGACAGGGCAGAAGAAGGCTGCATTTTATAGTTCATTGCTCCACTAACCTTGGCCCCATAACTAGAGACTCCCTGGCCTGGACAGGACGGACAGCTGGAGGTTAGCAAGCACCTTCTCCTCCCCCAGCCAGGGGACAGCAGGGGGGAGGCAGCTGGGGAGCCCCGGCTGTCCGAAAACCCCAGCCGACCCATGCCGCCCCAGCTCCATCAATCCTGGGAGAAACCCATGTGCGGCTGTGCCCCTGTCACATTTGTTATGGGGCAGGGTCTGCAAGCCTCCAGCCCCCTCGGCTTAGCTTGCCATCAGTGCAGGCTGGGAGCACGGAGCACGGAGCCCAGCCTTCCCTAGGCTCTGCAGGATGAAGGTCCTGCTGTTTTGGACAGGCTGGGTTTCAGCATCACCCAGGCCATGGTGCAATGGGGTGGGAGGTTGTGGTACATGCAGATCACAGGGACTGCACTGTGCATGGCCCACGAGATCACATCTCTGTGGTTTTTGGGGTGAGAGCTTCTCCCCATCCAGTCTCACCCTGCTGACCTTAACCTACCCACAGCACACAGGTCTCCCATGCCAGTGCAAGCTCCTTTCCTGGTTCAGAGAGGGGGATGTCCTGGAAGTCCTCAGGAGCCATCCCCAGCCCCTGCAGGCTGCAGTGGTCTGGAAGGAGAGGAGAGAAGATCAGTTTTAGGAAAGAGATCTCCATTCAGAGCTGTTGTGCTACAAAGAAAGGTCAAAACAGGACATACTCTTCCCTCTGACACCCCAGAGGTAAATGTAAAAGGGCGTCGGATAACACTAGGACCGCTGCTGTGACTTGAACTGAATTTAGAGCTTGACTTCATCTCAGCCCAAAAGATGTTGGAGCCAAATCCTTTTGGACATCTATGAAGGGGAAAGATAACTCTTTCTCTTTTTTCATTTAATTTTAAAAATGTGGCTGCCCTGGCTCATCCTGTGCGTGTCTGCAGCATGCTTTGGGGCCAGGGCAGAGGCTCCCACTGGTGCTGGTCACACCAGCCTTGCAGGCTGCAGCCTTTGGTGAACATGTCTCCATGAGACCTTTCTTTTTTGTTCTTGTTGTTTTCGAACCCAAAGTATTTGCTCCAAGGAGCAACTGGGAACAGCCACGTGGGCAGGTTCATGCATGGCATCCCCTTGGCATGGGTACCAGGGCAGCTTCTCTCCTACTTTCACACCCACTGGGTCAGAATCTGACAGAGAAGCTAATGCTGGTGCCCCTAAGCAGGGAAATAGCTGAAGAACTGAACAAGAGGGAAGTTTTGCACCTTGTCCCTTGAACAGCATCTGTAGACAAACCAGTCAGAAATCATCCACCAAAGGAAGGCTTTCAAGATATAATCAGATTTTCACCTGAATGCACGCTTTTCATTAAAATATCTGCTTTCAGGGGAAATTTTCACTGTTTCATCTGAAAAAAAAAACAAATATTGAATTCGAAAAGGCCACTGCAATGTCCCCCAGCAAAGGGAAAGCTGGGTAGACCCTGCCATCCAGCTGAAGAGTGCAAACTCAGAACACCTGAAGGGCAAACATCCCCTTGTAGCTGAAAGGAGTCTGCGGTCCCCAATAGGCAGATTGTCATTTTTTTTGCCAAACATCTCAAACATCCCATAAAAACAAATGTCCTGAACATGCTCACGTGCCACTACCCTTTGAGCTGTTGTGGATGTGCTCACGTGCCACAAGCTTTTGAGCTGTTGTGGACGTGGCAGCGTTGACAGAGGTGCAACTAGGGGAGCTGTTAGTTGTTTCTATACATGAGGCCACTCTGAAAGAACTTTTTAAGACATAGTAGCGTGGAAATAAGCACGGCCAGGGGCATCCAGGGAGAGTGGCTTGCTCGACATCCTAGCCCAACCGTTACACGAGGCATCTCGCTTCACCCCAGCGCTGGGCTCCCACATCCTCTGCCCCTCAACCTGGCGAAAGATCCCTGGCATGTAACTCGTTGAGGCATCGCAAAGCTCAGCCCCGAAGCCTGACGGGGAGCCAGGGCATAAAAGCAAGACCCTGCGATGAGCACCAAAAGGACGATCCTGGCTGAGAGCACCTGGGGCTTGGCCAGCACCCAGAGATGCTGCTCCAGCCGACATCCCCAGCAGCCGCCCCAGCAAGGCCGGGCTGGGCGCCGCGAGGTGCCGTTTGCATGGAGTTATTGTTCCATGGGAAACTGGCTGTCTTCCTGCTCTTCATCTGTCAGCAGGATTTTCAGAGAATATGCTCCCAACTATGAAGTGAATGTGGCAGGCTGGGCTGGAGCCCTTTGCTAGAAAACCTGGACGTCAGAGTGTGTCCGGTTTAATCCCAGAGTCTGTGAGAATCAGTGTAAAGTAGCATATCAAGTGAACTTTTCACTCTGTGGCAGGAGGGATTACCACATCCCCTTTGTTTGTTGTGCACTGCATAACCGAAAACACTTTAACCCTTTCTCGCAGCCCTTCGGCACTAAGTACCCATGAAAATTCCTAGGAAAACTGCAGCTGTTTCGCTCTCTGCTGGGTGGGGGGAGATGGGTACATCGACTTCCACAAGCCGCCACTCCTGGGCTTGCCCTCGGCTAGGGAAATGGGTCCTGCTCTAAAATGCATCACCGCCAAACTCCTGGAGAAGCTTTTGCACCGGGCGGTGCGGGCAGCCCCAGCTGCTCCCGACTCGTGCGCAACCTTGGCCTTGCAGAACCTCCACTGGTTACATGCGCGAGGGAGTTTTGCAGCTACGAAGCAGCAGTTTCAGCCCTTTCAGCACCCACACAGCTCGCCAGTCCGTCAGCTTTTACAGCCCGGCGTCAGCGCAGTTCCAAGGAGAAAAAAAAATACATAAGAAAATCCTGCCAAAATATTAAAGTGAGGTCATTTCTGTTAGGAAATGTTCCCTGTGGGAAGGCAAATTTTGATGTGAAACAAATCAGAAAAATTGCTTTGCTTCAGAATGAATGAAAATGTAAATTCTGGTCTCTGAAAAGTTTCTTTATTTCTGATAAATGACCGGTTTCAGTCCTCCCTCCTTCTTTCTTGGTTCTTTTCCATTTAAATGGTCTCAAAATTTCAGCAGCGCTGGGGAAGTCACCGGGTGACAAGGTGTCATGATTTTAATGTTCCTTTTCCTACTCGATAACTTTCCTCCAGTTGGAGAAAATGAAGGGGAAATAAAATGGGGAAAAGGCAGAGAAGAAAAACTGCAGGACATGCGTCATCTCATTGTCCTCAGCAGCAAACTGAGATGAAAGAAACTTCCCTTTCCAGTTTCAAAAGAAAGGTTTGAAACTGAAAAGATGAGTTTGAAACACAATTGGACTTTCCACCTCATCCCGTAATTTCCCACTGCCAACTGGAGAAAAAAAGTATCTTTTTTTTTTTTCCTTGGGAAAAAAAAGGCATTAAAAGAAAGCTTTCCTGGTAGGAGACTTTCTCCTTTAGGAAGTTGGTGGTGTCTTCTCTGCAGCAGCTTCTCAGCGATCTTGACCTCACTCTGTTAGACCCACAACGCACCAGTTTGCTCCCCAGGATGCAGTTTCGACTCTCTCCATCCTGCACTGTGACCATCACCCCCAGTCACCCTCACCCTGTGCTCAACGATGACGTGCCCTCTTGGTCACAACAAGTCCTCCCTCCAACTGCCTCCTCTGGAGACGCCCACAGGAAAGCAGCTGGGCAACCTCCCACTCAGGCACTGAGAAAAATATCTTTAAGGACAGCTCATGTGTGAGTGCTAGAGGAGTTTTCCGGGGAACATTTTTAGTTATTTCATCCTGATGTTCATGTCCAGCACTACAAGCGAGCAGTGAAGTGCTTTCAGGCCAGGCAGCTGGTCCAGCCCGGCACCCGAGCTCTCTAGACAAACAGTGTGTATCTCTGAAGAGAAGTTTAAAACACCTACATGGGGCACCTGCTTCTGCATGGAGCTTATTTGAAGCTTAACGGCCTCTAACGTTGCCTTCAGACTCCCCTACTCTGCTAGGACATGCCTAGGAGCAGTTGGTACAGGGGGCCAGAAGGTGCCTCCACCCAGACAAGTGCCTGAAGCCAGACAGACGCCTGCCCTCACGTCTTCCCCACCGCATCCTGAGTGCAGAGTATGTTGGCTCCAGCATGTGGAGAAATGCATCGATAAGTGGCTCCTAGAGTCACCTGTTTCTCAGCTTTCCTGAGTGCACATCAGCACCCAAGAGTCCTCTCTGCAGCTGAATCCCCTGCCTAACCCAGACTCCAGGGTAGGTGGGTCCTTCTTCTGAAGGACTTGATATGGGTTGTTCTTCTGAATAGCAGGGGGACAAGAAGAAATTGAGATATCAATTCTGGCTGCAACAGAGGACGGGGAGCTGGCAGGGGCAGCCCAAGGAAGACATGCAGCTTTGGTCTCCGAGAGTTTAATTGAGGCTGAACTTACCCTGGCATTAACACTCCACTAAATGCCCTGAGCCAGGCAGTTTCTGACTCTGCTTAGCATCACCATCTGCTGCGCTCTCCTCTGCCCCAGCCCCAGCACTGCTGACCGGACTCCGGAGGGTGACTTCCCCTCACTGGGGAATGCGTATCTCTTCCCATGTGCCTATGTCCGGGGCGAAGGTGGAGGATTTGCTGGTGCCCTTTAGCAGACATCAGCCTCACACTGGCTCTTGCTCTGCAGGTTTCATACTCCTGGGGTTGCTGCAGGACTGGAGCTACCAGGTGGGAAGGTGGGGAAAGGAAAGCATCCATCACTTGGAGGGGAGAGACCAGCAAAAGCATCTGCTGTCCATCCTCATACCCAGAGAGGAGGTAAGCAAGCCCACTCCGAAAGGGACGTGAGGATGCAGCAATAAAGCCAAGTCAGGCTGTCTGAGAACACAGCAATTTTACCATCACTGAGACATTAATGTTCAGAGGATTTCTTAGAAAAAAGACACCAGGCTGGACCCAGGGTGAGGATAAAGTGAGGGACAGCCTGGCCACCACTCTACTGGAGGGTCCCCAAATCCCTCAGTGGATTGTTGCTGTGGTTAATCCCCCGGCTGATAACATCTCTTCCTCATTTCTAGTCAGATTTTGATGAGCTTCAATTTCAAGCTGCAAGGTCCTTTTTCCTTTTTTTTTTTTTTTTTTAATAGGATTAAACAATCATCCCCCAGCAGGAATCTCTTCCCCTTGGAGGTGTGACATGAATTTCAGACAGGTAGTTTCTTTGACAGCTTTTGCTGTTACAGGTCCTGCTGCTGTTTGGTGGCCTCCTTTAGGGAGGTGGCAGTGGCCCCGCTGGCACCCACAGCACACCCGTTGTCAGAGCATACCAAAGCAGCAGCCAACTCCTCTCCAGTTCTCTGCTTCCCCTGGGGCTCCTGAACACGTCTGGGGCTCCTCATCCACCCACACTTGGTGCTTCCCCAAAGACAAGGCCATTGCACGTGCTCCATCTGTGGCTTTGCCATCCCTCCCTCATCAACACTCAATCAGTTCGTTTGCCTTTGGAAAAGATTTGTGAGAAACTCTTTTCTTTTGCCTTCACAGGTCTTCCTTACTGTTTTAACAGTTGCTCTTCCACGGATGTCAAGCAAAGCTCTGGTTCGTGGAAAACTTGGTCATTTTTAGGAGGGTCCCAATAATCTGCAGCAATGCTTCACTGTGCCTTCAGGCACAGGGGTGAGATCTTGCACAGGTCTATTCTGAGTTAGCAGGTGCATGAGCTCAGCTGAGTTCCAGAGCACTTTTTCCTCCCTGCCCAGTAAAGGGACACTTCTAACACATCTGTGATTTGGCGTTTTAACAAAATTCTTGTACTTTTGTCTACTCCATACTTTCTGCTTTTCCTTATGCTTAGGGTGACTGTGCTCAGGACTCACTGCGTCTTCACATCTGCCTGGCAAGATGAAGAGGCACTGGATACCAGCCAATGAATGGTACCCACAGGCCACTAAATACATCCATCCTCATGTCCCTGTTAGCTGGGACCTCAGTACTCACAGTCTGGCACTGCAGCTGATGACTCAGCCTCAGGGGGATAGCATCGCTCCTAGAAACTGAGTGACCCCAGGTGTTCCCAGAGATGCTCAAGCCTACTGGGCCACAGCAATGCCCTCTGCTCTCAGTCACCCTGGGGGTACTAAAAGGCGTGCTAGACAGCAATGGGGCTAGCAGATTTGTCAGACGAAGCAGGTGGTGGCAGCTCAGCTATTTCCACTGAAGGCTTCTTTGCCCTGAGATGATATCAAGCCCAGATGTCTTCATGGGTCCTTGTAGTTGATAACTGCTCAGGCTGTGACGAATCTCCCTCTGAGAAAGAGTTTGAGCCTCATGTGTTGACTCAGGAGCACCAATTCCATGGTGTAGTTCTCAGTGAGGACCAGCATGCCTAACCCTCTAAACAAGGAGTCATGGAAGAGTGGCATAAGAGAAATGACCTGAGCCCACAGACTACAACATGAGCAGGCTGAGCTTGCAGAGATGAGCCAGTATTTGGTGCAAAGCATGTGAGGAGGGTGACGAGACTATGCCGGGCAGGCTGTGAGCACACCTGAGTTTACATGAGTAAGATATGCGTGCATGGGAAGGGATGCGGACGCGTCCAAGCCTGGTGGGATATACCTGATAAAGAACACGTGCGTGAGTCATGCGTATCAATGGGTGGCACATAAAGCGTGTATACATGATAAAAAACATCTGCATGAGAGCACACATCAGTGGGTTGCACATAAAGTGTGTTAGGCCATGGGGACAGATGTGCAGGAAGTGCGTGGCCCCACAGTAACTTGGGTAGCGCCATGTGGGGCATTGCATGTGCCTTAGGATATAGGGGTGTGGGATGCACGTGGAGGGGCATTTGTCCAAGAGGGCTGTGATGGTGTGAGTTTGTCAGGCAGGACATCAACACACACGAGTGAGCTGAGTATGGGAGCACACATGTGGGGGCAGCGGGGGGAGAGGAAGAGGATGCCGCACACAGATAGCGCTCGGAGACATTGTGGATTACTGCTGCTAATACCTCTGGTAAGAACAGAAGTCTGCTGGCTGGGAGCGGGAGCTGAAAGCTGAGCCCCTTGTTATGTTTCCCCATTCCCGCCTGCACTAATCCCTTTGAGCCCCAGGAAAAAACTGCAGAGAAATCAAACAGGCTGTTCATGCCGCCCCAGCGTCCCCGGGATTAATTAATTTGGGATTTGTGGGGAGTCACAAGGTCACACTCCCCCCACTGGCAGAGCTGGCTCTGCAAGGCGGTGGCAGGGCTGGGCTCTGAGTCTCCTGGTCTGGGGGAAATGCCCCATCACGCCATGGTCTGGAACAAGTCCCCTAGACAGCCACCCTGGGAAGGTGCTGGGCACCGGGCAGGGGCTGGCCCGGCTGCCAAGGCATGGAAAAGCACCAGGGTAGGGGGAGCTGACAAGCCAGAAGTGTGTCCACATCCCGCAGAGATGAGCCTCCAGCTAGAGGCAGCCACTTGGATGGGATCCTGCCTGGGTCTGACCAGGCGCTCATGGTCTCATCGTTCATATGCATGGCCTCCTGTTTGGGCCAGCCCAGAAGCAGAAACACACCAAAGAAGGACGGACATGCCAAGGAGATGGCTTCAGCCCGGGTGTTAGCCTCACCAATCTATGGGACAAGAGGATGGGGTGAGAGGGTTTGAGGACCATATCTGGGGTGAGAAAGGCTGTTTGCCCCACTTATCACTTCCAAGCAGTGAGCTCTGATTGCCTTCTGAAGCTAGCATCTCAGCCACCAGATCCCCAGTTCCCACCATTAGTGGTTACTTAAATAATTCAGAAATTTGTTTTCAGGGAGCAATTGAGCTTACTATGTGGGTTTTCTGAGTGTTTGCCTAGGAAAGCTCATTCTCAAGAGAGTACGTTGGCGCAAATGCATTTCAAACTGTAATTGAATATTTGTGGTCATTTATTTGGGTGGTATCTGCCCAGCATTTGCAAGAAGCCTTCATTCATTCCCACCCAAAAGTATTTTGGGATCCAGAACCAGCATTTGTCCCAGCTGTGTTGAGGATTATGCCTAGATCTGGATGCTTTGCAGCCTCTTGGTACCAGGAAGGCACAGAGGTATGAGCACTAGGCCCATGGCCGTGAAGGGACCACGAAGAAAGGAAAAGAAGGTGATTTCTAGCACTTGCAAAGAGATGTGGGAAGTCTGGTCCAGCAGCCACACCTGGTCCTCATCCCCTAGTGAACAGCTACTTGGCCCAGCAGCACAGAATTTGCTCCAGCAAATTCCTCCTGAAGCTTTCAAGCCCTGAAAGCAAATTGGCTGCCCCAGCCACTGGCTGGTGCTGCCAGGCTGAAGAGTTCTGCACAAACCTGAACCTTATCTCTCCAAACCAAGAAGTCCAGCCTTGCAATCACCCATCCCTCTGACTCCCAGGTCTGAGCTTCCTTCTGTCCCACCGCTGCTCCAAACCTCCGTGAAGTAGCTTAAAATTCATTATCAGCCAAGCATGGGCAGCTCGAGGCTGGCTCCATGGACAGGGTGGCAGCTCCTTGCTCAGCTCCAAGTTTTGAGTCAGTGATGGCTCTAGTGGCAGGGGAAAGACCTCCTCAAACAATGACAGTCCCTCATCAATGAGATCCCTGTCCCTGACCTTCAGACCCCATCCAGCCTGGCGGCACCCCAGCCATGATGACTGTGGCCATCCAACCGTTGCTTGGGGTTATTCCAAAGAGAAATGGTGCTGTATGGTGGGACTAGAAAAATTAGCCAAAACTTGGTGCAGACAGCGTCTCTTCCATTTAGGGTCAATACAGATCTATAACCCTGTGGGACAGAGGCATACCAGCTTCCCTCTAGCTGTCTCTCCCTGGCTTTGAGGCAATGTGTCCTGCTAAAACCAAAGAGCTTGCTTTCCAGTGGTCACAGAGATTGGTCTTGTCTCTAGTCTGGCTGAGCTGCCGTCAAAGCTGAGAACATCAAGACCAAGAAACTGGTGTCTCCCACACCTGGGTGGAGTGGGTGACGTATAAAGCCCTTGCTTTCTTCTTGGCATGGGCAGCTCCCATGGGGAACAGTCTGCCCAGAGGCAGAGGACACTGCCCCAAGCGCAGATAGACAGGCAGCAGCTCTGAAACCCAGAGCTTGGTGAGCCAAAAATTCAGTCCTCGGCTCAGTATCAGCCTGCTTACAAGGTGTACATGGTACACCCCAGGTCTGGGTCTCCACATCTGGGACCAACTAGCATAATTAATTATTTGTGCAAATCACTCGTGTGAAATGGACCAGAGGCTCTGAACCGGGAAAGTGCTTGGAGGTAACACCATGCTAGTGACCAATCTGGGGGTGATGGGGAGACACAGAGGTCTGAAGTAACAAAATACTCAGTTCTCCAAAGTGCCAGGGTCCCCTTGCTGGCCCAGACTTGGACCAGTGTGGCCTCATGCTGCTAGTCCACATCTCTGGCCACACTCAGCACCTTTCTCTGGACCTTTTCCAGTTCTCCTCCATCCATTCTGAGACTAAACAATCAACACCGTACACAGCAACAGTGGATTTTCTGCAGGGCTATAACACATCCGTATATTATATGGATCCATCCATATTATACCCATTTATTGCACAGTGTTATTGACCTGGTCATCCAAACCCAAATCCATCCCCTCCTGAGGCTGCCATACCAAATGCCAAGGGTGTGTTATATGAAGGGTCTTGTGCGGTATCTAAAGGCGAGAGGTGAAACCTGTTGGAGTTATAAGCCGTGACACCACCAGGTACGTTCCCCGCTGCTCCGGACTCGACAGAAACCTGGGCTTGCAGGGTCTGCACATTGAACGTGGCAAAATGCCTCGAGGAGGGACAACCAGGGGTCACGCTTACGAGACAGGGTCTTTTCCCTCGGAAAGCAGCAGCGCTGAAAGGGCCTTAGGCAATTGTGGAAACAACATGAGCCGAGCATAAGCTCCTGGGACAAAAGGGGGCTTAGCTGGCAAACAGTCTTACGGGCTTCAGCAAAGGGGCAGTGAATAGAGGGGAAGCAGCCTACCTCCGTGCATGGCAGGAGCAAGCCCATCCTTGCGATATGGGCACGGCTCTGTTGTCTGCGCTTCGAAGCCGTTGTTGACAAGGTGGAGGAAATGCAGGAGAGGGGCTCAGGCGTGATTCAAGGTCTAGAAAAGCTGCTTCTGAGCAAAAGGCAGCAGCGGCTTTGGGTTGTCGGAGAGATGCTCGAGGTGCAGCTCAACCTGGGTGCCTGCAAGGAGGTTTTTGAGAGAAGACGGGTTTCATTTCTGCAGAGACCAGATGATGAAATGCAGCAGGAACACACACTTTGCAGCAGGGGAAGCAATAAAATATGTGAACGAGTGACTTGGGGACCTGGTTGCTCACCGCTTCTCTGGACTCAAGGCTGGCCATCTCCCTTTCAAAGCCCTGTTCTGCGTTTGGCCATGGATCTGAGCTTGCTTCTTCAGCAAGATCTTGGCAGACAGGGAGACCAGAAGTTCAGACTGGTCCCTCAGTGCCATGCTCTCTGCCTCGCACAGCTCAAGGGAACAGAAAGCTCAGGAGGGTGTGCAAGACACACACTCGTTTTTTTCAGACAGAGCCTTAGATAAAGAACAGGGCCAGGATTAATGCAGCTGCTGCCCCCAGGCCAACTGCTCTACAAGCTTGTCTGCCGGAGCAGAGCAGGGTGAAGCACTCCAACCTGCCCACCTTTGTCTGGCAATTGATCCAGAGGCTTGTCCCTCCCCAGATACGTGGCCTCCCTGGCCCAGCCTGCTTGCGTGTCTTCTCCACGGATGCTTTTCAGCCGAGCGTGTCTCTGATGGCTGGTTTTGGGTGTCTGGAAGCCCTCCTGGTATGGCAGGGGCTGGGGCTGGTATTCTGACCCTGCAGCCATCTCCTCGATACTGTTATCAACCCAGCGTGGCCTCGGGTTTCCCGGGGGCCAGTGCTGTCCATCAGGGATTGCTAGGGAAGAAATCGCCGGGGCAGCAGCACTGCCGGTGCTCGAGGGGCATCCGTCCTCAATGGCATCCTTCCTCACCCCCATGGGACCCCCAGCCCTGCCAGGGCTGAGCTCTTCCAGAGGCTCTGTGAGGACCACACCAGCATCTCCCCACCCGCATCCCCTGCCCCAGCCCCATCAGCGTGCAGGACCACTCAAGCAGCACAGGGATGCCTCTGCATCCAGCCATGGGCACAGGCACAAGCAAAATGGGTCTTTGAGAGAAAGATGCCAAGAAAAGCCCAAGGAACATCGGAATACAACAGCTGCTGGGGTGGGGGGACAAAAAGAAAAATCAAGCTCACTTTTCCCATCCCACCCCTTCACAGCCAGCAGGACGTGATATGGATCACCACAAATTTCAGAAATTGAAATACATGACCCAGCTGTGCTTCAGATACTCACAGCCACCAACAGACAGTGGATGTTGGATGAGTCTGTCCCCCGTGGCTTTTCCTGCTTGCTTTTTGGAGCCTTTAATGCACTTGGCCTTCACAAACACTGCATGGCAGTCAGTGCCACTGTTTAGTTACACACCGTAGAAAAATACTCCCTTCAGCTAGATTTAAACTTGCTGGCATCTCCCCTTCGCAAAGTCTGCTTCTCCACCCGTTCCTAAGTCACGAAATTACATTCTTGCTCAGGCAAGATAAGAGTGTTTAGTGATGGAGCTTGTCAGGAGCTTTTGGAGAATCAAGGACACTTGTTCAAGAGAGTCTCCCTGATTTACACACACATTTCTTCCTCCAGCTAGCTGCACTGGAGAGGCACCACCTCCACAGCAAGAAGTCATCTAGCCTTTTTCCAGGCTAACATGCACATATTGGTCTTTTATTATAATGGTCTTTGGTCCTTTATTACAATATTGCTCTTCTGTCTTTTATTATAATATTGATAATTTGCTCAGTGCAGAAGTCATACTCACTGGCCTTTAGTTTCCTAGGTCACTCTTTCAAAAATCGATATTGTATTTACCAGCTTCTAGTCTTCTGGGACAGAAATTTAGACAGCTGGGCCCACAAAACATCTGCCTTGGCTGCAGCCCTGGTGAGTGCGGTATGCCCCGGTGACTGTTTCTGTCCAGTTTATCAGTTTATTTTGTAGCTCTCCAGCTCCTCGACTCCTCGGCACCAGGGAATTTCTCGGCTCTTCTTCCTGGGAAGCAGTGCTGCAAAGTCCAGAAGCAGTGCTGCAAACTCCAGAGACAGGCAGGGGTTTCCCACACAGCTGTGCTCACCTCTTCCCGCGGCGGGCACAGGGCATCTCCCTGCCCAGCCTGCAGGAATTGTGCATCACTTCTGGGATGCCTGATACCCATTTCCTAGGGGAGGGAGCCCCCAGCTCCTCCTCGGATCTGCTCTGGGACCAGGTGCCATCCTCGAGGGCAGGCACTGCTACAGGCAACCCAGGTCCCTGCCCGGTCTCAGGGAGCAGGATAAACCCCAGCAAATAAAAAGGGGACTTTCCAAGTGAATATTTCAGCGTTTCCCCTGCTAGCAGCTGCAGAGGCAGCGTGTGCTTTGTATTCGTACGCCCTGCTTTCCCTGTCCCACCACGCAACCGCCTGCTTAACACATCTCTGCTGGCGGTGATGTTTCGGGGTGGCAAGACGAAAGCACATCCGCACTCAGGCCTGACCCTGCAGACAAGTCGGGGTGTGCGAGGTGTGTATGTGAGCTGCCATGTATAGATTTCGTACCTCTCACTGATCCAGGCAGGGAGGTGTCCAGGTAAAGCCCCTGCTCACACCTCTCCATGGCTGTTAGCAGAGCAGAAGTGAGTTTCTTCCATGCCAGGACCAGCGTTAGCCTGCAGAAAGCCCTTCCTCTTCTTCCCCACTGGCAGGGGTTTAGCACTGGCCCACCAGCTCCCTGGGAGTAGGGCAGGTGAAGCCAAATACTTTCGCTAATCCCAGCTCCGAAGAGCTGCTCTCAGGTTACAGACGATGTGAATAGGATCTATGTTCCAGGGTGATCAGACTTCCTGGAATTTCTGCAGGACCAGTTATCTGTTCCTGTAACCATCTGCAGCTGAATGTGCCGGTATGGCCCAAGTCCAAAATGCCCCCATCTCTTCAGAGCCCGATCTAATGTCTTTGGGTGAAGCACGGCTGGCAGCAGACAAACTACCCTGCAGCTTCACACATGGGTCTCCCTTATTGAACGGCCCAGGGCACCTCAGAAACCTGATCTCTGCAGCCTTCAACGGCCCAGACGAGAAGAGACAAAGAGCCCCTTGGCCACCGGACGTGCCAAATGTGACTCCCTAACTTAGATCCAACCACAACCTGACACTGCCCGTGCAGATTCATTTAGGGTTGACTCAGCTCCCCAGCATCACCAGGAGCTTGCAGCACTCCTGAAATGTCCCCGTGCCGTCCCTGTCCCGGGAGGGGTGTCTCAGATGAGGAGGAATCCTCACGTTGCAGCCCGCTCCTCTCCTAGTAGGTCTGATGCCTCTTTTTGGATGTCATGAGGTCCCCAGAGCTGGGCTGATGGTGGGATATTGTCCCTTGCCCAGGGCAAAATGAACTGCAGTGAGCAAACAGCTCACAGAATCACAGAATCACAGCATAGCAGGGGTTGGAAGGGACCTCTGTGGGTCATCTAGTCCACCCCCCTGCCCAAGCAGGGTCACCTAGACCAGGCTGCACAGGACCTTGTCTAGGTGGGGCTTGAATATCTCCAGAG
>Ga0181612_177412_pt1 | contig 15414 bp, 7 predicted proteins | sample HoacroProtozoa21_FD_119630 | JGI IMG/M metagenome (GOLD analysis project Ga0181612, IMG submission 119630) | Hoatzin crop microbial communities from Cojedes, Venezuel. Combined Assembly of Gp0051906, Gp0051904, Gp0051908 | reverse complement strand
TTCCGACCCAAAACTTTCTATGATTCTATGATTCTATGACATCAATGAGCCTCCAATAATATATAAATATAAAGAGTCAAATTACTTTTAGTGTTGTGCAGCCCTGTGGGGCTCAGCAAAATCTAGTCAAATCCAATTGTTTTCAGAAGTCAGCAGACACAGCAGCAGATCTCAAGACAAGAGGCTTTAATGCATTTTCCATAGACTCAGGAGAGAGGAGGGAGAAGGGGCTCTTTTGCCTGAAACTCCTTGAGTCAGATGATCTTTTTAAAATGTGGCTGCTGACATACTCTGAGATTGCCACTGGCAGTGCTGTGGGGCTGCAGGGAAGTGATTTGTACTGGGAAGTCCGGATCTAAATGCACTCCGTTATGAGCAAATGAAAGTTACTGAAAGTGCCAGTTAAGAAATTTATAGCCTTATAAAAGCCTAGCGAACACCAAACTCAAATCTTACACAGACACATTACAGTGTATACATTAAAACACCAATGTGCCACCTTTCAGCTTCGGTTGCTCCTTGCTCCATTTGAATCTTCCACTCAAACAATCTTACTGTGTCCTCACTTGGCCTAAGATAAAATATTCTTCAGGCTCAGCACTGGCCCGCATTATGTCTGGTCTTTAAGTTTCCACTGGTTACTTCAATATTTATGGCATTCAAAGCTGGATGTCTCGAAGTTGCTTAATGCTCAATTCCACTCCTGTAAAAACTGGAGCCCCTCCTTTGGCAGATGGGACAGCTTGTCCAACGCTCCTCTAGTCTTTCCACTCTAATGGTCAGCGCTGCTATGCTACCAATGAAGTTGGTCGTTTTAATGCTCAGCGAAACTTGATTCAGTGCTGCCCGGGGGGCTTAAAACCGTTTTATATTTCCTTGCCATTTGAGAAAGGCTGCCAGAGTGAAATGGGTTTTCCTCCCTGCTGGCTCTCGTTGATGTTACTGATCCATCACTTCACCAGTTGACTCGTAGGCTGATTGCTAGGCTCTACCATTTGGAGGGGCGGCAGGAGGCTCCAGCCAGCACAGCACTCAGAGGCAGGTTAATCACTTGCTTGGGAAAGTGTTTCTGCTTCGTTCACTTTGTGGGTTTCCTTTTCATTTAGCAGTTTGGCTTGTCTACAACACTGCCTCCCTGACCTTGTACTGGTTGCTATTCCCCATTCCCAAGCAGAAGACTAATAGGGAGCCTTTCCAGCACCGGCTGCAGATATCACAGGCCTGATACGCATAAACCACATCCACATCCTTTTTGTCCTTCCAAGCATTTAAACATCCTGATGTGGTTCATAGATTTTTATTGCTCCAATTATCCCTCTGCTTTCTGCACAGAAAGCTGAGATGCTAACTAGCATGCACACTACAGAAAGTGCTGTGTATGAGCAATACCTTGCTGCTATGGTATCTAGCATCCAACTATTAATTACTACTATAAAAATGGCACAATATCTACTTTTTAATTGCACTTTCAAGTTCTTCAGTATGCTGCCCATTTTTCCCTACTTTTTGGCCCTTGGACAAAACTACTATCATAATAAAGGAAATAGCAAAGAATTGTTTATTCACAATATATATTGTCTTGGGATTTCTTCCACCTGTGCCTCAATGACCTGAAAGTTTTTGTGCCCCACCAGCACCAGCTGCCCAGGCCGCTGGCTGTCAGGCTGTAGCAGCGTGACAATCACTGTACCTCAAAACAGATCCTCTCCTGCAGGCAGCATTGGGCTCCGGAGCAAATCCAGATGATGCCCAGAAAAAAACTCCCTTCTTCTGGAGGGTACATACAGAATTTGGGGGAGGTGAAAATTAGCGGGGGAATTAAACATGAGGTCATCCTTAAAACCAGAACTTGGAAAATTCGTGTTTTGAGCTTGTAAGTCACAGAGAAGCAGCTTCTTTATAAAAGCTTATTATCTGACAGTTGTATACTGAGTAGTACACTGAGAAATGAAAGAGCTGAAAGTACATGATTCACCTGAGCAGGAAAGGCAAGAAAAGGACTGGCTTACAAGCAATCAGTACAACCTGCTCTTTAAAGAAAAAGTTTTGATGTTGCTGAATAAGAGGTGAGAGTCCATAATTATGTGAGAAGAAGGGAAAGTGCTCTAAAAATATATTTACAGCAGATTAAAAAATGGTATCACTTTCCTTACTGCCTATTGCCAGTTGCAAATACTGAAATTTGGGGTGTTTCCATCAGAATGTTTTATTCCTACAAAGAGCTTTTGAAAGAGTAACTTTTTTTGGAAAAACAAGCAGCGTCTAGACCCACAGAGTTTGACACTGGTGTCTGCTAACACCATTGGGTGCAATCATGCCCAGACACAGGCAGGGCCCCGTGTCTCTTCCCATGGTCACCTACTTTGTGGTGTCACCCAAAAACCTCACCCTCTTCCTGTTCTTGCTCTTTACCGTTATCAGAAGTAGCAAAACACAGTTTACAGTCATAAAATACCAGACTTAGACCTTTGTGCTCACCCTCGATTTTGAGAAAAGTAATAGATATTTTATATGCATGAGTTAAAACTCAAGAGATTCAATCCTGGCAGCCAAAGTGAGATAGCTGCAGCAGCTCAGTACCTCTACAGAGTGCTAAAATTTGATACTGTCTCATCAGCAGCTGTGTAAGGAGCCGTTGGGGTCTCACTGACCTACTGGCGCAACAGCCAGCTCCCCCTGTGTTCACTGTGATTTTTCTTGCCTAAGACCTCACCTCCATTTCCACCAAATTTGACAATGTCTCTAACCAGGTGGAGAGGTTTCATTATTTTTCTCCTCAGCCTTTTTCTCTGGCTTCATGTAAATGATATTTTCCACAATAGATATGGAAGGTTTAGAACATAAGTACAAAACACTGTCTTTTTTGCCATGGTGAAATGGCACAAAATTAGTGCACTGTTTAAAAAAAAAAAATAGAGTAAGAAGCCTGTATTTCCACAATAGCAGCTTTGCAAAGCAAATTCTGGGAAATTTATGCAGCTGCTTTTTTCTTGGTATTTTAACTTTTATGTTCAAATTTCGTCCAGGTAGTGGGAGAAAAAAAAGCCAGCAAAAGTTTTGGAATATGAACTGAACTAAAATAGCAGCAGGCTCAGAAGCTCGGACTGAAGATTATAATAAATGCACGAAATAAACAGATCAGTGTCCTTGTGTTCTTTCTTTTTGCTGTGTTTGTTGTAGGTTGTTTTTAGAGTGGGTTTTTTGGTACTATGCACAGGTCTTCATATAAAATGCACAGCAGGGGCTATGCACAGCTTTTCTAGGATTTTTTAAGCACCAACCATAGCTTTTCATTTCACAGATCATTACAAATTTGGTAGAGTGATTATATAGAGAGAAGTGCCTATAACCTGCCACATTGACCACATGTATGTTGATTATAATAATTTAATTTTGTTGCCTGGGCTGAAGAGTGCATAGTTCAGAGGGACCCATGACGGGTGGTAATGGATGTGTTCTTTTGGTAGGATTAAATGTTATATTGCTTACTGTTATTTAACTGGCAAAGCTGATTTCTTTGTAAGTTAAACGGTAACAGTATCTTTCCCTATTAATACATGTTTTAAAAATCTTATTTAAATCTGTAACATTTACAGCTAATTTACACCTTCCTGCTTTGCATTGTTTTTATTAGATGCTAGCTGTGGTCCTTCTGGTTTTTTTGCTGGCAATTAATTCCACATTTTCTCTAACAGGGAACTAAGTCTCAGAAGAGAAGTAGGTATATTTAAAGATTTGATGAACACAAAGAATGGTTTAAAGGAACCTTTCTATGAGCATGGAGAATGGCTTGAAGAAATCAGGATGCTGAACTCAAAATTTAACCTTTTCTTACCAAATCATTGAAATCTCTCCTCTGCTTTGCTGCTCAGAGTGAAGAAAAAGAAAAAGAAAAAAGGTTTTCTTAAATTCTCTAAGCTGCTAATATTTTCATATCTGTGAGAGGTCAGGGGATCCTCTATACACAAAATACCTTGCAAAATATTGCTGAAAGAACTTGTGAGCATACAGCAACAAGTGGCAAAGTATTCGTGTAATATTGCTTGTTGTTGACACACCAGAGTGAACTGGGAGCATTTTTATCAGGTTATGAAACTGGTATTTATCAGTGTTGTTAAAATGGTAACAAAACACACTTTAAAAATCATAGCCAGAAAAACATTAATTATTGCTTTACCTTTTCTAGAGATTTGTAAATGGAGACTAAAGGTACCACCTACAACAATGTTGCTTTCTCTAGGTGAAAATGCTTGGGTGCTACTGGAATGCACTGAGCTCATCCTGATAGAGAAGACACCAGACAATTGTACCATCCACAGTGGAGGGAAAGTGGGGATTCATTTTACTGTTGAAACAGTACCATAAAACTGGTACCTTTCCCCATTATGTTATACTAACAAAAACTGTTGAATTTAAAGTTGGTGCTATATGCTTCTTAAGGGACAACAGATTTCTGTGTCATTTACAGTTACATCAAAGGCATATTACGGCAGTAAAATAAATTCTTTGTGAAATCCAAGTCAAAGGCCATGGTATTTATTCCTTGTGTCAATAGCCACGAATGCAATGTTTTCTTTATGTCTGGTGGTTAGAGGTTATCACTTGTTTATACGATACATTGCTACCAGATACAAAGATGCAGTATGCTTCTTGATACAGGGATCCTGCAGACTATTTTAACAGCAACTAACATTTTTCCAGATCCTTAGCCAGATGAAATCAGATGACCCCCATCAGAAGCAGTGAAGACACAGTGATTGGCATCAGATGAGATTTGAGGTTGAGAAAAGCTCAATTCTCTTTTTTTTTGTTTTTACAAAAAAAAAAAGACCAAAACTAACCTCCAGCTGTGCATCGTAGTAGATCCCATGGACCAGGTTGCCTCCAATTGTCCAGACTGAAGCCAAGCTGGGTGCTTAATAAGGCTCCTGTCTGTCGCAGGGCTTTAATTTCTGAGGAAACCAGGACACTTGGGACTGGTGTGTACTCAAGTCTCATGCCAGCATGGAGTTAGGAGAAGGCCAAGGTGTATACTCGAGAGCTCACTTGGGAGGCCAGACACTGCGACTGCTGGCAGCACAGTGGTTTAGCACACTTACTCATGTCATTATATGCTCTTCTCTGCTTTCTCCAGCAGCTTGACAGAATATGGGATATCGTGGATTGTATCCGAGAGGCAGGAAGTAGGATGTTCCTGATGCAACCCTGCTCATCGATGACATTAAAACCCATTTGCCAATGTAAACGTTGAGAAGAGTGGCTATTTAGAGAAATAAATTTACCATATTTTTTCCATGAAAAGCCAAGTGCTGTGCGATGGTGAGGCAGTGGGCGGTCGCCACTGCCTTTACTTTCGTCTCCTGTGGGTCAAACAGAGCATGATCTGCAGCATGCTCTGTTGCTGGGCCAAGGTCCTGATGAGTGCCCTTGGGAGTGAGGGTGGATTCACAGCTCAGAATCCTGCAGCGTGAGGGAGTACTGAGCGGTGACTGTCCGCTTCTGCTGAGCCCTCCTTCCACAGGGAATTTTGCACCGTGGCTTAGCAGTTGCTTTGATGAGAGGGCAGTGGGGTCTGTGTATGGGAGACTGGGTCTTTTTGAAGAGTATGTATGATTAGTAGGAGAGCAGCCTTGAAAACGATGGCATAAAATCTTTTATGCATATGTATATATATGCTTAAAGACACTACTACATGCAGAAAAAATTGCTTAAAGTATTTATCCACCTGGTGCAAGAATAATCTGAATATTGTTCTTTCAATAAGGTCAGAATTTTAGATGAATCAATAATAAATTTATTTTAAAAAAATAAATAAACAGTCTTCTTAAAATAAAAAAGAGCCTCTTTTGACCTGCTTATATCATTCAAAGTCTTAAAAGGATAAATTCTTCTGCATTTGTGACTGCAATATGTCTATAGTATGGAAATCTTGTTGAAATCTGGAATTAAAATACAACACTATGACTGACCTTTAATTAAATATGCAGATTAAAAAATAAAAAAAGTAATTATAAGCTGTCTTCACAACTGTGCTAGACAAACATCTAATTTACTACAAGACTTCGTAACGGTAAACACCAGTACATTACTACTTTCTTTTTTTAAATGAATTGTTTTACAAAGAGCCAACTGCTGTTCATTTATTTACCTTAGGAGAAGAAATCTTTTGTATATAGTACACCAAAGACGAATGGAAGAGTAGAACAAAATCAGGCAAATATTTTCCCTGGCACTAATAAGCAAGAGTAGTATTTTCAAGGAATTTCTTACAGAAATATGACTAACCAACAACGATACAAGCAGCATTCTAAAGGAGTGTCCAAATTGTTTATTTTTATTTCAGGAGAAATGCTTGCAAACCCCTATGCCCTCATTATTTTTATTTGGTTACTGTCCCAAAGTTAGGAAAAATTGCAGTACTTTTCAGTGAAAAATTTGCCACTCACAAAACCTGTTAAAGGGCAAACAGAAAAGATGGGTTAGACCTTGAAAATGTTTTGGGTTTTTTTACAATTATTCATTTAAAAGTAGAAAAGGGCCTACACCCAACCCTTCGTTTCTGCTCTTCATCCAGTTTTGAGGATTAGTAGCTCCTGGGAAAAACTTTGCTGCAAGATTGCAAAAGAGCAACCAGCTTGAACTACCTCACAGAATCATGCTTGTTTTCTCACCCTCAGCTGAAGAAAATCTGGGTACAGATAAGGATTTGAGGTATGGCATCCTCTTCCTTTGAAAAATAATAGAAAAAATTAGCTTATAAAACTCTTATTTATTATTTCATTAGTTCCTGGTGTATGTAGTAGGAGTAGGATTCATTGTTCTAAGTGTTGGTAAAAATATTGTTGTTAAAGCTTTGACAGCCCCAAGAACATCATGCCTCACATGGTGCATTATGTTGTACAGAAGCCTATATAGGGCCACCCAAGCCACTAGAAAGCCATGCACATTACTTTCATGTGAAGATTTCATGTTTCCTCTTGATAGTCTTTGATCTTTTAATTTTCCTAGAAATAAACCCTGCTTATACTTTTTCCTTTCTTCCTTTACTAATGACAATTGTGAGTTAAGAGCCTCTGTAACCAGACCTCTACCTTTACAAAGACAGACTGGACTACAGAAGAATATATACCGCATTTTCTGAAAGTTCAGAAATGTCTTCGACATAAATGGGGCTTCTTCCTTCACTGGGAACAAGTGACGCCTTGGGCCACGGCTAGAGGCTCAGGTTGAGCTAGCAGTACTCCCCAGCGCAGTCTTCACCACCTCCTACCCACCAGCTCCTCCTGATCTGCACTATGGAAGCCAAGCAACTAAAAATTAATGCTGGAGGCAGAAGGGACATTTGTTACCCAGCTCGGTGACTGTTCTGATCCTCTTCACCGCTCAATCATGAAGGCTTGCGCTGGCATGAGAAGGGGAACAGGGTAGGGGCAGGACCTGGTACCTGGGGCAGTGCTGTCTGTCAGTGTGCGCTGAAGAGTTGCCTCCTCTCCTATGGTGCATCCTGCAGTCCCTCTTCTTGTGGTCATGCCTGCACTATATGGGAAATGTTCTCCCTGTTGAAAAACTGCTATTTTCTTACAGTTACAGAAAAGAAAAACAAAATTCTCTGAACAAATTTCTCTCGGTCATGGCAAGAAAAACACTGTGCAATCTCCGTCCTCCCAGCAAACCAAACCTCTTTTGCAGTGCTACCTTATCAACCACACCAGTATTGTTAAAAGAGTAAAATTTGGTAACCCTATAGCAGTTATTATATCAGCATATTTCATTACTTTACAGGCAGACGGGTACTTCATAGTGACACAACAGTAGTCTTACTAGTATTACATTAATATGTATACCATGATAAATAAAAATTACAGTCCTCTGTCTAACAGGCGTACCTATTCAAAAATGTATTCAGTGAAGGTGTTATAAACACATTAGAGAGGGCTGCAGTTGGTGACACAGCAGTCACTCGCATAATGGCTGTGGAGTCAGCTGGAAAGTGAGGGTTTCAAAGAAGAAATAAGCAGAATAAAATGACATTCTGAAACACGATCATGTTTCTATGCAGGCATCTCTTGTAAATAAAATGAAGAAATCAAGTGGAGAAGGCCAAAGCCTTTCTAATACTATATCCACAAAAATTGTTTCAAAACTGTTTTCCCTGAGGTATCAACAACACTTTATAGCTTTTTTTTAAAAAAAACAAACAAACCCAAGTTGTTAAAACTGGAGAGAATAACTGACATCACAGTGGGTTGAGTTACTAGGACAAGGGAAGAGAACAGTCTGGACGAGGAGATGAACTTTCTCTGTCTCTGGAACTGGTGCTCCAGTGCCTTTGGTCTTGGGAAGCTGACAGTGCCTAAATCCCTCCTGTTCTAACAGGTAGCTCACAATTGCCCTGATTCTGTGTCCACTGAGGTCTGTAGAAGACTCACACATTTTTAAGCAGGAACTGTGTGCCAGCTTTTCCCCTCCCTCAATGCTTCAGCAAAAGCCGTTCTATCTTAACAGTCACTTTTCTTCTCAGGTATAGATCTGTTGTCATTGTCTTTGTCAAAAGAAGCATACTGTTAGATTTTAAACAGTTTAAAGCAGCAAACACTAATGTAAATAGCTTGTTTAACTGAACTAAAAACTTTTTTTGAGCAGTGGGCTGACTTTTTTCTGCGTAGTGACCAGCATGATGAGAGACAGTTCTCATCGCAAATTCTATTATCATGTTAGCATGCAATCATTCTAAAAACTAATTTGATGCTATATTGGATGTTATAATTGTCACTAATATTTATACTACTCTGACCTCTTCCACTCCAGAATATTCAGTTCTAACAAGTGTGGTGATATGATTTATTTGCCCAGAAGGGGTGAGTCTTGGGTACCCAACTGTCCACAGGTATATTTCATTTTAGACACTGTTAGCAGACCACAAGCAAGATATTCCACACTGAAATAGCTTGCTCTTCATAGCTACCAGATTTTGCCATGTCATTCTTGCATGTGTGTCACAAAAAGACCCAGAAATGTCCCTGAGCAAAATTTTCTTCAGGCAGGCTGAAAGTTTTAACTTCCACAATATTTTAACTGAGGTAAAATGATTTGTTCCAAAGAAGTCTGCAGCAGCTCAGAATAGTTTCAGACCAAGAGAAGCCTTGTAGATAACATATTTTCAAGTTTTATTTGTCTTCCTTTAGCAAAGTTCTCAATTATTTAGCTGCCAAAGAAGACATGCAATAACCTCAATACAAAAGGCTTAGTCATAGGCTAAGAGAGAAATAAATCACAAAAAGCAGTGGAGACCACTGAAAAAGGCCCACGTGAATTAATCTTTCACCGCCTTAGAGTGCTATCAGTATTGAGTCATCAATTTAAGACCAGCAAAAGCAACCGTATTAAGGGATTACCAGCAACAGAAGTAGGCCTCTGCAAATCCTAAAATGAAAGCAAGTAAAACTCTAAGGACCTGTTTAATCTACATTTGTTTCTATTTTCATTCTTCTATATTCCCCATAAGCCTTGTGGAAGAAAAAATAATTGGACCAAAATGTGGAATCCAGTAAGTACTTTCTCTCTGAGGCTGATTTAAATAATGTGGACCAAATTCTATCTGTTCACCCACATGAAAACTCAAGGTTAGCTTTGACTCTTAAATAGTTGGAGTGAAACAAGTATCTGACCTTGCTTGTGCATATTTTTGTACTGTAGAATGGAAATAAACACAGTAAGCCAGATCCTACCAGCTCTTTATGGCCCAGTAATCTACAGATGAGAACGGCTGATGCCCCTGGAGAGCCCACCTCTCCACAGGGAAGAGCATGGAGCTTCACAGCCAACTTAGTGGCCTTCCAGAAGAAGCAGGATGAGGGGAGTCTGCCTCAAAAACCTCTGCAGGTCGGGGGACCAGGAGGGAAGGGTCAAGTATTCACACTATTCCCAATGTTCAACGTTTCAAGGTCCCCTCCAACACAAACCATTCTATGATTCCATAATTCCTCCTCCCTCTCCTTGCCTTCCTCCAACCCCCAAGCCTTTTTATCTTCCAGGAAGATGTAGTGCCACACACAGAAGTTTCCTCAAATCTGGGTAAATCAACACTTAGCACATTAAATTGTGCACCCTGAATTCCATTTCTAAGGGACAGCAAGGTGATCTCCTTAAAACCCCCAAAATACTGTATCAGGTGATCAATGGTGACTAAGTAGGATTCTATTGTGCTGTCATGCTGTCAGCAGATGACCTTATAGTAAGAGTTTGCTGCAAGCTATATAATACAGAGCTTTGGAATTTGCTTTCCCTTATCCCAAACACATACAGTTATACAACTTACCCCTAATTTACTGGCATTTAATACATATTTCAATGTCCAACTTATATGAGGCCAAGAGGATAGGAAAATTCTTGTGGATTACAAAGTACTACATAAGAAAGAAACATAAGAAAAATCATAGAAGAGCTGGAATTTGTTCTTGAATTGTTCATTTTGTTTTGACATAACATCTTTCAATGCTTGACAAGAATTTCTAGCAGTTGCTTTTACTGCTTTTGTATATAGTGTGTGAGCCAAGTGTGGTATTCTCTTGGAGGCATCTTAATGCAACTGAATTACTCTGCCGAATGCATCAACTGTGCTGGTAAATTTAATATATTCTCCATATATTTCTTACTTAAAATTATCCTATGAGGAAGTAAGTTTCAATATATTGAAATAAATGTCTCAGTGTGATAGCTCCTCTGTACATTAATGATACAGGAGTGGGAATAGACAGAAAAGTACTATTTTTATTTCTGTGTCCTTAGATGCTAGACTGTACCATGACTCTGTATATGCAGGAGGAACTAGAAAGGCATTTATGACTTTAAAAGTATTGTCTCAACTTAAAATACAGTCACTTAGTATTTGACTATAATATGTTACCAAGTTTGAGACTTGCCCCTGAGCTCTAATTAGTATGCACCTAGAATGGTAGCAATTACTGTGCTTTAAAATACTTCTTTTACCACTGCATGAGAGATTTTAAAAAGCAATAGTGTGATGGAAAAATTGCATTCTTGCCACAAACGCTGCAAAATGTACAAAGCACTAAGTCAAACCAAAGAGTCACTACATTATTTCAGCTACTCACAACTTTCATTTATATCCTGATCACTTTTGGTTTTTCTACAGTTTAGAAGTGAGCTGAAATTCTTAGCTATGAGGCACAAGGCAGAAACCTCTCAGCATTGGGATGTACAGTTTTGGCATATTGTGTCACACACACACAGAGAAAACCCAGAAGCCACAAAAGGCAACCTAACTCAATCAAACTGCCTTGGCAAAGACAGGAGTCAACCCATGCCATTTCACTGTTACAACTATTTTTGCAAAGCTTACAATGAGTTGCATCATTTTTTCCTATAAACCAAAAGCTTACTGAGAAAGACTTGCTGATTTTCACAGGCTGGGACAGACACTATATCTTCAGGGGCTGTAGACAAGGATTTGGCAATCTTGATCCCAGTGGTACAGCCACGGACAGACTCCAATGGCCTTCTGCAGGCAAAGCCCCTTGACTCTTCTGTGCGTAGGGCCATGCAGCAATGCTGTGTCCAAATCTCTTTGTTCTGCTGCTGCTCCACATGTGCTCCCAGTCCTGGTGTGGATCTCACAGGATCCAAGTGACACAGAGGATTTCACACTGGCTTTCGGCACTGGGCAATACATCCCCTTCCATGCTTAGAGAACCGTCCAGTGTGAAAGAAACCAGAGCTTAGATTCTGTCTGCAGAAAAAATAAAATTCTCATCTTGTTCTCTTTCAAGCAAACTCGTACACTACAGTGGAAGAAAGCCTTCACCTAACCTTTGTATTTGCATTCTTGGTTTCATAAATAACAAGAGTTTCTGTTGAGGTATCAGTTAATATACGAAACTAAGTAATGTGAGTGTCCGTCAGTTATGAATGCACACAAGAAGAGCTATCACAGGTCGGCTCATAAGCAGTACCTGGTAAAGCCACTGTATTCCCTTAGCAACTTCAGCTTTGACAAGTACATCCTGCTTACTGTAGGACCCTTGTTTGGCAGTGAGCAGAACCTGCTGCTCTGGGACAGCAATGTGCTAATGATTGCATGGTGAGTGGTACCCTGAACTACCAAAGGCATTTCAGGACACGGAGCTGGGCAGAGAAGGAGACAGGCTGCTCCCCTCCCAAGTGCCTCCACAAACGACTAAATATAAGAACTCAGCCTTTACATGAAGTCAGACGGAGACATCATCAGACATCTAAGTTATGCTAAAATAGTAGGTGAAAAAGGAAAAAAAAGTCATTGGTGATGTGAAAACATTTAACAATTAGCAGATCTTCGTATGTGACGGAGATCCAAAATTACCATTCTTTATGCCACAACTGAAGAAAACTGTAAGATCCTTTCATCACTGTTTTAAGAAAGAATGCGCTTTTATGTTTGAGGCTGGAGGGCTTTATTCACATTATCAAGAAAAAGAAAGAGAGAGGTTAATGATTCAATGTCTATTAAAGAATAGCTGACATATGAAGAAAGATTTAATTAGTGTAGTGGGGTCTGAGTTTTCAGAAAGGAGTTTCACAACCTCTACTCCCATCAGGAGATTCAAAACTCCTTCTGAGGTAAGCACAAGCACTCGAAATAAGTAAGAAAAGCTTTATTGCACAGAAGGAAAATAATTAATATATTTCTAGTGACAGACTAGGTGAAAGCCCAGGCTTGTGTACACTGCATTAGGTGACCCGAGAGTCTGTAATGTGCAAAATCGCACATCTGCCTGTGCTGCCTTACCTTTTCAGTGCTGGGGCCTGGATACTGCTGTTGCTGATGCCGTACAGGTACTTCTGGAAGGTGTGGGTGAAAAGCAGTTTAAGTTTCCCAGCATCACACAGACCAACTTCTGCTTAGGAACCAGCATGAATACTTTGTGGGAAAAAAATTCTGCCTCCAGAGTCAGACACTACCATCTGGAGACTCCATTGGAAGCATTTGTCTTAACTGCAGGCTGTGCATTTATCCACTCCAGCAGACACTCAAAGGTCCTCTGGAAACACAAAAGGCCACTGAACCCTGAGGATGAGGCCATTGCATTCATGGTAGATGTGGCAGAAATCTTTCTCCAGCGTCACTTTATCTATAAAGCTGTGTTTGTCCATTTTGACTTATTTGTTACCAAAGAACTTCATTTTATAGGTGAACTTACACTTTCTGATATTTTAATAGCATCTTTTAATGTAAATGGGGCCATTCATTTCGCAACAAGAAAGGCTAGATATGTAGCAACTGCTGAGGGCTATAACAAGTCAGTAATGGTTTCAACTTGTTGCTAAGAGTCTGCTGCTTACAGCTTCCTTCTCCCTTAGCAGAAACCAGAAAACAGCAAGGCTGAGGGAGAGGACATTAATCTTTGTCCCTCCATCTCATAAAAAGGGTGGATCTAGCCATTCTATCACTAAATTCTTAGCAGATGCCTACAAAGTTTGCTGACGATTTTTTCTTTAAAATTTTGCAACTCTCCATCTGTTAAAGACACTTCCCCTCATTAAGACTATTTACATGCAAAGTTTTAGACTGCAGCTGCTTTTGTCATGACACCATCAAAATATTTGGAATTATTTTTTTTTTAAATGGGTGAAAATGTATTTTCCATTTGTACTTGGCATTACATTACTGAGAATCTTTTCTGGTAAAACTCAAACTGAATTTGCTGTGGTGGCACTAGTGTAGCTAACAAAGTTTGGCCAGACATTGTACCCCTAATTATGTTAATATGCTTCAGAATCCTTTTATGAACTAAATAATGACCATTCCTTTTGCCTGACTAGGAAGCAGAAGAAGAACCTCGCCTATACATCTGCCTTCCCATTCTTATGCTCCTTACTAAACCAGTATTCCCCCTCTGAGGTTACAAATCTTTATGTCTAAGGCTCGTTTCCTGCTTAACAAAATGTTTGCCTTTTATAGTAAGGGCAACAATATTTGTGTATATTCACCCTAAATGATAAAACAAGGGAAAGTTTGTAACTCGGTACTAATAGTTTCAAAAGATTGACTATCTTATGTAGTTTATCTTTGGCTAGTTTAGCAAACTGAGTTGCGGTGCATGATGATAGCAGGCTCAAGTTTGCTCTGCTGACTCAGTAGATTTTTTTTATGCAAAACAAAATGAGATCTTGCTAGTAGTCAGCTGATAAGATTAAGAGAGAAAGAAAGCAAGAAAGAGTGCATTTCACAGTAATATTTAGGAAGAAAATTGAAATTTAACTCCTTAATATAGCATTTGAAACAGGTGATGGAGCTGGAAATGTATTTAAATGTGTCTTCTCCACGGGAAGGAAAAGGTCTGGATTCTTCAGTCTGGACAAGGAGTAGTGGAAAAACTCAGGGAGAGAAAGGTGCAGGTGGTATGAAATTCACTGAAGCTCAGAGAGAGGGAAAAATGTGACCATTAAGAAAGTCATGGGCACATGGAGACCAACATTTTACCTTCACCATGCCAGGTGCTTCTTTTGGGACCACAGAACACAGAATCCAAAGGGGCTTAGAGTATAAAGTAGATTTAATAAGCAGTAATAATACTTTCCCTGCATCCCTACAGTGGGGCAAAGATGGTTGCATTAGTCTAACATGCTAGACATAAGGATAAAGAAGGTTTTGTGTGTCTTGTAGATAGAAAGTGCAGAGAGAGAGAGATGAGCTTTCACCAACCCAGTCAACAGTTGTGCTAATGGGGTAGCTCAATAATTTATTTAATAATTAAATAAACAAATGTATTTTAAAATCACTATATATCTACAACTTCCTCCTCCAGACTCCCGAAGCAAACTATATCCAAATTTACATCACATTGTATATCCTAAAACCTATCTCACTCCAGCTGTGTAACTGCACACAAATGTAGAAACAGCAGTAAATGAAAAGAGAAATATAGGGCACTTTCTCTCAGTGTTAACAACAATGCCATGGTGTTACCATTTCCTGAGTTTTGCCACAATATACTATGTAAATACTAAGCTGTTTTCAGAGAGCATTTATCTTATTTAGGTAGATTTTCTTGTCAGAAAAAAAGAAAAGAAAAAAAAAAGTAGGGGGAAAGGAGACAGTCTTTGCCAAAAACAAAGTTTTAAAAGAAATTTGGCACCAGTTACAAGAGTCTTAGAAAGCACAATTTGAAATACAGGCAGTTTACCAGTAAAGAACTCCAAAACATGGCTGTTTCTGACAATGAATACAGAGATTGTATTTTTCTACGTGAAATATATACTCCAAAACCTGGAAAATGGGTGTTAAACTGCAAAATCACACAGAATCACAGAATCGCAGCATGTTAGGGGTTGGAAGGGACCTCTGTGGGTCATCTAGTCCAACCCCCCTGCCGAAGCAGGGTCACCTACAGCAGGCTGCACAGCACCTTGTCCAGG
>Ga0181612_141623_pt1 | contig 15414 bp, 9 predicted proteins | sample HoacroProtozoa21_FD_119630 | JGI IMG/M metagenome (GOLD analysis project Ga0181612, IMG submission 119630) | Hoatzin crop microbial communities from Cojedes, Venezuel. Combined Assembly of Gp0051906, Gp0051904, Gp0051908 | reverse complement strand
ATTTTTGAATTTTTTTTTTTTTGTCTGTATAAATTCCGAATCAAAATGTTTGTTAGTGCAATGGTCTTCATATTGTTACAGTTGGGAGAGGTGAGCACTGGGTCACACCAGCGTTACTGTGCCTTGTGTGGGTTTTGGGTTTTGCATTGCTTCAAGAATGTAGAAGAATGAAATGCCAGGCTTCAGTATGGTACCAAGGGAAACTGCAGGTATGTTTGCTTTCCTTTGCACTACGGTCAGTGTCAGAGGAGGAGATGCAGATGGACTGCAGCCGCAGCTCTGAGCGGAAACAGAGCTGGAGCAGGAGCACTGCTGGGGTGTCTGAGGAGCCAGTGAACGTGACGGGAAGGTGGAGCTCTCTTCCTCTTGCTGCCCCGCAAAGGACGCTGCAACAACCCCAGAGAAGGTCTGGGCTGCATGGATAGAGACCTGGGGATGGTACAGCATAAAATTTCCCTGACAGGAGTTTCTGATAGCAGCTTTATGTGCTAAAGGTGTTGTCATATGCTTTTTAAACTTTCTAAGTGACTCTAAACCTGTATACTGCAGTAATTTCTATATAAATACTTGTGTAAATTCTTAATAGGCTCATAAGAGTAAGCCATGTATTTCCAAACAACTTGCTTCAAAAATAGTTGGGCTGAGTGAGAAATACTACTGTAAGAGCTATTTTTTCCCCTTGCATTGAAAGGGGCTTAGGCTTGAGCCCTTAAATTCAGCATGCTTTATTAGCGTGATTCCTGGACCCACAAGGATTTATATGAGAGTTTGAAATGTTTAAACTATGTATTTTTCACATTTAAAAACAAATGGTACAACTGTAAAATTTGATCTATTGGGCTGTACCAGAGCTAGAAGTGAGTGTTGTGTTGTTTTCCTGTGGTTTGAGTACCTTCTCTTTCACCCAAGAGGCTGCGACGTATTTTTTCGTGTCTGGCTGTCTCAGATACTTATATGGTTGCAACTACTGCAGTTTCTGAATGTTACACAACACTTCTGGGAGAATATTATTACCTTAAGCGTATTACTGGCTCATGAATACTGAGTGCCTTTCTTAGCACCAATGAACTTGGACAAGGCTTTTGGTATTTTTTGGAGAGAAGGACATGTTTTGGAGGAACTTTACTAAAAAGTATAGCAAGAGCGACTGCAGATTTCGCACACCAACAGCAAACTCTGGGCTGAAATCTGTCAGGTCTTGGCCATGGAGAAGCTGAGCTAGTCACAAGTCCTTCATTTACTTTATTTGTCATGTGGATGTAACTGTTATACAGCCTATTGGCTAACTGATTTGTGATTGTACATAGTCACTTTTTGTGTTATGTTTAACACTTTTCTTGACAGAAGTGGTGAGAACCAGGGACAAATACTTCTGCTAGTGTGTAGCTGGTGGCTCAGAGACAACTACAGCCACTAGCCTGGCAATAATTTGAATTATTGCAAATGCATGGGAAGAGTAAGAAAGAAGATGCAGGGCAGAAAAAAAAAAAAAAAACCAACAACCCGCACAAGGGAAGTTTCTTGAGGGTAATTTTATTAAAAGTTCATGTTTGAAGTGATGTCATCCTTTTCATTCTCTGTATTCAACTGCCTTTCTGAAGCTTGGCATAGCTATTCTGATGTGCAGCAAAAATATTACATCAAAGGTGAATGTTTGAATTCTGGCTGAAAAAAAAGAAAAGAAGGGTGGTGGGACATGGAGCAGGGTGAAGAACCCCCAAATGACTAACACTTCTTAAAAGTAAGATATAAAAGAAAATAATCATTCCTGTCCCCTGACAAATAGTTCAAAAAGTAGTCAGCAGTTTGGATCTGGTATGTCACATTGCATACAAATGAAGAAACTGTCACCATCAGTTTCCTTTGAAACCTTTTGATCTTATCTTCTGTAGTAAAGGGCATGTGACTTGATCAGGGCTTCTCCTCTCTGATACGTAGTCAGAGTCCTGATGTTGTAAAATAGCTGTGACAGGTTTCTCTACTCAATTGATAGGATTCCTTTTTTTTTTTTTTCCTTCAATGCCTTTGCGGTGGGTATGGTTCACCCTTCCCTCTCCATCCAGAAAAATGAGGTTCCTAATCTGGCAATTTCCAGATAATCCTGTATATTATGGTTTAGTCAGTAGTAGTCTTATGTCTCTTTTCTCTCCATTTGCCAGGCTGATTTTTTTTTTTCTAGTAAGAACAGGAAAGTGGAATTACAATATTTTTGTAAAGACATATCGGATGCATGATTCTTTCAAAAAGTCATGGGTTATATATTCTGATAATTAATTAAGGATTGTTTTGTTACAGAGTACCTTTAAATGTATGACTTGTATATGCATGGTCAGTCACGTGAAGGGACAGCAGTAGAAGGAAGAAATTTTGCCAGACCTCTAATACTTAATCTTTAAAAAGCACAGTTTCTGTGAGGTGTTTATATTTCTAATATGAGCTATATTAGTTAATGTGCTTCAGTTGATTTATGTTTTGCTCCAGAACTAGTGAAGTCGAGGAGAGTTTTCTGAAAGGGCTGAACTCTGCTACTGTAGCAATCGATGGCAAAAATCTCTTTGACTTTGGTACTGTGAGGGAGAGTTGAAGTAGGAACTAAGCCTCGGGAGGTCTCGCTGAGCTCCTCTTCGCAGACTAAAGGCCAGAACAAAATATCCTTGGGTCCACGTGCTGTCACCGCTGGGCTTTGTTACCAGGCTTCTGGTGGAGGTTGTCCTTGCTGGTGGTGGTCACCCAGGGGTGGTTTCTGCCCCTGCTGGGACTCTGCGGCTGGAGGAAGTAGTTTGCAAAATTTGTGATGTTTGCAGCAGAGACAAAGAAAGTTTATGCTGATTTTCTTTTCTTCTGTTTTTCTGAGGAAGCTAAGCAGTGATTGAGGTGTCCAGGAATTGTCTCTATCCAAACTTGCTAATTAAAGTGCTGGAGTTACTGAGTGCAAAGTGGTGTGTAAATGGGTGAAAGTTAATGGCCAGTGTTTGCACAGGAGGTCGGACTGAGTGATCTCTTTTAGCCTGCAGCCAATTAACCCGTGAGTATGCAATGTTGCCTTTCCCTGCAGTTGCCTAAGAGAAACTCAAAGATTTCATGGTCCATAGAAATGACCAGCCTGGCGGTAGGCTGCCCACCCGACCAGGATCTGCTCCATTTGGTTCTCTGCTCGGCTTCTGTCACTGGTGCATCCCCGTTACAAGTAAAGAGCTGGTAGAGACTGGAGGAAAGCTTTAAGTGTGCCAGCTTGTCTGGGAGGTGCAGCTGGTTAAAGTGCAGCAGCAAGTCATTTGCAATGCTGGTACTGAAAGCTGCTTCATAGAACAATTTTGTTCTTCAGTGATTTTAATGCCGCAAGCAATTAGACGCGTTTACATGGTAAGTGTCCTGCTACATGCTGAGCTGGCTTGTGTGTGCGCTGTCCTTCAGAGCTGGAAAAAGGTGGCTGTTGGGCTGCTTGTACAAAAGGGTCTCTTCTGGAGTCTTTCATTTTGGGAGAATCTTTTGAGAACTGGAATATGGGGGACCGGTCCAGCAGCATGCTCTCTTGTCACTGAAGTTCCTTAGCTCTTCATTAAGCAGAGTTGGAGAGCATGTCAGGACATCCTGTTGGGGCCCAAATATGTGCTTAGGATATTTTGCTTCTTGGCTAGCAAGAAAAGTTAGCAAAGCTAGTTTGACTTTATTTCATCTGAAGAATTTGGCTTTTCCTTTGTCTGCTTTTTCCCTCATGCTGTCTGTATGAGGAGGAAGAGCTCGTATTGAATAACAGTGCCTGAAAAGCAGTGGGTTTGGATGCTGAGTGGAGCTGAGGGTACTACCTATTGGGATCTTAGAATGCAAATGGCATCCGAATCAAAATGGATTTGCCTTTTATCTGTTAACACAAACATAGGTCAGATGTTTAAACTTTCAGCACTGGAGAGAAATCAGTCTTCCTGGTGCTCCACAAGACCATCAGTTCAATATATTCTGGATGCTTCAACCCTGGAGTGTAAATGGCCAGGGACAGAAACACCAAGGGTGTGCTCCCTTCTGCACCATCTGGAGATGTTTGCAGTCTCCCCAGCACCATTTACCTGGGGTAGGCAGCACCTTGGCAGCCAGGTGCCAAGCAAGGAGGTCTGCTGGTGGTGCTGAGGGCTGGAAGAAAGACTCAGATAGGGCTGCCATTGTGACCCACTTCTCCCCTGGCTGGTGGGAGAAGGGCAATGGGGACCTGATGGACTCACCATTTTCCCTGCTGAGGAGCAAGGATGTGGAGGAATGTGATGCTTAATGCTCAGCAGCAGGGCTTATGAGATCCAGAAAACCACCCATTTGCTTTCAAGGCTTACTCTGCAATCGGCATAATTTCTCAGGAGGAGGGGGTTTTACTGTAGAACAGAAGGTTGGGGAATGGAGTGTTTACAAAGGGGAAAATAATTATATTTATGGACTGGGAGTCTAAGGCCTTTTTGGACCTGATCACCTGTATCTGCTTTGCATACAAGACGCATGTTATTGGATAGTTTAAAATGTTGCCTATTTTATAATAATAATAATCACAATTTAAAGATTTTTCCCAGCTGTTAAAGGATGCAATTTTTCTTCCATAGGCCATTATGTATGCAAGACCAATTGGTAAACTGCAATGTACTGTTCTGTAATTATTCTCCCCTGTAGCTTTAATGAGGAGATCTGCGTGCAGTTTGATGGGAGAATATACTCTGCCGACAGCTACACTGAAAATCAAGACAGGTGTAATCTGCTTACTGTAGTCTGTGAATCCTCACCATGTGGCTGTGTTATCTCTAGTGCATGTTTATGGAAAGATGCTTGTAAAAGGATTTAATTTAATGGAATAATGGTAACTGACACTATGAAAATGAAAGGGCTCAAATAATATGGTGAGCAGAATCATATAAATACTAAAGTAGATGATTAAAAATTACATTATTACGTCTTTCAGTTAACGTCATATGAAAGGAAAATACAAATTAAGCCATATTATGTACTAAGAAAATGCATTCTTTATTACTAACCTGGTATTAGAACAGACTTTGGAGAAAACATATCATTTTGGAGTATGCACATACAGATATGCAACCAGTCCTGCAGTTGCACTTGCATGGACAGATGTGCATGGCTATCACTGGAGCTCTGCATGGGTGCGTTTCCAGGACTGGAGTCCTAAGAGCAGAATATCTTTCAGAAGACAGATAATCTGCTGAGCCATAGCCAAAAGCTGCAGCTTTCTCTCGGGTGTCAGAATAGTTGTGCAATGAAAGGACCAGTTGAGACTTTGCTTAGAAGCCCACCCTGTTTCTGGTAGGGAGGCTTCATCGAGACATTCCCACATGGTGTGCCTCTGTTTCCTCGCCTGTACAGTGATGATAACAATAAACTGTTTATAGAAAAGCAGCCCAAATAACATTATTTTGAAGCTTACTGACAAAAAACCAGCATCTCCTTGCAAGCAGAAGTTACACAAGATTGTTCATTTGGAAAGATAAAATTATTTAGGCAGAATTGTGAATCTAGTGCTTCTCACAGGTTGAAAGAAATAATACCCAGTCATTCTCTGGATGTGATTTATTAATTATCAGTCATTCTTAACCACCTAATACTGACATATATCTAACACATTGAAGAGTTTAATATCTGAAAGAATACTTACCCTGATTTTTCTTAGCAGTCCATTTTTAAGTGCTGGCGGAGATAATGTGGTGCCAGCACTGTGGTATTGGGTTTCTGATCCTGTATGACTCTGTCCTTGAACATGGAGTGTGAGTGCACAGAGGATGGCAAAATGTTGTTAGCCAGAGCTGTGCAAGTGCTGCCACGCTCCTCACTGAATTAATTGAGAGCCTTTGGCTTATCGAATTTGGACATCTCATAACTTAGGTGTTTTTTTAAAATATTCAGTCTTTTTGGTGTTAGGTAAATGGATCTGATTTAGTATCCATACCAAGTCAGTGAAAGTGCATGATCTGACATACTGTGCTACTACATCAGGCAAAATGTATTTAAAAAGAAAAATAAAATACTGAAAAGCACTTCTGTTGGGGAAAGATGGGGGCTGGATGGAAGTTGGGCATAACTGTTAATTATTCTAATTATGCTGATCTTGCTCAGATTTTGAATCTGGTGATTCCACTGACAAAGGAGCAGCCTTGATTTCTGCACATATGTTACAGTTGCTTATAAAACTGGGCTCACAGATTGCTCTGAAGCTTTTACTGTTCCTGCAGAACATTTCCGTAGTTCCAGCAGTTTGATCACAAATGCAGCATCTCTCTGCTAATGCTGTGCAGGTTGATAAAACAGTTGCCGAGCTGGAGTCCCTAAAGAAATTATTAATTATCTGGTTAATGTGCATCAGGCTGTGGGAGTGTGAGATTAATCACCAGTGTGGGGATGAGTTGCTGAAGTGGATTTTGGTTTTTCGTCTCCTGTCACTCGGTAATGGCTTTTCCTTCCTTCACCATCAGGTGAACAGGTGCGGAGATGCTGTATTTTCATTTTCCTGTAGTCAGTAACAGCCGGTGACCAGGAGATGCCTTTTTCTCAGTCCTGCTGCATGAGCAGTTTACAACATGGAGCGCTACCTGCTTTGGATGTTCCAGCTGCAGGAGATGCTCCTACAGCACATGACTGACCTGAGCCTTCCCATATAAACACATTGGAACACATGCACTCGGGGACGGCATGCCAGGGAGGAGTGCTGGGCTGAGCTGGGGCTGTCTCTTCTGTATTCTCCAGGTCTCAAAGGGGTTGACTTATATTTGGATGTGGAATTGCAACTTGACTCCTATTTTGAACGTATTTATGGTACTCGGAATTTCTCAATAAACGAACGTTCAGCATGTCTCCTTTTTTTAATGAAACAAAAGAAAAATGAGCTCCTGCAAAGTAGCTTTTGAACTTCTTTATTGAAAGATAAAGAAGGTTCTTCCAGCTCAGTCTTTCGTGGTACCATCATTAAAGCCAGTGTGCTGCATGAGTACTGAGCCATGGGAAAATGAGTCAGACCCCTTTCTGGTGGTGGTGGATCAGTCAGGGCATTCAGGTGCAATGCTGCAGCCCTTGTCCTGTCCCCTTAACTGCTGTTAACCGTCAGCAGCTGCATCGGAAATTGTTCAGTGAAGACCTGGTGTTCTTCCAGAGGTCCCTACTGGATTACGCACATTTGCAGCAGGCAGTGCACTGATGAAAAAAAAAGAATGAGTAATTTGTCTTTTAAATTTTACAGTTGTGTTTCTACGTGAATCTTTTTGAACATGAAGCCATAACAGCTCGGCATCAGGGTCAGGACCATTGGCTGGAAGAGTCTTTTGTTTTAGTGACTACTAGTGAGGAGAGGAATGAAGATGATGGAAGGAACTACGTTGTATGCCTCTAAAGCAGACAGTTTGCCTCTTCTAGTTAAGAAGGGAATAAGCTGTAGACAGCAGCACAACAATTGTTCCAGTAACATGTGCTGAGGGACAGAATTAGTTTGAACCTCTCTATATTTATAAAGTGTAGTCATCTGGATTTTTTTATCATCTTTAACACGAGTGGTGTTTCTCCCTGAGGAGGTTCTGTGAATGAACACAGCTATTGAGACTGAGATGCGTGGCACTTGAGACTGGAGACTTGTTTTTAACCTTCTACTTGAATGTGTTGTATCAAGGTTTTTTTATGATGTGAACGTGTAGGTATTGGCCTTCATCAGCTTACGGGTTTTGTTTCTTCTTGGCTGAATTAGTGGGTTTTTTGTCCCTGGTGAACTGAAAAATTTTATAATCTTGCCATTTCAAGCAGGCAGAGACATACTTGTATTTGAGATTACAGTGCACTACTCCATCGTTGAGCTTTTGCTGTCCATATTGTACTATCCCGAATCCCTTTTCAGCTGAAGTTGTTACCTTGGGAGGGGAGGAGAGGTGTGCGATTTTCAGAGAATTTGCTTTTTATAATAGCTATGTGCTCCAGTCTGGAATCCCTAAACAGCTCCATGATGGCATAAGCATCCATTTGTTTGGCAAGCTATTGTATAACTTCACATTAAATGCAGATGACCCATTTGTGTTTGAAATCCCCTAACCAGCGAGTCAGCATGGCAGTAGTGGGGTTTTAAACATTAAGCAGTCTTCAGGGCTTCAGGTTGAGTATTTGCATCAGAGCTGTTTGGGTTTCTGCTCCTTCTAGAGCTTCCTGAGCTTGTTGTGATAAGTAAAACCAAGTTTACTTTGTTAAGCTCAGCAGTTCCCAGTGCTGAAGAGATAACAGGGGGAAAATAAGACCTTTAGGAGACAAGAAGTAAATGTCTGTCTGTATGGGGAGGCAGGTCACTCTTTTTGTATGACTTTATTTGATGATGATGGTGTTTGTGTGACCATGCATGCAGGCATGCTTGCCCACAGTGCTGTAAAATGAGTGTAAAATGTGGTAAATGTATGAACCATAAAGATAGTAACTCACCAGACTCTTCTCTAGCTGTTGATCTCTGGTGCTTAAAAATAAGTAGAACAGCAGATCTTCAGATGAGTAAATTGTGCAAATCCATGCCTAATTTACATGTACGATCACCTTGACTGCTTGTACAAATCAGGTAATTGCACATGCAAACAGCTAATTAACACAATTAGCTGATCTGTTGATGCAGTCTCAGGATCTGTAAGTGTATACTAGCCACGTAGTTATATCTGCAAATCAATTGTATGAAGAAATCTAAGCCTTGATAACTATTAGCAGGTGTGGGAAGTTGATTTTTTTTTAATATCACAGTTTTTTGACTTTGAGGTGGAGAAGTGTCTGATGGGGATTAAAACTGTTATTGCAGTTGGGATCCAAAACCACTTAACTTGCGACTTCAGTGAAATTTTTCTAATAAACCTGGCATTGCTGCTCAAGCTCACTCCCAGCACTGTGATGCGTGGCAGGATAGCTGGTCTGGTGGCACAAAGGCTGCAGCCGTGCCCGTCTCATAAATTATTCTGTGTGAGCACAGGGCCATGCTAGTTTTGCCCTATGGCTTCATAAAAGTACCAGGGAACAATGCTTGTTAAATAACTACTTATTACTGGTTTTAGATAAGCAAATTGTTTCAGATTTTAAAGCTACCTGCCTCCTTCCACCTTGGTAGAAAAGAATTCACTCAAAAAAGATTTAAAGGATAAGTTTCCTGGTTTTATCTATTTGTCCAACTTAGAGATCTTTTCCTCAGCATTCAACTGCTAAGCAAAAATATGCAGGCGAGTTTAAACATGCAAATTGTCAGTTTTGTAAATGCATCAATGGACGCTAACTATGAGTCCAGGGATTTCAGAAATGTTTCTTCCCTCTTATGTTTCTATTCTTTTTATAGCTATTATGGAAGGGATGGACACCCTTCATCACAGTAATTATTTATCCTTTCAGAGCAAACATAATGTGAACTTGCAATAAGTTCCTACAGATAACTTAACATCAGCATTAGAAATGTTTCCTAGTTATAAAACAGAAAACTTAGACCTGTGTATTAGATTTGTGACCTACCTAATATCCCAGTTGCTCTCTGAATTTCTTTTCTTACAAGTGTAGTTTAGTAATAAAACAAAGATGAAATATGCCAATACCACAGAACCACCAGGATTCAAGTCCGAGCAAGAAGTTTGTGTCCAAGACCATGCCACTGTATTGTTTCATATTACATCGGTGTTTGCGATATGTAGCATTTTCCTTACTCACAGGACTTTGAAACATGTTGAAAAGCAATGAGTTAGATGCTGATTGTGCAGGGACTGTGTTGGCAAAAGGAGCACCTTGTTACATGCTCCACAGTAACACTCTCGCGTCCTTACAATCTGCTGTGTGAAGGGATTTAAATGTGGTCAGGAAAGCTGGTATGTGTCTTTTAAAAAAGGCTCTGAAATGCTTTGCTATCATCTAGGTGGCCAGCAGACAAAGACCCAAGAGACTTCAGTGTAAGACCTTGTGTGAAAAAGCCTGCTTCTGGTAGAGCAGTATCCATCTAGTGATAGTTGGGCGCAGGGGTGGGAGAGAACAGTGTCAGACCTGACATGGTCACGAAGTCTCTTACCTGAGGGTTGGGTGTTTCTAAGCAAGTACAGAGGAAGATCCTCAAACATGGACAGAAAAAATCTCTCTGGACAAAAAATGTTCAAGGTACATTTTTAAGAAAGCAGAAAGGAGTTGAGGCTTCCACACTCCTTGTCTGCAAAGCACACTGCAAAGAAGCATAAAAACCCACAGAGAGCCTCCTTTCTTTATCAAGTTGTGTAGTGGCACGATGTGAGGTGGGAATTAAAACAACAAAACAAAGACCCCAAAAACACTCCAGAAACACCACACACCCCGCAAACAAACAAAAAAAACCCCCAACCAGACAAAATGAAGTCAAGGTTTGGATGCTAGTTGGGATGCTGATATATAAGAGCATATCCAGCCCATGGCTTGCTCTTAGCAGCTTTGGTGTCTGAACCCTGGGAACAGAAGGGAAGAGCTGGGGCCTTGCTAGTGTGTGTGCACAGGCTCTTTCCCCTCTTCCAGCATGTCCTTTGCAATATAAAGGTGCAAAAGTCATTGAATGACAAATGATGGTTAAGCAAGGAGCTGAAGCCTGTCTGCTGCGAAAGGGAGCTGGGAAGGATGTGTGCTGACTTTAAGCACCAGAAAAAGTAAGCAGTCTGTTTTTAAAGTCCAAACTGAATGAGACGGGGGAGAAACAAAATTGAAATAAGCTGAAAAGAAGACAAGAAAAGCTTCTGTAGCTCTGTGTCGGGACAGGTTAAATCCCACTTTTACCAGGTGGCGGAACTGCTTGCGGACTTGGGGCTGAAGGCTGTAACATGCTGAAGTGTCTTATAGGCATGCTGTGTTTTTCCTTCTGAGCTGACACTAGCTGTGGGCTATACAGGGCCAGTCAGAATAAGAAAGAGCCATTTATTGAGCTGTTTAGAGATGGGAAGGGCAGAGATCATACTTCGCTATGGTGATGACATTTACACCTTTGGTTAGTTGAAATGCTGTTAATATTCGTGAATATAGGCTTAAAGCCTTCTATGAAACGTTTGGAGTTACCTGCCTGTTATTTTAAGAGACAGCTCTTTTTCTAGATGATCTATCTCCTGTTGAATTCAGTGGGAAAACTTCTACTTGTGGTGGGATACAATTCCCACTCCCTGCTATGTTTCATTAAGGACTAGAGGAAAAGGCAGGGTTTATGTGCCATAGAATGGCTTGTGGGCTCTTCAGGAAGGATACGCTTGCTAAGCAGTGAAACAGCACTGCTGTTCCTAGGCATCTCACCTGGAATCTCCCAAAAGTTGATGTGATTTTTTTTCTCCAGTTACTCATAGACCTTAAATAAACTGAAAAGGCAGTGCTGATGCAAGTGCCAAATTGCTGTGATATGCAGATGATTTGTCTCCTTGCCCTTTCCTGTTGAGGACTGTAGTGCCAGCCAGTGAGATGGCTGATTGCCTTTGCCTGATCAAGGGATGTTTGAGGAACAGCTGATGGCCAAAATCATCTAAAATGGAGTTGATGATTGTGAAGACGAGGAACCTGTGCTATGAGTTGATAACCACAGTTTATCTGAAAGTGTGCCTGCAGTCACCCCCTCTAGCCTGCAATTCAGGAGCCTGCTTGAAATCTCTTGCATTGTGATGTCCACAAAGCATGACCTCCTTTACCTCTAGGTGATTAGAAGACAATATTCTCTTCTGGCAAAAGATGGCCTCTTTGTAGATATTTATACCTCTGTCTTGCAGCCCACAGCCCTTTGGTGTCCCTGGAGCCAGTAGCACTTAGGCTAATCTGTTTTGTGCAGCATGTAGGAGCTTGTGGCCTCAGCAGCGCAAGTCTCCGTGAGCATCCTACCCCTGGCTTCCAGCCAGTTTGAAATCCCGTTTGAAATCCTGGATGTTTATCTCTGTTTCTTTGTGGCTGGGCCTTGCTTGGGTGTTTTTGTTAAGTCCTGTGACGAAAACTGTGACAAGTGGCTTTGTGCCTCTAGCGCAATGGAGTGCTCTGCAATAACCGGGTTAAGTGAACTTCCCCGCCACCTTCCAGTCACATGTCTGGTCTCGTGCACTGAGGGCATGTTTGACTTCATTCTTGCCTTCCCTATCGCAACCACAGGGTCTCTGTTTACAATGCAAACAAAATGCTGCTTGTGTTGTTTCCTTTGTGGAAGGGGTGAGGGAAGAAGCAACATGTGAGAGAAAGTAATGGTTCTTCAGTGGGATGGTACTGGGGAAAATATGGCAATGCTGCCTAGCACTTCTTGATCCCTGTTTCCATGAAATATAGGCTGTTACATCCTGCAGAAAGCAAAGGAAATGTGCCTTGGAACAGACAAAGAAAAAAGAATTGTATTTTGTCCCACAGCGCCTTTATTTGCAGAGTTTATCCTGGGAGCCTCAGAGCATCGCAAACTGTAACAGAAAACTTGGTACACAATGACTTACTTTTCCCAGTGAATCAACAAGCATATTGTATTGACATTTATGTTTTCAGGTCTTTGTATATCCCTGGTGCAGGAATGAAGCTCCCAGATCAGCTGCTGCTGGTGAGGAGACACAGATGCATTATTAGGGATATCTTGGTTTATCTCCTTTGATGCTTTTCTGATACCTCTTGATCATTAAGGTCTGGATTAAGTGGGGGGAAAAAAACATTACTTGCACGGATGTTATGTAGCTTATGCCTCAGATCTTTTATGAGAGAGTTTGGGTGCTTAATGTTTTCTAATTCAAAAAGAAAAATCAAAGTCTTGTGTACAACTTCCTTCTGTCAGGTGTTGAGATGAGGGTTAGGTGAGTGCGTAACAAACTCGGATATTTGAAAGTCACATTTCCAGCTGCATTTAATATGATTGTAGATAAAACACATTGAAGAGGAAGGGGTTGTTTGCGGGTGTGTTTGTGTTTACTTAGTGAGTTTAATGAAGTTTAAGGTGTATTAGTCTGTGTCATTCTTGGGAGAGCAGTCACCTGCTTTTTTGTTTCCTGTGAACTTGCACCGTGATGCTTTTGTGAAGCACGACTGTGTCAGGAGCTCGCTGTATGTGCATATACCCGGCACTGGGAAGAGATGGCTCTCTGGCAGTGGCATTACACAGATAAGAGAAGGTGCTCGGCAGCTGGCAGGTATTGGTAAAAAGTGGGAAAAGGAGGTCTGTGTGTCTGGCTGCCCAAAAGACCATACTGATCTTCAGACAAATGCACTGCTTTTCACTATTTAGTTCCAACTCCCTACTCCCCTGAAAAGTAGAGCTATTACTTACAATTAATAAATTAATGTCTTTCATCCTGAACCTGTAACAAAGTGTAGAAATCAAATGTTTCTGTCTTGCAGTGTGACCAGAAGTGCTGATTTGTGTTTCACAGGAACGCAATGGGCATTTCTGGTACTCCTGAGCTGATGAAAGACCAGGGAGGCTATAGCGTTGCTTCACTGTGAAAGCAGAAACACCACGGTATTACTGAAAGACCTGTCCTAGGGACTGATGTGTTTAGCAGCCCAGTGCCCCCTAACCAGGGCAGTCCTTTATTTATCCTAGTTTGTTCCTCTTCAGCAGTTTTCATCTGAGGATTACGAAAAGTGGACTTCACCCTGTGAAGCTGTTACCATAACCGTTTATGGATGGAGAACTGTGGCTCAGATAAATTGCGACTTTCCAAAGGTTACCTTGCATGCCAGTAGCACAAACAAGGGTCTGCCTGTTGTTTCCTGGTCTACTACTTTTCCACACTTTCTTTAACCATGTGGGAAGAAATTCATCCTTGCGCAGGGTCTAGAACAACCTAGGTAAGCAGGGATCCCTTAAATTGTCAAGTGAGACCTTATGCTAGTGCTGCACAGAGGGATAAATTGGTCAAGAACTTTGTGGACTGCTTTACAAAAGACAAATGACTGCACGAAATTTGATTTGTGGAGAAACCGCTTTGTAGGAGAAAACAGAGCCTCAGCATAAATAGGTCTGCAAACCGAATGACGTAAAAATGGTGTGGATAATAAAAAGCTGGTCAATAGAGGTACGGCAGCAACTTGGATGTATGCGAGAGACAAGCTAAACTGATATGAGTTTGGAGGAATGTATCATCTTGCAGAGTTTCTCTGGTTTAACTCAGTCAGTGCTAGGTCATTTTTAGTTGAAGCAGAAGAATATTTATTTCTAGAAGCCTCAAGTCATCTTCCCATAAAACAAAGCAAAAAAACTGCTCAACTACAAACTCGAGCTTGCTCAGAATAATCCAAACGTGTTTTGAAGGACTTTGGGGATATATTTCCCTCTGAAGATTCCCATTCTTCTGTATTCTCTTTGCCAAATGAGTAATTGGTTATTGCTTGATTATTGCTTATCAGCTCATACTTTTTCATGGAGAGAACAAGGGATTGTGAGACTGGTAATAGCTATGCTTGTATCACCTTTCTTCTCAAGCATGGTTTTATTAGCTTAAAACTAACAGTGGAAGTGAAATATTTTTAAGTTCCTGTATTGTTTTTTTGTTGTTTTTTTGTTTTTTTTTACTGGAATCCTGAGTGCTTTGCAGAGCATCCCTCAATGAATACCAGAAATATGTAGTCTCATTTTTTCTTGCCTTGAATTGCTACACCCCAATAGTGTTGATCAACAGCATTGGACATGAAAGCTTGACTTAAGCGGTCTTCATCTCTTTTTCATCCTATAGTTGAAAATTTTCTTTCGTCTTTTCAGATGATCCTAAACATGGCAACAAGCGTGGTTCGGCAACAGATGCAATTCTTTCTAGGTCTCTAGGTAACATTTTAACCTGTGTAATGTTCACAGCATAGCATCGTAAGTAATATTCCAGGAAATACGCTGCCGCTTGTTAAAAAGGATAGGACCCCAGAGATGCCTTTAAATATGCCTGTAAAGTGAGAGGTGCCAAGAGAAAGATAATATGGCTGATTATAGTTATTTACCTTACATTTTCATTCGCCCTTAACTGGGTGTAATTTAGGGGCATGAAATCTCTTATTGGAAGTGTATTTGCATTAAACAGCTCTAAGCAACCATGAAAGTGCAGAAGCTGAAAAATTGACAGACTGGGTTCCTAGAATCCCAAAGTAGCATTTTTGTAATAGGCATACAAACAAATCAAATAAACATGTTTTGCTTCAACGATTTAAAGAATATGGTCTTTGGAGTAATTTGTCTTTTTTTTTTTTTTTTTGAACTATCATTTCTAACCTTTTCATTACCTATCTCTAGTTTGCAGCTCCTCCTAACAATCTGCAGCAATTTCCAACCCAGCTGTTGTGGTTGCAGAGCATTGTGCCTTTGTTTAGTTTTCCCTGAGCTATCAAATCGGCCTATAAAGGGAATTACCTGGCTGGTGATGTTGTTTTTCAGGTCTGCACTTTTTAACAAATAATTGTTTCACAGTGGCTCCCCCCCTCCCACCTCCCCGAACAAAGTCGGTATGGCGT
>Ga0181612_126907_pt1 | contig 15414 bp, 7 predicted proteins | sample HoacroProtozoa21_FD_119630 | JGI IMG/M metagenome (GOLD analysis project Ga0181612, IMG submission 119630) | Hoatzin crop microbial communities from Cojedes, Venezuel. Combined Assembly of Gp0051906, Gp0051904, Gp0051908 | reverse complement strand
TTAAAAAATTTTTTTGAGGTGTATGCACTTGCTTGTTCTGTTTGGGAAGGGAAGTAGATGAAACACCTGGCCTTAAATGCCCGGGTACTTGTGAATTTTATTAACTTCTTATTTTAAAGTATATTTCATCAATACAATTAAATCTGTTGGGCAAGTGACTCTCCTTTTGGACAAATATTTGCCCTGCTGTCTGGCTAAGTTTTAAACAAGTCACTTTGTTCCAAAGCAAAAAAAAATTAGGATAATAACCACAGCAAAAACCAGTCACTGAAATTTTCAACCCTCAGAGTGTAGCTTTTGGCTACTACTTGAGGAGATGCCTTGTATTTTACCAGGTTTATACTGGTGGTGGGATGAGTTGTCTTCTTTCTTAATAGTAAATAGTCAATGTGTGAGTGAGCTGAAGGAAGATGGGGTCTTTCCTTGGGAGTGAACTTGTGATCTGGACTGGATAAGGGCAGATTCAATACTGTTCTATACTGTCCTTCTTTCTTCAGTAAACTTCAGTAATTTATATGATGGCTTTATTAATCAAATGAAGGCAAAGACAGGATTTAGACAACTGCAAAAGTCAGAACAGACACTGAATTTTCTGGGGAGGTATGAGGGATGTGTTTTTCTAGAAAACTTGCTCGCCTTGACTGAACTATGAACAGAATGAAGCTGACACTTTCTGCAGGAGTGTCTCCATGCTTCATATATTACGCTTAACACAATAACCCACTGCAAATTATCCCCCTAATATGAATTTTACTATAAAAATTATTTGGGATTAATTTAGACCTGTACTCTGGTCTTTTTTTCTTCTGTTTCTGGCAAACCTCGAATTCCTGCAGCTTCCTGGAGCAGGTGGCATGGATATATGACGTTTATTCTGTCAGTTATGGCAACGGAGTTGCCTTGCTCTGACAGTAGCATTGTCATCTGTGTACTGGATGCATAAAAACTTCTAGAAGGAAAAGTTCCTGTCCCCTGTCAATCTAAGACTGAAAAATAGGTGGGTTTGGCAATTAGTATACAGCAGGGTGATCTCTCTTCCTAATTGCACCATGTGGAGAGTAGCAGAATAGCACAGATACCGCAGAAAGCCAGCGGGAAGAACGGTAGAGTAGATATAGGTCATCACAGTCGATGTGGCAGCCCACGGGGGATGTCAGGCCTGACATAGCACTGTTGCCCTTCCCGCTGCCCTGCTGTCAGAGAGAGAGGCAGTGCTTGTTAGAAGAGACTGTGCTGCCCAGACAGCTGGTACTTACCCGTGTTGTGAGCTGCCCTGGGCTTGGGCTGCTGTGGCTGATCGGGTTGGTCGGCCCTGATCAACAGCAGCAGCCTAACTTGAATCTTTCAGAAGGCAAGAGCGGTCGGGTTGGCTGTTTCCAGCCTGCAGATAGTAGGTGTGTTGGCAGGGTGACTTGCACGTTTTGTAAGCCAATAAATGTGGTATGCTCACTTTTGACTTGTCATAGTTTTATGCAGAGATTAAGCCATAGATGGGTTATGACAGCCAGCCTCATTGGCTTATTCTCTGTCCCCTATCCATATCACTGCCAGCCCTGTGAATTATTTTTTATTTGGGGCTCATTGTATTGTGCACAAGGGGGATTTGCATCCTGGAATCATAAGGATTTTCTTTGTCTTTCCGTGATTCTCAAGGAGGTCTGGTTATGAATTTTAACTCTGTCTCGGTCACAGAAGATGCAGTCATTAAAACAGAAATCATAATGTGAAACATTGGAAGTGTTTCAACAGGAGCCAGTGGATTGTGATAGTTTTCCTTAATCTGACTTGTTTTGCAACATTCTGTCCATTGTCACCTACAGTTAAAATAACAGTGTTTGGGAAGGTACAGGGAAGAAGTGTCCAGCCTGCAAAAAGAATGTAACAAAATCCTTTTGTACCTGACCCCTCAACTACACAGAGAGTTCCTTCAACACCTTGTTTACGCTGCTTGCATTGCATTCAAACCCTGCTGTGGAAGCACTGTTGATTTCTTTGGCAGCTTATACCAGTGACTGCCCTAATATCAGTGAATTTATTCTTACAGTATCTCTGAGATAAGGCTGAGTTTATTCATCTCTCTCATCAGAACAGATTAAAAGCAAAAATATTGGTGAATATCGGGTGTGTGTTTTAACACTTTATTTGGAGTATTTGGCATTTTACGCATGTTTAAGTTCAAGGCAATATGCTCTCTGACCTCAGGGGCAGTTGGAAGTGTTACAGCACTTACAAAATAGTCATGTTGGGCCCCTGGAGGCAGGGGAAGCACAGGATTAGCAACAATCTCTGAAAGATTTTGTTAAACTACGTTCCTTGTCACAGAATCCTCCTGTGATGCTGAGGAAGGCCAGAATCCCGATCCTGGGGCAACATTACAATAGTCTTAACCCCAAGACAGAAGATCTTTATTTCCAGCCCAGCCTTTCTTTTTCATCTCTTCCCAGCCTTTCTTTCACCCTACTGTTTCTGTGGCAAGAGTGGCCAGAGTCCTGAAAATAGTGGTCCATGTGTTTTATGTACAGCCCCAATTCCCTGTCGGTGTGAATCCACTGTGTGCACTGTAAGACATGGGTGCCAGGTGGAAAACTCTGTGTGATCATCTAAGTAAAGACTTTATCTTAATGTGTATGCGTAAGGGGAAGAATGAACATTCTCACAAGAAGGTTTACATATTTTACATCTTTTGTGCAATATTAATTTTCTGATGTAGTGTTTGTTGTGTGCAACTTCCTACCTATTAAAAAAAAAAAACCTTGAAAAAACCAATGGCATTATGCACTTCATTGGCAGGGTTAGAAGCTTAAGATTCATGGCAGAGGTGTCTGCTGCTTTAGTTACTAATAACTAAGGTAACTAGGTATTTTTAATTAGTATTTATTGCTACTGTTAATTAGTATTATTAATACACATTGCCTGTTTTTACTATGGAGCAAGAATAGACAGAGGAACAAGAGACTCCTTGACAGTGAGAAGCGAGCATCTAGGAGTCTGCCCATTTTTCCAAGACTGATTGTATCTACTCTGTGACTGTCCAGTCCTTTCTGCTAGTGTACAATGCCAGCCTCCAGTCAGGCTTTTCCTCCTTGTTCAAAGGCTTCTCCCCTTCTTTTCTCTCCCAGTGCCTGCCCCCCCAACCTTACTGTTCAATCTCCTTGTCTGACTCGCTGCAGTTACCCTCTTCCCATTGCTCCTGCTTGATGCTTTCTCCAAGGTATCTTTCTGCATTCTGATCTTTAGTATGTTTAGCCATTTCTAGCTCTCCCCCTGTTCTGCTGCCCCAGGTTAGCTCTGTTTCCCTACCACCACCACCTGTTTGCTATGCCTGCAGTTCTTACATCCTCGTAATAGTCTTTGGTTTTTTCCCCCGTCTCAAGAACCTAGCTCAAGACCCTGGCCTTGGTCTCTGCCGGCCCCTAGCTTGGACTCTCTTGCTCTGTCTTGTCACCTTATTCACCCTTTCAGATTCCCCACAGAGTGGATGTCTTGCCCTAGCCTACTTTATGCAGGGGTGGCAAAAGGTCTGGTCACATTTCAAGTTGAAAACATGCCATATCTGGGTATGATACTATAGGCTAATATTTTTGAGGATTTTTTAATTTTCATTATTTCAAAATTTGCTTGCAACACATATTCTAAGTTTGTTCCCCCAAGCAGCTGAGCTGGCTTAGCTGAACACCCACTCGCCAAAAACCCACTACCAAAGCTCTTGCTTAAAAACAAATGGGCAACCCCCCAAACAAGTGCCTTTTAGTTTTGCAGAATTATGTGCAACTGAAAACAACATCTTATACTCAATAGTGGGTTGTGAGCAGTTTTAGGAAACATTGTGAGCTCCATTGAGGATAAAATCTGTGAAGAAATTCTAGTCTCTAGGCCTATACATATATATACACATATGTACATGTGTGTATTCCTGCCAACATATGCTTTCACTTCACAGTAAATGTGTAATGGCTCACCCTTCTTTCACTGAGAGAGGAGTAGTCTCAGTTACTACGGGACAGAATCATGCATGTAAGCAATTACTGTGGATTATCTGAAGTAACATAAATTCGCTGCCTTTGGGATTGAAAGTGACATACCCTGACTTCCTACCTTGTATGCTGTTTGCTTGTTTAACACAAAATAAAACAAAATAAAACCCAAGCAATGAACAGAACCTTTGTCCAGTGAGTCTCATACTTGCTGCTGCGGTTGTAAGGTCCCCTTTGTGCTAGAGTAAGCTCTTGCCTGGATATTTTGTACTGCAGGGGAGGGCTTGCGCTGAAAAGATTAGCTGTTATAGATGATTATTTCTAATGATGGTCGCAATACTAAACTTTTACTGGTACTTTGGGACCCAAATGGAGCCTGTCTCTTAAACACAATCGGTTTCGTTTAAGAAGTGTATCTAGTATTGTAAACTTCCTGTTGTACATTTAATTGTCAGTGGTGTTTCTCCTAGGGGGTAGCACTTCAAAAGCAGCTGATACATCTCAGTTGGCCTTTAAGTATTCTAATTCAGTAACAGTCAGCAGAGGTTTGCAAATGACACTGCAGTAGTGTTCCTGTATTTTCTGGAGTGCAATAAAATCTCTGAGGAGTTTAGCTTGTATGTCATACTGTAAAATAAAACGATGGGATTTCTTCATCTAAGCAACTTATTTTTAACTCTGAAACTCTTGAGTCTATTTTCATTTTTGTTTATGTAAAAGGGAGAGTAGAATACTACATTCGTCTTAGTAGGATTATGCTGTGCAAAGCAGATGTTAAGCTCCTGTAACACACAAAGGGGTCTTTATGTTCTTTCACATCTGTCTCTGCATAAACAGCTCTGTTAACTCTTTAGGGCTCATGTACAGAGTTCCTTGCTTCTGTTAAGAGAATGTCTCAGGAAGGACTGATGGCGTCCCCATTTCAGGGGGGAAAAAATCTCAAGAACCCAAGTGAAGACAAATACTGCCCTCTTTGACTGTGTGAGATGCCAAAGGAAAGAACATCCCTGTCTGTAAAGGTCCAAAAAGAAAGCTTGTGAAGGTCATCACGTTTTGCTACCCTGCAGCTTATACAAATAGTGCAACAGTAAGTCGAAAGTGTTTTCTTAAAGCCTGTGTTGTAAAGCTCCCTGGCATTTTGTCTCGCAGGCAGTTCTTGAGAGGCTCTGCACTAGAGAGGGGTTTCAACTCTTGTGTACCTGTACCAAAATCCATTACTGAAACTTCTTCATACCAAATTGATACACATATTTTCTTTTTTGTAGAAACTAAGAAGTGTCACTTTGTCAGTAGAAACAGTGCAGTATGCTTTATTGTACTTTTCCTACTAAAATACCACCTCTAGCTTAAACTTTTCAAGTTTAAATTGAAAAGCTCTTTTCAACCTTTTAGTCTCTAACTAAGCTTTCTCCCTTTTTTGATCCTGATTTATCTTGGCAATAGAATGTGAATGCTTAGAAATGTCTTTAATTGAGTGCACGTGAACGAACAGTTACCGTGGGCTGTGTTAAATCACCTTTTTATGCATTGCATCTTAAATCTGGTAACTAAACTATCTGTGCTGTGGATTTGGTGCAGTGTTGTGCAATGGCTTTACTAGGGTGGAAGGGTAGAGAATGAGTATGGTGGTGCTGAAGGCTGGCCTTGAACTCTTGCAGAATCTCAGCACGGAATGAAGCATTGACATCTGCAAAACTTTGTCCTGAATGAGCAGTGCAGGCTTGAAAGGTGACACCTGACCACATTGAGTATCCATAGAAGGCTTTTACTACTGATTGCGGTAGGAATAGGTTTCCATCCTTTCTGGATTCCAGGAAATTGGTGCTTAGCTACATAAACATTTGCGCCAGTTGAATTAAATCAGTTTAGTTTCGCTACAGTCAGCGTTTGTAGTGACACTGGCATTTTTTTGTCTGGTGCATGTCACCTGCCCATGGCTGACTGAAGTGTGAATGAAAAAGTCATAGTCACTCTTGTACTGGAATATGTATCCTAATGAATTTAAATTTACACTCAGCCCTTCTTCATATACAGACAAAAGACAAGCTTCCTTCTTTGTCATTTAACATTATACGGTCCACCACAGCAGAACAATTAATCAGTACTTTATAGCAGAAATGTAGCCCTAGGCTTTCCCCCGTTGCCTTGTCATCGTGTTCTGGCCTCCTGCAGGACCTCTGGACCTCATGGCTGTGGGGTGTCCGCTCTGTTTGGTTTCTCAAAAGGCCTGCAGTGAAAGGGAGCCTAGCTTTGCTGCAGGCAGCTCCCGCGCATCTGGGACGGAGCTCAGAGCTGTCAGGTAGCATTACCTGGCAGCTAGATGGGATGCACTGTTGGTTTAATGTACGATTTATCTAGGAGTAGTCTACTCATATAACGGCTCAGTGCTGTACCTGAGAGCTGAGGCTGCCTGGGGCTTGGTGGGAGGTAGGATTGTTCATCTTCAGCTGGTGGTATGTTGCTGTCTAATGGGACTGATTGTATACTGGTAAGAAGCTGAAGGAAAATTTGCTGTCAGGATGATACTGCATTTAAGCATCATTTTGGTATCAAAGCAGCCCTGTAAATTATTGCAGATCTTAACGTCAGTAGAAATGTTTCTACAGATTTTTAATTATGTTGAAAATAGCTCTTAGTCCGGATTTAAATGTTCCCCCGAAATTCTGGAGACCGGGGGTTATTGGAGAATAACCCTAATCCACAAAACCCAGAAGGTAAAATAAACTACTGCAGTCTTGCAATTCAAAGTGAACAAAATGTAAATAGTCAAAGGTAGTGCAAGAGGGAAATCTGGATCTTAAAACTAGTTCTGTTATAAATCACAGAGGTGGGTTTAAGTGTTGAATTACAAATCATCTTTAATTGGTGAGAAACCTATGGCAGAAAATAACCTGATGCTTTGCTGCGTAAACTAGTATCAGCATTCTTGCACACTACAAAAACTCTGGTGTCCTCATAAACTTGTTTCTGTGGGGTAAACAATGAAATTCCACTTGTCTGAATCATTTGAGTAAGATTTTTCAGAAACGTTTTATCCTTCTCAGTCTTAAGTCCACTTATAGTGACCAAATGTTTAAACAGAGGCAAGCTGAATGAATGTGCTCTTTGATACAAAATAACAAAGCTCGTCACTGAGAAGCTTTGCGGCAATTTGGGCAAGCATGGTTGATTTAACTTGGTACATGTTTATGAATCCCCAAACTAACTGTACTATACTTCAGTCATGCTAAACAAATAGAGCTTTGCATCTCAGGAGCCCGGCATGTGTTTCAAGAGGCTGGGTTGCGTTTTCTTTCCATGATCGCAGGAGTGGCTTGCTTAACCTTTTAATTGGCAGGAAGAAAACTCACTTCAGGCCTGAGCCACAATCATCTCTGAATAACGTAAACAGTGATGACCTGAACTTGATCTTTTAGACAAGGGACTCACTTTTCTTGGTAGCTGCATTATACAGACAAGCTAATGCTTTGGGGTCAGCAAGGGGCTTTTGTACATCCAAGGACAATAGAGCTAGAAAATGTTTCCTGCTGTTTAGCTAATTAATGCAGGGTACCACTCTGTAGGAGTCGGCAGTGGTTTTGCTGCCTGTCACTGCTATTGTACTGCCTGCAGAAGGACACAGAGCAAGGCATGTGGTCAGGGAATGAATCCTCTGTCTTGCTCCACCTGTTGCAGGACAGAAAAAAACTTAGGGAAGTCAGCTATTGATTAATTTGGTGAGAAGGGAAAAGATGTGGTACTGGAGTGGTCAAAGCATGTTTTTCAGAGTTGTAAATAAATAACAAAATTAAATTCATAATACCGTGTGTGTGATGTGATGCTGCCAGATCAGAATTATCTCTGTGTGTCCTTAAATTGCCCTCCCTTCTGACATGGGAGGGCACGTCTGAAAGGAAAAGATTGATAGCTTTTCCCTATTAGACTTTTCCCTTAAATCATGTTTTATGATGTACTGTAGAATAAAGAATTTTATTTGAGACTCTAAAAGCACATATGATTCTGTCACATCTTGTATTTTCTGATCAAAAGCAAAGCAGTGAGTTCCTTTTTAGTAGTTAATGTAGCAAAATACACAAAGGCATTTAGAGTCTGCTCTGATATTGTATTCTGGTCAGGTACAGGCAAGTTGTAAAGGGAAAATTTAAGGTGTCATAGTGAACAGCATGTATCGCATACTTGAGCAGTAAGGGAGCTAAATCATCTTAATTCTTGCTGGAACATAGCTGGGTACGTGCTGCCTGTGGCTGCCTGCTTTCTCAGCAAGTTTTTAAGTGGATTATTAACTAAGTGTAAGGCTGTTTGCAGCATCTTAAGTTTGACAGACATGTGATTGTGCATGGGGGGGAGGGGAGGGGAAAAGAGTGGTTGCTTTCAGACAAAAGCTTCTCATAGATTAATGTCTTCCAAACAGTATCTTGTAGTCTTGTTCCAGATTAAAAATAGATAAAACAAATGGTATATGGGTTTCATGGCCAGACAATAACTCTTCTGTTGTTTTTTTTGTTTCGGTTTTGTTTTTGTTTTTTCCCACCAGAACTGCTTAATAAAACATGACGAGAATGGATACTCAGCAATAGTGGGAGACTTTGGTTTAGCAGAGAAAATTCCTGATCACAGGTACGTGAACTAATAAAAAATACAGCAAGAGTTGCAGTGCAATTGCAGGTCAGTAGCTCAAATGAGCCAGATCCCCAAGGCCATTATTGCATTCTGGTACAAAATTTGCAAAAAATATCCTCAGTCTTAAGTCTAGAACTGCAGGCTGGTTGATCAAAATGTTCCAGCTTTAATTACTGTCCATTTTGATAGTTTTATTGGTGACATTTATTCTTCAAAAATGCTCCAGCGAATAGAGGATTTACTTAAGCTTTTCAGTAGATCTTCTAAGCAGGTACTTGGGACAACAAAACATAAAACAAAAAACCACCACAACAAAGCAAACACAAAAATACTGTCCAGCATTCTGGATTGAGATGATTTTATAATAAATGTCCTCTGTTGATTACAAACAACTTTAATTAGCTTCTTTCTATTTTCATAAACAATATTCAGTGACATTCCAGTATTATTCTTTTTAACTTCTGCGTTGGTTGTTAGGATCCAGGTTTATAACAAGGAGATATTAAAATTACTGTCTAACAGTAGCTCACCATTTTGCTTTCCCTAAAGTGAAATTATAATCTTAACTCATTTGAGGAATGGACAGGTGACTGTCACGAGCTATTGTCACAATTGGAAATAGTCCTTTTGTCATCCCTCGGTTAGGGAGATCAAGGACAAGGATTTCATTGTGTTCGCTGTATATTGACTTGTGTATTTCGGAGTATCCTAACTGTGAAAATGTACTGTGAGATTTTTCTTCAGTGCATACTTCTGCGTAAAATAGATAAAAGCCTTCCAGTTCTTTTGACTGCAAAGAAAACAATAAAAGTTGATCTTAGCTATGCACTGTTTTTAAACTGCACATATAATAAAATCCTATCTTGGGAGGTCCGAAGGATCACATTAATGTTGATGAAATATTGATCTAAAAGCTTAACAAAGTGAACATTCTAATTTCCCAACTCCTGCTAAGTACAGCCACTGTGTATCTTGTACACTCCTGTGGAATCTCTGCCCTTTAAGGTGCTGAAAGCTTCAGCTGTATTCATATGTATGAACTCATCACAAAATCAGGAAGGCACCACAGGTGCCTTAGGATGTCCTTAATATCCAGTTTTGAGATGCCCTGAAAAGTGAGAGTATAATAATAGCTAAAAGTTAACGTAGCTTGATACTAAAACAAACAATGTAATAAAATTGTTACATTGGCCACTATTTTGGTTTGATCTAGTCTTACCTCCATTTTCTTTTAAAAAAAAGAAAGGTTTGCAAGCAGGCTGTGCTGCATACTTTCAGAGCTGCTTATTGGTATACGTATAGGGATGGATACCTGCATGTCTTGCTGCATGAATGGAGAGCTTGACATCTAGCCCAAAACTGATGGCAACAAACCTTTTTATGTGTAGATGAAGGAGCCCACTCTGCCAAGAGTTTGGAAACCAAAACTACTGAACACCTGTGACCTTCAAATAAAATAATTAAAAAAAAAAAAGTGGCCAGGCACTTAACAACTGGAAATAAAATATGAGTAAACAAAAAAGCTGGAGAAGGGACTTCTACAAGGGCATGTAGTGATGGTACAAGGGGTAATGACTTTAAACTAAAAGAGGGTACATTTAGATGAGCAGTAAGAAAGAAATTCTTCACTCTGAGGGTGGTGAGGCCCTGGCACAGGTTGCTCAGAGAACTGTGGATGCCCCCTCCCTGGCAGTGTTCAAGGGCAGCTTGGAGGGGACTTTGAGCAGCCTGGTCTGGTGGAAGGTGACCCTGCCCATGGCAGGGGAGTTGGAACTGGATGATATATAAAGTCCCTTCCAACCCAAACCATTCTATTTATTGAAGCTTTCTTTTTCTTTCACCTTCTCCTCCTCCTATTGAATGTTCCAGTGATTCCAGTAGGAAACCAGTGTAAAATACAGTATGTTATGGAACCCACATGTATTCACTTACCTCTGGTGAAATTTTCTGCAGATACTTGGAGTTATGGAAAGTTAGTAGCAATGCCTGAATCAGAGTATTTAATTAATGGTGGTTCTCTGGTCCTCCCTGGTCCCCTCCCCTCTTTCCTGCCATCTATCCCATATCTACATAGTGAGAAGTTACCAGTGGTGGGTTCACCCTTCTGGATGGCACCAGAAGTACTCAGAGATGAACCTTACAATGAAAAGGTAGGTACCTGGTATAAACGGACTTTAGTTGTCAGATGTTGTGCTTCAATAGCTGTATAGAAGGTTTAGAATTTCCATAATATTAAAATTATTGTTATTTTAATTCGTGACATTTCTGTACTCAGTAGGTCATTCAGACTAAGGGAGAGTGTGAGTTGAATAACTAATATTTTTAATTCGTGGTGTGGATTCCTAAACAGAAATAGAATTACCTTTATCATAATTCACTGTTATGCTATGTCCATTCTGAATCATCCCACATGCAGAAATATGATAATGGCTTGTTGACCGAACTCAACTGAATTTAACCAAGAATCATGAGAAATGTAGTGAGGTTACCTCCCCGATCATACATTAGTGAAATCTGGGTAGAAGTAAAACGTCTGTATGTAAATATGTACAAGTATTTTAATTTAAAAAAAAAAAAAAAAAAAAATCAACATTTCTTAAGGTAAGATTCCTGGATAAAAATGTTCTCCAAAGGTATTTGTATGTTTCCCTATTTGTGGCATTGGGAAATGTTTCTTTCAGAGGAGGATCAGATCACACTGGATTTTAGAAATAGTATTTTCAATCAAGCTCTTCTTTACACATGGTTTTCTCTCCCATGTGTAATGTAGTCTACTTCAGCCCTGCAAGTGCAGCTTTCTGTGATAAAGCCCACGTCCTGTACCTTTTTATAGCTAGCAGTCAATATTCTGTTTAATTGGTGGTACTTTTAAGTTTCAGGAAGGCAGTAGCTACCTCAGTAATGAATGTAATAATTAACATTTCAAAGCTTTGTTAAGAGTTCCAGTTGACCTAAATTAATAATAAAGTACCCAAATCTATGACGCCACATTCTTCACTAGCTCTAGGGCATGGAGGACTAAAGAGGAAGCAGGTCTCATCTCATCAGCGTGAAAGCTGACATGTAAGCCTGCCTGATATTTAAGGGATGGGGGATACCAACTTGAGCTCTGTAGACTTGTGTTCTAGGTTTTCCTGAATTTTATTACATGTTGAATTCAGTTGAGTGGAAATCTGAGGAACCGTGCAGCTCCAAGGGTAGTCAGATAAGAGATTACTAAGTGTCATGGAAATTTCAATGGAAATCGATGCTGGTGTACAGTGTTACTAGATATCTCAAGCTTTGGGAAAGACACTGTTTTCTCCAGAGGTACTGAACTGTGAGAAGAAAAAAAATGTAATTTTTCTTAAAACCAGCATTAATGTTCTGCGTAAGCTGTGATTGTGTATTCTAAACCCATCTTTCTAACCACAGTGATACATAGGCATATCATGGTTTTGGCTGTGTTGTTAATTACTCCCATCTGTGAGACATCAAATGCAACTTCACCATTCTTTATGCAAGGAAGGACTTTTTTTTTTTTTTACACTGCTGAATTAAGAGTGGTTTGGTGGGTTTTTATTTTTTTCTTGAAAGTGTTTTAAAGTTATCATTGCTATTTGTGCTACAAGAATGCTTTACTGTGAGCCTGTGTTTCTTCACATGGAAAATGTTAGCTATAATGCAATTGTTTAGTGTTGTAAGGCTGTGGTGTGGGTCTAGTTGTTTCATGATAACCATTTGGGGTAAGGGGAAACTCAGTGACGGATATTCATAGCTGAACCATGCAACTATTTTTTTTTTTTTTCTCTCTCAGGCGGATGTGTTCTCCTATGGTATAATTCTGTGCGAGATTATAGCAAGAATACAGGCAGATCCAGACTATCTGCCTCGCACAGAGGTAAGTGGTTATGTTTATAACATTGGTGGGAGGTGGTAAGTATGCCATGATAATGGCTGGCCTTTAGAAGTTCTGGCACTGCTGCCAAAGATACGATGAATAGGTGTTACATTAAAAATAGCCTGTAAAAGGCTTTTGTTCTTCTGTCCTGTTATTGTAAGAAGCTCCATTGTAGACACTTTCACACAAACTTTGTCCAGCTGCAGTCCTCATGGGAAATCCTTTCTGTCCCTAACTGGCAGAGCATTGAGAGTGTTGCAGTGACCTTCCTTTTGTAGAGTGATAGCTCATGGAGACTTCCTGCCAGACTCAGAACAGAGCACTTTTGGCACACTGCGTGTGTTCAGCAGCCTCTCCTTGTGAAAGGGGCAGGAGCTATGTTAGCAGCAGCTAAAACAAGGTCACTCTTATTCTTGTATAGACTGTGCTAAGCACTGTGGATCAGAGCTAGAATCGACTAATCAAATGAGATGGTTCTTACTTTCTTTAGTTGCCTTTTGGCTGAGTCCTATCTGCAGGGCACCTTTTGGCCCTCTATGGACGTCTTCCAAATTGTCTGTTCTGAAAACGAAAAATTGCTTAGGTCTTGAACTGCAGTAAATAAGACATCCTTTGGTTTCTCTGCCCTTCAGATTTTATAGAAGTGCATTTAAGGAACTGGGTAATTTGTATTACCGGTCCACTGAAAAATTTACTATTTTAAATGATAAATTTTCATCATAGCGAAGCCTCTGGTTTTATAGCAAGCTGTTAATTTACACTGTGAAAGTCACCATGGTGAAACATCATAGTATAGGATATTGCTTCCAGATCCACACAGGCAGCATTTCAAGTGCAATGGATTGCAGTTGAGTCCAGGAAGAAGGATGGGCTTTGAAGTAAGCTCGTTCTCTTACAGGTATCCTGTATCAAGTAATCCCCACTGGGAATGCTGCAGTTCAGAGTGTGCATGGAATTTTCTCAAAATCCTCTGTATGTGGCTGCTGAGACGTAGTGTTTATGGCTATTCCTGATAACTCCATGTAGGGAACCCCTGAAAAGAGGATGCTTTGGGCCAGATAGCATACCTCATTTATATCTCTATGCTGTGTTTTTGTTTGTACAGAATTTTGGATTAGATTATGATGCCTTCCAGCACATGGTGGGAGACTGTCCCCCTGACTTCCTCCAGCTGGCCTTCAACTGCTGTAATGTGAGTACCTTAGTTGAAGGGGAGAGGCCTAAACTGGAGTTCTCCAAATTCCTCTGGGCTGTTGAAGCTTAAAAGCATTTACAGAAGAAACTTGAAGAGCCTACCTGTAAAAGCAGTGTACATTCTGATAACCCGGAATGTCCCTTGCCGTTTTTATAACCCTTCCCTTCCCCTTGCAAAAAGGTCCATCTTGTGTTTTTGCAATTCTGTGTTCTGTCATGCCAAACAAACAGGTCCAGCACACTGAACAGCTTCTTGTGGGCTGCTCAGGCTGATCACAACCAGTTGTATGCTATTGACACTGGCTGGCCCTTGGGCTGACAAAATCCAGCTGTTATTGTGTACAGACCTACTGAGCTGTGAAGAAAGAATTCTGAGTTGTTCTCACAAACAAAGGGGACAAACAAATCAAGAGCAGGCACTAAACTACTCTGAAGTTTCCATATGCTGCCTTTTGGAAAGTGGGATAAACCTCCAGATCCCTAGCCTGTTTTCCAAAAGAACAAACTTGGACCCAAATGTTTTAATATCAGTAAGGCTCTAGGCAATGCGCTGCATGGAGCAAATTTTCTGCTAGTTATTCAAGTAAAATTGTGATAGTTGGTGCTGGATACCTTCATGGCTCCTCAGTGTGAAAAGTCCAGGGAAGTAGATCTCTTTTGTGGGTTATCCCACAACAGAGGCTGCTAGTATCTTTGTATAGTAAACTGGTTTATGTGAAGTAAGAGAACCTGAGCTTCCACCAAATTCAGCTGAAGTTCGGAATGTCCAGTTTGCACAACATAAGTTGAGGCAAGTTCTGAAAATTTTATTTCACAAAACTTTGCCTGGGACCCCACAACCAGGACATGCTAGAGCCAATACCAGCACTGTGTCCAAGTAAGCGTTTGTAAGAAGAGTCTCAGAACAGGCTTTTTATTTCTGCCTGTTACTAATTTTCAGGCTTTGTTTTGTTTTCATGTCAACACTGCTGCTGAAAGTGGCAGTCTCATCTCTCCATGCTCTTGATGCCCCCGAGCGCTCTCTATTTTGTAGTAGTACAAATGCATGTGCTTACTCAAGGGGAGAGCAGTGTAAAGGTGAGGATGTGAGCAGGTGGGGTGACTGCTGCTCTTGACATAGATAGCATAAATTTATTCTAAAAATATTTGCAGAACTTACTCTGGACAAGCTACTTCTCTGATTTCACCTTCGTGCAGTGGAGCTTGCTTCACCAGGACAGTGGTACATCTGACTCGTGTCTATGAAGTGTTTTGACTATGTAAGCACTAAAGGGTTTGGCTAGATGTAGGATTTGACTTCTGGAAGTCTCAGCTCCCACCTGTAGACAGAAATTGTACTGCATCCAAACACATGGTGCATGACTCAAAGCAGTTTTTCAGCACAGGTGAAATTCAGAGTAAAACTGTACTCATGAACAAAGGGGAAGTGACTGAGTTATATTCTCACGTAAAAATTTGGTGTGTTCAGAGAAAAAGGTTTTTCTCTACTGATTATCATCAAATGCTGCTTTCTGCATAATAAACATCCCTTCCCTTGAAATACCCCTTGAAGCTGGCAAGGGATGTCAAAAACAACAAGAAGGGCTTCTTCAACTGCATCAGCAGCAAAAGGAAGGCTAGGGACAATGTGGGGCCACTGCTGAATGAGGCGGGTGTCCTGGTGACGGAGGATGCGGAGAAGGCAGAGCTAATGAATGCCTTCTTTGCTTCAGTCTTCAGTGCTAAGACTGGCCCTCAGGAATCCCA
>Ga0181612_103359_pt1 | contig 15414 bp, 7 predicted proteins | sample HoacroProtozoa21_FD_119630 | JGI IMG/M metagenome (GOLD analysis project Ga0181612, IMG submission 119630) | Hoatzin crop microbial communities from Cojedes, Venezuel. Combined Assembly of Gp0051906, Gp0051904, Gp0051908 | reverse complement strand
AGGTCGGGACGAGGTGTCCCCTGCTGGTGGTTCCGCGCGGTTCCCTTCGGCCCAGGGCTGGACGGGCAGCGCAGCCCAGCCCCGCCACAGCCCACGTCACTCAGCGCCGCGGCTCCGGCACTGCTGGGACGGATGGGTGCTGGACCTGGCCCGTATGGCTTAACGTATAGAGAGGGTTTGGCTCTTCACATTCGCAGGGTGCTTCTCCAGGAGCTGCTCCTCGCTCGGCCTCCCCGGGCTGTCCCTTCCCCGGCAGCGCCGATGCTGACGCCCGGCTCTCCCAGCCAGATGGCCTCCAGAAGGCTTGCAAGTGTGCCTCTAATTAAAGAGCCTTTATTTTCAAAACCATTTCACAGCTTATTCTTCTGACAATGGGATGGGGCTGCTTAGGCTAATGCTGGGCCAGAGCAAAGGCAAACACAGGCTGGCTGCTGCCCGTCGTGCGCTCCTTCCCCGTTGACGCTGGCTGTATTTACCGTTTGCCCGCTGGAGCCGAGGAACCCGCACGCCCTGCAAATCTGCGCCGTTGCCGCGGGCTCCCCAGGGCCAGCGCGCGCTTCCCCAGCGATGCCCGGCTCTGTCCCCGTTAGCCGTCTGTGCTGATGCGCCTAACGAACCCGAAAGGCTTTCCGGCTGGAGACTGAGCAAATTGAACCGTTTGCCCTCAATTCCCCTCATACTGAGGCCGGCAGAAAAGAAACCGCTTGCCGCATCCTTGCTGAACGAAGATCCTTTTCATTCAAAGTCCAGCACTGTTTTATTCACCCCAGCACAGTCCCAATCACTTTATTAATCGGCAGCAGAGTCTCTTCTGCTGCTTCAAGCAGCGTTACTAAAACACGGACCGCACCTCTTCAGCGTCCCCGTCTCTGCCGGAAGAGGCTGCGTTTCATTTCTCTCCCCTTTTGTTCAAGCCGTTTGTATCCGCGTGGCATTTCTAACCGAGCAGTCGTGCCCCTTGCCAGCTGGCAGGCAGCCTCGCGTGCTGGCTTTAAGGCGTAAACAAAAGCCAGTTTTCTGCAACACTTCCCCTTGGCCGAGGCCGTGGCACCGTTCGGGAGCTCCCTCGCACCCCCGGCCATCGCCCTGATGTCCCCAGCCCCTCGCTCGCCCTTCTGCAGCCGCGGGGTCTGGCCCTGGCCGGGCGCTCGCCCTCTCCAGCCACTTCCCACCCGCGTGTTTTCCAGGAGCAAGAACGGCAGCGAGCAAAGCCTCGGAGCTGGCTCCGGTTTCCTGGCTTTTGCTGAGCGGGAGAGCAGAAGGGGCAGAATCGATATCCCAGAAAGAAGAAACGCCTGATCCTGTGTCAGCCCTCACCTTGGGCAGGCTGGAGGTTAATTCGGAAAGCACTTTCTGACATGCTATAAATGCACGCTTAAATCCCACCGAGGCCAGCTGGACACAAGCTCCAGTACGTGGAGGGAGGCTGAGGGGTCCCTGCGCAGGTCCTTTGCGCCGCAGCCCACCCTGGCCCCTCCGCCGGCACGGGGGACGGGGCTGGATGCGGCCGCAGGCTGGGAGGAAGAGCGGGGGGAGAGCAGCTTGGGGCTGACCTTGCTCGCTGGCTGCTGCCCGCTGCCATGGGCTGGCACGGAGGGGCTCCCCGGCAGAGAGCGGGGGCTGCCGGGGGGCTGGGGGGGTCCCCCCGCTCAGCAAGGAGGGAGATCGGCTCCCGCATGAACAGACTAAGCCTGCAGTTGAGGCTGGACCTTCCCGGAGGGCTTCTCCGCATCCACGACATCAGCCAGGAGTTCGCGATGTGACATCTCGAACCTAGAGATAACGAACGTGACGTTCTGTCAGGTCTAATTAGTCCCTGCGCTGTGCCGGTGACAGGCGCTGGGGAGGCAGAGCCTGGCTGCAGGCTGGGGGGACGGGGCTGCCGCCGCCGAAGGCTCCGCGAGCAGAGGGGAGCCCGGGGACGACACCCCGCGACGGGGACCCGCAGCTGCCCGACGAGGCGGCTGCTGGATTCGTGGATGCGTACGCTAACAGCAGTCTGCCTGTGCCTGGCGGGGATCACTGCAGGGGCACTCCGGGCCCCCACATCGTCCTCTCTGCCCGCTGTGGTCTGTAACAACCTGCTGGGGCTGTAGAAGTTCCTGGGGGGCTGGCTGGGTGCCTCCAGAGCGTTGCAGGGTCTCTCTCCCCAGCTCCGGACTGAAGGCATCGCAGCTCCAGGTCCCCAGGTCCCCCCCGAAGGGCAGCACGCGACGCGGCCCCGGCTGACTCCGCGTCTCGGTAGCGGGGTTGTCAGCAGCGCGGGCAGGGGCTGGGGCCGGCAGCGGTGTGACATGGCGAGGAATGAGCCCTCGAGCACGTCCGTGTGCCCGGTGGCTCTGCTGACCACGGCCAGCCCGGCAGCCAGGAGAAGGGTCCTGGGGACCTGGGGGACCCGGTCCCTCCCTCACCCCTGCGAGGGCCAAGGGAGCAGCGCGGGTCCCAGGAGCCGCTGCAGCCGACGTCCTTGCGTTGCCCAGCGTGTTCCCTTCCTCGGGCCGTGATCCCGTAACCCTGCGCAGCTCCGAGGACGCTGCGGGAGTTTGGGGCCGTTCTGGGGTCGCTCCGCTGCAGCTCTCCCCCGCTGCCTGTGCCCGTTCCCCCTCCTCGCCTGCTCCTTCCGCTCCAAGCCGGTCACTGAGGGTTTGTGCCCAAGGGCAGCCAGCCAGGCGTTTATGCGTGCAGCTGCCCCATCTGCACGCGCTCGTGCTAATTGCGTGCAAACGAGCCGTGGCCGGTTTCATTCGGCGTTTCCTGCACCCCGAGCTGCGCTCTGCAGAGAGCGGGGATTGGGCCCTCTGCGTTTGAAAGAATTCGAGAGGGGATCTTCCCAGTTACGGCTCACCCGGTTTTCAGACACGTCACTGATGTTATCAATGCTGTCAGCAGGAGCAGCTGAGCCTTTCGCAGCGCGTACGTGTTATTTGGGCACAAACTGAGGCACAGGAAGTTCCGTCTGAACATGAGGAAGAACTTCTTCCCTCTGAGGGTGACGGAGCACTGGAACAGGCTGCCCAGGGAGGTTGTGGAGTCTCCTTCTCTGGAGATATTCAAGACCCACCTGGACAAGATCCTGTGCAGCCTGCTGTAGGTGACCCTGCTTCAGCAGGGGGGTTGGACTAGATGACCCACAGAGGTCCCTTCCAACCCCTACTATTCTGTGATTCTGTGATTCTGTAATCCCCTGTTGGGAAGAAGAGCACACGGACTTAGAGTACCATAGCGTATGCAATATCCATATTGATGGAAAACATTCTGAAAGGTCTGTGAATCATCTTAAGACATCTGTAAATAACAGAAAGACTCAACAAAACTGAACTTTTAAGGGTTAAAAAACCCAGTTGTACTTCCATTCTCTTGAGTGTTGCATTAAAATTAATATCATATGCAAAACCAACAAATTAGTGCTGAAGAAAATATGACCATTTATGTGCAGAAGACGAAACATTTCGCGATTACATGTAAACAACACAGTTCTATAGAAGACAAGACAAGCAGATGAGGAATGACAGAGCAAACATTGCAACCTCCAGCCCTCTGTCAGCCTTCCAGTTTCCTGGAATTATCATTCTGGAGATCTCAAGTGTTGCCATAAATACACCAGGTATATAGTTTTCTTCTGGTCTGTATTATATGACTCACATTTCTTATGGGTTGTTTTGTTTGGTTTTTTTTTAATATTCTGTCATGAGCTTGCTAGTCTCAATGCCACGAGGTTATTTTGAGTAAAGTAAAAACCCAGAAAATCTTAGAGTCAGAGGAGACAACTGGAGTCTACATGGACAGCATCATGGAACACACAGCACAATTGTTATAAAAGGGATTTCATGTCCCCTTGCTTGATAAACTGTGGGCATGGAATTTCTTTAGCCTGCATGGTCAAATCCATTTCCATTCCTGAAATTCCCTGTAACTCTTTTCTGCCACCTTTCCAATTTCTTAAGGTTTTTGGTTTGGCATTTTTAAAAGCAGATACTAAAATTAGGTATATTATGATATTGACTCTTTCAGTAAAGTTAACCTCAAAATCAGTATTACCTTCCTAACATCCATCTACCATCCTTCATCTTGTACATCATATAATTACAGCTCAGAGGATGTGTCAGAGGATCACATTGGGTTATCCAGTAGAAAGCTGATAATCTGCCTCACTGTATGAAACTCTTGACTTAACTCTAACGTGATGAGTAGACCAGAAAAGAAAGAAAGATTACTCAGACATCTGAGAAGTTTCTTTCCTTTACTGCTATCTATACTCTTTATTGACCAGCCATGGGAATATGTAAGATCTGGCCTTTTGTTCTTAGTAATTGTTACATTAAAATGCTGAGCTCCAAACTTGAGATCTCTGTTCGGGTCTTCTGTGTCTCTTCTCCTACCCCGTCTCTTTCAGCTGCTCTGTGTTACACTCGCACTAAAACGGCAATTGTGTCTACATCACCTCTTCTAACTCAGCTGCTGTGAAAGGATTTACTCAGCTGAAGCAAAACTGCATAGCCACATATGGCACCTCAGGGTTTGCCTAGAGCTGCGGAGCATCTGCCTACCTCATGTTCCTGCAGGACAGTTATAATGTGTGTCCCCCAAACTCGAGCGCTTGCACACGATGCAGCTTTTTAGGGATGGCTTCCCAGTTCTTGGGTCCCAGTTTTCTGTCCTCAGAGGTATGTATGTAGATCGCTTTGTTCAGACTCACTTCTTCCTTAGAGGCTCACAGAATTTCACATTACGGAAATTACTGATGACAAACCACGTGGGCCACATGACCTACCAGTCACCCAATTTTCAGTACGTGTCAACAAAGTTGCAAGATTACTTTGCCTGCATAGACAAATCCAAGACTTCAATCTGTGTGACCACTGCAATTAACTTCAATGCATCAAGGTTTCCAACTTCCAGCGTCTTTTCTTATAGTTTTAATTTTCATTTGGGTTTACGCAGTTTTCTGGACACCTTTATCATCTGTGAATATATGTAATTCAGGCTAATTAAAAAATAAAATTCTTAGATCAGTTGCGTTTAAATATTCAATTCTGCCACAAAAAAAAAAAAATACATGATAGAAGATCTTGACTTGTAGCTCACTAAAAATTATCTATGTGATAGTCCATTCTTTTCCTGTCAGTCAGCCTTTGGTTTTGTTGTCATACCTGTCTCTGACTATGCCAGAATCCCACTAAACTATAGGAAACAACCCACTGGTATGAAAGCCAGTGATTAAGAAGTAACAAAATATACTTAGCCTTCAAGAAAAGAAAAAGATGAAAAAAATTACCTTCACTTTCTGATTTGCTAAAAGTGTATATATATATACACACAAAACATGAAAATACTTTACATGACATATAAACAATATTATTGTATAATTAGGAGGAAAAAAAATCTGACTTAGGCTGCCTTTTAATTATGGTATATTATATGTGGGAGACTACTGACAATGTAAATCCCTGCAGGGAGGGATTTGTAAGAAATTCCTATTACAGCCCATTGTGTACTGCTGTTCACGCAGAGAGGGATTTCACAGAGTTGACACAAAACTACACTTACCTTTGGCTGCCACTGGGGTAAGTGCTAATTCAATATAAGTGATAGCTTATTTATTTGTTTAGTGTGTCAGAAAGCTACATGCATATTACACTATGAAACATAGGAATTATGCTTGACTACCACAGACAACTGAAGGTCACAGCTGTTTTAAGTAAAAACAAATATAAAATACAAGCACAGAGGAAAGAATGTGCAACTGATATGCATTTTGTTAATGTCCTTTTCTCATTTGCAATCCTGATCATAACGATCGATTATAATTTGTTCAAATGACCTCAGGGTTGAAGTGTAGCTGGCAAACATTTCCACCAGCTCAGCGCACTTACACGAAACCACACTTTCCTCTTGCCTCAGACGAAAGAAGCCTGGGTAAACGGAGCTCAACCACTGCCTGCTGAATTTAAAATGCTAGGCTCTGCAGGGTAAGATTTGCTATGCATGAACCATACTAACAAAGCATTTAGGTACGCACCATACTCCGAAGTAGGTCTTACTGATGTTTGCGGAGAGAGGCATTGCAAAAAAGCCACAACTGACTGTACTGCACGGAAAACAACATTTTCCCCCAGAGATTTTAATTGCATTCATTCATTTCATTCTTGTTATTTGTAGCCTTGCACTGAAGGGCACGATGCTAATGTCAGAAGGAACTAGAGTCTAAGGCAAACAAAAAAGCAGGCTTGGCTGCTGGAGGTTTGGGTCTGTTGATTTTTTTTTTTTCCTCCTATTAATTTATTTTGCCTGGCCTTCTGATAGTTTTAGAGCATACACTTCCCATAACATAAGCAAGTTTTAAGTCCTGCTAATCTGTCTTTATCTGGACCTCTTAATTTTCACCACCCAATCAAGCAAATTACATACTACCAATGAAAGATAATTTCTCTAGCTCGATAATTTCTCTTGTCTTGGTGAACAGAATATACTGCACAACAAGTATGAAGTTTAGAATGTGTTGATTTCTCTTTTTGGACATTAAATGGATTGTTTAGTTTATATAACAGCATCACATAATCTAGCTCTTCCCTCAAGATTTTCCAGGAAGGCAAAACTAGCCTGACAAACTTCAGTGAAAACACTGTAAAGTTGTCTTCTTCCTCAAACTTTTCTTACATTATAGAAATGGTATGAAGAAAACTGACATTCCCTTGAATCTAAAAAAACTAAAGCAACCTCTCCTGAAAGTGTAAAGGAATGAATTATAACGTATCAAAAATCCTGTATCTGAACATTTCCCCTTAAACAGAAGAAATACAAGAGAATCCACTATAAATCCTGCTGTTCTTGTAAATTTAACATTAAAGGTACCCAGACACAATAACAATAGATGAGCAACAGTATAGTACCCTTAAATGTATTGTGTTGTTACAATATTTCATTGTTTTTCAGAAAATAAGTGAAAATATCCACTATCAATGCCATTTCTGCCTATAAATATGTGTATATCTAATTATTACTTACTAACTTCATGAATCTATAATCCAGATAATGAGAGCTCTTTGGACACTACAGGTAGGAAATACTAGGTCATCATTTTGCAGTGACTTTGGGAACATCACTAAGTTTTTGACGATCTAAATTGTCTGTCTCTTGAAAAACACTCTGGGGGTCACCATGATCATCACAACTGGTAAATCAGGGGAAGGCTACCAAGCAGCCAGCTTTCCCAACGCTTTTCAGAGACCAAGCGCCAAGACTGAAAGACAGCGAATGGAAAACATCAGGAAAGGGAGGTAGGGTTTGTAATTGGGAGCTGTAAGACAGCGTCTTCATCCTGGCATAAGTATTTACGACGGGGGTCCTATAAAGGCTACAGCCAAGTATCACAGATATGCACACGGATACGCATGTTGAAGACTACCTTTCCTGAACAGTAGAATAGGGGGATAAGAAAGTGGAAGAAATGACAGCTAGCACCCTAAGTAGACCAAAACCACATTCCCATTGTAGTTACCTGGTTGAAGCATAGAAGAATGAAGGGGTTTTTTTTCACTTAAGGAGAAATTTGAGATGACCTTGCCAACACAATCAACTTTCTGCTCACTGTTAAACAACAGAAGGAGTATTTTGATATCTGCAGGGACGAAACGGGATGGAGAACAAAAATAACAAGACTTCCGTTTGGGAAGTGGAGTTTTCAAGGTTGCAATGCATATTTCAAAGTCTCAAGGTTAGGCAGAGACCATAATTTTGTTACCTAAGAAACTACGCTACTCTTTCCTGCAGGGAGCCATACACAGTAACGTAGTGCCCAAATTGTCACTGGATGAGGATCCTCCACAATATGTATTCTCTTGCAAAAGGAAAGATAACATCCTTCTCTAACAAGATGTGAAGCACACAGCAACGCATTGTGGGTCTGACAGCATTCTCCACAGTGGCATCAAGCCCATTCAATAGATGTTACTAAGAGATCTTCAGTGCTTGAAGATACACTAGATAGAAGATCATTAGCATTGCTCCACTTGGGGACATTAGATGAAAATGTATTTGAGCAACAGCCCTATTCCAGCTGGGCACAATGCTCCTCTGGATTCTGGCAACAACGTCTAAGACTCTCAGGACAACTGCAAGCCAGTAGCAGAACAATTGGTGCATGGCCTCCTGACAGGAGCAGCCCACAGAAACCCCAAGAGCTTGCAATAAGGACATAAATAAGAGTTTTAGTTTACACTGTGTGGGGAACTCTTCAGAACCAGTTCAGAGGACAATGCAGACCTCGCCACTGATTTCTGCTCTGAGAGATGTTATTAATATGATAATTCATAGTACACAAAAGGATTTTTGATACATCAATGATGAGTACATAACACTGAAATCAGAAGTTAAATTCACTATTGCCTGGTCGTGTATTTTCATTTGCCAGTCAGAGGACATTTGAATATGAGCCAAATACAAAAAGCCAACAAAATATTTTAATATTTTGAGTTTGCATTAGTTGAATGCCTGGAAAATACGCTACTCTGGCAATTCGACTATTGACATTCAGGTGACAGAGGTGAGTGTAATATAAGAATCTCTGCAGACTATAACAACAGAGCTGCCACATAAAAAAGGTTTAGCAAAATAGAGAAACTGACCTATCAAGGGAGCAGAGACTCTTACCGCAAGTCAACCTGTTAATAAAGTAGTTGAGAAAGCTCAGAGTAAGTTTATGCTCTGTTCGTGTAGGAAATTAGCACATTGACCTTCACCCTGGAATCCTCAATGCAAAAGCAGAGTGTCACCAAGGTCAACGATTGCACACATGCACAGCAGCTGCACTACCATTCTTAATATTTGTCTCCTGGCATAGGAAAAATTAAACTATACAGTAATGTAAGAGAGCTGTAGAACTGTAGAAGGTTAAAATTATAAAAGTGTCTGTTGTTTTTAAAGCCTAAAATGATAAAACCATTACTGCATTTTGAGTGTAGAATAATAAACTGGTGATTTAAATTATTCCACATATATATTTTGAAGAAATTTGATATTAAAAGTGATGAATGATTAAAATAAATGGAGCAGCAATTACTTTTCTGCCTCTCACATTTACCATAATAATTTATGATGAAACCGAACAGTGAAAAGTAATAAATATAATCTCACTTCATTTTGCTGATCAACGGCAATCAGGTAATGTGCTATTATATGAGATACAATCAATATAACAGGAAATTTTTATAGAGATGTTTACTGCTACTTACTGGGTACTTCTATTGATATTTTAAATATATAATTAGAATAATGACTCATTTGCCTTTCATCATAAAAGCAGAAAGGTTCAGTTCTTGGGTTTAGACTTTCAGATGTAAAAGCTCTAACTCTGTTCTGATAGAACTTCTAGGAAGAACAATTTCCCTGCTCACTTCACAGGGACTTGAAATCACTCCAAAATATTACCCTTTAAAAAGTGTTCAAATTTAAAAGCATAATGAGAGATTTCAATGGTGTTAAGCAAAGGAATAAAATGCCAAGCACTAAATGAAAACATATTCTTATACTGTCCACGCTGGAAGGATTTGAATAATATGTATTTTCACTTTATTCTTAATATCACGGACCTTATTCAGGAAGATATTTATGCATGTTTCTAATCTCATTAAAGGCTTACTCACTGATGAGCTCATTGTATTTCAAGACATGCTTTGTTTCTCCTGCCATGATTCCTTTAGAGTTGCACTTTACAGATAAAATATAAAAATTACCGCATAAGTAGTCTAATAGGATGCTCCATCTGTGACATTGACAGTATAAGGTGTCAGAAGACATAAGAAAGCCTCATGGGGAAATTTCCTCCTAACTCCAGGCAGTTGGAAGATGTCATTCTTTCTCTTAAAAAAAAAAAATCAAAGCCAAATTATCTAATTTTTGAAACCTATCTAATGTGTTCTTGGCTGTTTCGTTTTCTCTTCAAAACCATCCTTTCTGAATATTTCTGTAAACCTGATGAAGTTTAAATTCCATCTAGTTAAAACTGCTGGATTTAACATAAAATAAAAAAAAAAAAATCAAACCACAAACGCAAAAAAAATCCATAAGATCAGGATTTTAGGACAGTAGGAGAGGAAAGAAAGAATCTACATTTGTGTGTTCCTTCTGGAAGAGAGAGGTCTTGGCCTCTCCACTGAGCATAAATAGATACCATAAATAAAAGGCAGAAAACACTGTAGAAATTGTGTAATTTATTGGACAGGTAGTACGTAAGTAGCAATTAGTAGATAACGACGACTTTAGTACTATTGAAAATAAAAATCATATAAATTGAAATCTAGACTATAGCTTAATAATGTACTCTAATTCTTTCATCATGCTTTTCAGACATCATCTTTAAAATCTCTGTTTACAGAAATTCAGTGTGTTCTGTGCTCCTTAACTCCTTAAATATAGGTGATTGACATTCAAATAATTTTGTACCAGTGGACCACAGGTAAACATCAAAATGTTTTGAGGACTATCGCAAATTCTTTACCAAACTTGGTATTCAACGCTACAAATTTTACTGTTGAGTATCACTCACTGGATGTACAGAGAAGCTTTCACCAAAAATGTGCATGGCCCACAAACTGGGGAAGCACATTCCTTGTCTAATTTACTATCACATACATTTCTATAATCTTTTATACTGGCTCTGAATTCGGCTTCCCATAGCAGTTCCAGCCTACTAGATGTTTGGGTGGTATTTAGGAACGTTCTGACCCATAGAATTACCAGTACTACATAAAAAGAAGGTGTGAGTTAAGGGACCTCAGGAAGAATTATCAATCACACAAAAATTAGGAGAGCCCTAGTGATAGAAAGCACGCGGTGCAAAAGAGCCATAGTGAAATGAGCCGGCACACATAAAACATCTGCCTGTGGAAGTTGTGATCTCTCCCCGAAGCCTTGCCTGGGAGCCCACTCAAAGAATTTGAGCAAAGACAAGCAAGAGAAGTTATTCATTCTCATTTGACCTACTTCATCTTCTAATTAGCATTTGCTAATTGGCTGGAAAAAGTCCAATTTCTTGGCCAGTAGATGCTCTTCAGGTATGCTGACTGTTTTGGGTTAACACCTGGGAATATGGCAATCTGTACTAAGTGATTTAGGAATACAAATCTCACTGTAATTAAGTGGAATACAACTACCTAACCGTTAGGGATTTTTGATAATCCCCAAAGTTACACCATATTGCAAAGGATGACATGAAAAATCTGCCAGTGTAACTCCAAAGAACAAAAAGTAAACAAAGAAGAGAAATCTTGCTATTCCTTTCTGCTTTTCAGCAGTAATAAATCATCAAATCTGAAAGATTCAGTAAAAGTTTTATAGCAGAGAGAAGACAGCAAACTAAGAGAAAATAAATACATTTAAAGTAAATTACAAGCTAAGTATTTTTAAGAATAAGGTTTAATTTTGGGTCAAATAGGCAATTGCAGGAATATGCAGCAAAAAATACAAAACAAGGTTAAGGGATAGGGAAAATCTATATAACAAATACTACAAAACACTGGCAACTCAGTCAAGCTACACTTCTGCTTTTCTGTATGGAACAATGTTGAAGTAACTGCAGTTTGCCAGTGTTAAATGAACCCCAACTGTCTGTTCTGCAAATCTCAATCTGATTGAGTATCCTGAGGCATGCTGTCATGTCAGAAAGAGCTCAGGCGCCAGCTGAATAAAGTCTCATCTGACCCCTGAGAATCAGTTCAGCTGAGAAATAACAATAGAAAATGTGTGCAGAAATCTATTTTGATGCATTTTTCTGAAGGTGGATGATTTACTGTGTTGAACTTTTTTTCACCAAGAATGTCCCAATGCTTAGTCAGGATGAACATCCTAAGACACCACAAGAAACATTACCGCAGTGTAGCAGTCCCAACAAGAAACCATTGACTAACAGCAGTGTGAATGCTACCTCCCATTAACTGAATCGAGGTAGGAACCATTAACTGGTAAACAAGTAATTGCATTTTTACACTGAGAAAAAGTAGGAATGCTGTGAAGTCAAATAACAAGTGGACTGTAAATTTGATGGCACCAGTCATGAAGTTTAAATTTCAGTGAAGCTTGAATTGATAATGGAAGGCTAAGTGCATCCATTCAGTTTCCTTAAAGAACGTAAAGAAAGGCTTTTTCCAGAGATGAAGTGTTTTCTACTGAATCTTATCCACTGCGAAGTTCTTATTGAGGCTGAGGATTTGAGGTCAATCCTCTAGTTTCATAAAGTTAATTGAATGATTAAACTTTGACTAGAAATTTCAGGGATAAAGTTCTTCCAACTGAGCTTAACCTCAGCATGTGTGATCAAATCAAAATTTACTAAATCCTCACTTCCTTGAAAGTCTTGTATTTGAAACAAAACTGATGAAATGTTGTTACCATCCCAACCTTACACCATATATAATTTACACAATGACAGGTTAATCATATTCAACCGCTTCTCCTGTTCTCAGTGGCTGTTGTACGGGATTTGAGAAAATAACAGTTAATTTAGAACCTGCTCTTGCAAGTGCAAATGTAAATACTCAGCTCAGTTCTGTTTTGCTCTATAGAGATTAATATATGTGTATTGATCTACCCACATGCATCCACTTGAAACCAAGGCCACTAATTAGATCCTAAATGTGCCAGGAAATTGGAGTTTCAGTTATGGGTTCTGCCACAAATGTGTGACGCACTTTAAAACCCGTGCCTGAAAGATACTGAGCGAGCACAAAGAAATACTACTGAGTTCCATCTGACATCAGCTAATCAAAATTTCTGAATAAATGATTTTTTTTCTGTAAATTCTTCCACAAAATCTTTCTTACATATCCCTCAAACATTTTTTTTTTGTTTTTCTCAGAAAAATATACTAATACACTCATAGAATACTTATTTCTGACTTAGCAAGTTACAATGTTAGGTCTTCAGACTGTGACCCTAGTGTAAGTATGGTTCAAAGCAGGGAGTGAGGAGAATTGGTTCTGTCCACAGCTCAGGCCACAAGCCAGGCTGTTGAAAATGACTCATCTCACACACATAGACAAATCTTGATGTAGGAGAAGATTTTAGCAAATCTCTCACATTACACAGGTATTGAAAAATGCCAAAATAATCTTCCTTTTGAAAAACAAATATCCCAAAAGTGTTTAAATGTCCCTTGGCCACAAACAAAAAGCTGGCACAGCTTGTTGAAAACACAGTTCAGTTGCGACTATTGCACCCATGTTTGCCTGAGCCTGCAAAAGCTGCAAGAAAAGTACGGAGCAGAACCAAACACGGCTTTTTTATTTTTCCTCTTTGTATCTCCCAAGACAAAGACCTACACTTTCTGTTTGCAGGTTTGCAGTTAGCTCTAAAAGTTGGATGAGCTGTTACTGTGCAACGCTCGTACTTGCTGTGCATGGTCTCAATCCACGGAGCTGCTGAAGTTTCTGGGAATTGCAGGTGTTGTCTGTGTGCCTTACTGCCAATTGGAGTTCAGCTCCCATGTGAGCCCTGTGAGAAGGGTCAGGCCACAATGTGATGCCATCTTCAGGTGCCACTGAGAGAGGTTAGTAAGTCTTGCTACCTGCGAGGCTACTCAGCTCAGGCTGTGCACGGATAATTTAGTCTGAAGCTATAATGTCTGAAACTCCAAAACTATTTTGCAGTGTGCAAGATTATTAAACTGTCGCACTGTTCAACCCCTGAGCCTCTTGGCATACTGCCTAGCTGTGGCATCTGCCTATTAATAATTGACAGGAAAGCTGTCCAAAAGCCAAATGTTTTAGGCCTTAAAGACCAGTGCTGAGCTTATTTCTGTTAATATATAAGAATTTCGGTTCCACATGTTCTTGAGTTTCACTGTGAAAAAGAACATGGTTTATTTGAACGTGGTACAGCTTTACCTACTAGCATAAAGAAATACATGGACCCAGACAAAAAAAGATAAAGATGATCCCATCACCCCTGAAAGAGGAAAAAAAAATAATAAAAAAAAAAAAAATTACTTTTGCATGGCTTTTCTCACTGTTCTGGATAGTCTTCCCATGAATTAATACATCTTCAACTTCTCTTAGAGCTTGTAACTTTTCTTCGGATTCTCCAGTCTTATCATGAGATCTTCCACTCCCAGCTTTTTGCTTTCCTGTGACTCTCAGGAGGCTTTCCCGCATTCCTGTGCCCTCCTTCTCTGTCCTTCCATCTTCATTCTCTGCTCTGATGAGCACTGGACAAGACATGTGGGAGACCAGAATGGATGTTTAAAGGTGTAGTTGCACGTGAGTTCCCTTCCACAGCAGTAAGGTTTGAGCAATGTCTGTTCTCCCTCTTTCCTACCCCCACAATTAAACATTCTTTCTCCCTTAAGTTACGTTGGCAAAAATATTTCTGTGGCTGCAAAATGAATGAAAATTTAAGAAATGTAAGCATAACACCAGAGAAAGTGGTACATATAGAATGTTTGTTTATATCAGTTCTAACTGTATTATTATTGGGAATGAGCTGTAATACTTGTATAATTTAGTCTAAAAGTATTAATAGCTCTTTAAGTAGACTTAAGATTTTGACAAGATTATGAACAAATTTTTCATTTTGCATAGACAGTGTGTTTTTTCAGGGCTTGTGAAAGACACGGCGTGTTCAAAATGGACCCTGCCCTTTTGGACTGATTGTTAAAATTAAGATGCAAAGCTGTGGCTTGAGGTTAGATAAATTTGCTCTGCTCCCCAGTTCTCATCTTTATCCTTTTGACTCTAAAAGTTAACAACTGGGAAGAAAAAAAGCTGCTGGCTGTTCTCCAGAACGTCTTCCTTATGATACGAACATTAGTAACAGCGACCAGGAATTGCATCTCTGCTTTCCTGATGCAATCAGTAATGCAAAAAAAAAATAGTATGAACTCTAAAATCATCCTTAAACAACCGTTTAAAAGGAGAAAGCAAAGGCCATACATGTCCAAGCTATTGTTTTACATTATATTAAAAAGAGTTCAATGTTCCTGCTTTGGCTTTTATCGTATTATCAATTTAAAGAAGTGTAAATAGGTACAAATTTACCGAAAATGTAATAGCAATTCTAAACAGCTGTGATGTAGCTCTAAACTTAAGTCGCTTTGCAGTTTTACCTGGTCTCAATACAATATGAAGAAATGGTCAGCAATGCTGACTGCTTTTTTTTGTGGATATTTTATACTGCATGTCAAATATCACTGCTGCGTTTTTTTCCCTGTCTCCCGATCTGAAGTCCTGCTTAAGACACCCTTAATGCTTTGAGGTTTGTACATCAGTTTACCATAATGACTTCATAATAGATAACAAAAATAAAGCTAATGGAAAGAAAGACTAGATGTATAAACATCTAGCGGGCTATTGGCTATTCTTATTTTCACATGTCCAGAGGTCTAAAATAAAGCCAGGCATGAAAAGTTTGCAAGTAATCCCTTCT
>Ga0181612_166188_pt1 | contig 15415 bp, 5 predicted proteins | sample HoacroProtozoa21_FD_119630 | JGI IMG/M metagenome (GOLD analysis project Ga0181612, IMG submission 119630) | Hoatzin crop microbial communities from Cojedes, Venezuel. Combined Assembly of Gp0051906, Gp0051904, Gp0051908 | reverse complement strand
TCCTCATCTTTCTTGAACTGGGGAGCCCAGCACTGGACACAGGACTCCAGATGGGGCCTCACCAGGGCAGAGCAGAGGGGGAGGCTTTTTTCTCTCCTTATGTGATGGAAGAGCTATAACATCACCAGGAAGACCCCACAAATTGAGGGTATGGAAAACATTCACTAGGCAAGGTTTGTCAGTTATAGAGAAGAGAAAACAAAGAAATTAAAATTCTGAGCTACACTCATGAGCACTGCTTGCTATTAGAGACATCTCTTTAAAATTAAGTTTTCATACTGAATGTTCCCTTTTTTGGGCCACTATTCAGCTGAGCACTGGAGTACATGTTTGGAGCCGATTTATGTGCATATGTCCCAATCACCTCCCTAAACACTCTGCTCAGCTAGAACTTGAGAAATCATTATGATGCTTCCTTTTTAGAGCGTCTGTTAACACATCACCAGTGACAAACAGCTATCAGATACTCGACTATCTCAAAAGATGGAACAATCTTTAGAAGTACAAGTTCATTGGGAAGAACTCTCCCAAGCTGTCCTGCTACGTTGTTGCATCTTCTTTTTGTTTTTTATAGACCAGCTTCACATGCTTTCTGCAAGAAACAATAAAATGTCACGGTGGCACATCCTATTTCTTGAGCTGTCACCTACAAAAACAAAAGGCAGAGTCTAAAGCTTCTAAAAAGAACGCTCATCATAAGCCTGCATCAGAAGCACTAAATAAAGATGACATTCTGACGAAGGAATTGTTTGCATGAGTGCTAGGAACACTTTGTCTTTCTCAGTCTTTAAAGTTTAGTAGAAGGAAAATATCTTTTCATAATCTTTGTTCTGTTCTTTCTAAGTCAGCGCGTTGCCAGCTTTGCTCTATAAATTCAACAGGTATTTTACAGAACAGTTTCCATTAAATTCATAGTAAATTATTTTGTCAGCAATAACACTGGCTGCAATTTTTTCAGTTAAATAGTTTTCAACAATCTGTATTCTTCAGTGACATATTGTTTTGCTTGGAGGGAAAAACAAATTTATCTTCAGTATAACAAGACCCCCAGCCACCTTCATTCCGCAAATTCAAAAGTATTATTTATCTCAAATTAAAGTCACTGTAGAGCAAAAAAATTTTCAAGATCAAAGCAGAAAGTGTTGTGGTTCGCCCAAATCAAGTTCTTGGAGTCTTGGCTTGCAAAATTGATTAATTTTTTCTTACTCTGAATTGGGATAAAACAATTCACAGCTGGCACCAAGTCACACAAAGGTAAAATACTTGGTTCCAGTCTGAAATAAATTAATGTTAGGGAAAAGCTGTGATCTGAAAAAATCTAAAAGTTGGAAAAAAAAAAACCAGCTTCAGCACCTCTAGTTTTTAATTAATAAATCGAAGCAAAAATGTATTCATGTTTTATTTTTTCAAGGATTGTCTGAAATTCTAAAAATAAAATTGTTAATTTATTTTTTTTAGGCTCCCCAGTCAAAGACAACATCAATACATGAATAACGGAGCAGCTTAGTCTGATGTTTTTCGGAAGCTGATGTCTATGCTACCAACACTGTTCATGCCCAAGGAACTATAAACACACAGACAGGTTACTCTTAAAACATGGTTTTTCATTCTTGATGATGCAAGGCTTTTAATTAAAACAAACATACAAAACCCTACTGCTTCTCCTGGGAGGAAGGCAGGCTACAGAAAAAAAAGGAAAAACAAAAGAGGAAGATACTGATAAATCTAAGGGCATTTATGTGAAATACCACATTAAGGACAGATTATGACTGCATTTTCAAATGCAAATTTTCTATATTCTCCCCAGAAACTGCCCCAGTCTTCAGCTCTGCCTAAATATCCTGTCTCTCTTTCACCAGCTCAGGGTTCTACATCCCGCACATACTAATACATCATCCACTAATCATGTTAAGCAACCATCTCCACATTTTTCCATCTGTTTTTAATCACAATCCTCTCTATGAATAGTGGCCTATCTTTGGACACACAGACAGCCTCTAGAAATCATGACGTAACTAGACTGGACACCAGATGAATGCTGAAAACGGACATTTAAAGTCAAACCGAAGGTTAACCTGCTCCTGCTTAGACAACTTCCTATTCGGATATACTATATGTTAATTTATGAACTAGAAATGTTCCAAAGGAGATATGCAAAATGCAACAACTCAATGTCAAGTTTTCACAGCAGAGAGCTGTCAGAGACTGAAAGCTCATCTAGTCTATATCCCTGCCCCAAATCAGCATTAACTACACTTAGATTATTGTTTACAGATACTTGCCCAAGCTGCTCTTAAAAACACACTATGATTAACACTCCAATCTTCCTCTCATCATCCTTACCTAATTAAGAAGTTTCTTTTCTAATACGACTCTTCCTCACACTTGAAGCCCTTTACCTTTGGTACAGTCAACACAAAGGAGGATCTATTTACTGCCTTCTTCCTTGAAGCATCCTTTCAAAAATAAATATCACACGCCTCCGTAAACATTTCAGACCACATGGGAAGTAACACAACAAGTACTGCTATCACCTAGACAATATTGCATTGTACAGTAAACCCCTTCCACAGAAGGACAAGTTTACAAGGCATAATCAGCACATGCATAAATAGTTAGTGAACAGCAGAACTCATTAAGCCAATTAAGAATCATGAGCTGTAGGCACCTTCTCACTGCAACACCAGTTCTCCCATCACATCATCACTGACCACACCTCTCTCCTTCATACCTTCCTTCAGCACATCTTCAGCTGGGTGCTCTCCCCCCCCACCCAAGATATCTAACTACTGCCTGGAAGAAAAGAAAAATCAGAAAAAAACCTAAAACCCACAACAGCATGTGCCATGGCTGGTCCTAAAACATACGTAGGAACCGACTAAGCCAAAATAAGCATCTCCACTAAGCAGAGCTCTCATTAGTTTGCATTCCCCTCTCCCTGTCTAGCCATCTATCATCAAATATATTGCAGGAATATAATTCATGATTTAAGATCACAAGCAAGACAGCAGCATTTATCTCCCACTTCAATAATTTTCCCCAGAGCAGCTGGTTTGTCTGGTTTGTACCTTGGCTTGTGCAGATTTCTTGGCACTCAGAAGCAGCTCTGCCTTTATTTCCTCTATTCTTCGTTGCTCGTCTTCACTCAGCTCTGACACAGATTCCTGAGATCGGCTGGCCAGTTTTAGCTTCACCCAGGCTACAAAAAGAACACAGAACAGAAAGCAGTTCCCTTTCTGTTTTCTCACATCATGTATGGCAACAGTTTTATAACTTCAAATCAATTTCTAACTACCATGACTGAGGGAACAAAGACCACGATCAAACACCAGAGCTAACAGACTGGCCAGGAATACAATTTAAAAAGGGTCTTTCAAACATTTCTTTGGAAAGATGGATCCAGGACCATTGCCTGGTTCTGTCATCTTCACAGGCTCAGACTCAAGTCCACACTCCTTCAGACAATCCCCTCCCAAATTCTTAACCTAGCACATGCCTCATAGCTACGTGGGCAAAACACTTTCTCATGGCAATGTTAGGTAAGGAAGGTACTCGAACTGGAAAAGTCCGACATACCTAAGATGACTAAAAACATCGATCATTTAAACTCTGTCCCATAAAAGCTTATCTTTAATAATATAAACACTTTTAAAATCAGGGGAAAAGACCCAGGTCCTCTTACGTCCACACTCCCTCATTGCAAAATGGTTTCAAAGCAACCCCTTAAACACATACCTAAATAAAGGTTTGCCATTCTATCGTAACACTTGACAGAACACAACGGAGACATTGTATTACCTCGTGCTTTCCTCTCCTCTTCATCTGTGCTCTTCAGAATCTGTGTTGCACGCATCACAGGCAATACATTCCTCAGAAGGTTTCTGACACGGGCAGCTAGTGAGTCTCCATTGCTACTGTCGTCGCTCTCTCGCATGCCTCCTGCCTTGCTGCTGGCTACGCTAGCTTTCGACGAGATGCTCTGGAAGGCTCCTGCGACATCGGCCATGCTGCCCAGAGGCTCTGAGGAAGGAGGATTCCCCAGTTCTGAGGTTCTTCCAGCGCTGCCTTCGCTACTTCCCTTGCTTTGTGCAAGACCCACAAAACCAGGCTGATTTCTGTCTGTAGTTACACTGCTACAGCCTTCTGGCTCAGACCTTCCTACAGATCTTCCTGTCTTAAACTCTTTGGTCATTTCCTTCATCGCCTCTTCGCTATTGTGCAAACTGACATCAAAAGATTTTTCCCATTTTGAATTACATGCGTTATAATTCAGAGGCTCTCTTGCCAACCCCTCTTCTTGCACACTTCTTTGGGTCATCGTGTCATCCCATGACAGTGTCTTCTGAAACTGAGGGACGCTGCCTTTCTCTAACCCAGAACCTTCCTCCTTTCTAATCAGCGCTGGGGAAGACTCACCAGTTTCTCTAGCAGAGGCAGTGGAAAAGATAGGATCACACCACCTGCCAACTATATCATCCGCCTCTGCCAAAAGCACACGCATTTCCTGCAGGGCACCAGATCCAACCAAAGAATCACTGTCTTGGTCCTCCTTTCTCTTGCTACCTACAGTTGAAGTTTGTGATCCTCTGTCAACTTCCGTTTCATTTTTAATTCCAACCGAAGAACCAGCAGGCCATCTCTGCGGGCTGCTGTTCACATCTTTTGACTCATTTTTAGCTAGCAGATCCTCAACCCTTTCTGCAACGAGCATGGGACTCTCTCTGTCAGACTGGCAGTCAGGTGAAACAGCCTGCAGCTGCTGGTTTGGGTCAGCAGGTCTGGAGACAGCTGAACACCCTGCCTCCCACGGTGTGGAAATCGGAGCGGTTCTCTCCAGTCGGTGGCATGACACACTGCACTGATTCACTGGTTTGTCTCCAGAAGATCTGGAGAAGCAGGGAGAGAGGTCACGGAGTGACAGAATATCAGGTTCAGCTTCTGAACTCATCGGTATAGACATCGTGCGAGTGGAAGTGCCGGAGCTAAAACCTGTTTGCGTCATTTCAACTGCTGACAGCAATTTACCTAAAAAGAAACAGAAGATTCATTAAGTTTGGGGCTCCAGAAAACAGCTGCATCAGTCGAGACTACTTTTTCCTGTACTACAGGGCTTGTAAAGGGAGTGAAGTATTCAAATATCGGAAAACATTTAGGAAACTGTTTTTAGAATGAGACTTGCACTAAGACTTCCATGAGAATTGTCTACTGAAAGAAATCTCTTAGACCGTTTTGGATAAATATAGAATATCAAAGAAAGTACAGAACTTGTCTTAAATAACTTGCTTTTAAATAAATGCCTAAAATAGATTTTAAATAAATGTTCTTAGATCAATGACATAGCAGTGCTGAATGTCCAGATGACACTTGGATTATAAAAGTACCCCTGCAAGAAACAGAAGGGCTGTGGGGCAGTATTTCCAAAATATCCTTTTGGGAAAAGGCAAAGGACACACTGTGGATGCGCTTGTTTCCCACTCCTGGTTAGAAAGGCCCAAAAGCAAGCAGGATGCACTTTTAGCATTTGGATATATAACGCTGAACTGCTTTAAAAAAAAGAGCCAAACTTCAGTGTAAATGTGGTTCTTCAGTCCGTGCTGGCAGGCACACACAAGAGTGAAGAGCCAGGTCCCAGGTACGCCTGCCAACAGCTATTTCATCTGTTTGAAACGCAACTTTATTTCACGGCCCAACCGCTGATATTTTCAAGTACAGTAAGTAGTCCAGAGCCCAGCTGAACAGGATCTCTACCGAGGACACCTCTGCCCCTGTACCAATTGCCAAGTTCTCTCAGTTGCCAACTCTCCCACAACGCTTAAAGAAGAAAAAAAAATAATAAAAGAAAATAAGGAAGGCCAACAGGCAGAAGAAAAAATGCACTTATTCACTTCTGGTTAGAAAGAGAGGTCAGTGCAGGATTCTTGAAGGAACAGATATTCCAAGGGTTAGAGAGGTACTTGTTGTGAAGAGCCTTCAGATCTGCTCTTCCCCACCGGGTACAAGATGCAAGTGCCAAAACCGAATATGCTACGGAAAACAGACATCTGAAGCAGCTGCAGTGCACATTTGCACATTTTAATGACGTACTACACAGGCCTGCCACTGAGGAACACCTTGACCCTAATGGAGCACAGTCCGTTCTTCATCTAGAAATGACTCAACACTCGTTAATGGCGTATCAATTGTGGGGGTTTTTTTATGTTGAGATCGATGAATTTATGAACTGACCTGGTCAGTTATAAAATGCGTATGACTGTCACACTAGAACACACCAAGAAGTCTCAGAAAGAAAGAGAAACCAAGACTTCTTTCTCTCACAGGAAGAAGTAGTCTGTTAACATTTCTTTAATCTTCAGATACAAACCATTTCCTTCTTAAGAACTTTTCTAAAAAGAGAAATAAAGAAACAAAAGACAAAACACCACCGCACTGGTTAGAAGATGCCACATAGCCATGACTCCTCAGTGAGAAGGCACACTTTCAAAGGCTTTAATGCTTACTTTTCCAATGCCAAATATCTCATATTTGAGCTGGGAGAAGATGAACTCACATGAATGAAACACGAGAGCAACACATGATAAGAAACACACTCAACGCTACCAGGCCAAGAGCAACCTCACAGGTGAGTCTGAGGCTCTGGGTTCTCTAAGGCTCGCACAGCACAAGGTCCTCCTTCCCCGTACCTTGCGGCTGCGGAGCGGTCCTCGTCAGTGTGTCAGCGGAATCCTTCAGCGTTCCAAGCTCTGAAGGGGAAAATTCAACTTCCCTGATCGGTCCTCGGGGTACAAACGGTGTCAGTATAGTTCCAGGTGACTGATCAATGCCAAGGTTGCGGAGATATATCTGGTAAAAGAAGAAATAAGTAATATGTACAGCAGCCTCACAGAATGTCAATAGATTCTGAAGTCGCATGTTTTCCACGTCACCTTAAAGGCAAACCACTTGCTTTAAAACATCTTAAGCCTCAGTCACATTCAAATCACATTAACACCCAAAACACGAAAGCAGTTACACGTGTGGCACCATCTCCACCTTATTCTATTCTCTGGACCATGAACAACAAGCCTTTTTTCCAGCTAGTATGACTAGGCCTTCATAATGGGCACCGCACAAGCCACATGCAGCCCAGGAGAACAACTGATGTATCCTGCAACCTATCCCTCGTTGATTTAAGTTGGGCAGCAACTCAGAAATAAGTTGCAAGAACCGTTCTGGCGGCGATAGCTTGTGCTTGCACTCACCAGCAGCTTTTTCCCAGTGCTTTCCTGACCCTTCCTTCATCATGTGCCAAAGATGGCAACTGGCAGTAGCCTGCTACCACGGAACTGGCGCCCAGCCCTTTCCACAGGATCCAGAAACGACGGAAAAGGTCAGCAAAGAAGAGGCCACATATCTTGTTCTTGTGACAACAGCCAACTGCTTATAGTCTTTTTACTCAAATGCAGGCTCTGTACACTGCATGAGCAAGAAGTCTGCTACTCCAGGGGAGACTGGTAAGCTTCAGCCTCACCTGTTTAAAACGACATTTGCTAGTTGGAAGGAGGTTTCGTTTAAAAGTCTTTTTCTCCCCCAACGATTGCTGCACAGAAAACATTATCAGATTTTGAAAATCAAGCCAGGCAGCAGGCAAGTTCCTCACTCTTAAGGACAAGTTCATGATGGGCTAGTCTTCCAGGCTTACAGTTGGGAACCTTTTTTCAGAGCTGGTTAAAAAGCTTCATGAAACAGTTTTTGTGATGTTGCTGTAGGGAATAAACTTGGCCAAGGGGCAGAAGCACTTCCTGCTGTTGATAGTTTTCTGAAGAAACACAGGTAGTCTAACACATAATTGCCTATCTACTCCGTGGCCTAGCGAGCAATGAAGACATTTCAGCAGTACCTCACGAACTCCCTGGCTATGAAACCAGTTCTGGACACAACCCACTGCACTTGTTTAAGTCTGTCAAACATAGGATACTCAAGCGTACAAATTCTATACACAACCAAGACTTAGTTTTGATAGCGAAGCTAAAGCAATAACCCCCTTCTTAGTAAAAACAGCATAAAATGCATGTCTTTTTCCCTTTTCTGTAAGTTCAGAACAAATACACACAAGCACTATTTGTATACCACACACCTATACATAAAATGCTATCCAAGTATAACCTCATTAACATTGAACAAAGCAGTTAGTATACAGAAGCCAAATGAAAGTCATACTCAAAACATAAAGCTCTGCGATGTACTAGAGAAAAATGTAATGGGGATGAGACCAACTCTCTCTGTGCAACTCCAGCAGACTGTCAGTTCAGACACACAGCATCATTCCCTGCATTAATATATTTTGAAAGTTGGAGGAGCCTTGTGGAGGTAGGAGCCTACCAAAGGCTGTCTAGGATCTCCCGAGAAAGTAATTTGTTCCCTTTTAACAGAGCATCTAAGTTTACATCCAGACATTATAGGCAGGGAAAGAAAAAAAACAAACAGATCTGCCTTGACTTACTCACCTGTAGGGGCAAGTTAATTTCAACTCATCTACACTACCTCCTAAACTAGCCAAAAAAATGAAATACATTACCTTATAGACCTTAGCCAACTCTGTTTCCTATGATTTTTATTATAAACCTACATCTTAATAGCCACCTATGTGACCTGATCTCCCTTACCTTGTCAGTGACTTATGAGAGCAGAATTCCTCAGAACCAGGGCTGGAGAACACGCCTAATTAGTCATAAAAAAAGGAGGTAGCAGACAACCTTTATGTCTCCTGAATTTCATTTAAAATATCCTCCCTACAATATTTATATTTGTTTCCACATGTATTTGCAAAGACAACTGAGAGAAGAGTGCTTCCAAAACACAGTTCCAAAGACCTAATGATTATAGGAGTCATCTTGTGAGAGGAACAGCCACTTACTCAGAAGATAATTACATGTTTATCATTAACATAAATCTGCATTTACTTTTCTCTAGCACCCAACAGCTATTAGCATAGTCAACATGGCTGCCACAATCTGCCCTCCATTCTCACCAGCCACCCTAACAGGGGGAAAGGAGGAAAGGACTCTGCATTAGCCAAATCAGATCTACAGGAGGAAAGGTACGCAGAGGCTTCAAACGTCCTTTATGAGCAATATACAGAGAACGAAGAATTTATGCCTTAGATACTGGAACAAAGTGAACAAGCAAAAAAAGTATTTATAGAAAAAAAAAAGGCGATTTGCCAAGGAATTCTGTGTTGGTTTTGCTATTATTGCAGATCTGTGGGTGTGTGAAGCTCATCTCTCTTTTCTGCAGCCTAGCGTTTCCTTAGTCAGCAGTTGAGTCTCAACCTCATGTTTGGATAATTATAACCTGATCTTTTGAAAGAATCTGGAAGATCAGAAATGGCTTATCAACGCTCTGCTAAAAGAGCTATAATCAATTTATTTACAAGTCTTCCACCCAACGGATTTCACTTTTTATCACTATGTCCTATTCTTCTTCTGTCCTTTAAGTTCCACCACCGTTAGCCACCAATCTTTACATTTCTCCTGCATTCTGTTACCATGATACCATCATTTATACCTGGGAAAAACAAACAAAATCTTTCCCATATCTAACTCTTTCTTTGTCCATGTTAAATATTACCTAAGTTATTTCTTCCACCTTTACATTTAGGATAACCTGAAGTAACATCATGCATGAAATTCAATAGCACAGACCAGTGTAAAACCATTTCATTTAGTTTTTTAGGGAGAGTCCCCTAAGAGAACACTGGGAAAAAAATAAATGGGATCACTCTGAAACCAGAGTTTAAAATCAGAATCAATTATAAAGGGTCCTTGAATACTTTTTTTAGGCTTACATAAAACACATATTTGCTAATACCTTTGGAAGATGAACTATCAGGTGACAGGTTCCCAACACGACTGGATATTGGAAACTAACTATAAGCCTGCTAGCGTCTCATTCCTGTGATACCTTCTGCACCTCTGCCCTACTCACTCTATGACAGCCGAGTATACTCTCATCTATGCATAACCAAAAGATAAAGCAGAGTTACAAATTTTTGTTAGAAACTAACTTACTGGGATCCTTTCTTCAATATCAAGCTCTTCTTTCTCTGGAGTTTCCAAAGAAGTTGCTCCAACAGGGATGAAGTTATCATCTTTTGCACTAGTGAAGAAGTGCCTGGAAACCACCAAAGAGCACCCTGCAGAGCCCAAGCGCCCCTGGCTACTTTCCCCAGAAGTAACTGGAAGATTCAAACTATCTGGGGAAATATCATCAGAAATGTCCATGCTGCCATAGCCAGCAGGAATATTTAGGTTGTGAGACTGATTTTCACGAGCATCACAGTTCTTCTGGTCATCAGTTGGAGAGTTTCCATCCTCCCTAAGGAGCTGAGCAATTCCTTCACTGGAAACAAAAATGTTTGGGTCTGAACTTGGTCCTGCACTATCACTTTCTGCATCTTTATCACTAGCTCCAGAAGCAATCTTGGCTGTAAACTTTTTTATTATGGAGTCTCCTAAACTCTTCTCAGACACTCCTAAAACATTACTTTTTTCTTCTTGAGGCTGCACTGCTTCTGTTGAGTTTGCTGGCGGAGTAACTTCACCCAAGGACACGTTCCTACTGGAAACATTTACCGCGTTGTCAGACTGAGATCTAGTAAGAGGGTGGACAAGCAGTAAGTTTTTACTGTGAAAATGCAAACTTCCCAGGGAACCTGTCTCTCTAGAGGAAGCAGCAACATTATCTTCGGCGTCTCTACTGCTTTTTTGTATTGACAAAATATTGTTTGAAGAACTGGCAATTGCACTGTAGGCTTTCCTTCTAGGAGGAACTCCACCTGGGTCACAGGAAGTCACTGCATCAGACACCTTCTCTGGCTGGCTCATGTTCCAAGCCCCTACCTTTTCCACAAAACTAAGCGATGGGAGAGACTGAATTCTTCCAGTGTGGGGATATTTCATTTTCAAGGAGTCAAAATGTTCGCTGTTTTCTTGCTGAGCACATCGGAGTGAATGTTGCTTCTCAACAGATACAGCTGTACTGGTAGATGAGTTCCCTGAAGTTTCTTCATTTAAGCATGAAGGAGAGGCCTGAATATCTGATTTGATCACAAGGACATCAAGTTCTTCTGTCCTAACATTTTTCTTTAGTAGTATTCCTGGAGTAGACTGATAGCTTGGACGAGCAAAGTGTGCAGAGAATGAGCCATCACCTACAAGATTAAAGGAAGGGGAAATGCCTGTAACTTTATGTCCCCTTTCTATGGAAAAGTCTGAAATAGTTAATTCACTCCTGCTTACTCCAGGTTCTACTTCCACTGGGGCATCCTCAGCGCACGAAGGAGGAGCTCCCCTGTCAGTCACAACTGGCTGTTTAGGTGTACAGTCACTGGGGCTTGTCACCGCAGGGATAGACTCCTCTTTCTCAGATCCCACCGCAGCACATAGCTGTTCCTGCCGACGATCTAGGAAAGCTCCCTGGAGCTCCTCAGCAACAGCCACGAACTTCAAGCTTTCAGAGCCATTTAAATCCACTCCATGTCCCTCCGACATTCCTTCGCCTATGTCCGAAGTCTTTGCAGAAAAAACACCTTGTGCATCTGAATTTTTACAATTAACTTCCCTCAAATCGTCAGATAAATTATTAGACAAATCAAGCTCAGGAACCTTCTTTTCTTTTTCCAGCTTCTCCAGCTGCCTCACGCAGCCTTCTGACTCACTCTCAGCCATTTTTACCTGTTCCTTCTGCATGTCTTTTTCCATTTTTTCTGAATTCTTAGTCAGTGCTGTTTTACAAGAGGAGTTTTCTGAAGATGAGAACTCATCATGCCTCAGTAACCCTTCTTCCTTCTCTGAAAGCTCAAACCCAGTAGCTGGTACATTGCTGTCGTGGGTGAAATGTTCGTGTTTTACAGACGTACTACAGGTCTGCTTTGCAAGAGAAGCTTCCATTTGGTTCAGTCTATTTGTCTTTGAAGTGGAGTTTGCTAAATTGTCAGTTGTTTGGTGAATCAATGCCTTCTCACTAGTACCATTTTTACAGTCTTCATTTGCCTCCTTTACAAGCAGTTGTCCGGAAAATGAGGTTTGCTGTGACAAACCACCACTACAGCTGGCATCACAAGGTTCCACACGTGTGAACAGAAGGGGATGCTGGGACAAAGTACAGCAGTCACTGGGTGCACCGCAGGGAGACCCTGCGTCTGTCGGTGACACAGCTTCAAGGATGTGCGAGGGCTTTGCACGCTCCTCAGACGCACCAGAAACGTCAGGGACTCCTCTGCAAGAGGCAAGAAAAGTGAGTGAATTTCTGATCATATTTTTTATTGCAACATCCACGTTCTCTGCTTTAATATAAGAGGCAAAAGTAGAACTTCACTCAGATAACTGCGGTTTAGCAACATACACCTAAATACATCCCATAAACAGGCTGAAACATGAAAACTGTGAAGAAAGTTCAAACAATACCAAGAAGCCCTACTGCCCTATAAAACACAGGTTTGAAAATAATACTAGTTTCTACGCAGAATGTCAATATTTTTCAATCAGTTTAGGACTGAAGTATTTTTTACTAACAGTATGTTTATTACTTAAATAAAATATAGGGGTTGCTTATACACATGGATAAATTTGCGTGTGATTTTTTTTTTTAAATATAAATCACCTACTTCAGTTTCATTATACCAATGATTTCTTTAAAGGACACAAAATAAGCCACGGTCTCAGAGGAACACAGCAATAAATTCCTACAAACTTCTAATATTTTTATTGTTGATTCCAAATTAATAGTTCTGTTGTAAAAAAAACGATCATCAAACCCCAATTTATATTACTCTATGCAAGGAGTATTGGTGGAGCTAATTTCTGATCCACGAAGTGAAGTCACAGTGTATCACATGAGGAAACAAATCTGTCTCCTATCATACACCAAAAAATGCACAAGGAAGCTTAAACAAATATGTCACTGTAAATATGTGTGTTTATCTGCACATCTCTGTGTTCTTCCTCTTTTTAATAAAGGGCAGGGGACTGCTTGCCTTGTTTGCACAAAAGGAATCGTTTGTCACACCTTGACATGAAGGCTTGGGCACAGACTTTTACTGAAATAGTTACTGCTATATGTATTCACACTTTATATAAAAATATGCATTTTAAATTACACAGAACATACATTACTCCAGTATATACAAACCACAATATTATTACGTGTATGTAAGCATGTATTTACCATTGTAAATACAAGCTGTACCTGATTTTTGTCCTCAAAATTTCATGAGGTTTATTTCAGAGTCTAAGAAAGCTAAAAAGTTGTCTGAGAGGGTGGAGTTCCTCACTTTCCCATTTTCTTTAGGTACATTAAGGATGACAAGTTCAGAAGCGGCTTGTTCTGGTTTTCCCTTGTTCCAGCTCTTTTGAAGGCAAAACAAAAAGATGAGTAGAACTCTGACAATGCCTTCTCTCTACACAAAACAAACAGTAAACCACACCTTTGTCTTCTTTCCATGACCATAAAATTGTGAGTATTCAGTTATCAAATGCAGGACAATTCATGGCCACTCAGGAAAAAAGGTTCGCATTCTGTCATGACACCAGGTAACTTCATCCTACCTTAAGGGAATAAAATCCATTTCTGATTGCTGGAGAAGCGTCTCATCTGAAAACCTTTGGCCTTGGGTCGAATACGTCAGCAGTGGAAGACAGGGAGCAAACTGACTGTCCTGAATATCTGTTAAAAATAACAATAACATGATAAGCAAAGCTTGCCAGATAATCCCTCTTTAAAACGCTCTGCCGACTAATACAGCCTTCAAAATTCATAAACACGCCAACTGTGTGAAAACGATGTAATCCCATCCTTTGAGCCCTCTGTTGAAGCGTGTTCCCTCATGTATTAAATTCATTTTTCTTATCCAATTCAGGTTTCTTCTCGTCACTCTCAGAATGCTGCATGACACTGACATCTCTAACTTACCCTCTCACCCTTAAACCTCTTTTCATGCACATCTCTATCCTTTCCACTCACTAGGCAGCACCTCCCCTCGTGGCTTCCATGCCGTCTGTGCACGTCGGAGAACGTCCACAGGGCTTCTGCTCAGGTCACCATTTTACTGCTTTCAAAACCAAGAATCCCCACTGACGCCTTTCCCAGTCTCCATTCTTCCACAAATTTTGATCATAGCAAAGGCTGCATAGTTGGTGTTTTTTTTATTTGGGTTTCAAGATGAAAGTAATAATCCAACTTCGTCCTCACAATTATACTAGTACCACTGTCTATTACTGTAGCAATGAATTTTAGTTTCTATCCTATATTTCTTTATTCTTTGAGGTAGTTGGCACTTCTGTTTTCAGTTCACTGCTTACAAAAACAAATGGAAATGTTTTATACCACAAGAATAAAAACAACTATAAGCTGGTACCTGGTAAGTGTAAATGACTACATATATGTCTGATGGATGCAAAAATAATTACTTCCAATACTGTGATAAGTAAGCTTTTTCTTTAAGCAAAAAAGCTATTTGTTGTCAAGAGTATGACTTTCAGAACCAGAATTCACATCCATTTAAGTTCATTAGTTTTCATCCATCTCAGACAAGCTACACTCTGTATCATTTACAGAAGCATAATCAAATAAGATGACCATTACATACAAAGAATTAAGTTTACATTACATCAGCTTTATCCTGAGGCTTTCTACAGCCTGTATTACATCACCTGATGAGTGGTATCCAACCACAAGATGACCTTCCTGATTCATTTTTAATTTAATACTTCCAATTAACATTTTTTAATGACTTTAGAACACTATGTAGTGACAGGATAATTACATGGATAGAAATAATTCTACACCACACAGCAAAGCTGGCTCAAAATTTGGATGCCCTCTAGTCCCACCCCATCAGCAGCTACAAAAATAATAATATGATTGCAATACATTTTCAAAGATTCCCTTCTATCTCAGCAGCTGTCTGCACCACATGGCCAGCCTAATGCCTTCTAGACGAAGCCAAATTTATACTTTAGCATCTGTAGTACAGATGGCACAAACACGCTACAGCAACTGAAGTGGGGAGACTGGTTTTCTAGCACCCAGTACCTCCTTAAAGCTAAACTCTCCCCGTTACTTTATTAGATAAACACATTGCATTAGTCACCATTCCATTTCACTTTCGAATTAATTATTTGCAACCCCAAACAGGAATGAAAAGCAAAAAAACCACGTGCTTTTCTGGAAGTTTATAAGAAAATAAATGACATGTATCTTCAAAAAATAGGTGTGAATAACTCCTCCTGAAGCAACCCAACAAGAGGAGGCAGGAGGTTAACCATGAGCCAGCAGCGTGCCCTGGGTGCCAAGAAGGCCAATGGGATCCTGGGGTGCATCAAGAGGAGTGTGGGCAGCAGGGCGAGGGCGGGTCTCCTCCCCCTCTGGCTCGCCCTGG
>Ga0181612_112378_pt1 | contig 15416 bp, 7 predicted proteins | sample HoacroProtozoa21_FD_119630 | JGI IMG/M metagenome (GOLD analysis project Ga0181612, IMG submission 119630) | Hoatzin crop microbial communities from Cojedes, Venezuel. Combined Assembly of Gp0051906, Gp0051904, Gp0051908 | reverse complement strand
TTCTCCTTATCTGTACCGTTGTTGTTGCTGTTCCCTCTGTTTGCTGTTCTGTTAAACTTCCCTTATCCCGACCCACCAGTTTCTGTCTATTTCTTTTTCATTCTCCTCCGCATGCCGGCGGGGGGAGGGGAGGCCACGTGGCACTTTTGTTGCTGGCGGCAGCCGAAACCAAAACACTAACCTATGAATCCATTGTTATAAATTTATTTTTATTAAAAATATATTTAAAACAAATTTGCTACTAATCAAAGAGTTAAGCTCAATGCTTTTGTAGCTGATTTTGCTGAGGTAGGATTTTATTCACTGGGGCTGCTGTTCTTAGTCAAGGTTTTACAAACATGCATAAGACCTTAGCTTTCACTAATCAGAATGGAACAAAAGCATCTGATAGAGCTCAGCAAGCTAAAAAAAAGGTACGGATTGCACAATATGGAGAGGGAACCACTGATGGAATCACTCGATATAAAATCTCCCATTAAATCATGGGAGTAGAAGAGTAGGAATTCATCTTTCAAATACACACATGTGAAGGAATTAAGAAACTGAGGCTCTCAAAGTAATATTATGCATATTAGGTATCCTAATCCAAGTCAAAGGGGCTGAATGGGACTGAAATTTGGACATTATACTTATACAAAAACATAAACAATAAAAAGCTCCTGACACAAATTGAAGCTGTATGTTCACTACAGACAATGAGAATCAATTAATATTTCATAAAGAAAAAGAACTTTCTAAGTTCTTTACATAGCAGGTGAAATACTGAGAAAAATTACTGATTTAAGGAAAGGTATCTCCCGTATCTTCTGACAACTGGCACTTTGCCTCTACTCACTATACCTCACTCAGTCACTAGATGATTTCACAGTGCAACTCTTCCAAATATGGCAGATTTGGTTATCAGGTCTCTAAACATCAGTGTTTGTAGGGTCATTTTCATTGGAAAGCCACACACAAAATGTAGTGTATCTGTTTACTATTTCTATTGAAAGTAGATTATTAGATTGAGAGCTACAAGTAGTCTCAACTTCATCCCTGTAAGTTAAGAATACACAAAGATGCCTTATGTTATTGAAATTAATAACAGAAACAAGCTATTTTCCAGATTAGATAACTGAAAAACAGCTACAAGACCTCCTGCAAAATTTCATGTTAAGCTAAATCACCTTGCTCTGCGTCTCCACCCAAGCAGATACAGATACTGTACATAAGATGACTCGAGTTTCAGATCTAAAAGAGAAATCCTGTGGAAAATGAAAGAAACAATAAAGAAATCAATAGATGTAGTACTAAGTTCATTGTTAAAATCTGGATCTTAGAGAGATTGGTACAGAAGTTGGAGATAAGACATCACAACTTCAAGGAGTGTTTCAATGGGAAAAGTGGAGATTATTACAGACTCCACAGTAAAAACAAAAAGCACGCTTTTGAAAGTTGCTCTACTGGAAAAAAAAGAGAGATATTTCAGCCTTTGTGGTAGCTGATGCTTGGTGTTCTACTGACAAAACGGCTGTTGGTTGTACTAAATTGTGTTAAATTACATGCAGTAGTTATATAATGTGTTTTACCATCCATGAGGGACAAAGATGAGGCCACTCATTTTACTTACGACTGAAAGACGGATTTAAATTATACTGCTAGGGATGAAAGGCTAGCACTTCATTAAGTAAGCTACTCAACCTTCATGCTTACTCCAGTTTTAAAACTATTATCCTACAATCACAGTGAATACCTTTGAAATAATATTGCAGTCATTCTTTGATAAGAAAGCCTGTTTTTTTTTCCTTTGCTGTGCCTTGAAACTAAGTAGCAGATACATAATTTATATTAACCTTGACTCGTTCTTCACCCACAGATTCTCCTGATTTTATGTCAGAAGGGAGAATCCTTTTTTTCTTTACAAGTGAAAACATGAATTAAGTATTTCCTTTGTACAGATCCTTTCTTTTTATTTTTTTCTGAGGAACCAGGGTTTGTAAAGCACTGTTCCTAGCTTGCAAAAAGTAGCAGCTCCTTTCCAGCCTTCAGACTTGTCCAAAATCAATCTTGTCACTTTGGCATGGATTTGCACAATATTCCTCCGTGAGTGGAGTTTCTGTCTGCAGCAGTACTGTAGGGAGCAATGGAGAGTTCTGTTAAAAAGCTGATGACACAAAATTGCCACTGGTGTTTTCAGGTGCTCATTTTTACACACCTGTATTCTTTCAAGAGTGCCAAAAACAATACTTTCAAAAACTGTACACAATAACATTAAGAACTGCTTTTGTACTGAAAGCATTGTCATTAGAATGTCTGATTTGCTCAGTACAAAGGCTCTATGGCTCACTGCCCTTCTGATATTTCAATTATTTGTTCGTAATCATATAGCAAAGCAGATATTGATTTCCTGGGTATTCAAATTACACCTCTAAATGTGAGAGCTAGTAAAAGGGCTTTATCATTTAAAATTATACACTATTTGGTGAAGCCAGCTGGTTGCAGTGGAAAGGAACATATTCTTTTATTTTAAAAGTGACATTATGAAGAGCATCTGTGGGATTCTTTTAGACTGTACTCAAATTCAATAGGCCTTACTTATTTTGAGAAATACCTTGCTCTCAAGTAACTTCTGAGACTTACTAGATGTGAATAGAGAAAACTAAAGCAGTCCTTGGGACCTGATGGATATACGAGTGAATTTTTAATTGTACATTTACGTGTGCATCAATTTACGGATGTTAAAAACCCACAGCTTCTATTTTTGATACGTCAGATGGCAATGGTTTGCTATCCCATTCATCATTCCTCTTTTACAATAGGTAGCTGGCACTCCCTTCCCAATATAGGGCAAATAGAAACCTGCAAGAAATCACTTCCTTCAACAAAGTGAACCTGAAATACGTTTTCAAGATTTGGGAAAGCTTCTGTCATATGCTCAAATACTCTTCAAATTCCGGATGTCTCTGACCATTCCAAACTTGAGGCTGATGGCCTATATGCATATATAATCTGAAATCATATGATGAGAGCTTCACAGAACAACAGGGTTTCAGCTTGGCTATTCTTCTTGGCTGTGAAGACCGTGGCTGAGGCTGGAAACTGAAGTCGCTGCTCCCTGGAAAGCTAGAGATTAGTTTTAAAGAGCCAAGGAACAAGCCAAACAAAAAGCTGTATACAGCTTCCAAGAAGAAAACAGGAAACATTACTGTTGGGTTATGATGGAATAAATGCCCCAAAAAATCAAAATTACAGTACTTTAGGTTCCCAGTGACCTCGCCATTTTGGTAATTTTGCTTTATTCAGTGAAGCAGACTTCCAATGCATCTTCTGGATTTTTTAATCACACTTTCCTCTTACACCTTCCCCTTCCTAAAAACAAGGAAAGCTCTTGTACTGCATCCTCTTCATAATTTATGTCTGTGTTTCCCTGTTCATTTGTTTTCATTCCTTTTCCTGAAGAACCCTTAGGAAAGGAGAAACCCAAAACATTTTTTTTAGTAGTTGGTTTTCTAAGCATAGAGCTGTGTGCATCTGTATGTGTAATGCTTTATGGAGGAAGATAAAAGAGTTTAGACTCCCTTGGTTACAGCTAGACTGCCTGAGTTTATTGTCTTTCTATGCACACTTTAAAAAAATCCTAGACTGCACAGGTGGCAACACAAGTATTCAATAGAACTCTATGAGAGGACTGAGGAATGCTTACAGATGCAATTAATTGCTAATAAGATACTGCTGTCATTGTCCTAGAAATCAATGAAGCTAAAATGTTTGCAAATGTACAAAATTATAATCTTCACCTAGCATAAGGCAGCATATCGGAACATAGAAAAGCTAGTGGGAGGATTTTTTTCTTTTTTTCCTTTTTTATTTTTTTCCTTTTTTCCTTTTTTCTCCTCTTTTTTCTTTTCCTTTTTTTTTTTGTGAAGGATTACAAAAATTTTTCACACAGAAAAAAAAGGTTCATATGTAATGGATTATGTCCAAAATTCTGTCATTTTCTCAGGTGTTATTTAGTATTTTAAAATCCTTTTTGATTTAAAATGTTTTACAGACTTTATGATACTATGATTCAAAGAAAACCAAATGCATGTACTCTCAAAGGTTGATATTTGTTTTGAAAAGGAAGTGTGCAGTGGCTTCAATTTTTTGTGCTTATTAGAAAGGTGGAGAATCCAGTATTATTTACTTCTACCTACTTCCTTGGGTAAATTTCCAGTGCCAAAATACTTAAGAGTTTTAAAAATAACCAAATATACAAATTTCTTTTTCACAAACATTTTTTCACTCACTTCCAGTCTCAGACTCATCCTGAAGTAAGTGAATGTCACGCAGCTCCATGTCAAATATGTGACTTTGATTAACAGAGCATCATTGTTTCTTATGTACAAGCTGGGACAAGAACCTCAGAATTAATAATACTTGAAAACCGGAACAAATGACAAAGCTGCTGCCACATCACCCCTATACAGGAAAGGTTTATTACCACAAAAGGCAAATATAGAATATAATTTTATGCCCTGTTTATCACTGATTATTTCTGCTTCTTTCTACTGTCCATCACTGAACACAAATTCCTGAATACATTGAGGTTATACCTCATGTCTTCCAGAAATGTACCCAGACTTTAACAGAATCTTTTCCTAATGAATCACCGATCTAGTAATTCACGAGGATGGCTATTTTCGGTTACTGCGTTCAAATTATTTTTCCCCTTAGTGAATAATAATGAAATGACTAATAAATTGATGGATCTTTAAGATCAGAAATTCTAATCCCCGTGGGGCTATACTATCATGTACACATCTTATAAACATGTCATCCTGTCTTTGGACAAAAAACTTCCAAAAGATTCTGGGCTTCAAAATAATCCAGTTTATGTCTTTCTTATCTAATATTTGCTTTTCCCTGTTTTTGAAAATAGGTACTTACCAAGAAGGCAGACCTCAACCTACATTTTCTATCAAATTCTGTTACATTTTTTTAATTAGCACCTTGCAAATAAGAATATCTTAAAGAACAGAGGGCTGCTCTAAAGAAGTCTGTGCAATTCCAGATAGTGTTTTACTCACGAACATAACTGTAATGTACTTACAGAGAGTACAACATTTGTTGAGTCACATCCTTGCCCCCTTACTGTGACAAATGTATTGAGTAACATTTGCTTTAACCAGTCATCTGGGATTCCCTTGCTTGGTGGACTGCTAAGAAAATGCAGAGAAAAAAAAAAAAAGAAGAAATTATGCAGCAAATGATAGCCTGGAGCTCAAGAGTGTGCATAGCAGTCACTATAAACAATTTTTATGTTTGGTTATAAATTTTCTCTTTCAGGAATGATGACTGAACCGACCAAAGACAGATGGAAAATATAGAAGGTTCAGTCATCTCACAGTAAAATAAGATGTGTTTGCTTCCACGCATGCACTTCTGTTTACATAACAGCCCAACTATTCATCTACCTTCACCCAGATTTCACATAATTAACTTTCCTCTTTTTGAATTGGATAAGAAAAGCAAGTTTTCCCTATATGCCAATCTGTTTTATCTACTTCTACTCAAATTATTCTGCTTTTTTTTTCCCTATACATCATATAAATGTTAAATGTAGTGAGGATTGGAATCCACATTTGACGACTCCTTTTTCTCCCTGGCTTTGCATGTTACACCAAATTTTAGATTAATTTTCACCTCTAGTCCAATGACTATTTATTAAACTGTGGAAGCAAGGTGGAATTGCTCTAACACAAGAGGTTTAGTAAATCAACTTGACTGGTTACAAAATGGCTACAACACTCACCTCTGACATGAGTTTCTCATCCCTATATAGCCCACAGCAATAGGTTCAGGATGATTTCCTGCAAAGTGGAAACTTCTAGGCTGATGAGTGATTTGGCACAGGCATCATGTTTTGTTTTGGTCATAAAGACATTAGATAGAATATGAGTCAGCCCCAGTTAAACTCGGCTTAAAACTGTCAATACCGATTAGGCATGCTCTGAGAAGGAATGCCTAATCAGATGTCTCCAGGAATTTAGGAAAAGGAACACTTACAATGGGATTAATCTCATGCACCTTTAGGCACTAAAAGAAAGACACCAGAATCTGAACTAATTGCTCCAGCTCTGCAAAGGAGAGGAGTAGGCACTTTCTGAAGCATTTAATAACACATATTTCAGATAACTCTTAGATGAGGTGAATCCCTTTTGATGGCACCAGTGTCTCTCACATGACTTTTAAGTGGACCTAAGGTGATTAGCACAGTGTAACTTTAGCCATCCCATGTTTAACTTCTGTGTCTGACTGAGCTGATACCTGAGCTAGGCATTGTGCTGGTTTGTCAGGTACTTGTGTGTGTGACCACTGTTTTGGGTGTTCTTTCCTGAAGTTCTTACTAGTCCTTCTGTAGGAACTCCAGTTCTGTATTGGGTGTTGGCTTGACTACAACAGAACTCCCTGGGAATCCATGCAAGGTTGTGTCGCCATTTAGAGCAGGATGGCAATGAACAGAGTGGCAGATGCTCTCTATTCACCCCCCACCCTCCCTGCCAGGAGAAGGGAAAAAAGAGGAAAAATGAGAGAGATGTAAAAACTGGATATTGAAACAGCTTTACTAATAACACTAATAATACTAAGAGATATAAGGCAAAATATACAAAATCGATACTGATTATCCCTGATCTGGGTGCCACTGGTGCTGGTGTCAGTGGCTGCCAGGCAGCACCAGGAAGTCCTGGGCTGGACTCTGCAGTAGATGGGAACTGGACTCAGGAATGCACAGATAGGAATCTGGATCAGGATCACAGGCAGGACAATGAGCAAGGTCCTTTTCAGAAGCCGACCACGGGCAAAGATAGGGAGACCCTCGTGATCCCCCAGCTTTAAGCCGAGTATGACATGCATGGCATGGAATACCTTGTTGGTCAATATTGTGTCGTCTGTCCTGTCTGCCCCTCTCTTCAAGTATGACCCCTTCTGACTCCTCACTTGTGGGACCTGAGAGGTCTGTCAGTGACCTTGGCTGCTATAGTAATAATTATAAACATGGGCCTTTTTCTACATTCTATTCCTACCATTAGCTCGGTATAACTATAAACATTTGGTGTTTTCTGCTTTGGAGCGGACACTGTCTGAAAAACATGCAGCCAACTTCATAAAAATGCAGTTACTTAGAAGAACTTAGCTGTAAGGAAAATTCCCTAAAAGAGAATTTGTTCTGCTTTAACCAAAACCAGGACAGGTTGCCAAAAGAAAAATCCAGATTGCTACTGTCTAGAACAAGACAAAGTTTGCCCTGTTCTGCCACTTCAATACTAGTTTTTTAATTCCTTTCTAGATCTAAGCAAACATTAGCACTGAGGTGCAGTTTGCATTGCTGATGTTTATTACCACATACTCATGATATAGGGATAAGTTCAAGTGGCACATCAATACCAGCTGCTTTTTATAATGAGACAGTCACTAGTAATTACAAACCTAATTAAGCGGCAATTGATTGTCCAGGTGCCCTGGAGCTAAACCTTTCTTTGATAGACATGATTGAGAGTTTCTGGCCTTTTCTACATAAGGACAAAGTCTTTATTTGCTACACAAAACAAGCAGAATTTTAGGAGTTACTATATCTAACTTAGTGGACCTACCACAAATACATCAACAAAACAGAGAGGTTGATAGGATTTTGGATACAGAAATCTATCCCTTAGGCTCACTAAACATCGGGGGACAGATTCTGAAATACAGGCATGAGATTTGTCGTTGCTACTTATACAGGACTGCTACATGATCATGTGAATACTGCTGTGCCACTGTTTAGTTAAAAATGAACAGTTAATGGAGGAGAAGTTAATATACACATACCAAGCTACTGAGGCTTTAGCGTATTAATGAATGGACTTCACTTTACCAGAGTGCTACGCCTTAATATTCAAGCAGATGACACAGTAGCAATATGAGCTCCCAGCAAAAACATGGACATTTACAGATGAATGTCACGCTGCTAGCTTTAGAGTAAAGCCATTCAGATGCTTTTTTCATTCCTGACCAAATACACTTCAGTCCTCAAAATGCTTCTGGAAAATGTAACTTGAGAGGAACTTGGTCTAGCACTTGATCCTAGAATGAACTATCATGTACTGTCAAAATTGAGATTTTTCTCAAAATACTGTTTTGACATCTATTTTAAGTCAAAAAGCCATTTCATGTATCACCTTCTTCACCTTTTCTATGGCAGCTGAGTAGAGAGATAACTCAACCCTTTAAGCATATTTTACAATTTTTACTTAAAATATATCAATAGTCCTGGAAGCAGGGACTAAAACCCACTCTTTCTGTGTGTTTGCTTTAGCTGTTAACCTACAAAGTCATCCTTCAGTTTCTTGAAGGTGCTGTTGTAGGCAGATCTCTTTTGGTTCTGCTTGCTCTTGATCCTAACCTGAAGGGATTAACTTTCTGTAAGAAGTAAAACTAACTCGTCCAGGTTTAGCGATCTTGTTCTGAAGACTAAACTCAGCTCTACAAAGAAAATTTGAATCATTTTTAATCAACTAATTTTTAGGAAATTTACGCCAGAATTTTGGAAAAACTGAAGAGAAGAATTCTTGTGAATTCTTTTTTCTGGAATTCAGTTCTTGAATGCGTGAAGATATTCCTCATCTAGGTGCTTACAAAGCTGAATGATTCAGAAACTAATATCTCCTAGACTTAGATACATTTTTCCTTCCTGCAATAAGGACAGCTAGCTTGCTTTTTTAAACAAGAGCAACAGTAACACTCCTCAAATATCTATTATCAAATGGGTTTAAGCATAAAATTAGTGGTGAGACGAAATGGTCTCTTCTAAGCAGACAGCAGACCTGGTCTAGTAGCTAACATTTAAATGATCATGTTTTTAGTGGCAAGAAATATAAAATCTTGTAGACTTTCAACAATCAAACACTTAGACAGGATTTTTATTGATTGCTTTTCTACAAATTTATTACTTTGGACAAAGGTGGGGTTCACTGTAAATGTTACGTCATTGGTTCAGTTTAGCAACAATTTTTTGACTTTTTTTTTTTGCTAAAGCAGCAATTGAGCTTTTGTCTAAAAGTCACCAGTCATTTCCGAGTCCAGTGCATACGTGGGCAGATGCATAGATCATGACATTAACTGAAACAGCCAAACAAGGATGCTACTCTCTTCTACAGAAAAAAAAGGTTGCTGATGGGACTAGAGTGAAAAAGGGGAAATTTATGCTTACTTTTGCTTTAAGAGATAAATTCTATAAAAGCATAAATGTTTTCCCTCAGTGATTTTACAGCTTGCTTAACTGCATTATAAAAAACCTGAAAACCAAACAAAAATCCTCCAGCGAAACAAAGCCTCACAATAGCATAATGCCACTATTTTTCTTACCCCTTTTTTGTTTTCTCCAGCACTATTTTTAGAATTGCAGCTCCCATATTAGATTCATTGCTGAAATAAGCTAGATTTTTAAAGACAGAGCAGAATTCTTGTGATCTAACTCCAACATCTAAGATTAGGCACGTCTGCTTCTCCTCCATGTCCCTGTCTAGAAAATACAAAGCTTTAGAGATGGAAAAAAAAAATCTTCTTAAGTCCTTTGACATTCTCTTTGGTATCCCCTTTACCTTTTCAAGTTCAGAAATATCATAGTTGATTTTTCTGTGCTGGATATTAATCCCTTAGAGAACATCTCCTATCCCCTTCCTTCCAGTGACTTTCATGGCTTATTTTCTTCTGTCTTCTTCTTTTCCCTTTTCAGCTAAGAACCATAGCCCTGACACAATGTGATGAGCCTCAGCTGTTCCTCATTTCAGGTTATGCTCTTTAATGAAATCAAGTAAAAGCAGATGAGAGATCCAGGGGATAACAATTTAACTCAATAGCTACTGCAAAAGAACATTAAATGGAAGAGAGATTTTTAAGCTGAGAAAACTTAATTCAGAGCTGGTTAGGGAGTTGTCTTTTTCAAGTAGGAACTTGGGGATGTGTAGAAAGTTTGACAAAGAAGTAGAAGAACATTTCATTCAGGAGAGTGGGAAGACCATGAAGAAATTGGAGATTTTTGGGGTTAAGAATATACAGGAAAACGTTTAAATACTCCCAAGGAAAGAGGTGAAATCAGAAAGCTATTGGAAAGTCTAGATGACATAAAGACATTTACTGAAACGTCTGAGCACTTTAAAATTTGAATACTTCAACCTATCAAAAACATCAAAATGCTCTCTCTTCTGCTCAGAGCGGAGCGGCCACAAAGAGCTCTGCACAGAACTAGATCTACAGTTCTGTTTACTGTCTATTACAGAACTAGATAAACTTCCCGAATAACTGATCCTCATCAATACTTTGAATGGCCATCAGACATCGTTAATATATACTGAAAAAAATACAAGTTTTCTTTTTTTTGATTACTGCGTCTATCCACCTTGAAGTTTTTTTGTACTTGCAGTGTCAGCTGTTCATAATGAAGATTTGTCAGCCATGGAAACAAAGCAGTGCTGGCACCATTATTCTTCCAGGATCTCCAGTTAAGTTCTTGCAGATAATGTGTCTTTCATCAATCAGTTAAAATAGTCATATATTATTTCTTTTTTGTATATATATTAAAAATAGTGTATCTTTTAGCCTCTGAAAATCAAACACAATTCTAAGAGTGTCCACATTTTTTCTGGTTTCCAGGTTTTTTTGTGAAGATGAGTGCAAATCAAATCAAGTTTCTTCCTCTTTTCCAGCCTTCCCACTATTATCTCCCATAGTGTGATGTCTAAATTCTGATCTTGATTCTGTAGGAATAAAAAAAAGTAGAAACACTCCTTTGGTGGGATTCTCACGCCGTTATTTGACGCAGCTGGTTCTAGCTACTGTCTGAGGTAGGAGTCTGTATCTGTGGTTACAGGTTGGCAATGTGTTTGTGTATTTGTAAGTATACAGGATCAGCACCTACATTTATGAAATCCAATATGCAGGGATTGTATCATGTAAAATTTTACTTTCAAGTCTGGGATTTTTATGCATCTTAATCTAAGACATCTCTATTAACTTAGAGGCGTCCATGAGGATAAAGGCTAAAAGAATCATTCCAAGCTTTAAAATTATAAAGCAATTAAGGCCTTTAAAATTTTTCTTCAGTAATACATCTAAATTTGTATTCATACACAGTACCTATGAAATTTTGGTGGTATATTTTGGGTATATGAATACTAAGTACTAAGCATTTTGTTCATATTTGTTATACTGTCTCCAACTAATTAAATTATCTGTTCCCTTGTTCTTGTACCCTGGAATATCATGAGAGTGATCATTTCTCCTATCCTTCTCATAAATATAATTAATTGAGGGTCTCAAAGCCTTGCAGGCTCATAGTGCTGAGGGGCGGTGATTTTTCTATATCTAAGTCTCTCTGTACCTCCCTACATGTTTGTCTTCCTTGCATCCCTGCAACCTTGGGTTTAGTTTCCATTATGACAAGGTGAAAATTAGATACAATCCCTACTTCCATTATTTTGAAAATCCAAAACAGAATTTCATAAATAGTTGCAGGCTATCAAGAAGCTTGGCTCTTGCTATGTCTGTACAGCCAGGCTTTAAGCATCTGAGATTCAATTCTAGTCACTGTGGAATCAAATATCATAAATCTGTCCTCTGACTCCAAGTCTAATCACACATCAAGTCCACTGAGATGGTTCATTATATTCTGTTATCAGCAGCTCACCTCCGTCCCTTATCTATATCTACAATGAACAGATATGAAATGTTTTAAAACAACAAAACCTTAGGGAGAAAAAAAAATAATAGAGCTTGTAGCAGAATATGGCACTAGTCAGTGAGGTAACACAGTGTTCAAAAGCTTTCAGTGACTGTCACAGAGAATCAGACCTTCATGGTCCTGGCTCCAGTGGGAAGGAGGGGAGAATACTATGTGCATGTGCTTTCCCTGATCACCTGTGGCAGCCACAATGCTGAAGTATGGTGGAAACAAGACAAAAAAAAAGGAAATTATTGTTTGTAAGTGTTTTAACTTACCACCACCAGGAACCGCCATAGAACAATTCATCCTTTCTATTTTAGGTACCAGCCTGAGGGTGGGATGAATCAGCCTCTGGGGGTGCTTTAATAACAAAATTACTAGATGATTAGATATGACTACATGGTCAGATGACCCTCTTAGGCTAGGTACCTACGTTTTAAATTATTTAAGGTAATTGGGATGAATCCAACACACTCATATACAGCTGAATAATCTAAATGGGTAGGCATTCACATAGTCTAATAGTGAAGAAGCTGGCATAAAAGCTTGAATGGTATAGGATTAAAAGAGAATATTAAATTCAGTTTTAATTGAACTCTTTGTTAAATGGTATTTGTCTTACATTTTAACAAATGTTTCCAAAGATAGATGATTATTTCTCTTACAAAAGGCAGCACATATGGCACCATTTGATAGCTTCAGCATGAAATGCCAGTTTCCTACAAATATAGACTTTGGAAATTATCCTTAGAACCAGTAGCATATGAGGTAAATAATTAATAGGAATGCTAATTATTCATTAAATTTAGTAAAATGCTACAAAATATATAATATCTTATGTCTTTGATTAATCCATTCTGTTCTGCCACACTTTGCATAGGTCTTTTATTAAATTGTATAGTTTTACTAATTGCAGAAGCCAAAAAGCAGAGCTAATGTAATTTGGTAATGGTGAAAATACCTCTTGAAATGTTGGGTTGTTTTAATACTAAATGAGGAATAATTTATGGTCTGTTGGCCTTGAATAGATGAGTATGAAGATGGTACATTTTAAACTAACAGATGAGATATCCATTTTCTGAAAAGCTGGAACTTTGATGTTCAGAGGATATTATTATATTAGTATTAGGGAGGTTATCAGAAAAATAGCAGTGTTATGAATGCATTAAATCTAGTTAAAAAGTCATATACTTTTTAGGAAAGTCTTTAAATCACTTGCCAGTGTGGTGTCTGCTGCTACATCATTTGAAAAAAACAAGTGATGACTGCCTAGGGGAAGAAAGAACAAAAACGCTGTAGGACAATGCATACAGTATGGACTAATAACTACACTCACATGAAGACCTAAGCGCTGCAAGGCTGAAAGCAGCATAAAGCACGGGAAGATTTAGGCCTTCCTGCAAAACAGTAAAATCCAGAATGCTATTCATTGATTCACCAGCATTACTAAGTATGAAACACCAATAGTACTACATCTGAAATATTGCCTGCTCCTTTATTTCCTGTGATCTGTCCTTTCCTATTGTGAAATAGGTGGTTAGATGTTAATTCCAATGGAGCTACAGATGTATTTGCTGAGCCTCACTGAAAATTAAATGAAAAGCAATGGTTTTTGTTCGGACTGCAGTCCCTAGAAGAAGCTCTGCAAGCGTTGCATTTGCAGAGACACTCTGAAAAAGGACTGGAGAATCCCAACACATTTAATGCAGGAGGCTGAGCTTTGATTGACTTGGCTAGGTTAAGAACATAGGTGGCGACAGGCCTGTTGTCATAAACGTGTTAGGTAAAGAGTATTTGATGACTCAGAGTTGCTTTAAAGATGGACATATTTTATTTTCAATTATTGGTCAGGTGCTTCAGACTAGCTGTGCTTGGTGCCCGGGAACCTTCATAGATGTCCTTTTCTTCTGCTTTTTCCTCTAGATCACATGAATCTTTAACATGGGGCTAACAACATCTGTAGTGGTGGAAAAGGAACAATTAAAATGAATCTTTTTAGAAGTATTAAGGTTGAAGCCAGTACGGATGCTTGCACTAAAGCTATCTGACCTTGTTTTGAGTAATTTTTAATCCTGTTACACTAAACCTTATTGAACAGAGTTTCTTTTCTGACAGCTATCTGTGGCAGTTCAGATGGATTTTTCATTGCTATTATTTTAATACAAAAATCAGAAAAAATGTTCCTCTGTAAATAAGAAGAACACATTAATTTTCACAATGTAAATTCTGGAAACCTTTTAATCTAGTACTTGATTTAATAAAGAAGGTGGAATTTATACCAGAACTGTGCTTTTTGTCTTTATTGAAATTCATCTCAATTTTGGTGATCTAAAAAAGCTTTTCAAAAAATACAGGTTTCAGATGAGAGATAAGACTTCTGAGATTTCAGTGACTAAATTACCAAACATGCTATGCTTATGTCAACCTGAGGCCTACTTTTTCTATGCCACTCCATACTTGGGGATGCCACCTTGTCTCTGCTCTGCTCAAATCCCACCTTCACAGCAAGGAAGATGAAGAGGCTTTAGCAGAAAGCAGAGGTCTGAAAAGGAGCTGCTCAGAGAAAAAACACGGGACTGGAGATTGCAACACTGTTGTGTTAGTGTGGATTGAGCAAAGAGCCTTACGCTGGAATGAGGAATCTGATGAGAGAACAAACCCAAGATTTGCTGTGTGAGGAAAATGACACTGATATGAGCAGCCAGAAGTTCAGGACAGACTGGTAGTCCAGAACAGAGACTTTATTGGAATATAAGCCGTCTGATAGCTATGCCACATTCCCTGCAAAGAGAGGATGGCAAGCTGTCAGGGTGAACCAGTACTAGGGAATGAAAGAACATTGCTTGTATCAGCCGTTTTTTCCTGTAAAACTAGGAATTGGATACTGACTATGTAAGCAGAGGATGGTTAAGATGAATAAAAAATGTCCTGATGAATTTACCCTGTTCCTACCTCTACTGGAAAACATCTGTGGCAGTATTTTAAGTCATTGAATGCTGAAGTTTTAAAAGACTGGTCTTTAATGATGTGTCCCTCATTTTCTGTGGGCTTAACTTGGGGAAGGTTATCTTCAGAACTGCTGAGAGCTTACAACTGCAGTTGTTGTCTATGAGAACTGCTCCAAAAAATAGAAAATGCATTAAAGTTAATTGAGTTAATAAGTTTGATTTCAGATGGTGCTTCTTTGTAATTTCTGTCAGTTTTATTTTGTAAGATTGCCATCCCTTCCTCTTACTAAGATGCTATGAAAAGTCCCATTAGTATTAATGAAAAATTCAGACACTGTAGTGATCACTGCCATAGAAAAACTAAAGAGATATTTAATCATTACATTTCTGAATGGTGTGAGACATATTAGCCACAGGGCCACACTAAGAGCAGGACAGGTTAAATAATACTTGGGCTAGTTTATTTAATGGTGTGCTGAAAGTGGCAGTGGACCATGGAAAAATGGTGTTAGGATGCAGGACAAGAAAACCCCTAGCAAAGTTACGTTTATTTTTCCCTAATTTTTTTAGCATCTGACCTTATAACTTTAAAGTTGTTAAGAATTCTTTTGTACTTGATGTTATTGTTCATAATACTATTGTCAAATCTGACTGAACATATTCCATACACATGCTAAAGGAGGGAACATTTGAATGCTAGCTTCTTTTGTGTAGTTGGAACAACACCAGATGATGTCCAGAGCTCT
>Ga0181612_161240_pt1 | contig 15417 bp, 11 predicted proteins | sample HoacroProtozoa21_FD_119630 | JGI IMG/M metagenome (GOLD analysis project Ga0181612, IMG submission 119630) | Hoatzin crop microbial communities from Cojedes, Venezuel. Combined Assembly of Gp0051906, Gp0051904, Gp0051908 | reverse complement strand
CGGCCTCCGCTGCGCCCCACAGATCACTGGGTTTACAGTGACAGGCTATCCCCCATTACTTCTGTCTGATAAGATAAGCACAAGTCAGTTGCTCCATTTGTTAACTCTCTGGCTCTTGGCACCTGAGTCCGAGCGTGTCTTTCATCATGCACTGACAAGTCCAGCGAGGCCATCAATTACCGAGGGGAACCATGAGCTTTCCCTCTCATCTACCCCCAGTGGAAGCTGTTTCAAAACCGCTATCTGGAGGCACAGTAAGCCAAGTCATCCTTCAGCAGGTACTGCGTAGGTGTGGTTAAAAAGCAGGCAATATAGTAATTAACTTAGACATTTTAGACATTTTAATAGAATTCTCACTTTATAATATGCCTGTTCCCTTCAGCATCTGAGCAGCGCACAGCTGACTCAGAAAAGCAGCAGAGTACCGGAAACACAACAGGCGGATTCTCCCCTTTTACACCCGGTGACGTCCGTGGCTGCGTATTTGTTATGAAGTAATATGAGGCTGTGTGTGTATATATATATATATATATATGTTTGGTTTTTTTTTTACAACGAAGTAATATGAGATGCATTGTTCATGCTGCAAATCCAAGGGGTCTGCAACACCCAGACAGTGAATTGGGATGTTTGGGAGTTGCTGTCCCACCGCAGTGAAGTGGCCTGCGGAGATGGCGACATCATTAGCTGCACTGACAGGCAGAGAGGCTGCCTCTTGTCACAGCTCCAACAACTCCTAGAACAGCTGATCACAGCTACTACAGACAGGGGTGAGTCAAGGACTAGGCTGACGGGAAACACTACTCACAACTCTGATTTTATTGCACATTTTGGCAACTCGTGAGAGATTCCTACGACAGTGTGCACCTTCATGTTTTGTGGTACAAAACAGTTCAAAATATAGGCTAGAAAGGACCTTTCCCTTTTTGCCTTGTTTTCTCAGAGTTTCTCATCAGAAGTTCCCCTGGTAGAAGAGGAACAATGTTAGCTTACAGAATTGCTCACCTTCACAGCAGCCCACCTTGTTCCCAGTTAAATGAATGGAAAAGGATACCAGCAACTGCAACAAAGTTGGACAAGGCTCCTGGAGACTGAGCTCAGAAAGGAAACTACCTGAGAGGGGAGGGTGAGGAGGCAGATTCCCTGTGCTCACAAAAGAAAACACAAATACACCTTTTTCGAACCAACTCCTTCCACCCTCACATTTATTTTTCCTAAAAAACAGTCTTTGTAAACAAATCTCTCGATTCTCCTTTCCGGTTCGGTGGGATTGCTGCAAGCACGCCACGGCACATGACTCTGGGGAAGCAGAGAAAGTGTACCGCAACTCAGTGACATTTCCATAGGAAAAGTTGACTCATAACTTACGTCATGCTTGAAATGCTGACACAGGTTTGTAAAAAGCATCTGAACATCAAGTCCAAGGAACAGCACCAAAGCCCTCTGAAGCCTGACAGGGCTGCCTAGCTCTAGCAGAGCAGAAGGCCCTCCTTTGCTGCCAGGCGCTGGCGATGGATTTTGTCCTGTTGTAGTTCCTCGTGGTTTGGATGCCAGAGTTTCATGACAATTCTCTCAATGTTCAGAGCATAGACAGTGTGCGCAGGAATAACTTCTTTGTGCACCTGGAGATACATGTTAGAAAAAAAATTTCACGCTCTCATACACATTTCCCCACATTGCCCATGGGATAAGCTCCCTCTACTACAGGATGGTCGGAGCACCAGCCCTACGGAGCAGGAATGCAGGCTGCCACTCACGAGGAGAGCTGCAACTCGCCAGCACTGCCACACCAGCCAGCACAGAACAACCGCCCGTTACGCCGAGCGAGTGGCATGGAAAGTAAATCGTCATTTTGCTCCTGCGATGGCATCAATTTGTCATCAAAATCTTACAAACAACAAACACGAGACGAATGCTTGATTACAGCTCTTACAAAGAGCGGTCTGCCTCCATAGCCTTGAGACAAAATCCCAAGGCCTGTTCACAATATCGGAGATCAAGGGGGAATTTCTCACAGCTAGTTTTAGACATTCAAAGTAGCCTGAATGCCCCCAGAGCTGCCAGAGAGCAAGGGAACCACAGGCATGCCTCTCCACAGGCAGGTTCATCCAGTCTGCCTTAGTCGCCTCGCCAGGGCCAGGCGATCATAGCTAACGCACTTCAGCAGCCTGCACGCCAGGACCAAGCGTTCCTCTAAAGTACCCGGGGTGGAACACGAGGAGTCAGAAGGGACATGCCGAGCAAGTCATTTTGCTGCATCGCTGTCAAAATCTCAGTCTAGCTCAGTTCTGATCTAATCACTGCAGCCTAGCTACAGAGGAAGAGTTCACCTTTCTTACGTAGCTCTAAGCAGAGACAGGGATTTGCTCATCAACTCTCTGACCAAGGGGAGCAGAACAGGCATTAAACCATGAGCTAACTGTACGTCAGCTGTTACCTAAGAGTGGTAACAAGCCAAAGCACTGTAAATGAGAGGGAAAGAAAGAAACAGACTGTAGGAGGAGAAATCAGATTCCCCTCCATGCAGCATGTAAACCAAATCCGAAATTGGTAGCCGGTACTCAGGAGAGCGCTGCCTGCGACACGACGGTGTGAGATGAACAGCTTACCTGTAACGCCTCAAAAAGGTCATACATGTTCACTGGCGGGAGGGATGCTGGCAAGGTGTCTCCGGAGCACGCCAGGAGCAGAGCTGCCTGCTGCTCGGCATCGTCGGGTGGGGGCTGCGGAGCCAGGCTCTGACCAGCAGAAGGTGTCGCACAGGTCTGGGGGCTGCGGACAGAGCAGGCGGTAAAACCTTCCCAGCAAGAAAACGGCTCAGGGGTTTGCTTTTCTGTATCAGTCGACTTAGCCCTTAGGTACATAAGATTTCAGTTGCAATTAGAATTTCTTTAAAATTCCAATTTAATAAAAATAGTGCAAACCAATCCGCAACACGCTTCAAACCTGCTTGGTCAGCTTGTTATTTACAGCCAATAATTTCCACCCAGCATAAAAATTAAGGCACCCACAACATTAAATTGAAAGACGTTAGCTGTTAGGCAAGTTGTTTGGAGTGGATTGCACTGGTAGTGTTTGTAGTGCTATAATCAAATCTTAAAACACCCACGACCTCCTGTCAACTGCTGGAAGCCGTCACAGACAAACACAACTGCCTTCTCTCACACACACGCTGTCAGATGCATAGCACAAGCTGTCTGAGATCGAGCCTCTGGAAAACAAGATGACCTTGAAGCTCTGCTAACTGAAAAGGCCTGCCAAGCAACCGTAAATACATGTGGATGCAGAAAGTGACAGGATGGTGGTGTCCCACAGGCCTTCACTTACATTTCATGCCTGTGGCACCACAGCGGTGCCGCCACGAAGGCAGGGCTCTTCTGCCCAGGGGCAGTTTCCTCAAGACCGGCAAAATTCCCGTGTCGTTCACTACAGCTTCCAAAAAAGCAGTAGTGACATTCAGCTGGCCAGGGGTCACCTTCATAAATTGATGGACAAGTACAGGCAGGTAAAAGAGACTTCACACTGCCCTAAACCCCACTGCCAAGAAATTCCCATGTTCTCTCTCCCTGTTTAGCCGCGCAGTGCTCCGTACCGATGTCATCTTAGCATGTGAAAGCTAAACACCATTGTTAACAGGTTCTACTAAGAAATAAGAAGACAAACCACAGAGTAACTTTGGGACTAGCAAACTGCATTTGAAATTTTGTGCCGAGAACTCCTTACCCCTCAATTAAATTGTTGTAAGCGACAACACTGTTCTTCAGATACGGCTGAGGGTTAATGTTGCTTCCGAAGGCATACTTGAAATGGCCATCTCTCAGACGATAGGCTTTCCGCCTGGATATTACAGATGTCAGAATATCCTTAAGATGGTTCTGCAATGACAAACAATCTTATTATACATGCCGATTTACTCACCCTACCAAGTCAGAGCTATGAGAACTGGCAAGTCAGAAGTGGTGCTGCTATGACCACAATAATCTAAAGATACAAGGGAACCAAGATCTGTACAAGTTACTGTACGTTTTCGCTGTCTGACACAGAGAACATGGCGCTGTGCGAGAGTCCTGTGTGCATTACCCTGCGAAGCATACATTAATATGTGATGTGCTGCTTCAAATGTCAAAGAGGTTTCTTAAATGTTAGGAAATTCCCAACCTCTGATCCCTTCAATAATGAGTTAAGAGATTTCATAATTGGCACTAGATGCTACACTTGTACTGAAATACTGGCTCTAAAACTATAGTGAAAAACCACTCACTCTTCTCTTTCAGATTGTTCAGTTGCCTGGAAAGTGCTGGAGAAGCAGCTGTCTGAAAACAAACAGGCAGACAACTGCTTCTTAATTTGGCCTCACTCCCAGACGGGGAATTCAGGTTGGCCTCCACGTCCTGACTCCAGAAAACCACCCACACATCACCGCTCCAAGTAATGGCTGTGTCGTTCCTGCGATACGTCAGGTAATGCACCCCTGATGGTCACAGCCAGCAACAGCGGGCACTTCACCTGCAGGTATTACCCCATTCTGTTACTGCACTTCCATGCCAGACACTTGCGCCTATAATGGATTTTTTTTTTAATAGAACTGCTTAAACTGGAGCTCCCGTTCTGTCCCTGCTTTTAAGCGACAGGAACAGCATTTTCCGAAACACCTACTTAAGCATGAGTGGAGTTCTTCATATGCAAGTACTTCAAAATTAAGACTCACAGGCAAAAATGCAAGACTTTACATCTATAATGCCACAAATCTGGAAGCCCTTTGATTTTCATCTTACTCCTCCCGAGGCAAATAGGCAATCAGAGAAGCAGGCTTCCTCTCCCCACTGAGGGACGCTACCCCATACTGCACACAGAGTCTTTTGTTGCCGGTATAATGCAAACTCGACTGCTGCCCAGCCCAGTCTCACCTCCACAGCATACACAACTGCTGTCACTGCCTCCTCTGTGACATTGTCTAGCCCGTGCTCGTATGCGGTTACGATCATCCTTCCTTCTAACTGGCCACGTGTAGGAAGCATCATGGTATGAGAACACAGCTTCAAATCGTCATCCTCCTGAGGATCCTTTGCCACAAACTGCTGGGCTCCAGACAATGGATTCTGAGGCTGGAACCGGTGCTGTTATGAACATAACATTAGAGTATAAGAAGATAAATACTCGTTCAGACCCTTTGGTACACCTAGCCAAACATCCCTTCTCCAGTCAGGAAGCCAACACCTATAAAAATGTATCACAGTAGGACAAGCAGGGTGATATTCCTCCCTGGGATACTCTCCCAACCCCCAACGACTTGTAACTGGAGAAATTTCTGAGCCAGAGTTGGTGTCCTTTTATTCAACAGCCCACGAACCTGTCCAGCAGCACCCTGAACCACCTAAACTTTGGGTATCCACAACATCCTGCAGCAAGAAGTTCTACAGAGTGACAGCACACCACATGAAGGGTCACCTCCTCTGGTTTGCTCTGTACTTCCCACTTCCTAGATTTATTTGATTCTCCTGGAAGTCTCAAATGTGGTCAGTCATTGTCCCTTTTATCTCTGTTCACGCTAGCCAGGCCAGTGATGATTTTACAGACTTTCACATCTCTCAGTCACCTCCTCCTATGCTGAAGACTTCTTGTCTATTTAGTCATTTCTTGTACAGAAGGGTGTATTTTTACTTACTAACTGTACAGTTTCCATCAAGATTAAAAACCATGATCCTAAGCTTATGTGATTCTTAAGTGATTCTTGAATTTCTTTAAAAGCTTTAAATGCAACAACTTAGCCAAATTCCAGTTCTGAATTTCATACTCTAGTCTCCCCATGCACTTTCAATACTCTAACCAGAGCTGCGTTATGAGCAGCCACTGATTCTGAGATGGATTATGGCTATTTTTCAGAACTGACTCAGTTATTTAGAGAAAAAAAAAAAATAATCACAGAACGGGAATTCATATAGGAAGGTGGCAACCCCCATTTCCCAGGCCACATGTATTCTAGCACAATTCCCTTGACGCGCCAGTGTCTCAAGCTCTGGGTGCTCGTGGTGGCTCCCAGGAAGTCTCAGTCTCCAGGTAAAGGGGGAAAAGCAGATGGGAATGACTGATCCTTGGGCCCAGACATGCGCTTGGCCCAGCCCCAACCCACAAGGGAACAACACGGCCCCAGCCCATCAAGTACTCCCGCAATTCCCATCCCTCAGCTCCCCAAGCCACAAATCCAGTGGGTCTGGAATGAAGACTGCCACAAAGCTCTTTTGGGACATCAAGACAAACACATACTTTAAATATAAACAATGAATATACAGCAAAGTGCATTTATCACATCTTAGCTTCAGGAGAGGAAGGGAGGCTGCTTTATTCAAAGGACAGCGTGGCATTTAACTCAGAGTGAAAAACCAGTCCACCCACTAATGATGTGAAAGCAGGTTTCCCTCCCCGTAATTCTGAAGCTTTCATTACAGGAAAGCTACATGCCTGTATGCCTGGAAAAACAGACCTTCAAAATGTAAGCAACTCTTAAGAGGAATGTGGTTTGGGAGAGCACAAGCCAACTGGAATGAACCCGTGGCCATTCACAGCTGTTATTCTGACCAGTGTGGGAAACATCAGGAAATTATCACGAAACTTCAAGCTCGCACTACTCAGGAATGCCACTAGTAAGAGACAAACCCCTTAATCATAACATACACTTCAAACAGTACTTACTACCAAGCATTCCAGGAACACACACTAGACATGTGGTATAATGTGGTTTACTCGGATACCCCTACGTTACAAGACTGCCACTACATCATGACTTGCTGCTCAGACTCTCCTCTACTTGCCACTGAAAAGTTACAGTGAAGTTTTAAAACAAAAAGATAACACAGACTGCCATCAGAGTTCAGGTTGCAGCTGTGAACACTGCAAAACAGTTCAGCAGTTGTTTCTAAATACAACGAGCCTTCAGCTGGACTCGCACCCCTCTGAAACACTGTTCTCTGAAGCACACACATATAATGCCCGATTATGGTCCCTAGAATCGTGGTACGCGCTTTGGCTGAGCCAGGCTAACTTCTCACAGCGTTAAGAGCGGGAGGTTTCACATGCCCACCTTTCCCCACTACCCCCAGCCACACGGCTGCCCCTTCTTCCTCTGCTGCGCTGGCCTTGGCATTCATCCAGCCGCAAGCAATGCTGATCCAGCGAATGAACCAGCAAGAAAAATGTGGTGTTTGGGGCCTTTTAGCTTGGTTAGTTTTCTGCCTTGTCAGAGAACTGAGCTGGATCACAATGTGCTCAGACACCTGACGAATCTGGCTCAGCATGACACTGACACTCTCCCTTTCAACAAACTGTTAATTCAGTTTGAATCACCAAACCCTGCCAGTGGAAGGCAGTGCTGCATCCCGATCCTCTTTCACACCAGCGCTCTCCCCGTCACTGCCACTGGTCCAGCAGCGCAGAACCAACTGCAGAACAGACGCGTGACAGTACCAGACGGATGTACAGAGCTTTCGTTGCAAAACTAACTGGATCTTGGGCATTTCTCTGCCCCATACCAGAAGACGGCATTTGTGCAAAGCATTTTCAATTCTGAAATAACTTGATCCTCCTAAAACATGTCACCCAAGGAACATCTTACTTCCAACACTTCGGATTGTAGAGTTCTGCAGAGTGGATCACACAATCACAGAATTCTGCCTGCCTGCCTGAATAAATCGGAATTCACTTCTGCTTCAAGAATTCGGCATATGTGTGAAGTTTGCTCCTGGAACACAAGTTTTTGCAAGTGACATTTAGGTGTACTTCCATGGATTCTCCAGTGTCTAACAATGCCAGCTCGCACTGCAGCCTTTCTGCCAAGAGGCTTCCACAAGAGAGGCAGCTACTAACTCCCAGCTCCTGCTCCATTCCAGACCTCAAAACAAATATAACCTACATTACTGCATGCGATGGACTTTCACCACCCCTGGCTGTAACTAGAACTGCACACTGTGTGGAGCTCTTCACCCCAACAGAATGTCAGAGAGCCACGACCACTTGACCGTGGACACTTACATCAAACTTCTGTCGAACTGAAGAAATCTTTTTCTTTCCTTTGGGTTTTCCAGGTTTAGTTGCAGAGCCACCTGGCCAAGGCAGAGATCCAGCGCCTTCTATAAATTGAAAAGGAAAAAAAAAAAAAAACCAAAATAAAACCACTCGATAGGTGTTGCTGATTTAGGGCCAGGATGAAACTGTCCACACAGAAAAACCCTTATCATTTGGCCCCCAGCTAAGCCTTAAGCCAAACCCAACAGGCACAGCCTAGAGGAAGGACTTCTCAAGGGAGAACGCTTTTGGCAGCCCTTCCCTTCCCCTTTGTCAGCCCCCTGCCAGCTTGACTCACTCATGAACCATTACTTAAGTAGGAATTTCTGTCCATACATCACACAAAAACCCATGGCGGAAGGAGAGATATGAGCACAGCCTCCAGGGAAAGCCACAAGAAAGAAACAAGCCATTTGATCCATCGGGAAGATGACAGGAGCTCATCCAGAGGGGGATTCTCCTCCCACTACCTCCCAGATCAGGTCAGATGCTAACCAAGCAGGATCGAACAGTCTGGCTCATTACCTCTGCCTTTACAGTTCCCCATCAGCTTTAGCAAGCTCCATCTCAGAACCCTGTTAAACATCACGGCTGGTCGTTCTTGGTACGCTGAGGGGAAAGGTGAGAGGGGAAAAACTGCAAAGGTCGCTGAGCCCAGGAGCGGGACAACACCAAAGTGAGCAGTGACCTTGCGACTGAGCAGAAGCGGCAAGCAGCTGAAGAAGAGATCGTTGGGTAGTACCGATAAATACACTTGGCCACATCATCTTGAGGAGAACGTTCAAAAGTCCACTGTATGCTGACAGCTACACTTACAGGAGGCCAAAGCACACCCTGATAATTGTACAGCTCTTGGCAATGACAGCCTAGCAGATTTCCCACCGATGGGTTTACAGGATCTGCGCTCGGTTCGTTCAGGTACGCTGGGGTTTCAGACCACGTTGCATTGGACACGTATGCGCTTGCTGACAGCGAGCAAGAAGTGCAACCCAACAACCCAAAGACTGGACAGCCCTCTTGTGGCTACAGAGACAGCCACCACGTTCTGCCACGGGTCTCCTCCTCCCTTGGTTTTGCACAGCGAGTGAGCACCCTTTTTCCCCCCGGAGCAGGGCGTGCCCAGTGCTGGGGTCCCTGCCCAGCTCCAGAGAGCTCGGGCAGCTCAGGTCTGAAGGTCCTTCAGCCACCTCCAACGTGGAGGCTGGAGCTCGGCTGCTGGCAGCACGGCAATGTCTCAGACATGCCCTGGCCGCACCTGAGCCAGCATCTGCCATTTCTTCCAGGCATGGACAAGGAGAGACAGCAGCCATCCCACAGCTCACATCCACAACTGGGCCAGCCTCAGGCACAGTCACCCAGTACAGACAAACAACCCGTTCTGGTTCTCTCCTGTTACCGCAGGCTGCCGTGGCTCAACAGCAGCCTCACGCCAACTGGCATGTTTACCTCCAGATTTCACAACTATGTTTAATTTGCCGTAAACAGAAATTCTTAAACACAGTTATACTATAGCCCTGTTTATATGGAGCGAGGCTGGCTGCCAGTCCTTGGCTGTGTGGAACTTCCCACACTCACTGCTGTAGCATGAGCACAGCGTCCTCTGCCATGAAAAAAACCAAACCTCTAAAACATGACTTAATCAGGCTAAACCAGAGGATTCAGGTGAAGTTTATGAACGGTCAGCTGCTGAGAAGGGGTTAGAAACAACCTACACGCACATACACACAGATGGCATATTCCCCCTATAAAAATAAGTTTATTAAAAAGGTTAGCTACATCTTATTAGTGCGGTGAAAACCAACAGTCTACAACAAATCCACCACTCAGTTACAGGAAATAAAAAGATAATAAATAAACCCTCTCCCAAAATCATAAAGCTGGCATCACTACTCCTTACTACAACATCGCAGTGGAGGCCTAGCAAGGGGGTGTGCGAAAGCACCGCAAACAATCGCCTGAAGGACCACTCTTGCCCTTCATGGAGATCTCAGTACTTACACCTTAGGATCTACCAACATAATGCTACCTCTTTTGCAGGATGTTCTGCTCTTTACAGATCAGTCCTTTCTTTCTCCTCCTCTCCGCCATAGCAGGTCAGACCCCTTGAGGCAGGGCCCACTTCAAAGTTTTCAGTAAAAGCACATCTCCATGTCTCGTAATGTCACCCCACCCCAGGCCCTCCCTCCTTGTCAGAAGTCTCCTACAGCTCCGTCGCACCCTCACTCCAGAAAGTATCCCTAGCTAACCATGCAAATACGGTGGTGGTGCATATGGAGAAAATGGAACAGAAAGGGACTGAAAAAGCAAACAAGACCATTTTATCTGACAATGTATTACAGATGTATAGGTTATAGCAGAGTCTGCATTTTAAAAATGCCTTATTTTAAAAAAATAACAGTAACTTTTAAACTAAATGGCAACTAGATTTTTAGGCTTTGACAGCAGGCCCTGAAAGATGCAACTTAATCGAATGTCAGCCTTCACATTCAACAAAAACTTAGCCAGACTTAGCTTAGAACAAGGAAAAGGTGAGATACTATCTCCTATTCGCCATTATAAAGAGTCCAGAGCAGATTTTTTCTGGCTCCTTTTCCAGGTTTTCATATTACCAAGCCTGACTTGCACTAGATGAAGACAGCAGAATTTCCCTCTATTATTCTAAGAAAACCAGCACTTGCCTTCCTGGCCACAAATGACAAGACTGGGTTGGCTCAGACACGAAACTTCAGAGATGTTACCAGTTTTTATTTAATCTTGCTAGCAAGAGAATTAGAAGTTAACAAGCCACAGCAATGGCTGCTGATATGCCTTCAAAGATGAGCAACAGATAAGAATGTTTTTCTGCCATGTCTCTCAGTGATGGCACCAGCCAGTCCAGAGTGCATCAGGTTTTCCTGGCATGCTGCACCAGCACTGCACAGGAAGAAAGGGCAAAGACACAAACAGAGAAAGTCACAACACAGCAAAGCAGCCAGGCACAGGAAACATGCATTTTCCCACCCTCGTTTATTTGATCTTTGGGGTTTTTTTTAATCTTCTTGCAGGGACAAGGGTTTAGCCAAATATATTCCCATGACCTTCATCTATCAACAACTCACACTCCCATTTTCTTCCTTCTGCTCCCTTCCCAGCTCTCTGGAGAGAAGTGGAACACGAGCAACCCGAGCCCATCTCCTAGTTGGCAGCCCTTCAACCAAAGCCCGCGGGCAACCCCGCTATAATAAAATGCTCCTGCTATCCAGGCAAGAGTTCAAATTCGCTGAACCACCTCTTAGCTGCACCAGCTTAGTTGTAAATAAATTAAATCCTTACATCACTAACTCCAGTGCTTGCAGTCATCTCAGTTTTATTGCTTACACTTAGCTAAGGAGGGAGGCGACAGTTCAAGTGAGATCAACCCAAGAAACCTTGCTAACTTGCTTGCAATTGTCCAACAAACAAGATAAGCTCCGTGAGCAAGTTCAGGCAAGGTCAAAAAAGGCTTTAAGCTTTATGGAATTTTGGGGAGGAAGAAAAACCCCAGGCATAAAAATTCAGAAAAGCACTTCTGAAAATACTGGTAAAGAGAATATCAAAGAAAACAACTTTCTTGTAATGGCAAGTGCGCCACGCTACTCAGGCTGGTATAGCAAAACACTAAAATCACCATTAAGGCACTCTCTAGTATTTTGCACAGCATGTTTCTGGGAAGTTCCTCTCTTCAGGCACTTTCACAGCTTCCCAGCTATGTTACAGCTGGGTGCCACTGGAGTATTCATAGGTGTCTTTACAAACACAGCTACCAGAGGGAACACCACCACCCATTTTTAAAAAGGGCAGAAAAGTCAGATTTCAGATTGCTCAGGATCCCGCTGTGCCCTCAGCAGGAGCTCAGCAGCAATTAAAGCAATTAGTCATCCTTCACATGGGAATAGACATGAACCTTCCTCCCTCTGCACCAAGTCCTAAACGTCTCACGCCACACAGGCTGTTGCACTGGGGCTTGAGGTTCGCGTGACCAGCAGCCGAAGCAGCTGAGGGGGAAACAGAAAGAGCTCTCACAAGGGGTCACATTCACCCCGTGCTCCCTCATAACCCCTGGTGGAACCACTACCACCAGAGGCAGCAAAATTTGGATCAGATGGGTTGGTTTGCATGGTTCAACATATGTTATGAGCACTCCTTAAAAACATCTTCCCCAAGATTTCCTATTCCAAAGGCCACTCTTAACACTGACCACACAATTTGTTTTCTTTCAAAACAAAATAGCATTTTGAAGATGGTTCTTTCCCCCTTGTCTCTCACACGAAGGCGGAAAGCACATGCATCAGTAACCCTCTGTGATGGCGTGCCAAGCACATCAGGCACACTTCTCTAAAGTTACTTGTTTCCACGAATCATGAAGTAAACACCTCCTACCCAAAAGACAGTGGTGGAGACAAAAGCCTGATAGCTTTCCATTCTTATATGGTGAAAAAAAAGAAAAAAAAAAGAAAAACAACAGCAAAAACCAGCAGGTGTCAGACTGGCATCTAGGGGGAGAAAAAGAAGCCTAGACCTAACATCTGGTATTTCATTCCTACTGCACTGCCCTGGCCTTGTGCATCCACTGCACCACACAGAGCAGACTGGCAAGTAAGACATGTGTGTAACAGATCTACCAGTCAGCGGCCCAGAAACAGGTATCTCAGTGCAGCTTAGCTCCAAAACCGTTGGGAGACTCTGCATTGATTGGAGTAGAGCAAAAGACTCTAGTAGGGACTAGCAGTATGTACTGTGAACTGCAGAGCACTAAACTGTCTTTAAGAACACACACATTATTAAATTGATTTTTTTTTTTCTAGCTGGCTTATGCAGATCTGCGGACACAGAGCCAACAAAAGCCTGCCTCAAACCCCTGGAGGTGACCAGCTGGTCAGCGCTTGGTGAGGTAGCTGGTCAGCTAGCACCCTGTTACAGGCTGTCACCAGTCTGCTGAAGCACGACAAAGGGTTCTTCAAGGGCTCTTAAACAGAGTTAGCCTGAATGGGACAAGAGGAAAAGTCCTTGGAAGGGGCTGAATTTAAAAAAGGTCAAGCAGGAAACAGAAGGCACCTGCGGAGCACCACACTGCTTCGTGCTGGGGATAAAGAGAAACCAAAATTCAATACTGTGATACAGAGAGCGGTGCACACAGGAATAAACGATCCCAACGTCAGTCACACAGCGATGGGCTCTAACCTGACTACTGCCACCCAGAAGCAAGACCTTTAGGCTACAACCTCTACTGCCAACGCTCACATCAGCTCAGTTCTGAGCTCAGAGAACATGGGCATCCCCTCCCTTCCTCCCCCTCCTAATTTAGACTCAGCTACTCCAGGTAACACTCACAGGGAAATCACTGTTCTTGTGCTTTCCTTAGAGTACTTACAGCTGGATTATCAAAGTCAAAAGCAAGGAGCAGCAAGATTTAGACAGAAATCTCCCAAATTACATGAGAGCAGGCCACTAAAGAGGACAAGCCTAGGACTCAAAAGGTGTTTGTAAAGTTCAAAAGCAAACAAAGCAAGTTTTGAGGAGGGGGAGGTTAGCGTTTAAGCAGCACAACTGCTATAGTTAAAGACCAGCTAGGACACAAAAGGCTGTGGACAATCCATTAACTTTCCATTTTTTCCTTCCTCCAGCTACATCAGGTACTCTAATCAGGTATTGTCTCCTCTCAAAAACCTCGTCTCAGGTCTCAGCCCATCGGAGCTACAACAATGTTCCCTCCCTTACTACACAGGAGTTTCATATCTTGAACTGCAGCTCAGTTGTCCTTCTTGTCAGATCTCTGGATTGAGAGTTTTTCTGAAGACCAATAAAAACATATCTTGCAGTCCTGACTGCAGCCATCTGAAGTGCTTACAAAGTTAAAAGGTTAACTATCTGCAGAAGGTCGGGCTAATTGGCCATAGCTCAATCAGGATGCACTGTAAGCATTCACAGTAAGCATTTCTGTATCAGATACGTACTTGATAGCAAGATCAGTCAGGAAAATCCAGCGCCCCAAAACGATATCCCCAGCAGAGAGAAGAACAAAGAGCACTACCAAGTTCAGAAGACAGAGGAAGTGGTAAGCAAAGCAGATCAAAAACAAAGCAGCGTCTCCCTTCACCCTTCAGCTCGCAGCACGCACACAGCCCAGAAATCAAGCCAGCAATTATCACGCACAGCAATCCAGCGTCAACCTCTAATCAAGCACACACAGCTTATTTATAAAAGCACCTCTGCTGAGATCAGCTGCATCACTACTTTGATACCCTTTTGCCTAAGTGGCAAAAAGAACACGAGCATTCAGGCTCAGAAAATTGGAGCGCCTTGCGCAAAACCCACCAACGACACACGCGGCGAAGCTTTGCTACCCAACAGCTTTTAATGAGCGTTCTTGGGACTTACCTGGTGCGGAAACCAAGATCTGGCATCTGGTAAGAATAGCCAGGAGGAAATCGTTGTGAGAGTGGACTGCATAAAGACAGACAGTTCATTAGCAACGCATCAGTGCCCAGCGGCACCCCCTCAAAGCGGTCTTAACGTAGCTCACTATGCCGTTCCACCGCTGTGTTTTCCCCACGTGCCCATCTACTTAGGCACAACTTAGGCTTTTTTAAGAGTTTTCTCCTACTGGACCCAGAATCTGCTACTACCATTCTAACAAACAGGACACTACGTGGCACAGAAGCAAGTTAGGTTGCTTGCCAGAGTGCTGCACACAGAAATCCAGCCCTACAGCATGCAGCATGAAACGCCTGGTGCGTTCAGCCAGCACCAGGAGGATCAGCTGCCCCTCCTGCCATGCAGACTCCTGCTAGCAGGGCTTTCGTTTTTTCCAAAAAACGACCAGTAAGAGCCAGCCACAGGAAAGTGAAGTTAAGCCAAATAGTTCCTAGATAAAATGCAACTTCCTCACAGAAGGGTCACTGGAACACACAGTGAGTAATTACGCATGAGAAAGAGCAAAGAGGAACTGCATAAGCCAGGGTCAGAGGGTCACAGGATGCCCTTTGGTCTCTGAACCTGAGCACTGACAAATTCCCTGCCCTTCCTTGCAGGAATCCCAAAGGTGGCAGCCAGGAGGCCCCACAACACTCTCAGCAGTGCCCACCAATGCTTGCGGACCCGCACAGAAATGAGGAGGAAGGAATCCCACTCTTCAGAGCTCCAACCTGCCACTCCCAAAGGCCAGGAAAGGGATCTGCCAGCTGCACAACCGCCCAGGTGAATTCAGGGTTTCCCTCCCGCACTGCAGCCACAATGCCAGCTTCGTCCCAACCCAAGGGTGAGTGCCATACGGAAAGAACTGGGTCTCTAAGGCATTTTTTTGGTTGCTGGGACAGCATATTTTATATTTTTACCACATTT
>Ga0181612_140037_pt1 | contig 15418 bp, 11 predicted proteins | sample HoacroProtozoa21_FD_119630 | JGI IMG/M metagenome (GOLD analysis project Ga0181612, IMG submission 119630) | Hoatzin crop microbial communities from Cojedes, Venezuel. Combined Assembly of Gp0051906, Gp0051904, Gp0051908 | reverse complement strand
GCCCCCGCCCGGGGGGGGTCTTTTATCATGCTACCGCATATTTAAATGATTAAGCATTCTTCTGCGCAATTGCTGCCTGTGCTGCTGCAAGACGAGCAACGGGTACACGGAAGGGTGAGCAGGATACATAGTTAAGACCAATCTTGTTGCAGAACTCAACAGAGGAAGGATCTCCACCATGCTCGCCGCAGATACCAACGTGAAGGCTGGGATTAACGGGCTTTCCAAGCTTGATGGCGGTATCCATTAACTTACCAACACCTACCTGATCCAACTTAGCGAAGGGATCGTTCTCGAAGATCTTCTCATCATAGTAAGCATTTAAGAACTTACCTGCATCATCACGGGAGAAGCCGTAGGTCATCTGAGTCAGATCGTTGGTACCGAAGCAGAAGAAGTCAGCTTCCTTAGCGATCTCATCAGCAGTAAGTGCAGCTCTGGGGATCTCGATCATGGTACCAACTTCATACTTAAGGTTGGAACCTGCAGCCTTGATCTCAGCATCAGCAGTCTCTACTACGATATTCTTAACGAACTTGAACTCCTTAACATCACCAACCAAGGGGATCATGATCTCAGGAACAACGTTCCAGTCGCTGTGTGCATTCTGAACCTTAATAGCTGCACGAATAACAGCAGCGGTCTGCATCTTAGCAATCTCGGGATAGGTAACGGTCAGACGGCATCCACGATGTCCCATCATGGGGTTGAACTCATGAAGGCCTGCGATGATTGCCTTAATATCCTCAACGCTCTTACCCTGAGCATCAGCAAGCTTCTTGATCTCGTCCTCAGTGTTGGGAACGAACTCATGAAGAGGCGGATCTAAGAAACGGATGGTAACGGGGTTACCTTCCATAGCCTCAAACAGCTGCTCGAAGTCGCCCTGCTGATAAGGAAGAATCTTATCAAGAGCCTTCTCACGCTCTTCTACGGTATCGGAGCAGATCATCTCACGGAATGCAGCAATTCTGTCTTCCTCGAAGAACATATGCTCGGTACGGCAAAGGCCGATACCCTCAGCACCCAGCTCGCGAGCCTTCTTAGCATCAGCGGGGGTATCTGCGTTGGTACGAACCTTCATGGTACGATACTTATCAGCCCAAGCCATAATACGACCGAACTCACCTGCGATGGTTGCATCTACGGTAGCGATTACGCCGTCATAGATGTTAGCGGTGGTACCGTCGATGGAGATGGAATCTCCCTCATGATACTCCTTGCCACCTAAGGTGAACTTCTTATTCTCTTCATCCATGTTGATGTCGCCGCAACCGGATACACAGCACTCACCCATACCACGGGCAACTACTGCTGCATGGGAAGTCATACCACCACGAACGGTGAGGATACCCTGTGCAGACTTCATACCGGTAATATCCTCGGGAGAGGTCTCCAGACGAACAAGGATAACCTTCTCACCACGTGCTGCCCACTCTACGGCATCATCAGCGGTGAATACAACCTTACCGCAAGCAGCTCCCGGAGAAGCACCAAGGCCCTTTCCGATAGGAGTGGCAGCCTTAAGAGCAGCTGCATCAAACTGAGGATGAAGCAGGGTATCAAGGTTACGGGGATCGATCATGGCAACAGCCTCTTCCTCGGTCTTGTGTCCCTCATCTACCAGGTCGCAAGCGATCTTAAGTGCAGCCTGAGCGGTACGCTTACCGTTACGGCACTGAAGCATGTACAGCTTCTTGTTCTCAACGGTAAACTCCATATCCTGCATATCATGGTAATGGTTCTCCAGAGTCTCACAAACCTGGATGAACTCCTTATATGCCTCAGGGAATTCCTGCTCCATCTGAGCGATGGGCATAGGTGTACGAACACCTGCAACTACGTCCTCACCCTGAGCGTTCTTCAGGAACTCGCCCATAAGCTTCTTCTCACCGGTTGCAGGATCACGGGTAAATGCAACACCGGTACCGGACTCGTTGTTTAAGTTACCGAATACCATGGGCATTACGTTAACAGCGGTACCCCAGGAATAAGGGATATCGTTGTCACGACGATATACGTTTGCACGAGGATTATCCCAGGAACGGAATACAGCCTCGATAGCCAGCTTCAGCTGCTCAACAGGATCAGAGGGGAATTCGGTTCCCAGCTGATTCTTGTACTCAGCCTTAAACTGCTCAGCCAGCTCCTTCAGATCGGATGCAGTAAGATCTACGTCATACTGAACACCCTTCTTCTCCTTCATCTGGTCGATAAGCTGCTCGAAATACTTCTTACCAACCTCCATAACTACGTCGGAGAACATCTGAATAAAACGACGATAGGAGTCATAAACAAATCGCTCGAAAGCAGGATCGGGGTTACCCTTGATCATTGCTGCTACTACATCATCATTTAAACCTAAGTTCAGGATGGTATCCATCATACCGGGCATGGAAGCGCGGGCACCGGAACGTACAGAAACCAGAAGGGGATTCTGCAGATCTCCGAATTTCTTACCGTTTAACTCTTCCATCTTCTTAACGCCTTCCATAGCCTGAGCCATGATCTCGTCGTTAATCTTACGTCCGTCCTCATAATACTGAGTACAAGCCTCGGTTGTGATTGTGAATCCCTGAGGTACGGGAAGACCGATAGAGGTCATCTCGGCAAGGTTGGCACCCTTACCACCTAAGAGATTACGCATGGTCATGTCGCCTTCGCTAAACATATACACCCATTTGTTTGCCATTAGTTTTTCCTCCTATGAAATATTTGCATGTTGAGGAAAGAATTCATTTCTCTCTCCTTTAAGCGCACAAAGATATTCTATCACAATTTAATGGTTTATCAAGAAGGAATTTGTCCGAAAATTAACAAATTTTGACCACAAAAAATGACGGCCCGAAAAGGGCCGCCAAAATTCTTACCAAACAAATTCCTATGTAAACTTCCTATTACAAACTTACTATGTAAACTTACTATACAAACTTACCAAGCGAACTTCTCACGGAAGTAAGCATCCAGATCTGCAATCTTAACTCGCTCCTGCTCCATGGTGTCGCGGTCACGAACGGTTACGGCCTGATCCTCTTCGGAATCAAAGTCGTAGGTTACGCAGTAAGGAGTACCGATTTCGTCCTGACGACGATACCGCTTTCCGATATTTCCTCTGTCATCAAACTCGCAGTTATAAGTTTTGCAAAGCTGGGTATATACCTTCTCTGCTCCTTCGTTTAACTTCTTAGACAAGGGCAGCACGCCAATCTTAACGGGAGCAATGGCAGGATGAAAATGCATCACCGTACGCATATCCGGCTTCTCCTCAGTGCCAATATTCTCCTCGTCATAAGCGGCACATAAGAAAGCAAGTACCACACGGTCTGCACCCAGTGACGGCTCAATAACGTAGGGCAGGTAGCGCTCATTTTTTACATCATCAAAATAGGTAAGGTCCTCCCCGGAAGTCTCCTGATGACGGCCCAGATCGTAATCTGTACGATCTGCAATACCCCAAAGCTCGCCCCATCCGAAGGGGAATAAAAATTCAATGTCCGTGGTACCCTTGGAATAAAATGCCAGTTCCTTGGGATCATGGTCACGAAGACGCATCTCATCTTCCTTAATACCCAGAGACATGAGCCAGTCTCTGCAGAAGCCTCTCCAGTACTCAAACCACTCCATATCTTTTCCGGGCTCGCAGAAGAACTCCAGCTCCATCTGCTCGAACTCTCTGGTACGGAAGGTGAAGTTACCGGGGGTAATCTCATTACGGAAGGACTTACCGATCTGAGCAATACCGAAAGGCAGTTTCTTACGGGAGGTTCTCTGTACGTTCTTAAAGTTTACAAAAATACCCTGGGCCGTCTCAGGACGAAGATATACTGTATTCTTAGCGTCCTCTGTAACACCCTGGAAGGTCTTAAACATCAGGTTAAACTCACGAATCTCGGTGAAGTTATGCTTACCGCAGGAGGGACAGGGAATATTGTGCTCCTCAACGTAAGCCTCCATCTCCTCTTTGGTAAAAGCATCCACAGGCTGAGGAAGAGTCAATCCGTTCTCGGCTGCAAATCCTTCAATAATCTGATCTGCACGGAAACGCTCATGACATTCCTTACAGTCCATTAAGGGATCGGAGAAACCACCCAAGTGACCGGATGCCACCCAGGTCTGGGGATTCATTAAGATGGCACAGTCCACACCTACGTTGTAGGGATTTTCCTGTACGAATTTTTTCCACCATGCAGCCTTTACGTTATTTTTAAGTTCCACACCCAGGTTACCGTAATCCCAGGTATTGGCCAGTCCGCCGTAAATCTCAGAACCGGGATAAATAAATCCCCGGCCCTTGCACAGGGTTACAATCTTGTCCATGGTTTTTTCTGCTCGATCCATTGTTTCTCCTTCTCTTTCGTATATATTATCTTTACTCTACGGTATAGATTACATAGGAAGTACTTGCCACATCCTCATCCTCAGAGGTAAACTCCACGGAGTTTTCATCCAACAAAGTAGCTCCGTCCACGGTTACATAGGAAATAGTGGCGCCTTCAATATTCACCACACAGTTTTCCTGAAGAATCAAAAGACTAAGGGAAGACTTTTCCGTAATATCCTCTGTATCCACGGAATCTCCCAATGCCTCCTCACTTACTTCCACAAAGGATGCTGCAAAATCATATCCCGCGGAAAGGGCTTCCTCTATGGTACCGCTAAAGGTGGTATATCCAGTAAAGTCCTGGTAAGTCTCCGCATCCTCATACCAGATTCGAAGATAAACCTCATCTCCGGAAACGGAAAGTTTTTCCAGTTTGACGGCCTTTTCATCGACGGCCTCGTTATACTCACTAATGGCATCCTTGATGTAGCTCTTTAACTCGCTCTTGGAATAAGACACCTGGGAATAATCACTGACTTCCTCAAAGACAATGCTGCCATCCTCGTTTAAGGTCAGGGTATCCCGATCTGCCTTTCCGGCGAAAATACTCTTTAAAAGTACCACCAAAAGAATGATTACCGCCAGGGCAACAATTCCTACGATTCCAAGGAACATGGCTCTTCTCTTTTTGGCGAGACGGATCCGTTTTCTTTTATTTTGAAGGGCACGATACTCCCGGGACTTCTCGGCGGCAGAAGCTCCGCCCTTTTGAGCGGCTCCTGCTGAAGATCTGCTGTTTTGAGTGCCGGCACCTGCCCGACCGCTCTTTACCGCCTGATTGGCCCGGGATCTCATCCCGCCGGTTCCTGTATTTTTCGTATGTTTATTTTCTGTCATAGTCACTCCTCTTTCCGGTGCAACAAGCCGTAACATTATACCCCGCCCCCGAACTTATTGCAAGATAGCCAGCATTTCCTCGGATTTATACCGGTGATGAAAAAATCGTTTTCTGTAATCTCTTACAAACTGTATAAACTCCCTCTCCACATCCTCCGCCAGACGAAAGGAATATAAGGAAGCCATCTTAGTAGAAATCACAAATTGCACTGCGTATAAACAAGATGGACTAAGAGGGCGGTTTCCCACAACCGAAGTGTAATGCTTTTTACAAAGGCAGCCTCTTTTTTCCATGGAAAATCCTACCAAGTCCTCTGTGGAGGAACATTCCATGCACTCATATACATTGGGATAATCTCCCGAAAGTGCCATGGTCTTAAGCTCATAAACGGCTTTTAAAAATTCCGGGGGAAACTTTCCGGAAGATAAGGCACGATAGCTTTGGTACAAAAGCAAAATCCGCTGACTTTCGTCCATACCTTCCTGGCCGTAATAGGACGCCACTTCTGTAAAATATGAAGCATAGGCCACCCTGGTTAAATCCTCCGAAAGTTCCATAAAGGCCTTTTCCAGATGAAAACTTTTTATGGTGTAACTGTTGCGTCCTTCGTAAAGTTCGAACTCTCCGTAGGAAAAAAGATTGGTGGCGGAAAGCAAATGAGAATTGGGACGTCTTGCTCCCCGGGCAAAGGCAGAAATCTCTCCCCGCTCTCTGGTAAGAAGCACCACCCGCTTGTCATTTTCTCCCACAGGATCACTTTTTAATACAATGCCTGTTACATGAAGGGCGTTATTCACTCCTGATCCTTTCTGTATCCGAAGTTGGACAACATAAAATCACTATCCCGCCAGTCCTTTTTCACCTTTACCCAAAGTTTTAAATTCACTTTGGCCTCCAGCATTTTCTCAATCTCATAGCGGGCGTTGGAACCGATTTTCTTAAGCATGGATCCGCCCTTTCCGATAATAATTCCCTTATGCGAATCCTTCTCGCAAATAATGGTGGCATCAATATCGTAAAAATTAGAGCCGTCCCGCTTTTTCATCCGGTCCACGGACACTGCAATCCCGTGAGGCACCTCTTCATTTAGGGCATGAAGCGCCTTTTCCCGTACCAGCTCCGCCACAATCTGACGCATGGGCTGATCCGTAATAGTATCCTCATCGTAAAACATAGGACCATAAGGCAAATATTTAAAAATCATATCCAACAGCACGTCGCAGTTATCACCGGACCGTGCAGATACCGGTACGATTTCAGAAAAATCCATGAGTTCCCGGAAGGCTTCAATGACGGGAAGCACTTCTTCCTTGGGAATGCTGTCGGTTTTATTGATAACTAAAATCACCGGGTTCTTAACGATTTTTAATTTCTCGGCGATTTTATAATCTCCCGGGCCTACCTTTTTGTCCGGCTCCACCAACCAAAGCACCACATCCACCTCACCGATGGAACGGCTGGCAACGCCCACCATATACTCTCCCAGACGATTCTTCGCCTTATGAATCCCGGGGGTATCCACAAACACAATCTGCCCCCGATCCATATCGGTATACACCGTCTGGATACGATTCCGGGTGGTCTGGGGTTTGTTGGATGTAATGGCAATTTTTTGTCCGATTAAGTAGTTCATCAAAGTGGACTTTCCCACATTGGGGCGACCCACCATGGTGACAAAACCGCTTTTTAAATCCATATTCTTACCTCTGCTGTGTCGTAGGAAATGTTGTTAGAACCACACTCTTCCACGGCATTTGCTTACTGCAGGCTCTCGGTGCGTCCAAAGAGACCTTCATTTTCTTTAACGGCGTCCTCGCCGCCGATAACGCAGATATACCGCTGTGACAGAACCTCTTTCATGGGAGCTGCCAGGGCACGAATATCTTCCCGGGTGACATCCAGGACTTCACTTCTTACCCGCTGTCGCTCTTCCTCGGAAATATGGGTCATATAAATCCGCATGGAGCGGTCTCCCTCCATGGAGGGAGTTAAAGGACTGTCAATGCTGCTTACGGTTCCGATTACAAACTTGGTCATATCACGGTCGCTGACATCAAAGTCTTCCAGATACTTCACCGTATTTTCAAAAATATCGTTGGTCTCCTTCAGATGGGGATCCCGGAAAGATGCAAAAGCAACGTTACCGTTTCTGTCAAAGGCAGTCATACATCCGTAAGCTCCACCCAGCACACGAACATTCATCCAGAAATAATCGTATCCCAAAATGGTTTTTAATACCTTCATGGCGCCGGTAAACTCAAAGCCGCCCTTTTTGAAGTTGCCGCCTCTGGCAACAAACTGTACCTGGGAGGATGTCTTAAAGCCCTCATTTTTTACGGATTCATTGGTACCGCGAATACCACTTCCCAAGGATCCGCCTTCATACAGATGATGAAGGGTTGCAGGAAGATTCTGTTCCATGGCTTCCTTGGCGGCATCCATTCCTGTGGAACTTACTTCCAGACGGCTCTTGGCAAATACCTTTTTCACAAGTTCCCGGAAATCGGAAATCAGATCATCGGCTCGCTCCTCAAAGTGATCCTGAAGATCCTTTAAGTACTTGTAATAGCCGATATTGCTCATGGAATCCGCAATATACGCTCCTTCGGAAAAATAGGACTTCACCCGGGATGCTGCCGTCTGATGTCCTCCGGAAATCAGAGACATCTGTACCCTGGATACTTCCTGCTTAACAAGCTCCAATAACCGTTGCTTATCGGAATAATCCGTCCGGAGCATCATTTCCTCAATAAGCTCCATGGCTTTTTTGCTCTTCTTATGAAGGAACTTGCCCCGAAGCATAAAGTAAATATGAATATCGTCGGAATCTGCCATGGCTGTGGTCACCACCAAAGATGCAACTCCGCCGGTATGAAGGTAAATCTCCGTGGCAAAATCACCGTAGGAATAATTCTCAGTGTCCATGAGTCCCATAACTCTGGATAAAAGAGCCATCTTGCCATAATCCTTCGCGTCCAGTTCGGTAATATCAAAATAATAAGACAGGTAATGAATGCCTCCGGTATGAATCCTGTGCCATACCACCTGAGTATCCTCCACCTTATAAAAATCATTATGTACCGGACGAACCTTCCGGGTGAGATCTTCACGGCTTAGCATAGGAATGGTTAAAAGTTCCTCCTGGGTGGAGGGGGTTGCCTGGTATTCCTTTAAATGGGCTGTCTCTTCCACAATTTTTAAAATCTCATCCTGAGAAAGAGAGGCCTTTTTCTCTGCCAGTTTTTTAGCCAGAGCCTGCTCCCGTTCTCCCGTCAGTCCCTGCTTAGGACTTAAAATCACAATGGAAGCATGAGTGTTATCCAGAAGATACTTCTGCACCAGAGACTCAAAATATCCCTGATTCACTTTTTCTTTTAACTGCTCTAAGATCTCCACTCCGTGCATTAACAGGAAGGGAGCATCATCGTCATAGAGCCAGCTGTCCATAATCTGCAGTCCGTAAATCAATCCCTTGGGGAAGTTTCCGAAATCCGCCTCGCGAATTTTAAACTCCAGAATATTAATGGCACCTAAAATAGCCTTTTTGTCCATGCCGTTTTTCACCTGGTCGGAAAGAACCTGACGATAAATAGATAAAAACTGATCCAGATGTTTTTTCTCGGAGCCCTTTAATTCCACAGTAAACATGGGCTGGATCACGCTGGTGTCAAAACCGCCCTGAATATCTGCTGCAATCTCTGCCTCTAAAAGAGCCTTCCGAAGAGGTGCTCCCGGAGAGTTTAAAATCACCTGATCCACAATATCCATGGCTAGATAAAGTTCCGGATCCAGGTTACTTCCGGTTACCAGATTATAAGACAGGAAGGTATTATTGGCCGGATCTTCATCGGAGGTAATGGGATATTCCTTTTCCACACGATTGACCTCTGAAAAAGCAGGCTGCATCTCAATATGGGAATCCAAATGAATGTCCTCATAATCGCTTAAATATTCCTTGTCCAAATAGGTAAGCCGCTCCTCAATATCCATATCACCGTAAAGATAAATATAGGAATTGCAGGGATGATAATAACGGCGGTGGAAATCCATGAAGTTCTCGTAAGTCAAAGTAGGAATCACCTCGGGATCTCCACCGGACTCAAAATGATAGGTGGTATCCGGAAACAGAGAATTAAAAATCTGGCGCTCCAGCATATCCTCTGCTGAGGAAAAGGCACCCTTCATTTCGTTGTATACCACACCGTTTAACTCCAGATCATCCTCAGGGGACTGCATTTCATAATGCCAACCCTCCTGCTTGAAGATCTCCTCGTGGTGATAAATATTAGGATGCAGCACGGCGTCCATATACACATCCATTAAGTTGGCAAAATCCTTATCATTGGTACTTGCCACCGGGTACACCGTCTTGTCCGGATAGGTCATGGCATTTAAAAAGGTATTCAAAGATCCCTTTACCAGCTCTACAAAAGGATCTTTCACGGGATACTTATCGGAGCCGCAAAGCACGGTGTGCTCAATGATATGAGGTACACCGGTGGAATCGGACACCGGGGTCCGAAAACCGATATAGAATACCTTGTTGTCGTCTTCATTTTGGATATAAACCACCCGGGCGCCGCTTTTCTTATGCCGAAGCAAATACCCCTTGGACTCCATGGTGGAAAGTTCTTCTTCTTTTAAAAGTTCGTAAGTTTCCGGAAACTTAATCATACATTCTCCTTCATATTTACATCAATTTGCTGATACGGAATGGTAATGCCTCTCTCGTCAAAGGATTTTTTCACCTTCTCCAGGGTACGCCAGCGAATTTCCCAGTAAGCATCCGTCGGCACCCAAAACCGAAGTCCCAGATCCACGGAACTGGCGGAAAGGGCACTGACAAACACATTGACAGTCTCCTCCGAAAGGCGCTTATCTTCCTGATTGACCACATTTAAAATCACAGATTTGGCCAAATCAATATCGTCATCATATCCAATGGAAAAGGTCAGGTCAATTAACCTGCGGTCACTTTTCGTGGCGTTGGTTAAGGAACTGTTAGCCAGGGTTCCGTTGGGCACCACAATAATCTTGTTATCGATGGTTCGAAGTTTGGTGTAGAAAATAGAAATTTCCGTCACGGTTCCTTCGTTTTTGTTGGTGTCCTCAATAATGTAATCTCCCACCGTGAAAGGCTTTAACACCAGGATTAAAACACCGCCGGCAAAGTTGGACAAAGATCCCTGCAAGGCAAGTCCCGCAGTAAGTCCGGCAGAAGCCACTGCCGCTGCCACAGAGGAAGTGGACACGCCGAAAAGCCCCAGGATCAAAATAATAATGACAATATAACCAATAATCTTAATGAGCTGATCCAAAAACTGGCAGACGCCGGTTTCCACTGTATGGCGCTTTAAGCCCCGCTGCACCCCTTTACGAAACAGGGATAAAATCCGTACCCCGATGTAGTAAACCAGCAGTGCCAGAATCACGCACCAAAAGAAACTTACCACCTTGGGTAACAAGGTTTCCAAATAAGACTTTAAAACACCGTCACTTAATTTTTCCAAAATTCTGTTGGAAATTAAATCCGACAAAGTTATGTACTCCTTTTTCTGTATTACTAACTTGAACCGTCAAATGTCTTCGGAATATTCCGAACATCAAAGGCATTCTATCAACAAATCCGCAATCCTCAATTAGAATTTGTGTCCCCGGATCATGCCTTGGAAACATCCCCCAAGGCATGATTTTGTTCCTCAAATACTCATTTTATCCCCGGATATCATGAATGAACAATCCGCTGCGAAGCTTTGGCTCGAACCAGGTGGATTTCGGCGGCATCAACCGTCCCGCATCTGCCACTGCAAAGAGTTCTGCAATGTCTGTGGGATACATCCAAAATGCTACAACGCAATCCTCATGACACCGTTTTTCCAGTTCCTTCGGTCCGCGAATACCTCCCACAAAATCAATGCGGGGAGACGTCTTGGGATCTTCAATATCAAGCATGGGATAAAGCACTTGATTCTGCAGGATTGCCACATCCAATCCATCCACAGGATCGTCGCTTAACATTTCATCCTTAAAAGCCATGCGGTACCAGTTTTCCTTCAGATACAGGGAAAACTCTCCTTTTTTCTCCGGAGCCACAGGCTCTTTACTTTCCTCCAGAACCGTTGCCACATCTGACAACTTTTTAAAGAATTCATCCGCACCCATGCCGTTTAAATCTTTTACCACACGGTTATAGTCCATGATTTTCAGTTCCTGCTGAGGGAACAGAACGGACAGGAAGAAATTATACTCTTCCTCTCCCGTGTGATTGGGATTTTCCTGGCGGCGCTTCTGGCCCACCTTTACGGCAGAGGCGCAGCGGTGATGTCCGTCTGCAATATAAATATCCGAAATACCGTCGAAGGATGCCTCAATGGTCTTAATATCCTCCGGATCAAAAATAATAAAGACTCTGTGACGGATTCCGTCTTCAGACACAAAATCATACAAGGCTTCCTGCTGCTTGGTCTTATTGACAATGCTGTCAATTTTCTCATTGTTGCGATATGCCAGGAAAATGGGGCCCGTCTGGGCTCCTAAGGTGTCCACGTGACGAATCCGGTCCACTTCCTTTTCGGCCCGGGTATTCTCATGCTTTTTAATAACACCGTTTTCATAATCGCTAACAGCGGCACAAGCCACAATACCGGTCTGGGTCCGCCCCTCCATGGTAAGTTCGTAAATATAATAGTACTTCTCTGTATCCTGAACGAAGTATCCCTTATCTACCATATCCCAGAGGATTTCTTTTGCCTTGGCATAGACCCGGTCATCATAGGTATCCACGTCATCCGGGAAGTTGGTTTCACCACGGTCAATACGCAGAAAGGACAGTGGTGCTTTTTCCACCACTGCCTTTGCTTCTTTTCGATTATATACATCATAAGGAAGAGCCGCAATTTCCTCCGCCCGCTCTCCCGCCGGACGGATTGCCATAAAGGGTTTAATTGTTGCCATAAGGTCCCTTTCCAATTTGCTATTTTAACGTAAGTTTCAGCGTTTTATTTTACAATACGTACTCTGGTAACATCCGTAATCTGGCAAAGTTTCTCATATACCTCGGGAGTTACCGGTGCATCCAGATCCAAAAGTGCATATGCATAGGCACCCTTGGACTTATTGGTCATATCAGATACGTTAATGTCCGCATCACCTAAGATGGTGGTGTACTGAGCAATGACACCCTTATTGTTGCGGTGAAGCACAGCCACACGACCTGCGGTCTTGCAAACACCCATGTCACAGTCGGGATAATTTACGGAATGACGAATATTTCCATTCTCCACATAATCCATAATCTCCTCAACGGCCATCATAGCACAGTTATCCTCTGCCTCTGCAGTAGATGCTCCCAGATGGGGTGTTAAAATGACACCCTCCTGACCTGCAGTGGTAGGATTGGGGAAATCAGATACATACTTCCGAATCTTGCCTGCAGCAATTCCGTCTAATACAGCCTTTTCGTCCACCAGAAGATCCCGGGCAAAATTTAAAATCACCACACCCTTTTTCATCTGCTCAATGGCAGCCCGGTTAATCATTTCCCGGGTATCATCCAGAAGAGGTACATGAATGGTAATAAAATCGCACTCTTTGTATATATCATCCACGGAATTAATATGCTTAACACTGCGGGATAAACTCCATGCAGCATTGACAGAAATATAGGGATCGTATCCGTATACTTCCATGCCCATATGTACTGCAGCATTTGCCACATGTACACCAATGGCACCCAGGCCGATAACGCCCAACTTTTTGCCGGCAATCTCCGTACCTGCAAAAGCCTTCTTAGCCTTCTCCATATCCTTGGAAATATCTGCGTTATCCTTATTGTCCTCAGCCCACTGATTACCGCCGATAATATCACGGCTGGCAAGAAGCATTCCTGCAAATACCAGTTCCTTTACACCGTTGGCATTGGCTCCCGGAGTGTTAAAAACAACAATTCCGTCCTCTGCACATTTATCCAGAGGAATGTTATTTACGCCGGCTCCCGCTCTTGCCACACACAGGAGTTTATCAGAAAACTCCATATCATGCATTTTGGCACTGCGAACCAAAATCGCCTCTGCCTCATTTACATCATCGGTCTTCTTGTAATTGGTGTTAAACAGATCCAGTCCTTTTTCGGAAATAGGATTTAAACAATGAACGTGGTACATGGAAACACTTCCTTTCTGCTTGGTTTACAAGGTACGTATGAAATTATTTCAGGTTTTTCTTCTCGAAATCATCCATGAAGTCAACCAGTTTCTCAACGCCTGCCTTGGGCATAGCATTATAAATAGATGCACGCATACCGCCAACGGTACGGTGTCCCTTTAAGTTTTCAAGCCCTGCTGCCTTAGCCTCAGCTACAAACTTGGCATCCAGATCTGCATCACCGGTAACGAAGGGAACGTTCATGAGAGAACGGTCTTCCTTTACAACGGTGCCCTTGAAGAGTTTGCTCTGATCCAGGAAATTATAAAGGATAGCAGCCTTCTCTTCGTTTCTCTCCTTCATTGCGGAAAGTCCTCCGTTCTTTAAGAGCCACTTAAATACCTTACCGCAAATATAGATGGTATAGCAAGGCGGTGTGTTGTAAAGAGAATCATTGTCTGCCTGAGTCTTAAACTTCAGCATGGTAGGAGTACCGGGAAGTACATCATCGGTAATTAAATCCTCACGGATAATATCGATGACCATTCCTGCAGGACCTACATTTTTCTGAACGCCGCCGTAAATCATAGCGTAATCCGTAACGTTTACGGGCTCGGATAAAAAGCAGGAGCTCACATCACTGATTAAGTCCACGCCCTTGGTGTTGGGAAGCTTGTGATACTTGGTTCCATAAATGGTGTTGTTCTCACAGATATATACATAATCCATATCCGGAGTAATAGGCAGATCACTTACATCAGGGATGTAGGAAAAGGTCTTGTCTGCGGAGGAAGCCAGCTCCACTACCTCACCGTAAAGCTTTGCCTCGGCTGCTGCCTTCTTTGCCCACTGACCGGTAATGATATAGCCGGCCTTTTTATTTTTCATAAGGTTCATAGGGATAGCTGCAAACTGCTGGGAAGCGCCGCCCTGTAAAAACAGAACCTTATAATTATCCGGAATTCCCATAAGGGTCCGGATATCAGCCTCTGCACCCTTAATGATATCGTCGAACATCTTAGATCGGTGACTCATCTCCATAACAGACATACCGCATCCACGGTAATCCATCATCTCTTCTGCAGCTTCCTGTAAAACCTCTTCGGGAAGAACTGCGGGGCCTGCGGAAAAATTGTAAACTCTTGCCATTTTACTTTCCTTTCTTTGCTAAATCATCACCATCGAAGCACTCATTAATGGGTGTTCCCGGGGCCACCATGGGCCACACTTTATCATCCTCACCAATGACACAGTCAATTAAGACCGGACCGTCGGCGGATAACGCTTTGTCAAGGACGACATCGAACTCTTCAGGGGTGGTGGCACGGTAACCCGTACATCCCATGGCCTCTGCCAGTTTTACGTAATCTGCACCATCATCTAAAACGGTTGCGGAATAACGCTTTTCGTAGAATAAATCCTGCCACTGACGAACCATCCCCAGCACGTGATTATTCATAATCACTTCAATAATGGGAAGTTGATTCCGGGAGGCGGTTAAAAGCTCATTCATATTCATGCGGAAGCATCCGTCACCGGCAATGTTAATTACCTTCTTACTTCGGTCAGCAATCTGAGCTCCCACAGAAGCTCCCAGACCATATCCCATGGTCCCGAGACCTCCGGAAGTTAAGAAATGACGTGGCTCCTTAAACTTATAATACTGAGCTGCCCACATCTGATGCTGTCCCACTTCCGTAACGATTACCGCATCTCCCTTGGTCTTTTCATAGATCTTGGATACGGCGTAAGGGCCGGTTAATACCTGATCCGATACAGGCTTTTCGTTTTTCTTTTGAAGTTCTTTAATATGAGTGTTCCATTCGGAGTGGTCTTCCTTGGAAAGCATCAAATTCAGACGGAATAAAGTCTCCCGTAAATCTCCGATGACTTCCACATCCACAAGAATGTTTTTATTTACCTCTACCGGGTCAATATCAAACTGAACCACCTTTGCCTGGCGGGCAAAGCGCTTGGGATTTCCCAGGACACGATCGGAAAAACGTGTGCCCAGGGCCAAAAGAAGATCGCACTCACTGACTCCCAGATTGGACGTC
>Ga0181612_167375_pt1 | contig 15420 bp, 12 predicted proteins | sample HoacroProtozoa21_FD_119630 | JGI IMG/M metagenome (GOLD analysis project Ga0181612, IMG submission 119630) | Hoatzin crop microbial communities from Cojedes, Venezuel. Combined Assembly of Gp0051906, Gp0051904, Gp0051908 | reverse complement strand
CGGGCCGGGCCGGGTCCCTCACCTGACGCTGACCGAAAGCGCTGGTTGTCGTTAGCCGGCCTTGTGCCTGGCGAGTTGGGTGCGTGGGGTGCCTGCGGGTGGGGGACGACAGCTCCGGTGTTGGGCTGCAGCTTAAAACTTCTCTAATACACCTTTGCTGCTCCCTGCTCGGGGGGTTTCGTCGCTTGGATGGAGAGGGAATGGTGCAGGTACATATTTGTCAGGTGGATGTTGGCTTAGAAACATGAAAGAAGTCAAGAGATCTTGTTTGTTTGTTTTACGTGAGATTATAAACCTAGTTACAGGTATAAATCGGCAATCGTTGTCATCATCGTTGGTTTTATAGGGGAACAGATGTCTGGGTGTCTCGGAGAGCGGCGTACGTCAGTCGCATTAAATGGCCTGGCTGCTCCGAGTGGGTCAGCCTGCGGCTCCGCAGGCACAGGCAGCCGGCAGGAGGCTGAGGCTTGGTTCCCAAAATGGCACCGCGTCTCGTAACCGCCGGTGTGGCCGTTGGGTAATCTTAGCTCTAGAGGTTGGGGAAAAAGGTCACTGTGGATTTTAAGGCTGCTGTTGCTTGACGTTTCTGTTCTCTCAGCCCAGTGCTGCCTTGCGAAGGGGCAGTGGTGCTCTAGAGGAACTGTCGTGGTTTTCTGTGGGCAACGGGTGGCCGAAGCTCCTGCGGCGCACTCCCCTTCCCTCACCTCTCCAAGGTGTGTGTCGTGTGTCTCCCGGCCGCAGGAAGGTTTGGGCGTGCAGCTCGTGGGATCAGGAGTGCTGGCCCATCTCGGTGTGTGCGCGGGTGCTGTTTGCGTATCGTGGGCATCAACATGAGTTTGCTCGTGGCTGGAGTCTGCTACTAGGCAACGTTTCTGCAGAAAGTAAGATGGCCACTTCTTCTGCAAAGAATTGCTATTTTTCTAAGTTCAAGACTTGCACACGATTGCATTTTCTTCCTTTATTTTCTGTTCTGCACTTTCTCTCCTAGAAGGAAAGACTTTCGAAGTATTTAACCTATGGTTGTGAAAAAGGTGTGGTTCAGGTGAACACACGTGTTTCTGGTGCTTCGTGGAACCTTTGGGGTGTGGGAACCCGGGCTGGAAGCAGGATGGAGCCACTGCTTCGCATGCGCCTTGCGGTACTCCTTCCTAGGTCAGCGCACGGCATAAATCCTTCTGTTGGCGTTTCTCATTCTGAATCGGGAGTTGCTGGGAGCTGTTGGGAAACTAGAGATAATGCATACAGGGAGTATTTTTCTAGTTGAAGTCTCTTCCAAGAGTCTGAAATTTGATTAACAGTTAAATAATTCTTTGTACAAAGTAATGTGAGCATACCTGCTGCAGATGTTTATAAGTGAAGTCTAGGTTTCTTCCACTTCTTCGGTATCAACTTGTATTTGATCACTCGAATCTTTTTCCACTTGAATCTTATTTTTCTGTGTTTTTTATTTTCCTGCTGTCTCCAACCTGAGAGCTTTCTTCCCTGCTTCTTCCCACTATTTATTACTTTTCAACACCTCTTCTTCCCCAGCATACAAATGATGGCCAGTTTTTCTTTGCAGCAAACCAACTGTATTTTTTGTTGTCCTGTGAGGTATAAGTCAGCTTCCCTTTATACCCTGAATTGACTGTAGTTTTAAGTGCTGCCACTTGCCTCGCGTTACTCAAAACAGGATTGTGTCAAGAGAAATGGTGCTGCTGCTTTTGTTTATATAGTAGTACTGTAATAGGAAAAGACTTGTTCTTGGTACAATGAACGCTGGTACACCAGAAATCCTGCTAATGATAGTGATTAATGGGTGCTGCTCAAAATAGCTATCACTGCTGATATGACTAATTGTGCCATATGAAAGGAGCTCCTTTATTCCCGGTAATCTCAAGGTGTTTCTGCAGTTTCAGAGAAATGCCTGATCTGTGCAGCTAGATAAATGCACAGTGAAATGCGGAACTGGCACTGAAGTGTGGCAATTCTTTAAGAGCTTGCTGCTGCGCTGCAAAACCACTTGGGGCTGAAAATGAAGAATATCTTCTTGTGGTTACTGTAGGTAGATAGAATATTATTACTGGAATTGGACGTTAGCCAGAACAACACCCTCCATGTTGCAAACAATGCCAGGGTATTGTTAGTAGCTGAAGAAGGGGTTTTATATCATAGATGAAAGATGACATTTCCAGCAGCACGGGTAACCTCATCGCAAAACATTGTGCTGGGGCTGGCTCAGAAGGCAACTGGCTCTGCTAGGCTTGACAAAACACACGCTGTAATGGTACCGGTCCTCCTAGGGCTTGGTGATATGTCTGGATTAGTGTTTCTTAACCTTCATTGGCCTTTGGGTAACAACAACTTATTAGTAGCATGCCGCAGGCAATCTTGTGCTCTCCAGGTAATATTGCATTCTGCGTTCTGTTTAGATTTTATATGTCTTGTGGCTGGAAGCAATGCTGGAAGCTTATATGGGGACTGCTGATCTAAACCATAGAAGGTGCTGTTTCTTGATATCTGTAGAATCTGAAGTTCTGCCTGGTAGGATGAAAAATTATTTTGAAAGTTGAGTAGAATTTGTTAAAATGGGTTCCAGACTCACTGAGAAGAAGCTAGTAGTAGTTGTGTTCTGTTGTGCCTCTGGCTTTGCATGGGTTTCTTCTCTTCTGCTGTTTATGTACCTCAAGATAATGCTGTGGCAGGAGGGCTTTAGGCATTCATCCCTTCTGCCCTCAAAGAAACTATTAGGAGGTGTGTGGGGGGTAGTAGGAGGCGTTCGTTTCACAAATGCTGCGTTGCAGGTTTATTGATGATTTGGTCTGATATGCTCACAGTCTTCTAGAGTTCTGTGAATAAACCATTTAGGTCCATTCCTTGAATTTTGCCAAAAAAGTAATTAAAAAAAAAAAGATTTTTTTTTCTGTGAAACTTCAAAAAGATGACGTTGGTGTTAATGAGATGTGTTTCACTTTGAAGTGCTCTAATGTGACAAGACAAATTATTTTGAGAACTGTGGTCTTGAAATATCAATCTTGTCTTATTCTGATGTAATTAATGAAGATCAGTGTGTTGGTTACTTAAGATAAATTTGGAGGGACTGATCTGTGTGGTTCTGTTAAGGTCGTAAACCTTGCATGACGCCAGCTGACTTCCAGGGACCCTGGTTGGAGCAGCTGTGAGTACAAGAGAATGAGGGGGCGTGTGGGGTGGAAGGGCGGAATAGAGGGTCTGGAAATGCCTGTTAAGCTTTGAAGAATGAAGGAGAAGGGCTGAAAAGGGGAATATGAAGTGCGCCAGGTGTGGCTGGGGGAATCTGGAGATGTCTGGGTGAAGATCAGGATGGGGCTATCTGAGACTTGGTGAGGCTTCCAGGCGCGTTGAAGAGCCTTTGTAGCAAGGCAGATGTTTTTCCAGCTGTGCTGTTACGTACCATCATCGTACGTTGGCTTCAGTCTAACAATGACACATGGCAGCTTGTCGGGGTGAGCACTTATTATAACTTTTTGCTGAAACAATTCAAGTTTGAAGTGGGATATTCTACAGCTTTGCTTTGAAGAACTGTTTTCATGAAGGAAATAAATACTCCCCCTTTCAAGGAAAGCCCACATAGGAGAGCATGGCAGCACTAGTAGGTAGAATTTTTGTATTAGCTAAATTAACAAATTAATTCTTGTATTAGCTAAAAAGCAAAACAAAAACTTTAAAAAGTTTTCGCTGTAAGGTAGCTGTCTGTGTTTTTTGAAATAAATAAATAAAATTTTACCTTGTGTGTTTTTACTGTTAGGGTCACATCAGAGAAAGTAATTCCTTAGAAAGCATCTTTACAATACCTCCCTGAGTTGTGACCTGTTCCTGCTTATGTTTTTAGTAAAATTGTCTCCTTGAAATGACTGATGCATGTTTTCTGTTTTAGGCTGGTTTGATTTTCATTGTCTTGCAACATAGCTGTATTCCTTCTTTGTGGTCTTTTGTTTCTTGCTTTTCTAACAGTTCTCTGCTTTTTCAAGTGGTTAGGGTTTTTTGGTCAGTGTGACTCCTTTTGTTTTATCTCATCATGTTTCAGTGGGATACTTGTCAGATGCTCATGTTTTCTGGTAAGCATGTCTGTACAATAGTATTGCAAAAGACAGATGATTTGGAAAATTTCAGCAGGAAGATCCCTCCGCCACCTCGTCAGCTATCCTTTCTCGGGTTTAGATATTCCGTTTTTGTTCTTTCCTGATGCTACCTGTGTGTTGGTCAGAAAGTAGTAAGAGAACACGTCAACTGGTTGTTTAATAATGGTATTTTAGGTGTGATTCTTGTTTAGTTGTGCACTCAAAGTTGACAGTTAAATGGTATATGGGAAAGGCACAACCCCTCAACCGAAGCAGTTTCTGAACATAAGGGAAAGTTTGTTTCCATTGGTAGAAATAATAATATTTAACTTTGATTCTTTAATGCTATAATCTAACATGCTCTATCTTGGGAACTCTAAAGCAGTGTATAGAATGTGTTGCAGAGGAGCAGGTAGAAGAGGAGGAAGAAGGGACTGTGACGGACCTTTTCTCCGCTTACTTCTCCACAGGTGTCCCTGGTGTGATTCATTCGTGTGAGAGTTATCTAGCAGTGAAATGTGTCTTTAATTCTGTCAGTAGCTGTTAGTTTCCCAAGTAGATTACCTCACTGTGGTAGCTTGGTATGGTTGTGAGTTTCTGGATGGTATTGGGAATTCCTCTGGATTTGCTGGGGTAAAATTAGATCCTTTGAAGCATGTCCACGTGGTCTGTCTGATACCAGGATATTCAGAGCAATGTTCTAGGCGGTTTTTTTGTTTACAAAAGTTGAACTTCCTGCTCTTCTGTGCAGATTACAGAACTTGGATGATTGTGCGTTGGAAGAACAGTTTGAGTCCAAGCACAAGAGCTTCTCCAGAGAAAGATAAAGCACCTGAATGTCTGCAACTTGCATTCCAGAAAAATCTGGAGATCTTTTAAGCATTGTTTCCTAAGAGTCTAAGTACAAGGTAATATTTTTAAAAGTTCCTTAAAAATACTTGAAGTTGGCAATCTCATCCTGAAGAAGCTAGCAGTTCTTTTTATGTGGCCCAGCATACAACAGAAATGCTGGAAACTGGTGAAAGCTGTAGTGACTAGAAAGGACAGACAGAGAAGAAGATCACTTTGGGTAAATGTAATTCCATACCAGGCTCCAAAAGATTTGAGGAACATAATATCTTTCTGTTGAGTATTTCAAAATTTTTCTCAGAATGCTGTTTGCAAGTCTTGCACCAGATGGTATTATGTAGAAGGAGGAAGAATACAAGGAGGAAGAGGCTACCTAAAAATTTCATTCTTCCAGATCTGTATGATGTTCTGCATCCATCTTGCAGGATAGCTTCTATGTGGAATGAGTTTGTCATCTCCAAATGCTCAGAAGAAACCACATTGTCAAATGAAGGTAAAAATGAATGCAGCTTTTCGTCGTTTGTTAAAGGCACCTGTGTTCAATAAAAGATAGATCTGAGGATAGGAGATTTTTTGGCAGAGGGGAGTGAATAACAATATTGCCTGCTGTTGAATGGTCTGCAGTTCTTTGTCCAAGCAGGAATTGAAGGCCAGGTGATGTAAAATAGGGTTAAATGAAACCGTGCAAATATTTTGTTACAGAAGCCAGCTTCATTGGTGCGTGTTTCATGGCTCCAGAATAAACTTTATTTAGCCTCTTACCAAAGGTATAGTTAGGTATTTGTGTTTTTTTGGCTGAGCAACACAGTTTGCAAATATTTAAATAATAAGGTAATAAGATATAGCCTTTTCCTACATTAGATGAACATTTACAAGCAGATGATGTAATCAAGAACTTTAATATGGTGCTGAAAAATAGGTCTACTGCTAAATGTGCATGTAGCATTTAGAAAAGCTAAAATCTTTTGTTTACTAAATAAAAGAAAATTTTGGAAAAAGTGTAAGATTTGATAGTGATTGGAATTTTGTTTTACTGAGTTCGGTTCTGAGTAGTGCAGAGGAAATCAGTAAGACTGTGAGGTTGCTGCTCTTACTGGGTTGGCAGGACAGCAGAGGTTTGAGTGGATACTCGTACATTCTTCACCTGCAGAGAGCAAACTGGGTGTACTTTGCTAACTCATAGTGGAGTACAAATAAACTGCCTTTCTGGGCAGCTGCCAGTGTAGGTAGACAAGTTATGATACAGGCAAGGTTAAGGTTTTGGTAGTATTATAACTTGCACGTCTTTTTAGCTATTTTTGAAGAGAAGCTGCTGAAGTTTGTGTATAGAAGAGCAGGGTAGGTTAACTAAAAATCAGATTTCCTAAATTAATGCAAGTGTAAGTGGACTTTTAATTCTGTGGCTTTTTTTTTCCTAAGAGACTTCCATGCTGGTAAAAATTGGATGGGGTGCTGGGAGGAAATGCCAATTATTAGAACAAAATCCTGAAAAAAAGATCACACATACTGTTACTGGGAATATGCTTGGTTCTGTATTAAAATGTTGGAAGAGTACTCACTCAGAGTCTCCAGTCTGTCTGTCTGTCTTGTGTTGCTTGCAGGAAGAGAGTGAAAATATTTTCTCTCAAGCAATTCTATTAGATCTCATAATAAACTTCTTTGTCTAAACATTGCAGTTATTTCCAGGGCAACAGATTGTGATGTCGAATTCAGCGCTTTGACCTCATTTCAGGTCCAAAGAGGAGGGAGTATCATAAAGTTTACCAAAGTTCTTTTGTAACAACTTGTCTCAATCAGCAGACTTTATAAAAAATTTGGCAATGAATTTAACACGGGTTTGTTCACAGGTTCTTCTTAGCAAAGGTATTCTACAGATGCAAGTTATCAGCCCTAATTTAAATGTTATCTTCCGTATGATATTTGGTCTTAAAACTGAAATAGTAATTTGGGTCATGGGACAGCATATGGGCTAGTTTGGCAGTCTTTGGTCAAGTGCACTTACTGCTTTACCCGTGTGGAAGAGTGGTCCGTCTGACCTGTGCTATTTTGAAATTAATCTGTTGCTTGATTTTGTGGTTAGAAAAGATCCTGGTCTGGTTAAGTGAAATCTATTGCTCTGCAGATGTTGCTGGGCATGAAATCTGTTGAAAACCACTAATGATACATTTTTTGTTTTTATATAGGAATGTTACATTTCTGTGGTGATGGATTGGTATGATAGAGTGAATCTGTAGTTGACACAAGATTTAGTGAAATGTTTTTGGGGAAAAGTGCATTTTCTTCCTTTGAAGACACAGCAGGAAAAGGCTTTTTTTCTTTTTTCCATTTTAGTTTCTGGAACAGTTGGGTTTTACGAGGTTTGATTAGGATTGTCTGATACAGTCAGACAAATGAATAACAGACCATGATTTGCCTCTTAATTATGTTTCCCTGAGCATGTGTTGAAAGATTCTAGCTCTTCTCTCACTCTGCTGCCGTCTCTCTCTGTCTCATGGTGACCATGAGGGCTGCAGAGGTCCCTTTCAAATCGCAGATCCTGTCTTTCAAGCATCAGGAGGTGTTTTTGTCGCTGAATCTTTAATGCTATTTGAGTCGTTGCTGGTCAGATGTCAGAGAGTTACTACTCCAAAACCTTTCATGGTGTATTTGATTCCGGATGCTTTTTTCTGAAGAGTATGCTTTAATCGGACACATAGTTGGACTGAATACTGGGTCTGTGAATTGCTGTGGCTTACAGGTACCAGAGTTCACAGCTGAATAGCTCCTCTGGCTTTAAAGGTACAATATATTAAGTTTAATTTGTTCTTGAACAGGTGCACAGTGTTTGTTGCTTGTGCTATCCATTGACGTGGGGTTTTTGTGACTATTTAGTGTGTTTTTAAACTAAATTTCTTCAGTCGTTTTCTGAGGAAATATCTATAGATCAGCATGTTGCTGTTGGTCTCTTCAGAATCCCTTGTCCTTACCCTCTTATTCATTGTTTTGTGGTTTCATGTGTGCTTCTCCACCCCTTGCACTTTGGGGGATTATTGATGGGAAACATCTGCCTAGACTCTGCCTTCTACTGTGTTCCAACACGCTTTGCTGTGTGCTTCTTCCACTTGAAAGGCCTTCATGGCCCTCAGCTTTGCACCTTGTGATAGATGGAGAAGACTACTGCTAATATGACTGGTAAAATTTGACGTGATGTTAAGTTGTGGTTTGTTCTTTTTCCTGAGGTATTCACATTTTTATGGGCTTTTTCGGCTTCACAGTGCAGCTAGTGGATGCTGTTCTCTGATGTAGCATGTTGTTACTGATTATTTTAAGTTGCATCCTGAAACAGGAGAAAATTACGTATTTTGGTCAGTGACTGCCTGCAAAATGTTGTATCTGTATTTTATTCTGAAATTGCTTTAGCACAGATGAGGCAGTTTCTTTTCAAAAATTCTTGTGGTTTCAGGGAAATAATATATTGTTCCTTCCTTGCACATGCTATTTGATATATTCTGTTCTGGAGCATGAGTTGCTCATCTCTGTGTTGGTGGTTTTTCACTGCATTAAATCATGTATCAAGAAAAACAAGGGTAAGTACAGTTCATGAAATTTTCTACACTACATAATTATGCTTCTTTTCTTTTTAACTTAAGGTTTTGTAAGTGATACAGTCCTCATAATTACAAGCATAGGTAGGAAGGTATGCTGTATTTTGATCCAGTTGTTCAGTGTGTTGAGGAATAAATTATAATAGGAGTGCAGGGCATCTTGCATGCTATGTCTGTGCTAAATATTTTCCTCTAAAATGAATCCTAATGTGAGCAAAGTTAGACTGGCATAATTTGGAACAGTAGACTTGGGGCAAATGCTATGCAACTAGATAGGCGTGAATATTTATTCTAGTGCTTGGTAGCATGCAAAAAGCCTGATCGTGCCTCAAAGCACTGTTGACTTAGTGGACTTCTTATTCCTTGTTTAGCTGTCTCTAAAGGTTTGTGTTGTGGGGTGTTTTCTTCTTTTACATCACAGCATTGCCTTCAGACCTATAGTTCTTTGGCTTTCACGCACCTTACGCTGTCACAGGCAGATAGCATTTTGGCCAAAAGACGGTGTTGTGAGGGACAGCACTCCATCTGAAACAGTCCAGACCTGGTGATCTCGGAAGACCCACTTAATGTATTCTGGAAAAAGTTGGGAATAGGAATTGCAGCTGTAGAATATCCCTCAGAGAGGGGAAGTACTTGACAAGTTGATTTATATAGACTGATATCTGTCCTCAAATGCAAGGTACCCTTGTCTTAGAACTGTTGTGTGTTGCAGCACTGCTAAGACCTTCTGTATCTTTTAGGTAAGAACTAGCATTTTGGGAAGTAATACTTTGATGCTTTGTAGTTGATGTGCAAGGAAGAATTGTTTTTTGTTTTCACTAGTGAAATTATTTTTTTTTCTAAAACTGCTACTTAAGTTTTCCCATACGACAGATCTTGCCCCAGCTTGGACCGGTGGTAAGCTGTAGGTTGTGAGGCAGGTACTTGTGGCTTGCTTACACTTTCACTGGAAGGCCTCTCCTGCTTTCTTCTTTCCTTGTTTTTCTCTATTCACAGGTTTTGGTTTGTTGTTAAAAACTGTCATATTGAAGACTATGGTGAGAAACATAGCAAAGCAGCTACTCATAGTCATAAACTCAGTGAGTAATCAGGGAGATTACTCAATGTAATCTTTTAGAATTAACAGATAATTAGGTAACAAACTTTCCATTCACTTATGAAGAACAAGCTTAAATGTGACGTGAGGATAAGATACTCAGATTTTTGCAGTGTTGGCATGTGGTAAAAACCTAGATGCCGCAAGATTGCAAGATCTTTTTCATTGCTGTTTTTTCGCCTACCTTCTAGGAGCTTGCTAGTATAGATTGCTTAATATAACATTGAAATTGTTTTTATTAGTAGTGAATGAGTACCACTTCTGACCAATTAAAATCCACTGTCTAGTCCAAAACATGGACGAGGAAATGCCTGCGTAAATGAAGTCGGTGTGTTTCAACTTCAGAGGCAAAGACATGCCAGCGTAATCACCTGAAAGATGTGAAAAGCAGTCTGTGGAAGAATTTTCTATTCCAGACAGAGAATAATACGTTAGCTGTAAGAGGAGATAAGACTCCATTTTACAAGTGGCTGTGCTGTTTAAAATTATTTGCCGATATGTGTACAGCAACTCAAAAAGCAGGAGAATGCCTTACTAATAGCATTTGAGAGCCCTAAAATATATTTTAATCACAATTTTGAATATCATCACATTGATACACTGTGAAGAAAACCATCCATTTCATTTCCAAGCCGACAATCATCTAATTTTCTTATGCTGCTGAATCCAGTCACTCTCCTTTCTTTTCTCCCTGTGATTTTTTTTCCTACTTTCGTTGCATTTTTCCCTGCTTTACACTTTAATTCACATTTGAAACTCCTGTTTGTACGTATTACACAGCAAGGATTGGAATGTTAGCTGAAAGATGGGCAGAGAAATCTGCTGTGCTGAAAATGTGAAAGATTTCCTGTTGTTTTAGCTCAGTTTGGTGTGTTAGTGTCTGTGCAGCTGAAGCACTGCTTGCACTCTCCTGCTGCACACCAATACAGGAGTGGTGGTGGAGGATAAAAAGCCCTGGATGTAGCAGATAATACTCTGTGGTTACCCAGTTCTGACTGCAGTACGCATTGTTCCAAATAAATTAATAAATGCAAAAAGTGGCCTGCTCCAGCTGCATAGTGTTACTGGACACTTTGAAGGAAGGTAATTATTTATTTCTAGAATGGAAATTTTGAGAAAATGGCTGATTGAAATTCAAATCCCTTAGTAAAGGAGGACATACATCATGTAATTTGCACATAACAGGTATTGTTAGGTGCCTGCAGGAAATAATGTATTTTGTATTGTGAATAAGAACAAATCTATAAATATCTTAGTGTGTAGTAAGGATGCATCTCTAATACAGTGTTTTGAAAGCTTGCTGGAATGAGTCTATAAGTAGGAAAAAGAAATTGAAAATAGGACCAATGTTGTTGAATTGAAAGTAAGATACTTTTCTAGTGTTCAGAAATTGCAGGTAACTACAGACTTGATATTATAATTAGTTTTCTTGAAAAGAAGATGTAAAAAATAAATGTGGCATGCCTGTGGTTCTTTTTTGTAGTGTTCCCTGAGAGATTTCTACACATATATATTGCAGGCTTATGCAGAATATCAAAATTGTAATTGCCTAGCAGAATACCTCTAGAAATAGAGCAAGATCCTTGCAGAGCCTTGGAAGGAAGGAATATTAGTAGCAGTGGGAACACAGGTTTCCAGTTTTTTCTTCTGTATAACGCTTGGGAGAACAGGAATGGATGGAAGTCCTTCCTGCAAAAGTGTGTTAGCTGTGTTGTTTGAGTGTGCAGTAGCTATCTGCGCTTTCTGCTGCTGTCAGTAATTCAGGAGCAGAATACGCACAAGTTCAGGTTTTTGTCACAGCTTGCCTAATGGGGGAAAAATATGGAAGATGATCTATTATCTGTAAATGGAGAACATAGTAAAGAACTGTAGTGGAAGTTTGAGCCTTAGATCTTAGGGCCTAGCAGCAGGGTTCTTTCCAAACAGTCAGTTGTTCTGAGGGAGTCTGTTGCTGTGTTGTTTGTCTTAAAGCAGATGTAAGGTGAACCTTTTGCCCAAGTCCTCATTTTGCTTACCCTCTCCCACGACGTGTGTGGAAGGAGTTGTTTCCATAATGTTGATTATGGAGCAGTAGTGAGCATTGAGTTTTGTCCCAGATCAGCCTGGCTGAGCCATCGCCACTGGGTGATGGTTCCAGCAGGACTGGGAGCACTTGAGGGTAGTGAGTATGTGGGAATGTCTTGGGCGAGATCGGTGTCCCAACAGCAGATTCCCGGCCGTGGTTCTGGAGAGGCATTGGGTACAGCAGTGTGAAGGTGGCTTGTCCGGGCGGGGATACTGCACCGGGGCTCATCCGGGGTCTCGGGGAGGTTTGACGCAGAAGGCACATGTTGTCTGTTCTGGCCATTAATTTCACCTTAAATATAACGTATGCTAGATCATGTTAGCATTCTTGTAGACCACGTTAATATACTTAATATTTAAAATTTAATTGTTAAATTTAATTTTTTAAAATTAATAACTGTATTGTTAAATATGAAACAAAACAATTAATCAGCCATTATGCTGATCAGTGTTCATTTCTTTAGTAGCAGTATTGCTGTTAGCACTGCCATGACTTCACCTGATGATGCTCGTGGGCTGTTAAGTGGAAGGCATTGTTTTTCAGAAATCCTTCTGAGATTTCCTTTCAGAAGTTTTAAAAAAAATCCCTACGTTTTCACTGGGCTTAAGTGATTTTTCTCAGTCTTTTTTTACTCATTGAGTAATTGGAATGTTCCGTATAACTACTGGATGTTAAAAGGGTTGTTTTGACCTAATAGAGTGTTTATTGCGTGCTTTATCCAAAACCAAGGCACAAAGTATTATGCATCTCCAGCCTGCATCAGTGATTGTACTCTGGGAGCCCTTTCCCAATGAAGTAAGGATTTTAAAATGATGTTTAATATGGCTTGATTTTGGTACATGCTTGGTTTTCATTCTTTATGGCTAATGAAGAATATTCTTACATTAATAAAACCACCTATACTGTGTTCCCACAAGTTAATGAAAGATGGGAGTGGAAACCGTTTTAAAAAAGTGAAGACCTTAACACTGTCCTTGGCGAGGACTTTAGAATTGCTTCTCTAACTTTCCCACTAAGACCAGAGACTGTGGGGAAACATTTTTAAAGTTGTATTTACATTGACAAACAAGATTATATTAGTTCTTTAATTATGTATTCTATGGAGACCACAGTAATAAAGTGCTTAATGAATTTAATGTTTTGAAATAGTTGGGTCATTGAACAGTGGTGGTACGGAAGTCTTTTTCCATTTGAATAGCAGTATCCTTTTGCAAACATTCTTGCAAATATTTTCCTAGTGCTACAATAAATTTTTGTGGCTGTCCTTCATTGACAGGAGACTCTCAGTGAGGTGTTTTGAGATGTGTCTAGTGCTTATTTTGAGGTGGGGTGGAGAGGCTTTCAAATGTTGACCCTTAAGACTCAATGAAGTTACCATTCAAAATAAGTTCTTATAATATCTTTTTTTTGCTGAGGGAAAGGCAGTCCTGACTTGCAATTATGACTTACGTTGACAATGGAATTTTTTTTTTTTTTTAATTTTTTTTTAAGTAAGGAAAGAAAGTATTGTTACTCCCCCAGTAGCCATGGAATGAATTTCATGTTAGGCTACTTGTGATTGTACTGCTTCTGTTATCGTGCTAACTTTTTCTTCATGGTATAAACTGATCTGATGAGTATGTTGATGACTCCTGACTTCACAATTTCTGTAGTTACTGTTTTCCAGTCCATTTCAAAATCTGGCTATGCTACCTTAAAAAGTTCTTACTCTTGTTTTTCCTCTAGTCTGATTTATGTTCACTTTTCTGCTTTTATTCTTTATTGCTAGAGGCTGTCCTCCCACTTGCACTATTCAATTTCTGTGGAACTGCCAATAAATTCTAACGATGCCCTGCTGAGAATAGGATGGAAGCTGAAGGAGTGGGAGGGAGAGAAAGTAGAACAAACTAACGGTATTTACTAGAACTGCCCGTGCAGACCAATGTGAAACAAACTGTATTTATTGTAAAACATATTGATAAGATACATATAACTTTAGCAAAACACATCATAACACTTCATGTTTTGGGTCAAGGATTATTCATCCTTTCCTAATTTTGCTTGTGTGGTCAAGTTGTCCCATGACTGATTATGTCTGAAATATAATTCAGAAAGTAATTTCGTGAAGTACTAGGGGCAATTTCTTTGCTATTAGCATCCTAGGCTGACTAATTTTCTCATTAATCAACAGAAAGTCATATCAATATAGTTGCCCTTGTTTTGAAAGGCTAGCTACTCACTTGGTTATGAGCATTATAAATACGTTGGTATGTAGGTACGTTGGAATTACTACTTTTTTTTTACTGTGACTGTGTGCAAGTGATGGTACTCACTACTGCGGAGTGAGCAGATCAATTGCTCTCTGTGCGGTGAGCACGCAGCCAGCTGAGCAGTGACAGGCGTTCCCTCCATGCTCTGGAGGGATGTGTTTTCTGGGGCTGAAATAGCTTATTTTGGGATAGGCAGAAGAGTGTTAGCATTTGGCTGGTGCAAAGGCAGCCGTGTACTGGTACCTCTGCAGCTCGTAGGGCATGGCTGTGTCAGACCGCAACCTCCAGGCTTGGGACGCATCCTGGAAACTTCTGGTTTTTCAGCGCTTTGGAGACAGAAAAATATTTTTTTCATTCTTCAGGGAGCTGTTTTGTATCAGAGTGCTTTTGTGGCAGAATTTGTGCATGGAGGAACATTTTGCCCTAGCAGCTGCACAAATTTGGCATAATTGATAAAAATATGAAAGAGGGTTATGCATAGTGCTAATTAATTAAAGTATAAATTTTGAGCACTGCCATTGTGGCCTAGATGGACACCTGATCCATTAGGCCATTTTTATTTTAATTTGTTTTGTGTAAGAAATGTTACAGAATCGATGGCAAACAAACTACATATCTTTTTGCAAAAAACCAAACAAGTTTAAGCAAAGTCCTTCTTATAAATAGATGGTGTCAGATGAGAAGGCTTCCTTTGTAGTAAAACCCTGTAATTTGTAAGACTTTAGCTTAACATGTGCAGATGCTCTGCAAGTATCAATAATTGCTGAAGTCAATGCTTGGCTTTGCAAACTGCCCTGGAGTGCAGATCTGTTGTATTTTAAGGTCTTTATCTAAACCTTCTAACAAATAAAACTGTTTCATTGCAGTGGAGTACTGACAGAAGTATTGAAAACCTCTTTTTTGGAGAAGGCTTTTAAACCTATATTGCATAAATACTGTGTGTTTCCAGTGCTCTTAAAAGTAATGTAGAATTGTCCTCAACAAGAAACATATGGTTATAAATTCTGACATACTCTATGCGCTATCCTGACTGTAGGAAGCAGAGTCTGCAACATGGAGGATATTTAATTTAAAAAATTGGGATAAGGGTCGTGAATTGTATGCTAGAAATAGAAATTAAGATTAGAGGTTATGTTTCAGGCATGGAGCTGTCTCTAGGGGGGGAAGAGAACAAGGTTACTTCAAGGTTTGGAGTCCGGCTGGGGGATGGGGAGAAGGGAGGAAATATGTAATATGTGAAGTAGAAGTTGCCAAGCATCACCTTGGTGCTGAGAGTTCCATGTTGTAACCTTCTCCTTCCCATCACTGGCTAGCGATGGGTGATGCTTGGTACCAGCAGGGCGGTCCGGCTGTCAGCACGCCCTTGGTGCAAACAGGCTTGCTGGCGGAAAGGTCGCTTGGTCTAAATCTGATCCTTAGGAAATATATTTGAAAGGGGTCTGGCCAGATCTGTAATAGATGCATCAGCTGGCATTGAAACATTGCTTGAATGTGTTTG
>Ga0181612_160121_pt1 | contig 15420 bp, 12 predicted proteins | sample HoacroProtozoa21_FD_119630 | JGI IMG/M metagenome (GOLD analysis project Ga0181612, IMG submission 119630) | Hoatzin crop microbial communities from Cojedes, Venezuel. Combined Assembly of Gp0051906, Gp0051904, Gp0051908 | reverse complement strand
TAGTCACAGAATCACAGAATAGAATAGTAGGGGTTGGAAGGGACTTCTGTGGGTCATCTAGTCCAACCCTCCTGCCGAAGCAGGGTCACCTACAGCAGGCTGCACAGGACCTTGTCCAGGTGGGTCTTGAGTATCTCCAGAGAAGGAGAATCCACAACCTCCCTGGGCAGCCTGTTCCCAGTCCTGTATGTGCGAGTGATGATCAATAAATGCAAGGTTGTTACACTCTCTCTGGAGCAGGGTAGTGAGTAGAGCCCATCCTGGTATCAAATCTGTGTTTGCGAAGGAGACAACCGTACGTGATCTGCAGGTGCTGCGAACGTACTGAAAGGACTGAGACAAATAGAAATGTGGAGTCCCGTTATCTAAATAGTTTTCCTTGTTTCACATGCGTATGAGGGCTGCTTTTGTGTATGATATAGATAATAAATTCTATGTGGTATTTTAGCAGTCAACATATAGAAAAGGTGTGTGGGCTGCGAGAGCGGTGGGATGCAGACAGCCGAGTGGAAGGACAACTGGCCGTAATCCGCTGTGAAAGGCGGGCGTGCGGTGGGGGAAGGTGATGCTGGCAGTGGTGTGTGTGCCACCAGAACAATGCGCGTGTTGGGGTTAAATAACTTGCAGTCGGGTTTTTGTGAAATGGAATAATTCTTATCAGGCCCTGGTAGAACAGCGAACGCTTGTGCCGCTTTCAGGCTCCAGTGTTCCACACGTGCTTATTCTGTGCAGTGGCTGTTGGCCTTATCTAAATGGAAAACCCTTTCCAGCTGGAGAACAACTTACCAACTTTTTAATATCAAAAAGAGTACATTATACACAACACATGTACAGGACTCAAAGGAACATGTATGCTGCCGAAAGTTTTTGGAGCTAGCCTGTGTGTACGCTAATCTCCCGAGAGTTCATTGCTCCAAGCTTTTATCGAGAGCAAAGGGAGTCGGAGCCGAAGAATTCTGTGCGCTGCCACGCCATCTGAAAGAACCAGCTCCTTTTTCCTCAGTTCAAGGCAATACCCCCAGAAGTATGTGTACATCGTTCCTATCAATGCAGTCACAGGACTCTGGCTTTCTTTTTAAGTGAAAATAAATGAAAATGTTTTCATTCCATATTGCTAAACAGCAGAGGAGGTTTCTGCTCCAGTCTAATTGTCTTAGATCTGTTTCTCAGTGCAGCACATCTTTGCATTCAGCTGTTATTACCTGTTAATGCTGTTTAGAAGAGATGAAATATATCGGTAGCATCTCAAGGCAAAAAGTCTAGATGCTGGTTTTACAAGGAAAAGCTTAATTGTGGTTTAAAAACATGCTTTCTGCTGGTTGTCACAAAGGTGACTCCGAGTTGACTACAGCTCGGACTGCTCGGAGTTACTGCAGCTTCTCAGTGTCCACTTTTGCAGGTTTTTTGCCTTAATTGGTGTAAGTTTTGCTTTCCCAGATAATCTTTTATGAAAGGGCAGTGAGACGAGGGAACGAGCAAGCTTCGGAGTGAGAGATCCCGTCAAGAAGTCGTGTCCACTTAGTATCGCATTAGCAGGGAGAGAACACGCGAGCTATCAGATAACACGCTAAACACTCTTCTCCAGAATTGGGTGCCTTTGTTTCCTCCCCTGCGTTTAGTGTCCCAGCATCTCGCAAGGGTCGGGGTTACTTTTTGAACAGCCAAAGCTGCATTAGTGCCATTCTTTCTCTAAACAGTGTTTCATTTCTTTCGCTAGTATTAAGATAGCAGCTGTAACCTCTTCATTTTAATGAGCCAAAGCTTTGTTAAACCAGGAACCTCTCCTGGTCATAGGTGACATGGTACATGAACATATTTAAGGCAGTTCGGTTTCTGTAAGTAACAGTATGCAAAGAAAAGTCTTGCTTCCTTGTGCAAAGAGCCGGATTCCTAATTACAATGGAGCTGATGAAGAGTGACATTTGGCAGAAATCCAGAGCGATACTCGGCCTCGTTGCAGAGTGAGGCACCTTAGCTGCTCTGTCATCACACCTTCTGATTTAGTGTCAGGAAAGTTAAAAATATCAGTGGAGATTTTCAAAGGGTTTTTTCCCCCCCTCTTCTATTTGAGAGAATATTGATACCGTACTCATCAAGGATTTACGTTTCTTTAATGTTAGCTATCTAGATTGAGTTACATCCCACCTACCTTCCCTCTGCTGATAGAGTATCAAGGCTCAAACTTTTATTCTGCAAAACCCAAGTCATTTCTCTCAAGCTTTTATTTTGCCGTTTACGTGCATGTCTCATAGCATTCATAGCAAAATATGTGTTCTTAAGATAACAGCAGCATAATCTGGTTACATATGGCAAAGGAAATAATGCAAAATATCTAGGCTTTCTCTAATCTAGAGTCCGTATAGCATCTTATATTGCTACGTGTTATGTGGCTATAAAATGCATTGCACAAGTGGAGTATTTTAAGCCTTGTGTTAAAATTTGCAATTTTTTAAAATTTAGCGTCACTAAAAGACTAGCATTCATGTTTACTGCATTTTAATTAAAATTAATTAAATGTGTTTATTTCTAAGTTTACTTGAAATTGCTTACTAGCTCTTTCTACCACTGCCTCTTTTCTTGCTTGAAAGCAAAACAAAGGAGCATATACCCAGGGAGGGCGATTGCTTGTACACCACACGCTGGCTTTCAGAATGGAAACTTCAGGAGGGAAGCCGAGAGGAGCCAGATGAGCACATGCAAGGAAAATTAAATGTTTCAGGTAGATCTGAGCAGTGGAGATCAGATAACTACAGTCGTGGTGTATCTTCCTGGAGGTTGTATTCGTAGTTACTATGCAGTAATCTGTACTAAAGAACAAGAGCTTAGTGTGTGATACGCCTGGCACAGTTTGGAGCATGAGGTCCAGTGGGTTGCTCCTAGCAATCTCTGTCCTTGGGGGACAAAAAAAAGAGACACCGACGTGGCCTGGCTCTAGCAGTTGCTGGAGTTTGGGGGAAAAGGAGAACATCTAAAACACTGTCCACACTAGTGAAGAACATGTTCTGTGGTTGAGTTGAACCAGAGCCATCAGGACACACCAAGCTGTCGGCAATGTCACCACCATTCCTGTTACTGCTCTGGGAAAAGCACAGGACCGCAGCCTGTCTCCATCAGCTGGAGGTGCTGAGGACATGGTGATGCTGGGGGAAGGGAGGTGACAACTTGGAGGGAGCCAAACCCTTCCCACAAACCTGCTGCGGCAGTGTAGCTCTGGTGTGTAGCCCAGTAAGGGGAGGTTTTGGTGTGTGATGGAAAAGAGGTGTAAGCCGGCTCTTGAAGGGTGTGCATAAGGTCTGTCGCAGTGACAGATACTGCTGATGGTGCTAAACGAATTAACGTGGGTATTAGAAACAGCAGAGCCATGTTAACAGGAGACTTTTGTCAGGTCAGTTTATACTGTTGAAAAGAACCTAAGCCCAGCTGCGCTTGGCAAGCTGAACTTCTGCTCCGGTGGATGCCCTGGATTGGGAGTGCTCAGAGAATGCTTTGGGTCAGAACTTGCCCTTGTAGCATGCACGCATGTAACGATGTCTGCTTGAAGGACGACTTTATTCAGAGACTACATCCCCATCTTTTCTGTCAGTGTTCCTTGATGGATCCATCTAAGGAAGAGCAGGAATCCCTGCTGAGAAGCCGAGTACGTCAGTCCAGGTGGAGTGCCATGTTAAAGGACTGTACTGTCTCTGCTAGCGGAGCAAGGTTTGGGGATGTGGGTGCACCACTCTCAAGTTTAAACTGGCTCCGAGATGTCCTTTCTCCCTGCAAAACAAGGGGGTCGGTCAGTGTTTGGAGTCTGTGAATGAGCCAACTGTACAGAAAATACATGTTCCACTGGTGTTTTTTCTTCCTCATCAATCTTCTAGATAGCCTGGAAAATCAGATATTTTCCTCTCCCCTCTTAAAACTCAAGCAGATGAGATCAGCTGTTTTCCAATAACACAGCTGTGGTTTTTCACCATTGTTTATCGTATCTCATTTGCTGCTTAATGCAAATTCGATAATCATATTGCTTCAAACTTCTGCATCGACTGCATCAGTGTGTTTTTAACAGTAATATTTTACAAATGGCTGCAGAAATGCATAGATTGCACACTGTTTTCAGAGGAATTTCCATCTTGAAAGCGCGGTAAGCTTGCTTTGTGTTAGCTAGAAAATCCCAAGGTGTAAAAGCCCAAAAGGCTTATATCACTCTTCTCCCTGCAGATACCACACGTGCAAAAATTTTCTAGCGTCGTTCCAAGCCTCATGTTGGGAGAAGTTATGACTTAAGGCGATTGAACATGTAGTTTTCAGACAGCTGCAAGTTCTGCTATTTTTAAACACTTCTCCACATGCAACAAAAGCTCTAGTTATAATGTGCAATAATGTATTCAATAAACTTTGATTTAAAACCTTTTTTTATATTTTAGCTGCATTTTGCTAATAGAAAAAGGAATGTGGAAGGAAATATTTTGTGAACTCAAATAGCTGAAGTCTTACGGCAACTTTCTCATAGAAATTCAGCTGCTAAGTGGAAGCCATTCATAAGATGTTGTATTTCTGGTAGATACAGTTGGTTTGGGGTTTTTTTCCCTGAGAATTATAAATGTCTGAGACATGATTTAGAATGGAAATGGCATCGTAGCCTTCGCCGTTGTGTCGCTATCAATTTGCTATAGTTAAACCATTCGGGGAGATAAAGTAGATTCAATAGAGCTATCAGATAGTATCTCACGGTCTTTTTATTTAAATGTGCTTCACTCTTAATGCAAAAGAGAGCACGTATGTATGTGCTCATGTATGTTACCGAAAGGGACTAAACAGACCTAAGTGATGTTAGTGCTCAGTGAGTTTTTGTTTTCTCTGTTACCCAGTGTTTTTGCAAACCTCGTGTACTTTTCCCCCTCATCTCAAATTTTACACGTATTACTTTGCTGAACTGGCCTGTTGAGGAATTAATTTTTTCCCCTCAAAGCTCAGTCTTTCCAGCATTCTGGAATTTTTTGATTTTCCTAAGCCCCTTCTAATTTGTGTGCCATTTTCCCAGCTGGAGATGGAACCTGGATTTAACAAATGGTTCTATACTGTTTCCGTGCAGTGTCGTGGGTTTTCTAATACTAAGTCTGACCTAATGCTGTGGCCAAATTTGCAGCGCCTTTTCTCTCAGCCAGTGCATGCCTCTTACTAGTAGTTACCACACCAAAGTATTCCACGCTCCTCTTCTTAATTAACAGGTATCTTGAAATGCATTAAGTATTTTTTTGCTGCGTGCGGAGATCAGCTTACATTGTTCTGAGCAGAATAGTTTATTTATGCAGATATTTCTCACAGGTGTCGTTTCACTTGAACATTTGTGCCACACTTCCAGTGTAATACTTTGTGACAAGTTTCATTAAATGGGATGATTCTTGTTTTTAGAATATGCCACAATAAAAATATAATGCTGGAATTATATTCTTCTGGTTCGTTACTAGATAGCTCTCTCCACTTGTTCGTTACCACTTCTCTGCATTTTTTCAGCATGTTTAATTTTTTGTCTAAGACTTTTCAAGTAAGATGATGTGATACTGTCAGATATCGAACTTTAAAGCTTCTATTATAGTTTCCAGTTATCTATTATTTTTGTAGTTCTTTCAGAAGAATCCAAAAATTGATCAAGTTATCTTTTTTCTTTTTTTCTGTCTAATCTTGTAGTGTTTTTTTTTCTTAATACATCCCAATTCTCTTATGGGTTGAAGTGGTAGTTGTTGGGGTCATTCTTTTGAAGTGTGTGTATATTCTGGACTTACTGATAATATTAATTAGATACATGTAATAACAAGCAGCTTTAGTAATTAGTGAACTCCTGATAGAGACAGCACGATAGTTTGAGACATGAATTTTCTCGAGCAGCAGGACAAGATGATCCAGATGCTCTTTATTTCAGTGTCAAAACAACGTTGCCTGCTGTGTACAGGTTTCTTGGGTTCAGGATACACACCATTTGGTACTGACTGGCTGTTTATAATTCTGGAATTTGGTAGTGATGGTTACAATATGAGACTGCGCGGAATGAAAAAAAAAAAGGCAAAATAAAAGTACGATAGGTTGATTCTACATCACTGAAAAAGCTTTTCTGCTCTACAAGTTTTATTACAGAAATATGGAGATATTATTAAGTGGGCAGAAGCAGATGAAAGTGGAAACTGCCCAAGAAGTTCAGAAAAGTCAGCATGAAGCACAGAGACAGAGAGAGGCTTAAAGTGTTTGCAGTTTGTATTTCCACCCCTGCCCGTCTTGCTGGAAACCTGCCCTGGGTTCGTACCTGGGACCAGCTGCGCGTGGTAGCTGATATGGAGATGTGGCTGTAATCCATGGCCACCCGTACAGGCAGATGTTTTTCTCTAGAGTTCTTGCTAAAGGACAAATATAAAATAATTCACAATCTTTTCTTACTAGAGTTTCCTTTTATTTCCCTGGTTTGTGGTGTTCTGAAAAGGCAAAAGGGTTTTCCTTGCATAACTGGACAGTGCAGGAGTCTTTGTTAATTTGTCTGGCTGGTGCTACATCCAAACTTGACGGCTGCTGTGGTCCAGATTCAGCATATCTGAGAGGTTTAAATTTTTATGTCTCCTTAACACTGGAAAAAGTTTTGGCATGTATCTTGACACTGTTGCGTAAGTGCTAACTGCATTTTTTTTTAATCGTATAGAAGATTTACTATTATATCCAATTATTTTTCCCTATGAGATGTGCTTGCCTTGGCTTACTGACATGGCTTAAAGTAATTTCATCACCTCCACTTAACCTTTGGTGTGCATGAGTTTAAATATATGTCCAGCAGAGCCCCACCTGCGGCGATCTGTGCAGTGGTCTCCTGTTGGGGGCAAAAAAACTTCATAAAAAATTAGACTGGTGAAAATTAGGCTTGCAATGCAGATTTGAAATTTAAATCAGTGGGGTGTGAGGAAGGGTGCCTCACTCCTCGGAAAAAAAAAGCCACATTTTTGGTCTCTCAGCTTTTACTATACTATTTTTCTACTTGTTTTTCAGGACACAGTTAACCAAAAGTATCCCAGCTTTGCTGATGCGAAACATAGGCAAAAGAGAGGTGGATCTGGATGCAGAAAGCCCAGGGCTTGTGGCAGTATGTGGTAAATGAAAAGGCTGTCGGGATTGCGAAGAACTCGTACCTTGCTTTGAAATTAGCAGCACCTCTAGGTAGTCCCAAGCCTGAAGGTTGATATCTAGTTTTAGCATCCTGATTTCAAACCGTTTGTGCTCGATAAAGATCGCAGAAGACGGTGTCCGTATCAAAGCCCGAGCGAGCGTCCCGCTCTCGCTCTCCGGCATTGCCAGCTAGATGAGTGTCTGATAGATTGCCACCTCTCGGGAGGCTTGCGAGGTGGTGGAAAAGTTACTGTAATCTACAGGATCTGGGGAAAAAAACTCGCTTCAGGACTGCCAGCCTGCGTTTATGTTTTGCATTGAATGTTCTCTGTCATTTAAAACCACATAAATTTAATATTTCTCAAAAATAGGATGGGTGGGGTTTTTTTATTGCTGTTATTAAAATGAAAGCAGGAAGATCACCATTTTCCCCCAGTTTTAAAAAGGGTGTCCCTAAGGTGGAAAGGTAGAAGTTTTAACCTAGTCTGCGTTTGCCCTTTCATGCTGTTCGCCTTCCTCCTCTGCGTACTCAGAGAGCACAGTGTCTGCTCTTAGCTAAATGTTACAGCTACGATCTCATCTCAAATACCTGCGTGCTTGTGGCTGTAGTATTTTGCAGGTGACAAAAATTATTAGTGAGTTATTTGTTAGAGAGCTATTCAATAACTTGTGCATTTGGGGAAAAGGTGATGCTCAGACTTTCAAAACCGTGGTTTATTTGCATTCGTTGAAATTCTTAAAACTTAGGTCAAAGAAAAAAAAAAAAAAACATTAAAGTGAGATCTCCTTTTATTCTTGCTTTGCTCCTTTTCTTCTCCCAGATAAAGGCAGGAAAGCCAGGGGATGCAAGGGGGGGGTCTGCCTACCTCGTGTCTGCAAGAGGCTGGTCCTGAGAACCTTTGTTTTTATAGCTCTGAAATTGTGCTGCTGAAATAGTTCCCCCAAACACGTAAAATTAGAATGATTCCACTGAAATCAGATTGTGAAAATCCACTCTCTTGGGAAGAGTTTACTTTTATTTGGTCCTTCAAAAATACCAATTGTAATGGGGGGGTGTCATTTGGTGGTGGTTTTTTTTTCCTTAAGGGGCAAGGAATGGCAAGGGGGCTGTCAGAAACGTCTGCGCTACACTTTTTGGTCGTGCTAAGATCCTTTGCCTCCTGTTTCTGTTTCCCCCTTCCCTTTTCCACTCGGCCATCTGATGCTGGGATTTTGAAAATCCTCATCCAGCCTCCCCTCGGTGCCTGGGATGGCGTTTGGTTTGCTGGGGTATTGTCAGGAGCCAGATGGTGTTTGGGGGCATTTACTGTTGGGGGGGAGTCAGATTCCTTGTTAAAATGTACTGAGTAATAAATCAAATTTTTTTTTTTAGTTTGGTTTAGAATTATTTCGTAGCCTTTTTTGCTTCTGAAAGTGTTTCTGGTATCATTTCATTATCTCCTTCGTAACGCAAACTGAGTTGGATCTTAAGAAGAGCAGCGCTTTAGTACGGGATCCGAAACGGGTTAATCTTCGGGAATATCCTGGCTGGCTGGATCCCGTGAGGGAGAACGGAACAATTCAGACCTCAGACATCGTTTTTTCAATCTCTTTGAACTACGACTGTCGTTGAAAACCAGACACCTCCCGCAACGCCGCGCTGGCCTCTGCGTCCTGCGCAAAGTCGGCTTCCTTCGGGTTTGGGAGGGTGCCTGGCCTGAAGCAGAAACCGTCCCCAAAGAGCGGTGCTTGGGCTTGTGTCCTGCGTGGGCTCCCTGCGAGAATTCAGCGTTGTTTTGGTGCCCCAGCAGAGGGCACTGTTGTAGCGTTAAAGGCCCTGGAAAGGCTCCTCTCCAGCTTTTCTTGGGGGTTTTTTGTTTTGGTTTTTTTTTTTTGGAAAGTGTTTAATGTTCTCCATGTAATTAAATTCAGTTCCCTGTATAATTAGCAATGGAGCCTTATTCTTTGTGCCACTGCTGTGGATGGTATTATTTTTGTCTCTATTTGCCTTCAGTCAACGCAAAATACTGTTGCCTATCAAAACGTAGAAAGTTTTATTGCTATCTCTCAAAGCTAAGCAGTCTTTAAAGGTGGAAATATAAAACTGGGTAGTTAGTTCATTTAGTTGTGCAGAGTAAATAGCAAACCTTTAAAATTCCTGCTTGTGGCTCGGGAAATAGCAGAGTTAACACACCATAATCATTTTACCTTTGTATCCAAACGTGTGTTATAATATTGTTGGATTGTCTGTACTTGCAGGTTGTCAAAAATGTATATGCCAACCCATAATATTTAATTATGTGGGAAACCTATTGATTTTATTTGGCAGATTTTTTTTTTTTCCCCTTTAATTTGTTTTCCTCAGTATCTTTCAAGAAGATGTACCGTACTGGTGCTGTTTAGCATATTGAAATATTAATTACAGAGTGATCAGGCATAGTTATTTTTCATTAATTGCAAATGCAAAGTAATTACTGTGACCTAGAAATAGTTTGCTTGTCCAAATACCTGTAAACATCCTAATTTTTTTCTAATTCATGAAGACCAGCTACAAAACATTGTGTCAGAAAGAAATAATTTTCTGGGGTACTAGAGATCTTAAATCTTAATGCTTACGGTGCGTTGGAATGCGCTTACTGCTTGGGAAGAGAAGGTACTTGGAAGATAGAAGTCTATTAATATTCTGATGTGTTTGGCTCTGAAGTTGGCAAATACCTACAGAATTAATTGCAAAAAAAAAAATGTGTGCTGGTTTTCTTTCAGAAAGTGACTCTTTGTCCGTAGCTGGTTGAGTTGCACGAACAACCTGGAGAAGTTTGCGTTAAAGACCGAGGGATACGCTCTGCCGCTGCCTGGCAGGATACTCTTACGTTCATTTACAAATCAACCACAAAAGACATCTTCTCCAAAAATCTCTGTTGCCTTAGAAATAGTGGGGAATCTTTTTTTTTTTATTTTTGGGGTTGGAAATGTTAATTAAGTTATCGACAGCTAAATGTGGTAGGGAAGGTTGTGAGGAAAGGAACGCCGAAGAGTTTGAAACGAAAGCGTGCGGTGCGGGTCGCTACGGCTCTTCCCTTCCAGGGCTTCCGCGGGGAATCCTGGGGTCGGGGCCTGATCCAGCTGCGGACCTGGTGCCTCCGTGGCCTCGGCCGGTCCCTGGGGACGGCGGGGCCCGTCCGCAGACAGTGGGATCCACGTGCAGCAGGAGCCGCGTCTCAAGGCCGATGCAGCTGCCTGAAGTCGCCCCTAGGACTGCAGCTGGAAATAACAAAGGCAAAAGTTGGTTGCGTTGCTTTTTGTCAACGCAGTGCAATGCAACTGGCTTCTGCTTTCACAGAGGGAGGCGATTGCCTCCAAGAAAAAAAAAAGAAAAGCACGCTCAGTAATATTGCTTTGCAGCAGTTTGTAACGATCTGGCGTTACATATTTTCTAAGGGGACTAGTACTGTGCCCAGAAACACTCTTAATTAAACGTACGGGTTTGTTCTTTAAGGCTTGCTTTCATATTGTTTGGTATTTATTAGTGTCTCCTTACATCTGCTTGGTGGGCTAATATTCAAGCAAATTCTTCTTTCGTCTGAAACATTAATACTGATGTACTGCTCCTGTATCATCTCCATGGCTGTTATCTGTTGTATGTTTTCCCCCGGAGAGGCTATCGCAGGTTTTTAGTCCAGACTGTTTGTATTCGACAAGGTCAAGATAAGTTTTATCTCTATAGATAAGTCAAGTGCATGAGGATCGATACAGTTTCAGTAAAATACATTGGCAATATTTATTGCCAAGATCCTAATGAATTTTTAAAGCTTGGGAGACTCTGTCGGTGTGGTGTGGATGCCCTAAATGGTTGTTTATAATGGGGCCTGTGCAGTTAGAGAGTTAGGTACTTTTTAAAAATATAAAAATGTACAACTTTGTGTTTTTTAATGGTGATGAAGATTAATGCTCCTCCTCCCCCAAATCTTAACAGATTCTTAGGACACAATCAAAATGAGTATTTCCATTGACTTGGGTGTCTGTGTAGGGATTTATGAGGCTTACCCCAGGTTACCTGTTACGATTGTAAAGTTGCTGTATTTTTAGCACTCTAGTAGTTTTTTTGAATTTTACCTTCCATTTTTTATTGACAAGATAATTGTCTTTATTTTGGCTTTGACAGAGTGGCTTAGGCCAGTTTCATTTGTGATATAAATTTCCCTAGGTACGTATTTATGCAGTTAAATCAATAAGTATTTCATAATCTCTCTAAATACTTATGTAACTTAATAATTCCAGCCATTATGATGTATCTACTTAAATATGTATTTTATGTAGGGGCATTTAAAAATGCAAATTATAGGGATTATTTTCCTTCAGGCTTTGTATTTTTCTGTTGCATCAGATAGCGAGCAAGAAAATTAACCCACAAAAAATCCTGCTAAAGTAATACTGAAGATCTGACTTATATCCGGTAAAGATAATTTGTTGATAAGACTTCATGGCTCGCTGAAACTCATTTTGCTTTCTCTGTTTTCTATAGTTGATCTTTTAAACCACGCGATGCAGCCGTGGTAGCGTAAGGGCGAAGTTAAGGAGAAAGTTTCCACCTTTGCCACAGTCACCTACTTGGGGGTCTTTTAGTAATACTCTGTCGTTGTCTTTTGTAGGTACATTTGCTACCTCTCCTGGCTCCAGAGCACCCAAAGATTGCTGCTTTGTGTTTTTAATACTTTGTTATTAAAAATTGGGATTGATAATACCGTGTTCAGAAGCTGCTGTGTAGCTTCTCTTCGTCTTTACCATGAAGGTTTGATACCTGACACTTTTAATTTAATTTAATTAGGGAGGCAGAACCCCATCTTGGTGTTCATTAAGGGGATTATTCATCAAAGTTATTGCTTCCTTGATGGAGAATAACAATATCACTCGCAATGGCTGATGTTGCTCTCATAATTATATTACTTTCTACTATTTTTCTCTCCAGGGCTTTGTACTTAGTCTCTTTATTTGAAAATTTTAAATTGAGGGAAGCTTAAACTTCTGGTATAGCAAATTCACGAGGGCCACATTTATTTTAGTCTAGTAGCTTTATGTCATGTAAATGCTTTGCTGGATATTTTTTTTTCCTGATTTTTATTGGTTCTTTGCGCTGCCTTTAAATATTTGTATTTCTTTCGAGCTCAGCTGCACTTCGGCTCGGGGCCTGAGATTGCTGGCTGCCTGTTTGCTGATGTAGCTGAACTCTGCCGTGCCGAAATCCTGCAGAGATCGCTGTGGTATGGAAGCCTCGATGGAGCAGGGAGTCACTGTGGGGTTTGCTGGAACAGAGTCGAAATCTAATGTAAAATTAATGGCGGGGGGGGCGGAGAGCAGACCGTTTGCAAAAGTTATCTTTTGTAACGCAGCCCTAATCAAATATTCAGAAAATGACAGCTTTAAAAATAGAACAATTGTCCTTTTAAAACATGACTAGTTTGGTTAATTTACCCCCAAGTATCCGGTGTCTGTGACTCAGAAAAGCCCTTATCTACTAAGGGGGGAAAAAAGAGCATTGCAGAAAAGGTGACAAGTTTTCACCTCTTTCCTCGGAGAACATTTTAATTCCACTTTAATCAGCCTGCCAATAAAAGAGTACTTGGCTTTCAAGGGGAAACAAATCAAAATATGCATTTATCAGTCACGAGGCAGAATTCAATCGCTCACAACTGATGAACTCCAAAAGGAATGAAACTAGTACTATCACGCTGCCTTGGTGAGTTGCTTTGTACTATCAAAGAACTGGTACTATCTTTTTCTGCCACATCCACTGTTTGTCTGTCATCCCTAATTACGACCTTTCAAAAGAAACGCTTCATAATTGCTGTTAATGGTTAAAATAAAAAATTTTGCATCTAGATAACTAAACTAGCATTGTGCTGGGTGCAGATTTGTACGCACTGCAGCTGCCAAAAGAACTTAAAAAAAAAAAAAATTTAGCCAGAGAGGAGGCAGAGGAAAGAGAAAGAGGTGGCGAAGTGGTGCTGTCGGTGTTACCCTACGGGGCTCCTACAAGGACGTGTCATGGGCCTGTCTGGCTAAAATAAAACTTTATTTTCCACTAGGAGAGGAGACTTCAGGTTTGCGTTGCGCTGCGCCAGTGGGGTCTCATTTCAGGCTTCTCTCCGCCACTCAGGTTAAGAAAGAAGAGACTGAAGTGGAAAGAAGTGGGGTTTTTTTGCACTGAAGCGAAGTTGAATGCTGTTTCACGTATGGGTGTTTCTAGGTTGTGGGAATCGGTCGCTCTGGGTTTTCTGCTTGTTTAGCATTGCTCACTTTATTGATATTAAACAGAGTCGTCCTGATGGTTACAGTAGTTAGACTACAGCGTTATACACAAAGCTGAATCTTTCTGCTGAGAGAAACTGCATTCTTTGGGCTTATCTCGCTCCCTGCGCTGGAATTTACATGCGTAACTACCAGTGCATCAAGATGAGTTTTTCGCCTTTGTGTGGTTTGCATCTCAATGAGGGTGGAGAGGTGCAGTCTGGTTAGCTTTTCCTTCTCCCTGCCCTGAAAAATGGTTAAAACTCACCTCATACTTTATTTATGCTTTGTTCTATCCGACTGCTGCTAGTAAGGATTTATGAGGCCGGAAAGCAAGAGCCAAACTGCTCTTCTGTTTCAGTTTCTCCATTTCTCCTCCGTGTTTGCTTTCTTTTCCATTTTTTGCGCTTTCCCCTGCCTGGCCGCGTACCCCGTTAGGGCCAGGCCGGGGCGGATCCCAAGCCCCTCGGCTCCCCGCACACAGCTCCGTGCCTTCTTAAAATCCCTGCCTCGACGCTGGCGTCCTGGGATCGCAGCCCGAGAGCACTCGTGCGAAATACCAGCCTTGGCGCGAGTTTGATGTGCGAAAACACTGGGATCTGACCTCTAGTCTCTCCTTTTCCCCTTCCTGTGGTTCCACAGTATCTCACTTGTGTTGCCCTGGTCCGGGGAGCTTTCTGCTCTCCTCCGTCCCACTGAGCTCCATCCTCTCGTCAGATCTCACCTCCTGACCTCCTTTTCTTTTTTTCTTTCCTCGGGAGTTGATTAGACAAAGGAGGTACGTTGTCATGTGGATGGTAGATACAAATAAATGGCATTGTATTTTTTCTCTTTTTACGGTTGATTTTAATCTTGGGCTTCCAAAGCATGCTAGCAGCGGTTGCAGGTAAAAGAAATATAAAGTAGGGTTGTTAAAGCGCCTGTTCGGGTCACGAGCTTGTGAAAGTGAGCGCGTTGCTGTTGCTTGAGTAGGCAGGAGAACCTGTGATACCCCAAAATCAAAAAGCGGGGAGAAACAGGGTGCTTCACATCACATGTAGAAATGTGATGGTGGGGGAGAAACTTTCGTCTCTTCCTTGCGAGGGTGGTTACGTCAGTTGTAGGGTAGCAGGAGTAAAGGGGTTTGTGTGCTCAGCTGTTAATTTCAGGACTGCTTATATTTAATTGATGTGAAACTAGGTGTGCTTGATGTAAAAGGTATGTGGCACAGCTTCGGAAAATGAAGTTTGGGAAAACCAAGTAGAACTGTAAATAATAATAAGTTTATAAAAACACTCTTGTGGCTGTAGATGAATGATTTAGGATTATAACTTGTTGTTGCTTAAATAAATGATTGACTTTACAAATGACAGCTAGTACAGAAAATAAAAGTTTTCAAAATAATATTAATTTTTAAAGGAGAATTGTAAAGCTTTGCATGGAGCTTCTTACACTTCATGTTTGCATTCATGCTTTTGTCACATCCACCTTCGCAGACTTCATGCTCTCGTACATGGTGCCGGAATTCTTGCCCCTGTTGCCCTATTTTCTGATGATTCACTGCACTCAAGGAATATTTATATATTCACTCTGGGAAAACATGGAAACATTACTTCTCTGTTAGGTAGTTTTGCTCAAGAAGTAATCTACTGAAGATGGTAGTGTGTTGTACATCTGAACCACCTGGGATACTGTGTATATAGGCTACTAAAGTCTTAAATTAAAATGTCTGTACTGCTGCGTGTGAATATCGATAGTTCTGTGTTTTCCACAGCGCTGATGATTAGAAAAATGATAAATCATTAGACAGCACTAAGGAAGGTACGTCACCTGAAGGTTGGAGGAGGAAGAGGAGAACTACTAGGTAAAGGATGAGTCAGAAGCTGACCAAATTCTTCAGAATTTGGTAGTTAACAGAAGTGAAAATAGGAGTCAACAGGAGCTGGAATGACAAAGGTCTCTGACTTTTACGAATGCAGAAATCCAGGTGTTGTAACGTCGGGTCTGTATGCTGATAGAGGATTTGGTTTGTTATCCTGTGTGTGACAG